>WNEQ01001791.1_pt1 | contig 11322 bp, 10 predicted proteins | sample 5399971 | NCBI WGS metagenome assembly WNEQ01 (sample SAMN13153330, study PRJNA577476) | soil metagenome | isolation source: 20 cm grassland meadow soil 2 days after 1st rain plot 5 | place: USA:California | collected 2015-09-18
CGGAGCGCCTGGGCGGAAGGGTTCTCTTGCGCGACTTCGATTGCGAGTTCAACGAGGAGCTCTGTTTCCGGCCTCGGGATTATAGCTTCGGGTGTGACCTCTAAGTCGAGGCTGAAGAACTCCTTGCGACCTATGATGTAGGCCGTAGGTTCATGAATGAGGCGGCGGCGGACCAGTTCGCGAAAGCGCAGCTGTTCCTCCTCCGAGAGTTCGGCAGTGAGAAGGCGGTAAAGACTCGCGCGGTCGACGCCGAGGCAGTGGCGAAGGAGGAGTTCCGCCTCCAGCTCCGGCTCGTCGCTCACCGGTGGGAGGAGGCGCCGGGCCTGGCGTAGCGCCTCCAGGACGTTCACGCCAGTTGCGCCTCCAACAAGCGCGACTGCTCCTGTTCGGCTAGGGCGTCGATCACATCATCGATATCGCCGTCAAGCAGAGAGGGCAGGCTGTGACGTGTATAGCCAGCGCGGTGATCGGTCATGCGGTCCTGGGGGAAATTGTAGGTACGCACCTTCTCTGCCCGGTCTCCGCTTCCCACCTGGGCGCGCCGGTTGGAATCGATCTCTTGTCGCTGACGGCTCTGCTCACGCTCAAGTATGCGAGCGCGGAGAACTGCCATCGCTTTGGTTTTGTTCTTGAGCTGGGAGCGCTCGTCCTGGCACACGGCGACGATACCGGTCGGCATATGGGTGATGCGGACGGCAGTGGCGTTCTTCTGGACGTTCTGTCCGCCGTGACCGCCGGCATTGAAGATGTCGATGCGGAGGTCGTTCTCGTTGATGTTGACGTCGACTTCGTCCGCCTCCGGGAGAACGGCGACGGTTGCAGTAGAGGTGTGAATTCGGCCCTGGGCTTCCGTCTCCGGCACGCGTTGGACGCGGTGGACGCCACTCTCGTACTTGAGGCGGCTGTAGGCGCCGCGGCCGCGCACCTCGAAGACGATTTCCTTGAAGCCGCCGAGGTCGCTTTGGTTGGAGTCGAGGACCTCGACCGCCCAGCGCCGTCGCTCCGCGTAGCGGCTGTACATGCGGAAGAGATCGCCGGCAAACAGTGTCGCTTCGTCACCGCCGGCTGCCGCCCGGATTTCGACGATGACGTCTTTCTCGTCGAACGGGTCTGTGTGAACGAGGGCTCGTTGCAGTCTATCCTCGAGGAGGTCCAGCCTTACTTCATCGCGCTCAACCTCGTCGCGGGCTAGCGAGACCAGTTCGAGATCGGAGCCGTCGTCGAGGATGGCCCGCGCTTGGTCGAGTGACTCGCGCAGGTGTCGGTATTCGTTCAGGATTCCGACGACTTCCTGAAGCGAGGCATGTTCGCGCGCGAGAGACTGGAGGCGGTCGTAGTCGGCGGCTACCTCGGGGCGTGCCATCTCCGCCTCGAGCTCGCGGTAGCGTCGTTCGATTTCTTCGAGCTTCTCCCACATAATTTTCGTGTCTCGGACGTAAAGACGGCCCCCGAGAGGGGGCCTGCTGAGGGAATTATATCACGCTACTAGCGCGACGGGCGTATTCTCGACACAACGTCAGTCAGGGGAACCGTTTCTTGCGCCCCGCCGGCGAGTTGCCGCAGGGTGACGGTTTTTTCGGCCAGCTCCCTCTCGCCAAGGATAGCGACGTAAGTTGCGCCGATGGCATCTGCGTGGCCCATCTGAGCCTTCAGGGAGCGCTCGCCAGCGGCCGAAATGGCAGAGATGCCTGCGCGGCGGAGCTCCGAGCCCAGGCGGAACGCGGGGACGCGGGCGGCGGGTGTCTGGACGGCTACGTAGACTTGAGGCCGCTCTCGCTGGGGAACTGCCACACCCTGGCGCTGAAGTTTCAGGATGATGCGCTCGATGCCGGTGGCGAAGCCGACGCCGGGCGTCGGGCGACCGCCGAGCAGCTCGATGAGGCCGTCGTAGCGACCGCCGCCGCCGATGGTGCTTTGCGCCCCTTCATCTGGCGGAGTTACTTCGAATACCGTCCGCGCGTAGTAGTCGAGGCCGCGTACGAGGCGGGGGCTGAGGGTGAAAGGGATGCGCGCTGTTTCGAGCAAAGCTTTGAGTTCGCTGAAGTGGGCGGCGCAGTCTTCGCAGAGGTAGTCCGTGATCGGGGGCGCGCCCGCAATGATGGGCTGGCAGCGCTCCTGCTTGCAGTCGAGCAGCCGTAAGGGATTGCGGTCGAAGCGGGCGCGACAGTCGAGGCAGACGTTGTCGAGCTTGTCGCGATAGTAGTCGCGGAGGATTTCGAGATATTTGGGCCGGCACTTACTATCGCCGATAGAGTTCAGCTGAAGCGTCAGGTTCGTGAGCCCAAGCTCCTCGTAGAGGCGCCATAGCAGCTCGATGACCTCGGCATCCACCGCAGAGGCGGCCTCCCCGATCGCTTCTGCGCCGAACTGATGATGCTGGCGGTAGCGTCCCGCTTGTGGGCGGTCGTAGCGAAAAATGGGCGTCCAGTACCAGAGGCGGACGGGCTGGGGAAGGTTGTGCATGCCGTGCTCGAGATAGGCGCGACAGACGGGCGCGGTGCCTTCTGGACGCAAGGCGAGATCGAGGCCGCCACGGTCCTTAAAGATGTACATCTCCTTCTGGACGATGTCGGTCACCTCGCCCACGCCACGAGTGAACAATGATGCCTCCTCGAAGACTGGAGTCTCGATGGATTCGTACCCGAACGCGGTGGAAGTGCGAGAGGCCGCTTCCCGGACGAACTCCCAGTAGGGCTGGTCTTCGGGGAGGGTATCGCGGGTGCCGCGAGGGGCCTTGTGCTGCGCTGTCATGGAGGTAGATGAGGAGAGGATACTAGAAGGGCACGAACTCACGCAAAACCGGTAAATTCCTCGTGGAATTGAGATGGCGGTGCTACACTTGATAGAGGACGATGACGGTAAAGATTGAGGAGCTGGGGCAGGCCGTCCTCAGCCGCGTCGCTTCCTATCTCGCGCCGAAAGGCAGGGATCTCGTTCAGGAAGCGTATGCGTTTGCGGCCGAGCGGCACGCCGGGCAGCTGCGCAAGAGCGGGGACCCGGCAATCACGCATCCGCTGCACGCCGCAGAGACGATTGCCAATCTCCAGCTCGACGCGAGCACAATCGCCGCCGCATTGCTCCACGACGTTCAAGAGGACTGCGGCGTGACGAATCAGGAGATCGCAAAGCGGTTCGGCTCCGAAGTCGCGGTGATGGTAGAGGGGGTCACGAAGCTCGGGCTAATCGGCGGGCAGGCGGCGGAAGCGCGCAGCGGCGAGGCGCATACCCAGGCAGAGAACCTGCGCAAGATGTTCCTGGCGATGGCGCAGGACCTGCGCGTCGTCATCATCAAGCTGGCCGACCGCCTGCATAACATGAAAACGTTGTGGGCGCTAAAGCCCGATGACCAGAGGCGGATCGCCCGGGAGACTATGGAGATATATGCACCCCTCGCGGCGCGGCTGGGCATCTGGGACATCAAATGGCAGCTAGAAGACCTGTCTTTCCGGTACCTGCAGCCGGATGACTACAAGTTCGTCGCCGATCTCATCGATGCCAAGCGGGGGGTCCGAGAGACGTACGTCACACAGGTTACCGATTTCATACGCGAGGAGTTGAAGAAGCACGGCATTCAGGCAGAGATCCAGGGGCGCGCGAAGCACATCTATAGCATCCACAGCAAGATGGAGAAGTACGCCGCAGAGGGGAAGAGCGTCGACGAGATATACGATCTGCTGGCCGTGCGCGTCCTTGTCGAGACCGTGACCGATTGCTACACAGCTCTCGGCGTGGTCCACGGGCTGTGGCGGCCGCTACCCGGGTCGTTCGATGACTACATCGCGAACCCGAAGGAGAGTATGTACCAGTCGCTACATACGACGGTTATGGCGCTGAACACGCAGCCGCTGGAAGTGCAGATCCGGACGTATGAGATGCACCGCGCGGCGGAATATGGTATCGCCGCACACTGGCGCTACAAGGAAGGCTCGAAGCGTGACCTCCGTCATGAGGAGCGGCTCGCATGGTTGAGGCAGCTTCTCGACTGGCAGCGGGAGATAGCGCAGCCGGAGGACATGGTGGAGGCAGTGAAGACGGACATCTTTCAGGACCAGGTGTTCGTGTTCACGCCGAAGGGCGAGATCAAAGATCTACCGACCGGCAGCACGCCGCTGGATTTCGCTTACCGGATTCACACAGATCTAGGCCACCACTGTGTCGGGGCGAAGGTGAATGGCCGGCTAGTTTCGCTGAATTATCAGCTCAAGAACGGCGAAGTCATTGAGGTGCTGACGAGCAGGTCATCGAAGGGGCCTTCGCGGGACTGGATGAACTCGAATCTCGGGTTCATTCGCACCACGCACGCACGGGAGAAGATTCGTCAGTGGTTCAAGCGTCAAGAGCGAGCGGAGAACATCGCGCGCGGCAAGGAGATGGTCGAGAAAGAGTTGCGACGCCTGGGAGCGAGCCTTGGGGGCATGGAGCAAGAAGTCCTTAAGCTCTTCAAGCTCGATGACCTCGAGGACTTCTTTCTGCGCGTGGGGTATGGCGAAATCAGCGCGCAGCACATCTCGACGAAACTGGCGTCACTCCTTGTCGAGGAGACACCGGAACCGGTCGAAGAAATTGCCCCGCCGGCGCGATCAACCTATACGACGAGCATTAGCGTGCTGGGGACGGGAGACCTCCTGACACGACTGGCCCGCTGCTGTAATCCGGTACCCGGCGATAAGATCATGGGCTACGTCACGCGCGGCGAGGGTGTTTCCGTCCATCGAGCGGACTGCCGCAACTTATTGAATGAGGACGAAAAAGAGCGGCTCGTCGATGTTGAGTGGGGACGCAGAGGACAGCTATACCCTGTGGCAGTCCACATTGATGCGTGGGACCGGGTCGGTCTGCTGCGAGACATCAGCACGATGGTCGCGGAAGAAAAAGTCAACATGGTGGGCGTCCACACGGAAGGTGCCGCCGACGGGCACATCACGATCTACGTCACTCTTGAAATGGCGGGTGTGGAGCAGCTTACACGCTTGCTAACCAAGCTCGAGGGTATTCGGGGTGTGGTTTCGGTGAGCCGGCGCGTCGAGGGCGCGCGCAAGCGGGCCTAGCACTTCGATAAAACAGTGCCAGCTGCCCCTTTACAGATGTAGAACATACTATCTATATTCGCCGCAGCGATGTTGGCGAAGACGAACAGCTGCGCGGTCATCGGCCTGGACGGAGAGATAGTCGAGGTAGAGGTCGACATCAGCCACGGGCTCACGGCGTTCAACGTAGTGGGGCTGCCGGAGAAACCGGTACAGGAAGCGAGGGAGCGGGTCAGGGCGGCCATTCGTAATTCGGGATACAGCTTCTCGAACCAGCGAATCACAGTGAATCTTGCGCCCGCGGACTTGCGCAAGGAAGGTCCCGCCTACGATCTGCCGATTGCAGTCGGCATACTCATGGCGTCCGGGCAGGTGCCGGAAACGTTGGAGCGCGCTCTGTTCCTCGGCGAATTATCACTTGACGGGCGGCTGAGGCACACACAAGGAATTCTGCCGATGGTCGGGCTTGCGCGGGAGCGCGGGTTTCACAGCGTGTACGTACCGGAGCCTGACGCGCGCGAGGCGTCATTGGTGGACGGCTTAGACGTCGTGCCGGTGGAATCGCTCGGCAGACTGGCGGCGCATCTACAGGCGCTCGACCCGATCGCCCCCTTCGCGCATAACGGGTACAAATCATTGCCTCCCGGCGACGCGCCGGAAGGCGTCGACTTCCAGCACATCAGAGGCCAGGAGCATGTGAAGCGAGCACTCGAAGTTGCAGCGGCGGGTGGGCACAATGTGGTGATGGTCGGGCCGCCAGGCGCAGGGAAGACGCTGCTGGCGCGGGCGACGCCCACGATCCTGCCCGGTATGACGATGGAAGAGTCCCTAGAGGTCACGAAGATATACAGCGTGGCCGGGATGCTGCCCGCGGACACGCCTCTGATACGACGGCGGCCGTTCCGGGCGCCTCATCACACCATCTCGCACGCCGGACTCGTGGGCGGCGGCCGGCTGCCGCGCCCGGGCGAAATTACACTTAGCCACCGGGGTGTGCTCTTCCTCGATGAGTTGCCCGAGTTCGCGCACTCGGTGCTTGAGTCGATCAGGCAGCCGCTGGAGGACAGGCTTGTGACCGTCAGTCGGGCACAAGGAAACGTGACCTTCCCGGCTAACTTTATGCTCATGTCGGCCATGAATCCATGCCCGTGCGGATACTGGGGCGACACCAGCCGGCACTGTAGCTGTTCGGATTCCGCTGTCACACGCTACCAGCATCGAATATCAGGACCACTGCTCGATCGCATCGACATCTTCGTCGACGTGCCCCGCGTGGACTATGAGAAGCTGGCGGATGGGGTATCAGCGCAGGGCTCTCAAGAGGTTCGTTCGCGGGTTGAAGGCTGCCGGGAGATACAGCGGCTGCGATTCTCGGAGTCACGGCTGGCGGCGAATGCGGAGATGGGCCCCGTTGAGGTGCGCGAGTTTTGCCAGCTCTTCATCGATGATGCGGGGAGGTCGCTTCTGCGCACGGCGGTGAACCAGCTGGCGCTTTCTGCGCGGGCGTTTCACCGGGTCTTGAAGGTGGCCCGAACTCTGGCGGACCTGGCGCATTGCGAGGTGATAACGTCCGCGCATGTAGCCGAGGCACTTCAATACAGACGGCGCGGCCAGGGCTGACTGCCTGGGCGTCCGCTGGGGATCCAAAGGGGCGTGCTAGACTCGGCCCATGGCAGCCGTTCCGCTGACGGACATCGAACCGCTGCAAAATGTCCTCTCGGCCCGACCGCTCGGGCTCTTCTCAGACATCGATGGGACGCTCTCGCCGATAGTCGAACGGCCTGAAGAAGCAACGGTCACACCGCGCTGCCGAAACCTACTGAAGCGCCTCACCGGCGAAGGTGTGCGGGTGGCGCTCATCACCGGACGCACGCTTGAAGTAGCGCGCTCGATGGTGAAGATCGATGAGGCCGCGTATGCGGCCAACCATGGGCTCGAATACTGGTTTAAGGGTAGGGTGGAGTGGGCGGAAGGAGTCGATGAGTATAGAGCTCTCGTCGAGCAGGTCCTGGCTAAGACGACTCAGCTTGAGGTCGCCGACGTTCAGGTGGAGAGGAAGGGTCCGGGTGTTGCTTTTCATTATCGACGGGCGCCCGACGCCGAGGCGGCACGAGCGGCGATACTGCACGCAATGCCGTTATCCACTGCGCGGCGCTTCAAAGTGAGCGAAGGCCGCAAAGTGATCGAGCTACGCCCTGACGTTCAGGCTAACAAAGGCACTGCGACGCGACTCGTCGCCGATCGGTTGGGGGTAAGGGGAATCATTTCTGTTGGCGACGACCGGACCGACGTCGATATGTTCGAAGCCGTCTCGGATTTGCGCTCGCGGGGCATCGAGGGATGTCGAGTGGCGGTACTCAGTGCTGAAACAGTGCCGGAACTGCTGTCGGCCGTGGACTACACGGTCGAGGGTGTAGAGGGAGTCGAGTGGCTACTGGGGGAGGTGCTCAAAGCTGTTGGCGGGAAATCGCCATGAGGTCGGCGAACTGGCGCTCCAGCCAGAATGTGATGTCCTCGTCCTGGATGAGTGCCTTTAGGGCGGCCGCCCTCCGTTTTCGTTCCTCAGCAGGCATATTGAGGGCCTCGTGAAGCGCGCGGACGGTCCCTTCGAGATCGGTAGGAGCAATTGGAATGCATTGCTCCGACAGCTGCTCAAAGGACCCAGCAAGCTCGGAGAGAATCAACACGCCGTCCCTTTCATTGACTAGCGGCCCCTCTTTGGAGACGAGGTTCATCCCATCGATGATAGGGTTTACCAGGAGTACGTCGTACAGTGACATTCCGGCGATCGCCTGCGCGTAGTTTTCTTCGTAGAAGACGCGAATTGGCTGCCATTCGAGGTCCCCGAAGTGGTCGTTGATGGAGTCGATAAGCTCGAAAATTTCGTCTGTGTATGTCTGATAGACGCCGAGTTCGCTTCGAGACGGAACGAGGAACTGTATAAACCCCACCTCTCGCCTCAGTTCGGGATGGCGCTCGAGCAGGAGTTCGTAGGAACGCAGCCCGCGAATGATATTCTTGCTGGGCTCAGAGCGGTCCACCCGCACGACCGTCTGCTGCTGCATGAGCGGCCTTAGACGTGCCTTATACTCTTCGACCTCGGGCGAGAGGGCGTATTCCTTCAGGCCGGCGGCGTCAACCGATATAGGGTAGGCGCGCACGCGGGTCGTGTGGCCGCGAAATCGCACCAAGCTTTTGGCGTAATCGATATCGACGCCATCGAGGAGCGCTTCGCAACAATGCAGAAAGTTGCGAGTATCGCCGATAGTTTGAAGACCGACGATGTCTGACGCGCAGAGGTCTTCATGGATGCGGCGGCGCATGAACTCCGGCAAGACCCCCCAGTAGCGCGGGCCGGGCCACGGGATATGCGTGAAGTGCAGGATCGTAGCTTCCGGCACCTCGCGACGGACCACGGCGGGCGCAAGATAGAGGTGGTAGTCCTGGAGGAGGACGTAAGGAGGTTCAGGCTGTTGCTTCGCTTCGTGGACGACGGCTTCGGCGATCGCTTCGTTTACCGGGATATAGCCACTTTCCCAGGCTTCGTACACTGCGCGTCCGATGTTCGGAGTGCGGGGCGTGTTCCACATGAAGTGCTGGACGAACCAGAGCAGCGGGTTGCAAAAAACATAGTAGTGACGCTGATAAGTGGACTGGGGGACGGTCACAAAGCGGACGTAGATCTGGTTGTCCGGCACGTTGAGAAGAGCGCCCTCTGCTCGCTCAGCGGCGAGACGGTCTCCGTCAGTCATGGCGGACGCCACCCATGTCGCCGGGACGAAACGGGCGGCTGACAAGAGCGCCGTCACCATGCCCCCGCTACCGCGATGGGCGACGAGCGAGCCATTGGCTTCGATGCGGTATTCCATTGGGCCGCGATTGCTAGCGATGATAAGGGGGCGACGCTCAAGGAGCTGTCCCGTGAGGGCTTCGAGGGAACGAAGCCTATCAGGTGAAGAACTGGATCCGTTGGAGATGGACATAACGGCTGTCGCGGGAAAAGGGCGCTTACTCAGCATCGCCGAGCGCGCCCAGGCTGTCAACTCGAGCTGCCTTGATAGGCGCCGTTCGTCGCCGCTATCATGAATGCGGTCGCCCCCGTAGCTCAGTCGGATAGAGCGCCGGCCTCCGGAGCCGGGTGCACAGGTTCGAGTCCTGTCGGGGGCGCCATTCCTTCGTTGCCCACGTACGAATTCGCGATTATGCGGCGCTCAGTTACGTTTCCCTGGACCCTGTTGGGCGACCAAAAAGCCTATCCTGTCGGCGCGTCGCTGCTCATCGGCTGGCGCCACGATTTTGTGGTTTTGCAACGTCTGCGTGACGGGGCAGATACTTATCGCGCAAGCGGCGCAAAAGAGGGTGCCTCAGCGCTGGCCGTGACGGTATGCCACTACGTAGGTAATCTGTTTGCGGAACCAGGTCCAGGGTGCGGTCCAGCGGACCTCTGATTGCGATTTCTCAGTCATTGAAAGCGGCAACCATCCGTGTTCGTGCGCCCGCCAAATGTCGTCGAGCATCTGTTGCACAGTAGGGTATTCGCGAAGAACACGCCGCCCCACCGTCCGCAACCACGTCTCGTCTCCTAGCACTGTTGTATCCATTGCGGATGAACCTGACTTAGGCGACGCGCTCTAGAATCTTGCGGTTAAGCGACGGGACGAACGGCTGAGCCGAGAATCGTTTCGGACTTGCGCAGGCGGCAGTAATGAGCCGGCGTTGTTTCTGATGGTCGCGAAAGATGGCAAGGTGGCGCAGGATGCGTCTACGGCTCGCGGCATCAATTTGCCGATGATGACGGCTGCCTTCTGGTGCCTCCCAACATAGGACCTCTTCTGGCGCGATATTCAAGAGGTCAGCCAGCTCGCGTGGCGTCAGTCCGTGGCTGATCCGTAGTTTGCGAAGTTCTTCGGCTTCCATTCAGTACCTCCAGTGTTTATATCGCGTAAAGCAGCCGCGCCGAGCTATAAGGAACGTTGCCGTTCGGTTGAGGACTGCTTCATGGCGTAGAGAAGAAGGGCCGCTGATATCATGTACGGCGGACTGACGCGAAGCCATCTGACAGCCATTAAAGGACCCGCAATCGGCGATCCTTTAGCCTAGAAATCGTATCTCGAGCGAGCGATGGGACTCGAACCCGCGACCGGTCGCGTAGAATAGCGCTGGCGATGGCGACACTTGACGGACTCGAAGGAGAACTGCTCCGCATTGGCTCAACCTATAGCGGGAAGTGGACGTATGCGCTGACCGACATGAGCTCGGGCCAGAAGATCGGGCACCGGCAGGACGACGTCATGCCAACGGCTTCGTTGATAAAAGTACCGGTCCTCACGGCGCTATACCGCGCCGTGCACGAGGGACGGCTAAGGCTGACGGACCGCATCCGCTACGGAGACGAGCACCGCTGCCTCGGCTCAGGCGTGCTGAGCCGGTTGACGCCCGGCGTGGAGATGACGGTGCGCGACGCGGCCGTGCTGATGATCATCATCTCGGATAACAGCGCGACGAATATCGTGATTGACCTCGTTGGGCTTGACCGGGTGAACGAGACGATGCGCTGCTTCGGGCTGGGGCGAACGACCATCTTCCAGAGGCTGGGGGATACGAAGGCGGGCCTCGACGCGCGCAAGATGTCGGTGAGTACCGCCGGCGAGATGACACGGCTGCTCGAGCTGATCGCTCGACACGAAGCCGTGCCGCCGGAGGCGTCAGAGGACATGCTGCGCATCATGCGGCGGCAGGACTACCGGCACGAACTCTCGCGGCTGTTGCCGTGGAACGAGATGAACATGCTGGAGAACCACACGGAGAACTGGGTGGCGGAGAAGGGCGGCTCGTTCCTCAACGGTATCCGAACGTCGGGCGCGATCTTCAACGGCTCGCGCGGGAAATTCGTGATGTCGGTCTTCTGCGAGGGCGGTACGGGCCCGGGGACGGGACGTGAATCCGAAGGCAATCGCCTTAACGGCGAGCTGGGATACGCGGCCTGGCGGGCGCTGGCGGCGGGTTAATCCCGCCAGCCCACCGGTTCGTCGACCCCCATTAGGTCACGCACGCCCTTGCGAGCGGAGAAAAGCAAGTCCGTCAGGCGTGGCATGGATCATTTCGCCGAGACCTCCGCGGTGCACTCGAGTAACCAACCGAAGATCGACGGCATCCTCCCAGACCGGAAAGCGGGGACACGAGGTTCGCCAGGCTTCCATGACGTCGGCGTATGATCTTGGTTGCCTGGCGATCCATTCGACCAGGTCGGCTACAAGCGACGCGTTTTCGATTGTCCTGGGGTCCCAATTGGTAG
>WNEQ01003396.1_pt1 | contig 11308 bp, 9 predicted proteins | sample 5399971 | NCBI WGS metagenome assembly WNEQ01 (sample SAMN13153330, study PRJNA577476) | soil metagenome | isolation source: 20 cm grassland meadow soil 2 days after 1st rain plot 5 | place: USA:California | collected 2015-09-18
CGGGCACATCATCTTTAGTCCTTTAGGACGCTTTCTGACGATTCTTGGTGGAACGTTGGGGCAGTTGCTCATGCCGGTCATCTGCCTGTGCGCGTTTCTGATCAAAAACCGGGACCCGTTCGGAGCCTCTGTCGGCTTGTGGTGGGTGGGGCAGAATTTCATGGATATTGCGCCGTACATCAACGATGCCAGGGCGCTGGAATTAGTTCTGTTAGGCGGCGTCACCGGGAAGGATGTCGAGGACTACCATGACTGGGAGAATATTCTCGGTACCCTGGGGTGGCTCCAATACGACCACGCCATTGCGCATGCTTCGTATCGTCTGGGGATCCTCTTGATGGTGGCCGCATTCATCTGGGGCGGATATATGTTGTCCCTGCAATTTAAACACAGAGACTCATTCTCGTAGCGGCGCGCGATCCGCTCTCCACAGCCTGCTACTCTCCCAAACGAGAAATCGCGGTGGCCACGGCGTGGACCTTCTCTTGATCTTCCCCTACCGTCACACGACCTTTCGATCCCCCATAGTTCGCGGAGTGTCCCGGCGCAAAAATCTGCGCCTGCACGATGGCTCGATCCCCGTCGAACACGTCAGGGGTCTTGATCATCGGCTTCCCGCACACACCCAACACGGCGACCCCGATCGATCCGGTATCGTCCTCCAGCGTAAAGGTATAGGCGCCGTAGCAAGTGGTGCCTGACGTCTGGACATAAGGGTCGAGCGCCTTCACCTGCCGGACCGTGCCCTGGAAGGTGACCTGTTTCAGATGGTAGAGGTCGGGATCGGCGACGATCTCGCCGATGACGACGGGTTCATCGCTCAGGGCGAGGACGGGGCTGGCGAACGTGATCAGGAGTGCGATGGAAATTGAACTGCCAACCTTCACGCGACGGTCCTCGAGCGGTCAGTTGCCGAGTTTCCTGACTCCCTTCGCAAGGGCCTGGACCGTGAGTCGGTCCGCTCCCTCGCTATACTGATGCCCCACGGTGATCTGCGCCTCGATGGCCACCTTGTCGCCCTCGGACACGTCCGGCGCCTCTGCGGGTGACATTTGGGACACACACGGGGGCCGGGCTGCCACGCTGATCTGCAGGAAGCCGGTCTCATCCGCAAGCACGAAGGTGTAGGGAGGGTGGACCATATAACATTGGAAGTCCAGCCGTGGATTGCTCCCGGGCTTGTCTTGAAGGATTTGCACCTGGAGCGCGGTGCCCTGAACGGCAATCACTTTCAGGTGGTACGGCTGCGGATCGGCCAGGAGCTTCGCAATCGTCACCGGTTCCCCGGCCGGAGCCGCGACGGGATGCATGAGCCACACGAGGGCGGAGAGGAGAACTACCCCTAGTTGCTGCATGCGACTCGCCCTCACAGCTCGTGCGCCGCCTCCGCCGGTCCGGTCCGGGCATTCTACCATTCCGGTCATCTGATCGGTGGCTTTCGTCGGCAGTCCTCCTCCAGCTATAATGACGCCCCTCCATGGAGCCATTGGAATGAAACCCATGTCGCGACCGCTCGACGTTCTCGTGGTGGGCGCCGGACCGACCGGGCTCACGATGGCCTGCGAACTGAGGCGCTATGGTCTTTCCTGTCGGATCGTTGACCAGGCTGACGCCCCTTCCGGCATCCCCAAGGCCGTGGCCGTGCAGCCGCGCACCTTGGAGGTGTTTGACATCATGGGTCTCGACGAGGAGTTCGTGGCCAACGGACGTCAGGTGCAAGGCTTTAACGTCTACGCCGGCGGGCAGCGTCTTGTCCACCTCACGATGGACGGGATGCCGACTCGCTACTCCTACATGCTTACACTCCCGCAAAGCGAGACGGAACGGCTTCTCACCAAGCGACTGTCAGACCTCGGAGTCGAAGTTGAGCGGTCAGTGCAGTTCGCCAACGTCGCGCAGCAGGAGGACGGCATCACCGCCACACTGCGCCATGCCAACGCGACGACAGACACGGTCCAGGCCCGCTGGCTGATCGGCTGCGACGGGGCGCATAGTGCTGTCCGGAAAGCGGTCGGGTTGCCGTTTGAGGGAACCCGGTACGAGGAATCCTTCCTGCTCGCCTATGTGCGGATTGAAGAGAGAGCGCCGGTTGATGAGGCCCGTGCCTTTTTCACGCCCGATGGCCCGGTCGGCCTGCTTCCCCTGCCTCTGGGACGGCATTACTTGATCATCCCTCTCCTCAAGGAGACGGCCGAGACCGACCGGACGACAGTCAGCCTGGACGAACTGAAAACGTTTCTGGCCCAGCGTGGGATGGCCAGCCTCCGCATCCTCGAAGCCTTCTGGATCACCAAGTTCCGGATCCACCGCCGGATCGTGCCGTCTTTGCGCGTCGGGCGGGTCTTTCTCTGCGGTGACGCGGCGCACATTCATAGCCCTGCGGGGGGGCAGGGGATGAACCTGGGGATCCAGGATGCGTTCAACCTGGCGTGGAAGCTTGCGCTCGTGACGAGCGGGGTCGCGAAGCCGCGCCTCCTCGATAGCTATCATGCTGAACGACACCCGATTGCCAGTGAGACGCTGATCGGGACTGACCTGGCGACCAGGGTCATTACGCTGCGAAGCCCCCTGGCCCAGGCCGTCCGCAACCAGGTCGCGATGTTCATGTCGTCGCTCGACGTGGTCCAGCATCGCCTCGCGCAGGCGCTGAGCGGGCTCGTGCGCAACTACCGCAAGACTCCGATGGTGGGGGAGTATCATCGGGGATTTCTCGGCGTGGTGACGGGAGTCCACGCGACTGCGGAGCCGCCCGGCTTCAGCGAGTGGCGAAAGTTTGTCGCCGCACCTGCCGCCGGGGATCGGGCGCCTGATGGCAAGCTGTCGGTCCGAGGTACGGGTGTTCCCGTGAGACTGTTTGAGCTGCTGCGACCTGGTCGCCATGTCCTGCTGCTCTTCGCCGGCCGCGGGACGACCCCGGCCCGCTATCGCAAGCTGGAGGAGATCGAGCAGGGTGTCCGGGCCCGCTATCGCGACCTCATCGCGGTTCATCTCGTGGTGCCGCAGGCGGCTCCGACGGCTGCGCTCCGCTGGGATGGCTCGCGGCTGCTGGATGCCGAGGGCGAGCTGCACCGTCAGTACGGGGCCGGTTCCGAGTGCCTCTATCTGATTCGTCCGGACGGGTACGTGGGCTACCGCAGCCAGCCGGCTGACGCCGGCAGACTCTCGGCCTACCTTGAGGGAGAGAACATGAAGGGGCATGACAAGCGGTTGGACTCGTATATTCAACAAGTCCGGCCCCGCTTCGAGCGGATGCTGGCTGAGATGGTCGAACAGCCTTCGATCAGCATGGACCCGACCCACGCCCCAGATATTCGACGCGCGGCCTTGCTGGCCGTCCAGTTCCTCAAAGACCTGGGGGCGGAGGCGCGGATCGTGGAGACCGGCGGCTATCCGGTGGTGTCGGGTGGATGGACGACCGGCGCCAAGCACCCGACCGTCACGGTTTACAATCATCTGGACGTACAGCCTGCCCAGGAGCCCGAATGGCGGCAGCCGCCCTTCGCCTTCCGGAAGCGCAAGGGGGTCTATTACGGTCGGGGCGCCACGGACGACAAAGGGCCCGCCCTGACGGCCCTGCTGGCGGGTCGCTATGCGGTGGAGCATGGTGTCCCGATTAACGTCAGGTTTCTCTGGGAGCTGGAGGAAGAGATCGGCAGCCCGCATTTCGCCGAAGCCCTGCGCCACAAGGACGCGATCCCGCGACCGGATTCCGTGGTGGTCTCGGACACGATCTGGATCGCGAAAGGCCGCCCGGCGGTCCCCTATGGGTTGCGCGGGCTGCTGGGGGCCAGGCTCTTGCTTCGGACCGGAGCCAGCGACGCGCATTCGGGCCTCACCGGCGGGGCCGCGAGAAATCCGCTGGCCGAGCTGTGCGCGCTGGTGTACGCCTGCGTGGACGCGCGCACCGGTCGCGTGAAGATTCCGGGCTTCTATGATGACGTCGTGCCGCCCACCCAGGCCGAGATCAAGAGCTTTCTGGCCTCAGGCTTTCAGGTCAACCGGTTCATGCGGGCATACGGGTTCCGGACGCTCAGGACGACGAACCCCGCGGACGTGCTTCGCCGGATCTGGGCGTCACCGACGTTCGAGGTGCATGGCCTGGTGGGGGGCTACCAGGGGCCCGGGGTCAAAACGGCCGTCCCCGGCCACGGCGAGTTGAAAATCAGCATGCGACTGGTGCCGAATCAACGACCGGAGAAGATCTTCGCGTCGCTGCGGCGCTTCGTGGCCAGGCAGAATCCGAATGTGACGGTCGAGCGGGAAGGGATGCTGCAGCCGTTCCGCGGGGTGTTCAAGGGACCGTACGCGGACGCGATCCGCGACGCGGTGCGCGCCGGGTTCGGCAAGGAGCCGGCCTTCATTCGGGAAGGCGGGTCCATCGGCGCCGTCGCCACCATGCAGCGTGCGTGGCGCGTTCCGATTCTGTTGCTTGGCCTCAGCCTGCCGGAACATGGCTACCACGCGCCGAACGAGTATTTCGACTGGGGACAGGCCTCGGGCGGGATGAAAGCGTTCGCGCACTATTTCGCAGAGCTGGCGAAGATGGGAGGGGGTTGATTGCCGATCTCTTTGAAAGAACCAATGGTGTGCCAGGGCTCAACCGCTTCCGCACCTCCCGAAGCGACCCTTCCGGCCTCTGCTGGGTGGAAGCCTTCTGGAATTCCCGCAGCCGCGATCTCTTGATCGCGGTGCCTTAGTCAGTTCCAGCTTTCCATCCCAGCGGAGTCTCGGTGGGTCCCCGCTTCTCCGGTGAAGTTCGCTCTGAGCCCTGGCACACCACTATGCGGTCCAGTTTCTGTGCCGTGCTGCCCCATTACCCCGCCGCCAGGAGCGGCTTGAACGAAGGGTCTGTTTCGATGAGACCCTTGAGCGTGTCGTTGGAGAGCAGATACCGCCACGACTCCTGGCTGGCGCCGGCGAGTTGCAGATACCAGCCGCGCGCTTCGATCAGGTGGTCCAGCATGGCGTGGTTGTCGCGCTTCGGGGCGAAGGCCAGGCCGTAGGCCATCGTGAAGGCTGCGGCGAACTTGTCAATTGGACGATCCGTGAGCTTGAACGCCTCCTCCGCCTCCTGATAGGCCTCCACGATGACAGGGTCGTCGAAGATACGGTTCCAGGCCACCTTCGCGATCTTGGACCAGGCCAGCTCAATCAAGGCCCGAGCCCGAAGCGCCGCGCGCTCGGGAGGGAACTGCTGTAGCAGGGCCTGATGTGTGGCAATCGCGGCAAGTTGGTCGTTGTTCCACCGATAGGCGTTGCCCAGGCGAAGGCGATTCTCCAGATCCTCCGGTCGCACTTGGGCCAGCTTCTCCATCGCGGGGATCATCCGATATAAGAAGTCGGCAGGCGTCGGCTTCGAGAGGCCGCCTACCTCCATCCCAAGCGAGATCTCCATGCGCGTCGTCTGCGAGTAAGTATTCCAATAGAGTTCGTTAAACCGCACGGCCAGCGCCTGGTCGCTCACCTGCATGTTATGGGCGGCTGCCCCGTCGTTCAGGATCGCCTGGTACAAGTCGCGCGTCAGCGCAGTCAAGGCCTCAGGCTGGGCAGGATCTACGATCAGCACCCGATTGAGCATCGCCATACGCTCGCGCAGGTCGGGAAACCGGCTCGCGCGTCCCACGGCAGCGATCAGGACACCCGGTGCATCGGCCGGTGTCCACCACGCACCGGATTGAGCCACGTAGCCGCCGGTCTCGGTGACGAACGGGACGGACGGATGCGTGTCCGTGGATGCCGTGACCGGCAGATTCACGACCGCCGCGTCGCCGGGAAATCCCAGCTTCTTCAACCCCGACAGGACCACCCATTTCACCGTGACCGCTTTCAGCGCCGCCCGGGGACGCTTGACCGTGTTGGTCCACCGGTACGCGCCCGGGGCGTACGTCGCCGGAGAGGTCAACGGGTCCTTGTAGGTCACCCGCAGGCGGACCAGCGTGGCGGGCGCGGCCGTCGGCGGCGCATCGTCGCGAATCCTGAACGAGCCGGCAGGCAGCGGCGAACTGGACTCCGGCTCGATCCGGAGTCCGCCGGCCGGCGGAGACAAACCCAGGAGGTCCATGACAAACACCGATGCCGGATAGAGAGACAGGTCCTCTTTCAGAAACACCAGGTTTCCCGCGCCGGGCCACAGGCCGTCCATCCCCTGCTCCCGCCGCTCGATGGCGGTTTCATGGGCTTTCGCAAGCGGCTCCCAGCATTCGGCATACACGCTGGCAGAAGGGGGAGGGAAGGCCGTCAGGCGTCTCGCGCTCGCGGACACCATCCGGTATTGACAGGCAAAGTCGAGCTGAGCGGCTGCCACACGATCGCCGGACGCCAGCGCCTCGGCGTACCGCCGTGCGACGGAGAGGGCCGCCGCTGACTTGGGAAGAGACGGTTGGGCTGCGAGGGCCGGTCCCGAGACGCGGTCGACGGAAGGGATCAGGCCGACCAGTGACGGCACACTGGACAGGAGGACGCCGAGAAAAAGCAATCGAGCACCGATCATGGCGGGTTACTCTACCATGTCGCGACGGCGAGGCGTCAACGCCGTTCTTGCGGCGGAGGTGGCGTCAGCGATTTGGGTTGGAAGCGGATCAGGGTCCGAATGTAGGCCAGCACCTCCCGCCGCTGCTCCTCGCTCAATCGGTCTTTCCACGCCGGCATCGCGGAGCGGGGCTTGCCGTTGGCAATCACGGCCAGGAATTCGGCATCGGACTTCACCGACGAGCCGGCCGAGATCAGGCTGGCCGGCCGCGGGGAGAGGAACGGCGCCTCGGGCCCGTCGCCGCGGCCTTCAGGCCCGTGGCACACCACGCACCGCTCCAGGTAGATCACCCGCCCCCGTTCCACCACGCTGTCCGGAGCGCCGCGCACGAGGCAGGCCGGAACCATCAACAGACATGGCGTCATCAGCAGGAGAGGGAGCTTTATTGTGCGAAGCGGCGGCACGCGCATTCTTCTCCAATGGTGTGGCAGGGGCTCAGAGCGCACGTTCGCCGGAGTGGCGGGGCCCCGCCCGGCATCCGGAGAAGGAAAGCTGGAACTGACTCAGGCACCGCGATCGGGTTCCCGTTGCTCGTTCGATGCAACGGGTGACGATCGCGGCCGCGGGAATTCCAGAAGGCTTCTACTCCGGACTGCCGTGGTGGGGTGCCGCGGGAGGCGCGGAAGCGATGGCACCTGCCCCCCCCTACTGCACCACGATCGTGGCTCTCATCTCGTGTCCGGGCATGTCGCAGAAAAAGGGGAACACACCGGTCTGTTCGGGGACGAACCGGATCTCCGCCCGGCCCTCCGACGGGATGATCACGCGCTTAAACCCGTCGTGACCGAACTCCGGCGCCCCGTTCCCGGTGATGTTGAGGTTCACGCCGACGAAGAGACCGACCGGCACGAAGGCATGCAGCTCCACGTCGTGGTTCTGGAAGACCAGTTTCGTTTTCTGTCCGGCACGGAGCATGACGGTGGATGGCTCAAACGACCGGGCTCGAATATTCACGATGACCTGCTGCTCCGGCTCCGAATCGGAAGACGCGAGCGTTGGGACCTGCTTGTCGGCTTCGACAGGCCCACTCATCGCGAAGACCATAAGAGTCGCCAGCCACCCGCGCTGGAACGCGGAGAAGAACTCGGATCGACCGCGCATGAGCACCTCCGTGCGTCATTCTACTGCGGGAGCCGTGATTTGCGCCACCGGGCTTCGTCCCGAGCCGGTGTCAGAGAGCGGCGCGCAGCCGAGGACTCGGCTGGAATCAACCGCGCCCGGCGGCCTGGAGAATTTGAGTGCGAAGTCGGGCTTTGAAGGCGGGAGAAAGGGGGGCGGGATTGACGTGACCACAGAGGCTCACCGTCTGCCGCAGGGAGGCGACAAATTCCTCGCAGTTGGGACAGGCGCCCAGATGTTTTCGGATTTCCTTGCAGATGCCGACGGACAGTTCGTCGTCCAAATAGGCGGAGAGACGGCGAAGCACTTTTACGCATCGGGCTTTCGAGTGCCCGTGATGGGGATGTAGGGGACTACGATAGATCGCCATGGCGCGCCGAGCCGTGCTCATTCAACCACCTTCCGCCTCAGCAATCAAGTGCTGCCCGTCGTCCGGGCAAGATGAGGGTGCCCTGCAATGCCGCGCGCGCTGAGCTCCCGCCGCACAAATAACCGGGCCCGATGGAGTCTGGATTTCACGGCGCGCTCGTTGAGGCCCATGATGGAGCCCACCTCCCTGGCGGTCAGCCCTTCCATATCCCGCAACACCAGCACCAATCGGTACTTTTTGGGCAGCTTCACAATGGCCTGATGGAGCGCCCGCCTGATCTCCTTGTTCTCCAGCGCTTCCTGCGGGGTCAACCCTTCCGTCGGAATCTGCAGCCGGAACTCGCCCTCGGAGGTCGGGATGAATTCGTCCAGTGAGAGCTCCCGCTCGGGCCCCCCCTTTCGCTTGCGTCGCATGCGGATGCTGGCCCGTGAGGCGATGGTGTAGAGCCACGTCGAAATCTGCGCATCCCCCCTGAAGTTTTTGAGCCCGCGGTAGGCATTGAGAAACGTGTCCTGGACCAGGTCCTTCGCGTCGTCCTCCTGACCGCACATCCGCTGGGCGAACCGATAGATCCGGTCCACGTGCTCGCGGTAGAGCTGATCGAAGGCCTCGACATCGTTCCCGCTGCCCGCTGCCGTCTGGGTGTCGGCCCCATGACCTTGTGTGCGACTCTTCATTGAGCAGGGCGGAGTGTACGTACGTTCCCATGGCCTGTCAAGGCGCCGCCGTATGACTCGCCGGCCGGCGGAGGATGCTCATTTCCGTCTCACCAGGATGCGGATGGACGTGCCGAGGAACTCGAACCGCTCGCGGAGGCGGTGCTCCAGAAACCGGAGATAGGTCGGGCCCACGTCCTCGGGATGACCGACGAAGAGCGCGAACACCGGAGGCTGTGTGGCGACCTGGGTCACGTACACGGATTTCACCGCTTTGCCGGGCTTGCCTTTTCGCACCGGCAACGGGTTCTCGGCGATGACCTCCTGTAAAAACTTGTTGAGCAATCCTGTCGGGATGCGTCTGGTGAAGGCCGTCACCACCTGGTCCACTAGCGGGAAGACCTCGCTGACGGAATCGGGTTTGAGGGCAGAGCCGAAGAGAACCGGCGCCCAGGGCAGGAACGGAAGGCGACGCCGGAGATCGAGCTCATACTGCCGGCGGGCCGCGTCGTCGCCTTGGCGGAGATCCCATTTGTTCACGAGCAAGAGACAAGCGCGCCCCTGCTTCAGGGCGAGGCCGGCGATTTTCGTATCCTGCTCCGTGATCCCCTCCACCGCATCGAGAATCAACAGCGCGACATCGGATCGCCCCATCGCGCGCATCGCCCGGGCCACGCTATAGCCCTCGATGCCCCGCTCGATGCGCCCGCGCCGTCGGATGCCGGCTGTATCGGTGAAGATATAGGAACGTCCTCGATGGCTGACCGTCGTGTCGACGGAGTCCCGCGTGGTGCCTGGAAGTTCGAAGACCACCATTCGCTCCTGCCCGAGGAGCGTGTTGATCAGCGTGGACTTGCCGACGTTCGGCCGGCCGACGATGGCAATGCGTGGGGGAGGTTCCGCCGGTTCCGCTCCCTCGCCGGAGACCGGCAGCAGGGGAAGGATTGCTTCCAGGAGCTCATCCACTCCCGTGCCAGCCTCGGCCGAGAGAGGATACAGTGTCTCCTGGCCCAGTCGATAGAAGTCCGCCTGCAACGTCTCCGATTGGGGCGTGTCGATCTTGTTGATCGCGTAGAAAACCGGTTTGGTGACCCCGCGCAGCAGGCTGACGATCTCCTCATCGCCGGGAGTCAAGCCGGCTCGGCCGTCCATGAGGAAGATCAGGATGTCGGCCTCGGCGATGGCGAGCTGCGACTGGCGGCGGATGAGGGACAGCATGCCGTCGGTGGCGGAAGGATCCAGCCCGCCGGTGTCCACCAATCGGAAGGCGCGTCCTTGGTAGGTCCCGTCGGCGTAATTGCGGTCTCTCGTGACCCCCGGCACGTCATCCACGATGGCGGTCCGCGCTCCCAGTGCGCGGTTGAACAGCGTGGACTTGCCGACGTTGGGTCGCCCGATAATGGCAACTACTGGGGGAGCTGATGGCTGATGGCTCATGGCTGATCGCTTGGAAACCATCGGGGTAGAGGTCACAAGCTGAACGAACGGTGTGAATGGAACCGTATCACAGGATGTTTGAGTAAGACAACGGCTGTCGTCGGAGGGATCATGCCTCGTGTATACTCTTTTCCCATGAACCATCGGCCATCAGCGATCAGCCATCAGCTCTTCGATTGGGACCAGGTGGATGACGTGCTCCTGGACATGGACGGCACCCTCCTGGACCGGCACTTCGACAATTTCTTTTTCGAGGAGGAGCTGCCCAGGCGGTACGCGGCCAAGCATGGTCTGGCGGTCGAAGAAGCTTCGGAGCGGTTACTGACGATGTACCGGGCTGTGGAAGGGGAACTGAACTGGACGGACCTAAATTACTGGAGCAAGACCCTGGAGATTGACGTGGTGGCGCTGACCAAGGAATTGGAGCACCTGATCACGTGCCATCCGGACGCGGTGGAGTTCCTGCGCCATCTTCGAGCGCGCGGCAAGCGGGTGCATGTGCTGACCAACGCCCATGCCGCTGGTGTCGAGATCAAGATAGCTCGGACCCGCATTGATCGGTACGTGGACCGCATCGTGAATGCCTTCGAGGTCGGGCACTTAAAAACTCGCCCGGAGTACTGGCCGACCTGCCAGCGCTTGCTCGGCTTCGAGCCTTCGAGGTCCCTCTATGTGGACGACGACGAAGCCTGTCTGGCGGCCGCTCAGCAGTACGGGATCGGCTACCTCTATCACCGGTCGAAATCCAGCTCGCGCCTCCCCGCCCAAGCGTCCTCCCGCTATGTGTCCATTGAGAGTCTGCATGCCTTGATCACGCCTTGAGCCGTCGTCTCGCGTCCCGTCATGACGGACGGGCGACCCCGCGGTACATCTCGCCGACGATGCGGGGAACGCCGGGGAGGAGAAACCGATCCAATCGATCGATCTTCAACCCGCCCTGGCTGATGAGCGCGTCAATCGGCCGGTTGAGGTTGCAGCCGCAGGCGATCACTCGCTGAACGGGGTTGAAGAAGTCCTGCCATTTCGCCACCCATGCGTCGTCGCTCCGGCCATGCTCCAGGAAGACATAGGTCCCGCCGGGCCTCAGCACCCGTCGCACCTCGCGCAGCGCAGCGACCGGGTCCGGGATCGTGCACAGGGTCCAGGTGCTCACGGCGCAGTCGAATCGTCCATCTTCAAAGGGCAGCATCTCGGCGC
>WNEQ01001793.1_pt1 | contig 11305 bp, 9 predicted proteins | sample 5399971 | NCBI WGS metagenome assembly WNEQ01 (sample SAMN13153330, study PRJNA577476) | soil metagenome | isolation source: 20 cm grassland meadow soil 2 days after 1st rain plot 5 | place: USA:California | collected 2015-09-18
GTCCTGCGCCTTGTACACCGTCCCCATGCCGCCCTCGCCGAGGACCGCCAGGATCTCGTAGCGCGTTCCCAGGAGAGTCCCCGGCGCCAGGCGGATGCCGGGGGCGAAGCCGTATCCTCCGGTGGCCGGGGAGGCGACACCGGAGGTGGTCAGGGTGCGATTGCCGCCCGCGGCGGCCGGAGCGGAGCCGCCGCCGAGGCCGGTGAGCGTCGGAATGTCGGGAGAGAGAGTCGCCCCGCAGGCGGCGCACTCTGCGGCTGCTTTCGGGTTGGGCCGTCCGCATCGGGGACAGGTCATAGAGGCGCATGATCGTAGGCCCGGCGCGCGGAAACGGTCAAGGAGGAACCGCCGTCGTCTCAACCCGGGGGGAACTACGGCTCGACCAACTGTCCGTCAAGCGGATGTCGTAGTATCCGCACGCATGCGCGTCCAACCATTTCTGGCCTGGCTGTGGGTCCTCCAGCTGTTGTCCAGCGCCCCGTCGCGCGCCGCGGCCGACGACCCGACGGCGGCCCCGACGCCGCCGCGGGATGCGGCCGCGGCGACCGGGAAAGCGGTCGGCGACGAGTTCCTGCGTGGCTACATCGTCTCGTTCCTGGAACAGGTCTTCCACGAAGGGCGGGAACGAGTCCAGGTGGCGGTCGCGCGCGGTGTGGTGACCCTGAGCGGCAGCGTCGGCACGCCGGAAGAAATCGATCACATCGTGGCCGCGGTGGGCACGTTTCAGGGCGTCGAGCACGTCGTCAATCTTCTCGAGGTCGAGGACACCAGGGGACCGCGGCGATGGCGGACCTGGACCGAGTGGCTGCGGCCTCCCCCGGGACGGAAATCGGTGCGCTTCCCTGCGGGGGACCTGTTCGCGGCGCCCCTGGCCGACCAGAAGCAGCCGCGCTTCCACACCACCTGGCAGCGCTGGCACACCGCCCCCGGGACCTTCGACATCGCCGCCGTCGGGTTCGGAGAGAACTTCGGACTGGTGCGCTGGCCGCGCGGCCACGCGGGCGACGGCTGGCAGCTCGGGATCAGCGGTGCGGTGTTCGCGATCTTCAATCTCGACACGTCGTCGATGGATCTGTTGAACGCCGATTACTACGTCGGCTTCCCTGTGAGCTACAGGAGCGGAGGATGGTCGGCGCGCCTGCGCCTGTTCCACCAGTCGTCGCACCTGGGGGACGAGTTCCTGCTGCAACCTCAGGACGTTCAGCCGGTGCCGCTGGTGCAGAGAATCAACTTGAGCTACGAGGCGGTGGAGATGCTCGGGTCGTACGAGCGCGACGGCGGGCGGCTGTATTTCGGCGGCACGCGCATCGTCACGATCGACCCGGCCTCGCTGGGACGGAATCGACTGCAGGCGGGCGCCGAGTTCCGTGGCAACCCGGTGCACTGGCGCACCTCGCGCATCATCGCCGGACTCGACGTCGAGGCCTGGAGCGAGACCGGCTGGGACCGGGACTGGAGCGCCAAAACGGGTCTACTGTTCAGAAGCCCTTACGGCGACGCGCGCTCGATCGAGCTCTTGCTGGAGTACTTCAACGGCCACGCGCCACACGGCCAGTTCTTCCAGGTCAACGTGGAATACACCGGGCTCGGCATCGCCTACGCCTTCTGAGCGGCGCGCTCCCGTCTCTCAGGGTCCCTGCCCGCACGAGCAGGCATACGGGCGCGTCGGGGGGCCCACCTGTTCCCTGAGCCAGTAGTTTCCCAGCGTCAGATCGGCGCGTCGTCCGAACCGGTAGCGGTAATAGACGACGCGCAGCGCGCGCGGACCCGCGGCCGGGAAGGGGTCGTCCTTGAAGAAATGCGCGACGGCGTCCGGGTCGCAGCACAGGCGTCGCACCAGATTGTTGATGTACTCCTCGTCGCGGCGCCCGCGCCCGAGCGTCCAGAACGAGTAGTGGAACGGCAGGCGCGGGTTGTGCAGGTACGTCATCGGCGGCGCGTCCCGCGGATCGCCGGGAGCGTAGCGCAGGTGGTACGGTTCCCAGCGGACGCCGTCGGACGTGCCCTCGATTTCGGCGACGAACCGCTCGCGCACGACCCCGGGAAACAGGTGATACACGTTGATGCTCCGGAAGGGGGCGTAGACGGCCCGGACGCTCATAAGCGCACGGTTCTGCACGGCCATCGGCGCGAAGAAGCCGAGCGCCTCGACGAGGGAGGCCGGCACGACAAGTAGCGCCAGGAGCAGGGCGGGATGAAGGGCCGGGATGCGGCGCGCGGGCGGTGGCGGAGGGTCGGGTCCGGCGGCCTCCGCCGGGGCGGGCGGGCCCGGGGCGTTTCGTCGCATCCTCAGCGTCACTCTCCGCGCGACGAGACGCGCCGCGTCGAGATCGCGGTCCTGAAGCACGGTCAGGCTCAGCACGATCGATAGGAGATTGAAGAAGCCGTAATTCGACGTCAGCCCGATCGAGACCTGAAAGGGCAGGTGGACGGTGAAGAAGGCCAGGCGAAAACGGCGCGTTAGGAAGATGAGAATCGCCAGAGGCAGCTCGACGAAGAACGTGAACAGGACCGAGAACTGGTGGAACCAGACCGGGAACTGCTGCACCAGCCAGCCGCCCCAGGAGGGGAGGGGGGCGGTCTCGTAGTAGTAGGTCATCGCGCTGAGATTCAGCCAGGTGTCCTTCCCCGCGGCGATCTTCGCCAGGCCCGACTCGAACAGGAGGCGGAACAGGATCCATTTCATGAGGAACACCATCGTCGAGGGCGGCTCCGGCACCGGCCGGCCCCGGATGAGATCGAAAAACGAGCCGCGCCCCGGCAGAAAGATCGCCAGGAACGAGGACTCCAGGAGAAGGTTGTCCCACTGGTAATAGAAAAAGTCGCGTGCCGCGGTGACGCACGAGAGATAGAGGAACCAGAGCAAGAAAGCTGCGATGCGCCCGCCGATCCCCAGGACCATCAGGATGGAGATCGCGGCCCCCAGGAGCGGCACGATCGTCAGGGCCGCGTCGCCGCGGATCCACAGGAACAGGGTCGGAAAGGAAAGAAAGCGTCCTGGCCCGCCAGAGCCGCCCTGATGAAGCCGCGCAAGGAAATCGGCCCACGGCAGGAGTCCCCGCGATCCCGCCAGGTCCCGAAGCTGCGCCGCGAGCGACAAAAACGCCGCCAGGAAGACCAGCCCCAGACCGGACCGGAAGAGGACGAAGACCCTGCCGCGCCGGTTCATGGGCACTGGCCGGACGGTGAGCACACTTTCGTGATCTCCTTTTCGTCGGCAGCACGCCGGCGCCGGTGCCGCGGGCGGGCCGTGGCGCGGCGGTGCTTGACAGCGGCCCGGGCGCGCCTATTTTCGCCTGTAGAGCCCCTCATTCCTAACCGCACGGCCCCGAACGCGGGGGAGGGCTCTAGGGCGCCCCGGTGGCGCCCCGGACGGCGCGGGGGCGGGAGGATGTGGCGATGCAGGGCGCGCGTGTCCTCGTGGTGGACGACCAGGAGGCGAACCGTCTGATGGTCCGCGAGGTCCTCGAACCGCTCGGGTACGCAATCACGGAGGCGCCCGATGGTGCTGCGGCCCTCGAAGCCATAAAACGGCAGGTCCCGGACATCATCCTGTGCGACGTCGTGATGCCGAACTGCGACGGATACGCCGTCTGCAGGGCCCTCAAGAGCGATCCCAACACCCGTCTCGTGCCGATCATCATGCTGACGTCTTTGGACCAGCTCCCGGACAAGCTCCAGGCCCTCGAGCTGGGCGCGGACGATTACCTCACCAAGCCGTTCAACGTCGTCGAGCTGACCACCCGGGTGCGCTCGCTCCTGTCGCTGAAACATTTCACGGACGAATTCGAGCACGCGTCGCGCGTTCTGGAGAGCATCGCGCTGGTGGTCGAGAGCCGGGATCGCTACACCGGCGACCATTGCAAGCGGCTCGGTCGCTACGGCACGCGGGTGGGCCAGGCGATGGGCCTGAACGATGTGGATCTCAGGTCGCTGTGGCTGGCCGGCATCTTCCACGATCTGGGCAAGATCGCCGTCTCCGACACCATCCTGAACAAGCCGGGCAAGCTGACCCCGGACGAGCTCGTCCTCATGCGCAAGCACCCGGTCGTCGGCGCCGATCTGTGCGGGAAGATGCGCACGATGGACACCATCGTGCCGCTCATCCGCCACCACCACGAGAAGCTCGACGGATCCGGCTACCCGGACGGCTTGAAGGGGGGAGAGATCCCCCGTGTGGTGCGCATCCTCACCGTGGTCGACGTGTACGACGCCCTGGCGACGCAGAGGCCCTACAGGGAAGCGCTGCCCCACGCGAAGTGCATGGAGATCATGCGTGAGGAGGTCCGGAGGGGCTGGTGGGACGGCGACGTCCTCGAGGTCCTCGACCGGTGCCTGAGGTCGTCCTGAGACGACCCGCCCGAGCCGAGTCGCGGAAACGCCGTCAGCGCGCCGGCGTCAGCTCGTCGTAAACGACCGCGATTTCGTTCCCAAGCGTCCGGAACGTCGGCTTGATCTCCGGATATTGATCCATCGATATCGAACGAACCGCCTCCGGCTTCGACCGGCCGGCCTTGGCGGCCTTCTCCACCGCCGCGATCAGGTCGGACATGAACGAACGGAACCTGCGCAACGTCGCGACGTCGGTCGTCGGGCCGTGGCCCGGGATCACCTTCGTGTCCGGAGAGACCAGCGACAGGATCTGATCGATGTTGGTCACATAGCCGCGCGCCGATCCGCCCGCCCAGACATCGATGAACGGGTACATACCGTTGAAGAACAGGTCGCCCATGTGCAGGACCTTCTCCTTCGCGAAGTACACCATTGAATCGCCGTCCGTGTGCCCCGGCGCCACGTGCAGCACGTCCACCTCCTGGCCGCCCAGCCAGAGGCGCATCCGGCCGTCATAGGTCAGGCCGGGCGGCGCGGCCGTCGCGGGGTTGAACGAGAGGGCGTCCTTCAAGAGGAAGTCGAGCAGACCCAAGTCCTTCTCGAGGGCGACGCGGTAGGGATCGGTGGCGTCCCCGATCGCGTCGATCTCCTCTTGAAGGCGACGCTTCCTGTCCGGAAAGGTTTTCTTGACCGTCTCGGGGTACTCGAGCAGCCGCGGTCGCACCGCATCATGCGCGACAATCTCCGCCATCTTGATGAACACCGGGTTGCCCCCGGTATGATCGCCATGATAGTGGGTATTCACGAGGAAACGGATCGGCCGGTCGGTGACGGTTCGGATCTGATCGACGATCCCCTGCGCCACCTCCTCGTACTGATCGTCCACGACGACGACGCCGGCGTCGGTCACCAGGAAGCCGACGTTGCCGCCCCGTCCGTATAGACAGTAGGCGTTTGCGGTCAGCTTCTCCAGCTTGAACCCGACCGGCTTCGCCTGCCGCGTGGTGGGCGAGGGGGCGGGCGGCGCCGGGACGGCGCCCGAGTGCGCGAGCACGGGTCCGGTTGTGATGATCAGGATCGTCGTCAGGACGAGAATTCGCATCGGCCCCCCCGCGTCGTCAATGTTCCGAGAGCGCGGACACTTTACCACCGGCGGGATATCATCCGGTCCATGACGAAAAGACCACTCCGCGGGCCCGCGGCCGCGCGCGCCCTCGCCAGGGCCGACCCGCTCCTCGGACGCCTGATCAGGAGGGTGGGCCCGTGCCGCCTGGAGCTGGACGCGATAAAGAGCCCTTTCGCCGCACTCGCGGAGGCGATCGTCTACCAGCAGCTCACCGGCCGGGCCGCGGCGACGATCCACGGACGATTTCTGGCCCTGTTCCGACCGCGACGCTCCCCGTCGCCCGACGCAGTCCTGGCGGCGCCGCACGAGGCGCTGCGGGCGGCTGGACTGTCGCGTGCCAAGATCGCGGCGCTCAAGGACCTGGCGGCCAAGACGAGAGACGGCACCATCCCGCCCCTGCGTGATCTCAGAAAGATGGGCGAGGAGGAGATCGTGGAGCGTCTGACACGGGTCCGCGGCGTCGGACGCTGGACCGTCGAGATGCTCCTGATCTTCCGGCTGGGTCGGCCGGACGTCCTTCCCGCCGGCGACTACGGCATCCGCAAAGGATTCGCCCGCGCCTTCCACACCCGCGTCCTCCCGACGCCGCGGCAGGTCCTGCGTCGCGGCGAGCGCTGGCGCCCCTACCGCACGGTGGCCTCCTGGTATCTGTGGCGGGCGCTCGATCCGGGCGTTTTCCAGGACGGCCCCGTGCCGTGACCCCGGGCGTGGGGAGGCCGAGGGCCTGGCGGCGCCGGGTATCCTTCGGGATTCTCGCGACCGGCGCCCTGTGCGTGGCCTACGGGTACTTCGTGGAGCCCTACTGGCCGGAGGTCACCCATGTCCGGATCGTGTCCTCCCGGCTCGGCCCCGGGGCGCGGCCCATCCGGGTCGTGCTTCTCTCGGACCTGCACAGTGATCCGAAGCCGCGCCTGGAGGATCGGCTGCCCGCGCTCGTCATGGCGCAGCGCCCCGATCTCGTGGTGTACACGGGCGACTCCATCAACTCGCTCGACGCCCTGCCGGTCTTCCGGCGCTGCATGACGCGTCTCGCCGCGATCGCGCCGACCTTCGCCGTGCGCGGCAACTGGGATTCCTGGTACTGGGGCGATGTCGATCTCTTCGGAGGGACCGGCGTGCGCGAGCTGGACGGCCACGCCGAGCGCGTCGATGTCGGGGGGGCGTCCGTCTGGATTGGCGGCGTCGCCGTGGGGCACGAACAACTTGTGCAGCGCGCGCTGGAGGAGATTCCCGGAGGCGGCCCCGCCCTGTTCCTTTATCACTATCCTTATCCGGACGTCCTGCCCGAGGGGGCGCGGGGCAAGGTCGATCTCTACTGCACGGGCCACACGCACGGAGGACAGGTGGCCTTGCCGCTGTACGGGGCGATCATCACGCTGACCAAATACGGCAAGAGGTACGAGGCGGGGCTGTATCGGGTGGGCGCCCTCTGGATGTACGTCAATCGGGGTATCGGTCTGGAAGGGGGCAGAGCACCGCGGGTTCGCTTCTTCGCCCGGCCGGAGATCACGGTCGTCGAGATCGAACCGGAGGCGCGGTCCTGATGACGCTGTGAGCCGGGCGGTCCGGCGCGCGGGCCGCCCGGCTCGTTAGTTCTTCTTCGCCGCCATCTTCTGGGCCAGGCCGGCGGCGTACTTTTCGTACAGCTCGCTGTCGAGCTGGAACGTGCCGAACATGTAGTTGGAGTTCTCGAAGTTCCAGCTCTTCCCGGCATCGTTGAAATTGATCAGCGTCGTGGTCCCCTGATCGTATTCCTTGTGAAGCGGGTCGGCGCCCGGGGGGTTGACGATTTTCGCCGCCCCGCCCAGACCCCCCTCGACCAGGTGTCCGGAGAACTTGCCGTACTGGCCGAGAGAGATGGCGTGTTCCTTCCCGCTGATCGTGCGTTGGATGGCGACGTAACGGATCTCCTTCTTGGGGGAGGAATCGATCGGGAGCACTTTGGTGGCGATCGCAAGCAGGGCTTCGCGCTGCTGCAGGTTCGCCTTTTCGTCGACATAGACGTTGCTGAATTTCCAGTTGCCGTAAGACTCCATCATGCTCTTGCCTTCGGGGCTCTCGACCATGTTGCCGACCGCCAGACCGTCCAGAGACACGTTGCCGTACGTCCCCTTCTCGATGAAGATGAACTGACCGCCGCCGCAGGTCATGTGCGTCGGCTTGGAGCCGAACCAGCAGGGGCAGGCGGCGTTGCAGGAACACGCCTCCTCCAGCTGGCCGACAATCTTCCAGGGGGTCTTGGCGGGCGCCGGCTTCGTGGCCTCGGCCGCCTGAACGATGAGGGCGGCGCCGGCGAAGGCGACCGCGACGACCGCCTGGAACACGGACTTTCGAATCATGGGCGGGGCCTCCTTGGAGGACGAACAGCCGGTCATCCCGGCTGGATCGAATCCTTCGGCCGCATGTCATACCACGAAATGACGCGCTTGGGGCTGCCGCCGGAGGGAAACTTCGGCGGCTCGGCGCAGAATCACTCCAGGATGGCCTCGTCATCGACGAGCAGGTAGGGCTCGCCGAACGGCGGACGGCCGTCGCGCGGCACAAGACGAAGCCCCCAGTCTCCTCCGTAGAGGAGCGTCGCCACGCCGGCGCCGGAGTCCTCGACGCGCACGGAAAAGGCGGGGCAGGACGCTCCGCCGCCCGCACTCGACCATCCCACGACCTCGCACTCGAGGGTCGTGCCGTCTCCCGGTGAGTAGCGGATGCGCCGGACCGACCGCGGCTCGGAGGTCGCCTGGAATCGCTGGCTGCACCCCTCCGGGCAGTTCGGGTTCGGATCGATGAAAAGGTTGACGAAGCGGCGCGCCACCATGATGGAGCATTATCCATCAGGCTCGCCGGGCAGGGTCACGCGGCTGGCGGGGGACGCTTTCCGGCGCCGTCGAGCGGGGCGGCCTAGGGATGCGCACCCAGCGGCTCGGGTCCCACGCCCGGCGGGTGGGCGACGGTGAGCTTCGCCTTCGTCTTGTTCTTCCCGACGCTGAGCGTGAGGTCGTACTCGCCGGCGGCGACGAACGGGATCTGCCCGGGGTTCTCCGCCTCCGGCGGATCGATGCGCTGCTGCTTGTCGCGCGTCAGGTCCCAGGCGATCCGGTTCAGCCCTGCCTCGGCGGGTCCATTGAGCTCGCGCACCGTGAGGCCCTTCGCGTCGGCGACGGTCAGCTTCGCCCCGTCGGCCGATCGCTCCTTGACCCAGTAGTTGAGGGTGGCGTAGGGAGGGTTCTTGGCGCCGAAGCGATCGTTGCCCCAGAAGGCGCTCCTCTCCGCGAGATAGAAGCCGCCGGCCGGCCGAGGGTTGAAGAGGACGAGAGGTTTCGCCATGTTCTCCGCGGTCATCTGCTCCAGCCCCGTGATGTCGTCCAGGATGAAGATCGATCGCCCGTGCGTCCCGGCGACGAGGTCCCGATCGCGCGGATGAATCTGAAGATCGTGCACCTGCACGGGCGGCAGCGACTCGCCGCGCAGCGAGATCCAGCGGCGGCCGCGGTCGAAGCTGACGAACAGGCCGAACTCGGTCCCCGCGAACAGCAGATTTTCATTCGAGGGGTCCTCGCGTACGACGCGGACCGGCCCGCCGTCGGGAAGATCGCCGGTGATCGCCTTCCAGGTGGCGCCGAAGTCGCGCGTCTCGAGGACGTACGGCCGGTTGTCGCCGGTCCGGTGACCGTCGAAGGTGGCGAGGGCCGTCCCCGGTTCGAAGTGGGACGCCTCCAGGCGCGACACGTACGTGCCCTTCGGGACCGCGGAGAGCTTCGACGTCAGGTTTTGCCAGGTCTTGCCGTCGTCGCGCGTGACATGGACGTTGCCGTCGTCCGTCCCGGCCCAGAGGAGGCCGGCCTTGAGGGGCGACTCGGAGAGCGCCACGACCGTCCCATGCGTCTCGGCCCCCGATCCGGTCGTGACGATCTTCTCGACGTCGCGGCTCGACAGGTCCGGCGAGATGATCTCCCAGGCCTCTCCCTTCCGCGTCAGGCGGAAGACGTGGTTGCCGCCCAGGTACAGGACGTCCGGATCGTGCCTCGACAGCAGCAGCGGACTGTTCCAGTTGAAGCGGAAGGCCGGCATCCCTTCCTTCGGAAAGGGGCGCATGTACTTGATGCGGTTGGTCGAGAGATTGATCCGTCCGGCGTATGCCTGCTGCGACTCGGCGTAGATCAGCTTCGGGTCGCGCGGATCGATCTGGACGTAGTAGCCATCGCCGCCCCACACCGAAAACCAGTCGCGGTTCGAGATGTTCATCCGCTTCTCGTCGTTTTCACCGAACAGATCGGTTCCGCGCGACGGGCCGCACCAGGAGCCGTTGTCCTGGAGCCCTCCGCAGACGGTGTAAGGAAAGTCCATCCCCAGCCCGATCTCGTAGAACTCGCCCAGCGGCACGTTGTCGATGTAGCGCCAGGTCTTGGCGCGGTCGCGGCTCTGGTAGATCCCGCCGTCCGACCCGGCCAAAAGCCGGCTGGTGTCTTCGGGATCGACGACCAGCGTGTGCCAGTCGACGTGCGGCAGGACGGCGCCGTCGGCGCGGAACGTCCGGCCGCCGTCGTCCGAAACGGCCATGTTGAATCCCAGAACGTACAGACGGCTCTCGTCCTTCGGGTCGACGACGATCTTGCTGAAGTAGAACGGCCGCGGCGTCAACGGGCTCAGGCGCGCCCAGTGCTCGCCGGAGTCGGCGCTCCTGAACACGCCGCCGGCGCGGCTGAGGTTTTCGTCGATCGAGGCGGTACCGGCGTCGTCGGCTTCGATCACGGCATAGACATGCTTCGAATCAGAAGCGAACAGGGCGAGGCCGATCCGGCCGGTCTTCTTCGGGAGTCCCTCGGTCAGGCGGCGGAACGATCGTCCTCCGTCGGCCGACTTGTAGATGCCGCCCTTGTCGCCGAAGCCGCCGCTGGTGAAGGACCAGGGGGACCGCCTCCGGGCGTAGAGGGCGGCGTACACGACGTCCGGGTTCGACGGATCGAGGACGACGTCGATGCATCCGTGGTTCTCGTCGACTTGCAAGATCGCCTGCCAGGTCTTGCCGCCGTCAACCGTCCGATAGAGCCCGCGCTCCTTGTTCGCGTCCCACAGGTGGCCCATGACCGCGGCGTATACGATGTCGGGGTTCTTCGGATGGATGGCCAGGCGGGGGATGTCGCGCGAGTCGTCCAGGCCCAGGTGGGTGAAGCTCTCGCCGGCGTCGGTCGACTTGTAGATCCCGTTTCCCCAGCTGGACGAGTTGCGCCCGTTCCCCTCGCCGCTGCCGACGTAGACGATGACCGGGTCCGAGGGCGCGACCGCGACACTGCCGATCGACAGGGTCGGCTGATCGTCGAAGATCGGCTGGAAGGTCGTGCCGCCGTTCTGCGTCTTGAACAGCCCCCCGGTCCCGGTGGCGACGAAGAACTGCGCCGGCTTCCCGGGGACCAGAGCGATCTCGCTCACCCGCCCCCCCATGTTGGCGGGGCCTATCGATCGCCAGGAGAGCGAGCGGATCAACTCGGGAGTGACCGGGCCGGTCTCGCCCGGCGCGGACTTCGCGGTCTTCTCGGGGGACGCTGGTTTCTTCTTCGGGGCCGCGCCGGCCGCCGTGAAGAGCGCCGGGAGGCCTATCGAAAACGCGAGAAGGGAGAACGCGACCAGCGGGACAACGCGGGCGGAACGGCGCTCGGACGGCGGCATCGGTATCCTCCAGGGGCCTCGAAGATGCAGGGAGCGGGTGGAGGATAGGGCGGAGCGCCGTCGGCCGTCAACGGGGTGTGGCGTCGCGCAACGCCGCCCCGAGCCCTTGACGCCACGTTCGGCCTGGCGTACTGTCCGCCCAGGTCCGACTCATGAAAAAAACGCAGTTTCTCGCGGCCCTCCTGG
>WNEQ01001796.1_pt1 | contig 11296 bp, 13 predicted proteins | sample 5399971 | NCBI WGS metagenome assembly WNEQ01 (sample SAMN13153330, study PRJNA577476) | soil metagenome | isolation source: 20 cm grassland meadow soil 2 days after 1st rain plot 5 | place: USA:California | collected 2015-09-18
GGAGCGGCCATTCTTCTCGCCAGGCGCAGTGCGATGAGGTGCGGTAACCCCGACGGAGTGTGCGCGGCGCTGAAATCAGCCGGGCTGCGCGATGACGACGAAACGCGGATCGCCCGGGTTCGGACCGGTCGAGGTCTGCAGCGTCAGGTGATCGGGTGGTGTCGGTGCGGCCCACTGCACGTCTTCGGGTGGCACGCGCGGATGCACCTCGGTGACGACGTAGCGCATCGCGCGTCCGTCCGGCGTGCTGATCCACACCTCATCGCCGACGCGCGCATTCCACAGCGCGATGAACATCCCGAGACGTGCGTGCGCATAGATGTAGCTGTTGAGTCCATTGCCCGGGATCGCCGTGCCGGGTAGATGGAACGCGAAATTCTCCGGCGTTCGGAGCAGCACGGCGTCGCGCTCGATGTCGCCTTCGAGGATCGGCAGGTCGATGCCGAGTCGTGGGATCTGGATGCGGTAGCCGGGCGGTATTGGCGGCAGGGGCGTCGGTGACGCGAGCGTCGCCGCGGCCGGTGGCGGCGTCCTCGAGGCTGGGGCGGCGGTGGGCGCGGCGGCGACGTCGCCGCGGATCGAGACACCAGCCGCTAGGACGGCCGCCAGGATGAAGAAGAGTGCGCTGAGCGCGGGCGCGAACCGGGACATGGCTATTCTCGAAGCACACCTGATGCCGACCGAGCGAGCAGCCTTCGCCGCGCGCCGCGACCGCGCGGCTGCGGCGCTGGGCAAACGCGGCCTCGCGGCCCTCCTCCTCTCGCCTGGCTCGGATCTCGCCTACCTCTCCGGCTACCGGATCTTCGGCAGCGAACGCCTCACCTGCCTCGTGATCGACGCGAACGGCCGAGCGACGCTCGTCGTGCCGACGCTCGAATCGCCGCGCGCGACCGCGGCCGCACCCGACCTCGTGCAGCGGACGTGGGAGGAGACGGAGGATCCCTATGCGCTCGTCGCGGCGCTCGTGACGTCGCGTGGCGACGTGGCCGTGGCCGACCAGATGTGGGCGCTCTTCACGCTGCGGCTGCAGCAAGCACTGCCCGGTCGCGCGTTCTCGCTCGCGTCGGTGATCACGCGCGAGCTGCGCGTTCGAAAGGATGCACATGAGCGCGAAGCCCTGCGCGCGGTCTCGGCGTCGGCTGATCGCGCGTACCGACGCGTACTCGAGTGCGCGTTCGCGGGTCGTCCCGAGCGCGACGTCGCCTCAGATCTTGCCGGACTCCTTCGCCAGGAAGGGCACGACGAGGTCACATTCACGATCGTCGCGTCGGGACCGAACGGCGCATCGCCGCATCACGCCACTGGCGATCGCCGCATCGAGGAAGGCGACGCGATCGTGCTCGACTTCGGCGGGACGCGCGAGTGGTACTGCTCGGACATCACGCGCACGGTGTCCGTCGGCCAGCCGAGCGCCGAGGTCACGAAGGTGCACGACACCGTTCGCCGCGCGCAGGAGGGCGGGTACGCGGCGGCGCGCAAAGGCGCGAGCGCGGAGTCCGTCGACGCCGCGTCTCGAGGCGTCATCGACGAGGCCGGTTACGGCAAGTTCTTCATCCATCGCACCGGGCACGGCATCGGACTCGACGGCCACGAACACCCGTACCTCGTGCGCGGCAACGCCGAAACGCTCGAGCCGGGCATGGCGTTCTCGATCGAGCCCGGCATCTACCTGCCGGGACGCTTCGGCGTGCGGATCGAGGACATCGCGATCATCGGCGACGACGGTGTCGCGGAGCCTCTCAACAACGCCAATCACGGGCTCGCGATCGTCCACTAGTTGCGCTTCGCGATCGCCGTCATGGTCTCCGCGCTCACGCAGGTCGCCATGTTCGTGCGCATCGCCGACTGGGTCGGCGTCGCCGCGTATCTCGCGATGACGTACATCGTGTTCGCGGCCGCCGGCGCCGGCTGGTTCGCGCGGCGGCGCGCCGCGCTCGCGGGCGCGCTCTCGGTCGTGCTTGGCATCACGCTCTACGCCTGCCTCACGTACTTCGGTCCCGCGGGCATCGGCACGCCCGCGGTCGACCTCGTGCTCGGCATCCTGCGGCTGGTCATCGCGTACTGGACGTTCATCCTCAGCGGCGCCGTCGCCGGCGCGCTCGGTGGCGCGATCCGGCGCCGCGTCCTCGGCGCGGCCGCCTGACGGCGACGGCCGATGCGCACGCGTCTGCTCGCATCGGTCATCGCGACGACGATAGGTCTCGCGTTCTGGTGGGCCCTCACCGAGCCGCTGCCGGTCCCGCCGGTCATCCTCCTCGGCGTCCCGGCGGCGATCCTCGTCTGCGCGGGCCTCATCGCGGGCCGGCTCGGCGTCGTCGCGGCGCCGGTCGCGCTCGTGTTCTCGCTGTTCGTCGGCAGCATCATCGCGACGCAGCTGCACCAGTACTTCGCGCCCGCGACGCCGCCGATCTCGTCATTCGGCGCGCTCATCGCTTTGTCTCTGCCCGAGGTGCTCGGCCCGGTGGCGATCGCGACGGTCCTTGGCGCGGTCGGCGGCGTCGTCGGCGAGCGCCTCATGCCGACGCGTTGATGCACGACGAGGCGATCGCGCGCGAGCTTGTGGTCATGGCCGAACGCGACCAGGCGATGCGCCGTCAGGCCGCCGCGGACGGCTCAGCCTCGGGAGGGATCTTCGATCGTCCGCATGCCGAGCGTCTTCGCGAGATCATCTCGCGGATCGGCTGGCCGACGCGCTCGCGCGTCGGCGACGCGGCGGAACACGCGGCGTGGCTCATCGCCCAGCACGCGGCGGGCGATCCGGCCTTTCAAGAGCGGTGCCTCGCGCTCCTGTTGGAGCAGCCGGCGAGCGAGGTGTGTCCGCACCACGCCGCGTATCTCGAGGATCGGATCAACGCGCTCGCCGGTCGGCCGCAGCGCTATGGGACGCAGCTGATCGAACGCGATGGCGCGCTCGTCCCCGCACCGCTGGCGGACGAAGCGAAGGTCGACGAGCTGCGCCACAGCGTCGGTCTGGGTCCGCTCGCCGAATACGTCGCCGCCGCGTCGCGCCGCTAGGGCAAGACGGGCGAGGCGGCGTCGAGCGCCCACTGGTAGATCGAGTTCGGCACGATGCCGAGCACGACCACCGCGAGCGCGGAGACCCCCAGCGAGAGCGACAGCAGGCGTGACGACACGAGCAGCGGCGCGCCGGTCTCCTCGTCGTACATGTACATGTGCACGACGACGCGCAGGTAGTAGAACGCCGCGAGCACGGCGTTGAGCGCGAGGACGACGGCGAGCCACGCGTATCCCGCATCCAGCACCGGCTGGATGACGAGGAACTTCGCGACGAAGCCGATGGTCGGCGGGATCCCGGTGAGCGAGATGAGGAAGATCGCGAAGGCGAGCGCCCCGAACGGCTCGCGGCGCGCGAAGCCGTTGAGCTCGTCGAGCGTCGCGCCGCGCGTCCCCTCGAGGTCGATGTACAGGAGGCAGGCGAAGGCGCCGAGGTTCATGACTCCGTACGCGAAGACGTAGAAGAGCACGGCGGCCCCGGCGGAGGGACCGGCGGCCGTGGCCGCGACGGCCGCGAGGATGTACCCCGTATGCGCGATGCTCGAGTACGCGAGCATCCGCTTCGTGTTCGTCTGGACGAGCGCGACGATGTTGCCAGCGGTCATCGTGACCGCGGCGAGCACCGCGAAGACGCTCGACCAGTCGACGGCGAGCGGGCCCATACCGGAGACGAGGACTCGCAGGATCGCCGCGAACGCCGCGGCCTTCGGCGCGACGGACATGAACGCGGTCGCCGGAGTCGGTGCGCCCTCGTACGCGTCGGGCGTCCACTGGTGGAACGGGACGACCGCGGCCTTGAAGCCAAGGCCCACGGTGATGAGCGCGAGCGCGATGATCGTCGGCCCGTTCGCGATCCCCGTCGCTTGCAGCGACTTCGCGATCTCGTCGAACCGCGTCGAGCCGGTGATCCCGAAGAGCCACGCGAAGCCATAGACGAGAAGCGCCGAGCTGAACGCCCCGAGGAGGAAGTACTTGAGCGCCGCCTCGTTCGCGAAACGGTCCCGGCGCTGGATGCCCGCGAGCACGTACACCGGGATGGTCATGAGCTCGAGTCCCACGAAGAGCGTGATGAGGTCGGTCGAGAGCGCGATGGTCATCGCGCCGAGCGTCGAGAACAGCACGGTCGCGTAGTACTCGCCCTCGGGGACCTGCTTGCGGAAGAGATACGCGGGCGCGACGGCCGTGCCGAAGAGCGCAAGGAGGATGAACACCGCGCGGAAGAACGTGGTGAACGCGTCGACGTTCACAAAGCCGCCGAAGTACAGGCCCGTGACCGGCGCGAACCGCGGGGCGGCGAGCGCGGCGACGAGGCCGGCGACGGTGATCGCGGGTAGCCAGACCCGCGCGGACGAGCGCGGGAGCAGTGGGTCGACGACGAGCACGACACAGGCGGTGATCGCGACGATGAGCTCCGGCGCGATCGGGTAGAGCGTGTTCTGGATGTCGGTCACCGCAGCGCCACCAGGAACGTCGGGTCGGTGGCCAGGCGCAGCACGCGGTCGAGGCTCGGCTCGATGATCGCGATCGCGGGCTGCGGGAACACGCCGAGCAGGACCGTGAGAACGAGCAGCGGCACCGCGCACGCGACCTCGATCGGCGAGAGGTCGGGCAGCACCTTGTAGTGATCGCGCGCCGGTCCGTACATGACGCGCGAGAACATCCACAGGAGGTAGATCGCGGCGAGGATGACGCCGATCGCCGCGAGCGGTCCCCAGAAGAGGCCGCCGAGCGGCACGCCACCAAACTGGAACGTGCCGAGGAGCACGAGGAACTCGCCGACGAAGCCGCTCAGCCCCGGCAGGCCGAGCGACGCGAGGACGAACACGCCGAAGAACGTCGTGTACAGCGGCCAGTGGTTGGCGAGCCCGCCGAGGTCGGCGATGACGCGGCGGTGTGTGCGCTCGTACTGGATGCCGACGAAGAGGAAGAGCGCGCCCGTGACGAACGCGTGATTGAGCATCTGCAGCACCGCGCCGACACCGCCCTGCGCGTTCAGCACGAAGATGCCGAGCGTCACGAAGCCCATGTGCGCGACCGATGAGTACGCGACGAGCTTCTTCAGATCCTTCTGCACCGTGGAGACGGCCGCGCCGTACAGGATCGCGATGACCGAGAGGACGATGATCAGGGGCAGCCAGAGCTGCGTGCCCGTCGGGAACAGTGGGAGCGCGAAGCGCAGGAAGCCATAGCCGCCCGCCTTGAGCAGCACGCCGGCGAGGATGATCGAGCCGGCGGTCGGCGCCTCGACGTGCGCGTCGGGCAGCCAGGTGTGGAACGGGAACATCGGGAGCTTGATCGCGAACGCGAGACCGAACGCGAGGAAGACCCAGAACTGGAACTCGGCGGAGAACCGGTTGCGGATCGCGAGGAGATCGGGTAATGAGAGCGTGCGCGACCCCTCGGGACCCGACGCGAGCCAGATGGCGACGATGCCCACGAGCATCACGAGGCTGCCCGCGAGCGTGAAGATGACGAACTTGAGGGTCGAGTAGATGCGCCGCGTGCCGCCCCAGATGCCGATGATGAGGTACATCGGGACGAGCATCAGCTCGAACATCACGTAGAAGAGGAAGAGGTCGAGCGAGATGAAGACGCCGACCATCCCGATCTCCAGGATGAGGAACGACGCCATGAACGCGGTGACCCGGTCCTTGATCGCGCCGCCGCTCGAGTAGAGCACCGAGAGGAACGTGAGCAGCGTCGTCATCGGCACGAGCAGGACGCTGATGCCGTCGACGCCGACGAAATACCGGATGCCGAGACTCGGGAGCCAGTCGGCCTGCTCGACGAGCTGGAAGTCGGCCTCGCCGACCTTGAACTGCGCGAGCATGACGAGCGAGAGCAGCAGCTCGACGAACGTCGTGACGATGGCGACCTGCTTCGCCGCGCGCGCATCGCCGCGGAAGAGGGCAAGCGGGATGAGCCCGACCGCGGGGACGACGAGTAGAAGCGTGAGCACGTGGCCGATCGTCATCGCTTGAAGATCCCCGCCGCGTAGCCGCCGTACGCCACGAGCACGACGAACAGCCCGACGACGACGGTGAGCGCGTAGTTGCCGACGACGCCCGTCTGCAGGCGTCGCGCTCCGCCGCCGCCGATCGACGCGAGGCGTCCGATGCCGTTCGCGATCCCGTCGATGACGTGGACGTCGAACGCCCAGAGCACACCGAAGAACGCACGACCGAGGCCGAGGATGCGGTTGTCGTAGAGCTCGTCGACGAAGTACTTGTTGACCAGCAGCGTGTACAGCGGGCCGGCCGCGCGTGTGACCGCCGCGGGATCGGGCCGGTGGCGCGCGTACATGAGGAAGCCGACCGCGATCCCGAGAAGGCCCGCAGCGACCGAAACGGCGGCGAGCGCGAGGATCGTGCCGATCTCCGCGGTGTGCTCGACACCTTCGACCTCGACCGCGGGCCGCAGGAACGAGTGGATGAAGCCCTGGTCCGGCGGGAAGCCGATGAGGATGCCGAGCGTCGCGCTCCCGACCGCGAGGAGGATCAGCGGCAGGGTCATGACCGTCGGCGACTCGTGGGCGTGGTCGTACAGGTGGTGATCGCGCGGCTCGCCGTGGAAGGTCAGCCACATCGCGCGCGTCACGTAGAAGGCGGTGAGGACCGCGGTGATGATGCCGACCGCCCAGAGGACGGTCTGGCCGGAGACGAACGCCGCGCCGACGATCTCATCCTTTGACCAGAAGCCGGCGAGCGGCGGCAGCGCGGCGAGCGCTCCGCCGGCGATGAGCATCGTCCAATACGTCACCGGCATCTTGCGCCGCAGCCCGCCCATCTTCCGCATGTCCTGCTCGTTCCCCATCGCGTGGATGACCGAGCCGGACCCGAGGAAGAGCAGCGCTTTGAAGAACGCGTGCGTCGCGAGGTGGAAGATCGCGGCCACCGGCGCGCCGACGCCGAGCGCGAGGAACATGTAGCCGAGCTGGCTCACGGTCGAGTACGCCATGACGCGCTTGATGTCGAATTGCACGAGCGCGATCGTCGCCGCGAAGATCGCCGTGAGCGCGCCGATGACGGCGACGACCTGGAGGGCCGGTCCGGCCGCGACGAAGAGCGGCGTGCTTCGCGCGACGAGATAGACGCCCGCGGTCACCATCGTCGCCGCGTGGATGAGCGCGGACACCGGCGTCGGCCCCTCCATCGCGTCCGGGAGCCAGGAGTACAGCGGCAGCTGCGCCGACTTGCCCGTCGCGCCGACGAACAGCGCGAGGCAGATGAGCGTGAGATTCGCCTGCGTCGCGATGCCGACCTTCTCGAACACCTCGGTGAACTGCAGCGAGCCGAAGACGAGGAAGATCGTGATCATGCCGATCGTGTAGCCCCAGTCGCCGATGCGGTTCATCCAGAACGCCTTGTTCGCCGCCTTCTGCGGCGCGGTGTTCTGGAACCAGTAACCGATCAGCAGGTACGAGCAGAGACCGACACCCTCCCACCCCACGAACATGAGGAGGTAGTTGTCGGCCATGACGAGGATGAGCATCGCGAAGACGAAGAGCGAGAACCACGTGAAGAAGCGCGGAAAGCCCTGGTCGTGCGCCATGTAGCCATTGGCAAACACGAAAATGAGCGTGCCGACGACCGTGACGACGAGCAGCATCACGCTCGAGAGCGGATCGATGAACGCGGCGACGTCGATCTTGAACTCGCCGACGCCGATCCAGCGGTAGAGCACGACCGTCGAGCGCTCCACGCCGCGCAGGACATCGACAAACACACCGATCGCCAGCAACGCGGACAGCCCGACGGCACCCGTCGCGATCCAGCCGGTCAGATGACCGAGCCAGCGGCGTCCGAATAGGCCATTGATGAGGAACGCGGCGAGCGGCAGGCCCGGGATCACCCAGACGAGCTGGATGAATCCGGCGACGACCTGCGCGGACGCGACGCTCTCGATCATCGGCTAACCCTTCATCGCGTGGACTTCGTCCACGTCGACGGTCGGCCTGTTCCGATAGAGCGCGAGGATGATCGCGAGCCCGACGGCCACTTCCGCCGCCGCGACGACGAACACGAACACGACGAAGACGCTCCCGCGCTCATCGGGGATGCCGCCGCGGCGCGAGAACGCGACGAGCGCGAGGTTCGTCGCGTTGAGCATGAGCTCGACGCACATGAGGATGACGACGGCGTTGCGTCGCACGAGCACACCGGTGACGCCGATGAAGAAGAGCACCGCGGAGACGGCGACGAACGCGCCGAGCGGGATCATTCTTCCTTCAATCTCGGGCTTACGGCCCGAGACCCGGCTCTCATTCGTCTTCCCGCTTGACCAAAACGATCGCACCGACCATCGCTGCGAGGAGCAGCACCGACGCGACCTCGAACGGGAACGCGAAGTCACGGAACACGCTCGTCGCGAGCGGCGCGAGGTCCGCGCCTTTCGGGCCGGCGGTGCTGTCGCGGAACGAGAACGAGAAGACCGCGACGGCAATGGCGATCGGAGCGACGAACAGCGCCGCGAGCGGCGTCTGCTTCTGGAAGAACAGCGCGTACGGACGGTCGCGCTGCGGGGTGAACATCACGCCGTAGAGGATGAGGACCGTGATCGCGCCGACGTAGATGAGGACCTGGAACATCGCGATCGTCTCGGCGCCGAGCAGCAGGAACATCCCGGCGTTGCAGAGGAACGTGAACGCCATGAGCAGCGCCGCGCCGGTGATGCGGTTGAGCAGGACGACGCCCGCCCCGGCGCCGACCATGCCGATGACGAGCAGGGCGAAGAACGCCGCTTCGATCATGCGACAGCGTGCTCGCGCGCCGCGAGGCGCGCGCGCAGGCTGACGAGCCGGCGCCGCTGGAGGAACGGGATCGACGCGGCGAACACGAACAGGAGGATCCAGTTCGCGATCGCGACCGGGACGAGCGAGGTCGGGAAGGCGAGCACGAGGATCGCCGTGACCAGGAGGTTCACGAGCGTGACCGGTATGAGGAACTTCCAGCAGAACGACATGAGCTGGTCGATGCGGAAGCGCGGCAGCGTCGCGCGGATCCACATGAAGACGAGCACGAAGAAGTACGTCTTCAGCGTGAACCAGAGCACGCCCAGCGCCGGCCCGAGCAGCGGGTGCACGTCGGTGAACGGGCCGTGCCACCCGCCGAACCAGAGCGTCGCGATGATCGATGAGACGACCGTGACCTCGCCGTACTCGGCGACGAAGAACAGCCCCCAGCGCATGCCCGAGTACTCCGTGAGGAAACCGGCGACAAGCTCAGATTCGGCCTCAGGCAGGTCAAACGGCACGCGGTTCGTCTCGGCGAGCCCGGCGATGAAATATGTGACGAACGCGAGCGGGATGATGAGCGCATTGACCTGGAGGCCGGGTTGCGAGTCGACGATCGCGGTCATCGACAGCGAACCGACGACGAGCACGACGGTGACGAGCGAGACGATCTGCGGCACCTCGTACGAGATGAGCTGTCCCGCGGAGCGAAGGCCGCCGATGAGCGAGTACTTGTTGTTCGACGCCCAGCCTGCGATGACGATGCCGAGGACGGTCATCGAGCCGAGCGTCGTGAGGTAGAGCAGCCCGACGTTGAGGTCGGCGCCCATGACACCCGGGGCGAAGGGGATGACGACGTACGAGGCGAGCATCGGAGCGAAGACGATCGCCGGCGCGGCGAGGAAGAACCAATGGTCGGTGAGCCGGGCGCGGATGTCCTCTTTCCCCAGCAGCTTGATCGCGTCAGCGAACGTCTGAAGGAGGCCATACGGCCCGGTGTGCATCGGCCCTGTGCGGTCCTGGATGATCGCTTGGATCTTCCGCTCGAGATAGATCTGCGCGAGCGCACCGTTGAACACGAGCCCGGCGGCGAGCGCGACCGCGATGACGAGCCGCAGCACCGCCCAGAGGACGGGATCGAGGCCGAATGGTCCGGGGACCATCAACCGCCTCGCGCGTCGCTACGCGGTGGGAGGAACGATTTGCGCAGCGGATGGCCGGGGAACGACTCCTCGAGGAAGATGCGCCGCAGATCGGGATGGCCGTCGAACTCGATGCCGAACATGTCGTACGTCTCGCGCTCCGGCCAGTTCGCACCCTCCCACACGCCCGCGAGCGACGGCACGTGCGGGTCGAGCTCGGTGCACGACGTGCGCAGCATCACGAAGACCTTCGTCTCCGTACCGCGCACGAACGTCACGCTGCGCAGTTCGGCGCCCGTGTCGACGCCGGCGTTCACTGAGTAAAGGTCGCAGCGGGTCGCGGGATCGTCGCGGACGATACGCGCCACCTCGACGAGGTTCGTACGGTCGACGTCGACGACGAGCGTGTCGTCGAGGACGCTGACCTTCGCGCGTCCTGCGATCGACCTCTCGAGCGCGGCCCTTGCGGCATCGAGGTCGATCGTCGGTCGATGCGCGCTCAGTACCAATTGAGGGCCTTCTTCTTCCACGCGTAGAACAGCCCGACGACGAGGATCGCGATGAACACCGCCATCTCGACAAGGCCGTACCAGCCGAGCTCGCGGAAGAGCACGGCCCACGGGAAGAGGAAGATCACCTCGACGTCGAACACGACGAACAGGAGCGCGAAGACATAGAAGTGCGTCGGGTAGCGGCCCCACGCCTGGCCCACCGGCTCCTCGCCCGACTCGTACGTGCGGAGCTTCTCGCGGGTCGGCTTGAACGGCGCGAGCAGGTGCGACAGCAGCATCATCACGCTGACGATCCCGGCACCGACCACGAAAAAGGCGAACACGTAGACGTAGGAGAGGTTGTAGTCGGGCACGGCCGTAGCGTACGAAGGCACTAGAACGTCGGCAAATTCGAGCGTTTTGCGATGTCGGAACCGTATCTCCCCCGTCACGTAGGCCCATGGTCCGGGTTGACACCAATGTCGCGGCCTCGGTACGGTGACCGCGCCCGATCGACCAGGTACGTATTGCGTACATGTTTGAAAGAGTTCCTGAGGATTAGCGGGAGGGAACAAGAGATCTTGACGGCGCATAGCCGCCTCGCACAAGCCACGCCTTCCCCGCGCCTCATGGCCGGTCGGATGCTTCGTCAGAGTGGACACGCCGCACGCGCCTGTGCCACCGACGTTGGTTCGGTCCTCGCTCTCGTCTTCGGCGAGCGAATCCCGGCGTTCGCGCTCGAGCTCTATGGTCCGCGCGGACTGCGACTCCTTCTCAACATCGCGACGGCGCTGCTGGTCCTCGCGCTACCGCTGACAGCCGCGGCGCAGTCACAGCTGACCGCGAGCGATCAGCCGGTGCTCCTCGCGCAGGTCGCAACGTACGCGAGCGAGAACTCGACCGCGCGCGTCACGACG
>WNEQ01001801.1_pt1 | contig 11287 bp, 16 predicted proteins | sample 5399971 | NCBI WGS metagenome assembly WNEQ01 (sample SAMN13153330, study PRJNA577476) | soil metagenome | isolation source: 20 cm grassland meadow soil 2 days after 1st rain plot 5 | place: USA:California | collected 2015-09-18
ACAACATCTGCTAGATGATGGAGTTGCCAATTTCTACGGCGATAACCCGAACGGTTCGACTCAGCTCTTACCCGTCATTCCGGGAAAAGATCCAAGCTTTAGGACCACGGCAGACGAGCCACCGGTCTCGACGCTCCGTCATCGTTTTCCTTCAACGTTGCTTCTCACCAACGTCGTTGATCGCCTACTCGGCAAAGGGCGCTTGATGTAGAAAGTCAACCGATGACACGCGCGTGTAGCCTGGAACGAATTTCATGCCGAAGTCTGCGATGAAATTGTCCCTTGTTGTATTCGGATGGTTTTTGGCTATGGTGCAAAGGCACGTTGTCAGCATGTTCTTCATGTCAAGACGAGGATAGGCCGACAGAATAACTTTCTTATCGTCATCACTCAGCTCACGATAACCGAGTCCGCCGTAGTCACAGGCGATGCCGTTCTGACAGCAGGCCACGTCCGTGCCCTTATGCTGCGCAATCGACGCGGTGGTGTGGAGCGCGATCGAGTCCCAAACTGCCTCTGCACGGCGCTCGCCCATATCATGCGAAAGGGCAAAGGCACGGCCGATGTCCGCTCCCACAACCTCGAAGCGACGATCGGGAGCTCCACCGCGCGCAAGGCCGACATCGTGCAGAAGCACCGCCACTGCAACCAGCTCGGCATCCGGAGCGAGCCCGCGACGTTGTGCCAGCTTCGCGCCATAGAGCCACGAGCGCATCACATGGTTGAAAAGCCAGGGCTGCGATTCCGCTTCTGCCTCTGCGTAGGCGTCCCGAACGGCGCGACTGTCCGGGAGAATCAAATCCAACTTTCGGCCGACTGCCAGCGCACCGCTTAAATCAGGCTTTTCGCTTCCACTCATATCTCGCTCCAGGGATGTGATTGCTTGGGACCTCAGGCATGGTGACCGGCGCGCTGAGCGGCGGCCCAGGCCTCGAGGCGCACACGGCGTTGAGCGCGGCTCGTTGCCGTGCGCGCGTTCACCGCCTCCAATACTTCTGCCGGCGCCGTGTCTGGGCGTCCGGAGTTGAACGGCGGTTGAGGAGCATATTCCAGGCTGAGTTGGACCATTTCCGCTGCGCGCGGCCCGCGCAACTCCGCGATAAGGGCCAGCACGAAATCGATGCCTGCCGTGACGCCGCCCCCGGACAGGATATTGCCGTCCCTGACAATGCGGCCCTCATCCACGATGGCACCGAAGACCGGAAGCAACTCCCGCCATGCCCAGTGGCAGGCCGCACGGCGGCCGTGGAGAAAGCCGGCAGCGCCCAGAATGAGCGACCCGGTGCAAACCGAAGTCAGATAGCGCGCGGTTGCTCCGAGCCGGGCGATCTCTTTGACAAAGAGATCATTCTCGATGGCAGCGAGGCAGCCACCGCCGCCTGGCACCAGGAGCACATCGCACGACTCGATCGCAGCCAGGTCGTCCAGGTTCGAAAAGGTGAGGCGGTCCGCGGTGACCGGCTCACCTCCCAGCGAAGCCACCCGGACATGCAGGTCGGGTGTACGCGACAGAAACTGGTGCGGACCAGTGAAGTCGAGTTGGGTCACGCCGTCGTACACCGGCACCACGACGCTGATCGGCTGTGACATCGCCTGTCCTCCTCGTGGACAAGCTAAGACCCGCGATTACTTGGCCGCAAGGTCAAACTTCCCTATAATTCGGCCATGAAAGCGATCGGCTTCTACGTTTTCCCAGGGTTTCAGATGCTTGACTTCGCCGGGCCGGCCGGCGCCTTTGAAGCGGCAAATGACCAGTTCGAAAGTCCCGCCTATCGGGTCCATGTCCTCGCGGCTGATGAAGGTGTCGTGACGAACAGCCTTGGCATGGCTACTACTGCTGCGTCGCTCGGTGATGCCGTGGTCGATACGCTCGTCGTCACCGGCGGACGGATCGATCCGCTCTTATCCGCCTTATCCGCTGGCACGCTGCGCCGTATTGTGGAGGCCTCGAGCCGATGCCGGCGCGTTGCGAGTGTCTGCACAGGCGCATTTGCTCTCGCGGCGGCTGGATTGTTGGACGGGCGTCGAGCGACGACGCACTGGCGATATGCAGCGCGCCTTCAGCGAGAGTACCCATCCATCCGGGTCGAGGCAGATCGCATCTTCTGTCGGGACGGCAACGTATGGACGTCAGCTGGCATCACGGCCGGCATCGATCTCGCGCTGGCTTTGATCGAGGAGGACCTTGGTTTTGCCATCGCCAAAGGCGTGGCACAGCACCTCGTTGTCTACCATCGCCGCTATGGCGGACAATCCCAATTCGCAGCTTCCGTCGATCTGGCGCCAGAGAATGACCGGATTGCCGCTGCCATTGGCCATGCTCGTGATCACATCGCCGAGGCGCTCACCGTCGAGCGTTTGGCGGAGGCGGTTGGCATGAGCCTGCGCCAGTTCAGCCGCGCATTCCGGGCACAGACTGGCACCACACCCGCGCGTGTGGTGGAACGGCTCCGCGCCGATCTGGCCCGAGGCCGCATAGAGACGACTGCCGAACCTGTCGAACGCATCGCGGACGCGGTCGGCTTCGGTGACGCCGAAAACATGAGGCGGGCATTCATCCGCATCTACGGACAGCCGCCTCAATCGATCAGGCGCGCAATTAGAAGTTAGAAGCGCCCGCCATACCCTTCTTCGCCAGAAGCAAGAGGGGAGAAGCGCTGATCCAGCGGCAGCGCATCACGAGAGCTTGGGCATGACCTCGGCCACCAGGCGCTCCATCTGCTCGGCTTCGTCGAAGACTGGATTGAGGAGGATCAGCTCCGCCCCGGCCTCTGCCACCTCGCGCAGACCTCGCACGCACGCATCGGGCGGCCCGTAGACCGGGAACGCCTCCAGGTGGTGCGACTGAAAGAACGGATAGAAGCGTTGCAGCGACTCGCCGAGTCTGCGGCGCGCGCGGTCGGTGTCCTCGTCGACGGCGATGTAGACGCGCTTGCCGATCCTGAACGGCGCCGCGTCGCGCCCCGCCTCGGCGAGCGCCTGCCGCACGATCGGCACCTGCTCGGCGAACTGTTTCGTCGTGGACGACCCCGCACCGAAGAAGCCGTGGCCATGTCTGGCGGCGCGCCGCAACGCATCGGGATGGCTGGCGCCGAACCAGATCGGGGGATGCGGTTTCTGGAATGGCTTGGGCTCCATGCCTGCGTCCTTCAACTGCCAGAATCGTCCATCGAAGTTGACCCGCGGCTCGGTCCAGAGCGCCTTCATCAGTCGCAGCCCCTCGTTGAACCGGGCCACCAGACTCGTAGGGTCGACCTGGAACGCGGAAAACATTCGATGCCGTCCGCCCGTGCCAACGCCGACGTCGATCCGACCGCGGCTCAACTGGTCCAGTGTGCTCAGGTCCTTGGCCAGGTGGACGGGGCTGTGCAGCGGGGTGACGAACACGACGCAGCCCAGGCGTATCCGCTCGGTGCAGGCGGCCGCATAGCTCATCGTCTGTAACGGGCTGAGGAACGGCATCATGCCGAGCGGCTGCTCCAGCGTCCAGGCGCTCTCGAAGCCAAGCGCCTCGGCCCGCGCCATGTACGCCCTGAAGTCGGCAGGATCGAATTCGCCGTCAGAAACGAACTGAGGGATGGAGATCGCAAAGCGCATGTCGTGGCTCCTGTCTCAGCGGTACCGCCGACTCTCGGTCACTTATACCGTGCGCGCTGCCTTGTCCTTCTCGTTGGCGCTCTTGATCGTGTTGCGGATGTTCTCCCAGTCCTGATCGCCGAGGTGCGAGAGCTGCCAGAAGTTTCCACCTCCACCGCCGAGGAAGGCGCCTCCATCGATGACGATGGTTTCGCCCGTTAGGTAGTCGCAGCCGTCGGCCATCAGGAAGGTCGCGAGATTCCTGAGCTCATGCATCTGCCCCACGCGGCCCATCGGATTGTTGGTCGCCGAGGAACCGTGCGCCTTGTCAATCGTGGCGGCGCGGATCGAGCCGGGGTTCAAACGTTCTCCCGCGCCTTTCGTCGGGAAGAGACCAGGGGCGATGGCGTTGAGGCGGATGCCGTGCCGTGCCCACTCGACGGCCAGCGACCTTGTCATGACGTTGACGCCGGCCTTCGACATCGCGGACGGTACTGTGAAGGGGCCGCCGTTCCACACTGACGTGGTCAGAATCGACACAACGTTGGCCTGCTGTCTCGCCTCGATCCAGCGCTTGCCGGCGGCGAGCGTGACGTAGAACGTACCGTGGAAAACGATGCTGGCGATGGCGTTGAAGCCGTTCGGTGAGAGGTCCTTGGTGCGGCTGATGAAATTGCCGGCGGCGTTGTTGACGAGACCTGTCAGGGGGCCCTCGTCGAAGACACGGGTCATCATGTTTTCGACCGCATCTGGCAACCGGATGTCGCATTCGATCGGGGTGACGCGCGTGTTGTGCGTCTCGGCGAGCTCACGCGCTGTTTCTGCAACCACCGCACCGCGGCGGCCGCAGATGTACACCTCGGCGCCAAGCCTGGCGTATTCGTCGGCGATTTCACGGCCCAGCCCCGTGCCGCCACCGGTCACCAGAATGCGCTTGCCCTCGAGCAAGTCGGCTCGAAAGATCGTCATGCCATTCTCCCTCGATCCTAGCCTTTGCGCCGCAACGGGATCTGGAGGTTCGTTGGCCTGTTCTGCTCGGTGTCGAAGCCGCGGCCGTCAACGTTTCTTGCCCCCCAGAACAGATAGTCCCCCTGAACATCGAGCAGGTCGTACTCCATGAAGTTGCGCCCCTCGGCCAGCCGAAAGGCGCAAACGTCTTCCCGAAAACGCTCTGACGTTGCCCTGCCTGCCAGGGCGCGAACCCAGCCGACGCCACCTTGTTGAGGAGATCCGCAAAGCCCGCGATCATCGGCGTGACCTCGTACGCCTCGTCCGCGATGAAGTTCGCCTTTTGTGCGCCGCTGGCGATCGGGTGCTCGCCGACCCACTCGATATGTCCACGCAGGTCGATGCGAGCGACCGCTACCTGGCCGTAAGGGTCTGCCCAGTTACTGATGGTGAGCTCGAACCGGTCGTCGCCGAGGTACTTGAACTCGCGGCTGAGATAGAACGGCTTCAGCGTTCCGTCAGGGTTCCTGGTCGCGCTGGGACGCACCTCCGGTGTCACACTCACCCACTCACCGACGAGGATTCGCTTCGTGTCTTCCAGCGTCATGTCTGATAGCTCCTTGAGTGAGCCTCTTGCGAGACGTCCCAGATGCCAGGACCGGTGATCCGCATGGCGCCGTAGGCGAGACAGTCGAGAAGGTCAGTCGGGGAACCGGTCCCCGAACATCGGCAAGCCGCTGAGCGATTGCCCCTCGGTCGCCTCGTCCTGGAGCACGTCCCAGTGCTCGGCCAGCCGGCCGTCCTCGATGCGGACGATGTCGGCAGCGACCCAGGCAGCGGGTCGGCCATGGCCGGAGAAGCGGCCGTGTGCGATCACGTAGTCGCCCTCGGCGACGATCAGCTGGTTCTCGTATTTCAGCGTGGCGGGCAGCGTGCGGATCAGGTTGAACAGTCCATCGCGGCCGGGCGCAATGTGGGCGCTGTGCTGGAGGTAGCGTTCCGACCAGAACCGCTCGGCGGCGTGGTAGTCCCGCTTGTTGAACAGCGTGTCGAAGGCCTCGAGGACGAGCGCCTTGTTCTGTTCCGGTGTGGTCTTGGACATGGAGACTCTCCCATGGCGTTGGGCTATCTCGAGCGCGACCGGCGACGGGCACCGCGCGCGCCGGCTCGTGACTGCCACGAGCGACAATGCCACGGCCACGCAGCTCGCGCCGACTCAGCCAAGCGCCAGGGGCGAGGCGTGGGTCTGCCAACACTCATCCCCGCACCTCTGTGACGATTTATTCGTGTGGGGAAGTCAGCATGCTGTTGCCGTTAGCGCTTGGCGCCCCCGGCGGTCCCCATCCGAAATAGCGGCCGTGAATGGCGACATAGTCGCCCTCCGCCACAACGAGACCTGGCTCATACCTGAAGTCAGCCGGAAGGTTTCCAAGAGCGCCTTGATCGCAGCGGTGCCGTTCGGAATCTGCGGGTTGTGCTGCTGATAGTCATCGCTGAACAGACGGTCGAGAACGGTGGGATCACGATCGATGAAAACTCCCTTGATCCCCGCCAGAACCAGTGCCTTGTTCGTATTCATGTCAGCTCCCTTTGCGTCCGCCGTGGCGGCGTGCCAGCACTGGACCAGACAGATCGGTCTGCTTCGAATATACAGACTTGTCTGGTAGTGTCAACCATGGCTAAGAAGTCTCTCGCCCCGCGACGGCGTTCCGCCCGGGAACGGCTCTTAGCAGCCGCCGACGAGCTTTTCTACGGGGCAGGCATCAACACCGTTGGCATCGATCGCGTGATCGAGCACGCGGGCGTCGCCAAGGCATCGCTCTACGACTGCTTTGGCAGCAAAGAGGGGTTGATCCGCGCGTACCTCACCGCCCGACACGAGGGCCGCCAGAAGCTGTTGCGCGACAGGCTCGCTCGGTACGGCAAGCCGAGGGATCGTCTTCTCGCGGTCTTTGATCTGATGGCCGAAATCGCTCCGGCGACCAACTTCCGTGGGTGTGCGTTCATCCGCGCGCACGCGGAAGCTCACGCCGAGGCCACCGTCAAGGCGGTCTGCGACGAAGCGCGGTCATGGATGCGTGGCCTGTTCATTGACTTGGCGCGGGGCGCAGGCGCGGCCGATGCCGAAGGCCTTGCCACCCAACTTGTCCTCCTTTACGACGGCGCTTCAGTAGCGACACAGATGGATCGTGATCCAGCCGCGGCCACTTCCGCACGCGCCGCCGCCGAGCTCATCCTGGATGCTGCCGTCCCGCGATCCCAACCGGTCAAGAGATCTCGTCCACGGTCCCGGGCCTGAGCCGCGCGCCATCCACGAGTTCAGGGGCGAGGCATTACTCTCCGGAGTTATTGAAGGCTCAATTTCTGCGAGTTCGGTGGTGGCTCCGACGGGACGTGATCGACTTGCGTCAACCACGCCGACGTCTTCGGCAATATGAGTCGCGGCGCCGTGCGCTTATCGTGACCGCTCGAACGCGGAAGCAAATTCCTTGACGCTCTTCGACACCCCTGCCATGCGCGAGCGTTCCAGCCAGCGCTCGCGCCCGGCCGGTCCGCGCTCAGGAACCGCACCCACCCCTCCGGCGACGTCTGGATTACGTCGGCGGCAAGACTGGCAAGACTCCTTGTACCAGAGGCGGTCCGGGGCAGGGATCCGCGGCGCTGATCTCACGATCGGCTATATGATCGAAGAGACGCAGCGTCGGAAACCATCGGTTCAGACATGACCACATCCACCGGCGAAGAGGAGCACCGTTCAAGGAAGCTCTGACAGCGCCGCCCGCTGTTGCGATTGCGCCGATTGCGTTGTTGATTAACGCGAGACCCACCCCGCCTCCTCGACATCGTAGGGCCGAATGACGACCTTCACTTTTCGATCCGATCCAGTGACGCGTTGAAAGGCTGTGGCGGCTCTCGCGGCCAGCTCTTGAAGCGCTGCCTTCGTGCGATGACTTCCTTCCCACAGATCCACGTTGATCCTGGTCACCTGGCCGTGAAACCCATCAGGCGTCGAGACCGGCACGAAATCGATTTCATCGTCGTTGATCTTCAACTCGGGCATGCTCACAAGTGCCCGCCTGAGGGCGTTCTCGATATCGGGCAATCGATCTTCCTTTCGCAGGTTGAACGCGGTGATCAATGGCATACAGGAGCTCCGGCGCCGGACCAGACACTGCACCCCGCGGCGATCCGAGCCAGCACGTCGCTGACCTCCCATCGTCGTGACACAGCGCTAAGGCTTCACTCCTTGCTCGCAACGGCGACACCATCGGCCATTTCCTCGCGCAGCGCCGCCCACTTTAGCAAGGCGTCGAGTGCTGGACAGAGAGCCTGGCCCCAATCCGTCAGCGCGTATTCGACCTTGGGCGGCACCTGATGGTGGACGATCCGCCGCACCATCCCGTCGTTTTCCATCTGGCGAAGCTGTTGGATCAGCATTTTCTGGGAAATAGCGGGAATCGCCCGCCCCAGCTCAGAGAACCGCAGGATCTTCTCACCGAACAGATGGAAAAGGATCAGGAGCTTCCAGCGGCCCTCGAGGACCTTGAACGTCTGCTCCACGTCCCGCGCGGCGGCGAGGGGCGTATACCTCTTACTTTTTGGTAAGTACCTTACTTTTTTGTGCGTTCTTGCCATTCAGTAACTATACCGACATCATGAATCACAGACAACGCCAATGACTGAGCGGAGCAAGTAACAGAAAGGGATCGCCATGCCATTGCCGCTGCCCCAACCGATTGAACTCTTCATGGCATCCGAGAACACTCATGACCTCGAAGCGCTCGCTGACTGTTTCGCCGCACACGCGACGGTGAGAGACGAAGGCCAGACCAAGCAGGGCCTGAAGGCGATCAAAGCCTGGAGGCTCGAAACCAGGAAGAAATACCGGCACACCGTGGAGCCGGTCGCCGTTGTCGCACGCGACGGCAAGACCGTCGTCCGTACAAAGCTCACGGGCGACTTTCCGGGGAGTCCGATCGCGCTCGATTTCGTCTTCACGCTCGAAGGCGGCAAGATCGCCGCGCTGGAGATCCAATCATGAGCGGCTATCTCGACCTGGAAGGAAAGCGAGCGCTTGTGACCGGTGGCACCAAGGGCGTGGGGCAGGCCGTGGTCGCCGCGCTACACGATGCCGGTGCGATCGTTCTGACCACGGCCCGGTCGCGTCCAGAAAGCATTCGGAGCGCCGGGCAATTTGTTGCCGCTGACGTTTCCACCGCCGAAGGATGCGCTGCCGTCGCTGATGCTGTCCGCGATCGTCTCGGCGGCGTGGACATCATTGTGCACGTCGTCGGCGGCTCGTCGGCTCCAGCCGGAGGTTTTGCGGTGCTCGACGATCAGCAATGGCACACGGCGCTCGATCAGAACCTGTTCGCCGCTGTGCGATTAGATCGCGCGCTCGTACCTTCCATGGTCGAACGGGGCTCCGGCGTAGTCATCCACGTCACCTCGATACAGGATCGGATGCCGCTGCCCGAGGCGACGATCGCCTACGCGGCGGCGAAAGCGGCCCTGTCGAACTACAGCAAGGCGCTGTCCAAGGAAGTGAGTCCCAAGGGGGTGCGCGTCGTCCGTGTCTCGCCTGGCTGGGTCGAGACTGCCGGCGCTGTGGGTCTCGTCACGGAGATCGCGCGGCAGAACGCCACCGACTACGAGGGTGGTCGAAAGCTCGTCATGGATTCGCTTGGCGGCATTCCGCTCGGCCGGCCGGCCAAGCCTGAAGAGGTAGCTGATTTGGTCACGTTTCTGGCGTCGCCACGTGCGGCGTCCATCACAGGGACCGAATACGTTATCGACGGTGGGACGGTGCCAACGACCTGACGTCTCTCGCGCGCGTCTTTACGGGAAACCGCCTGATTGGGGACGGTCGCCAGTGATGTGAGTCGGTTCGCGTACTGCGATCAAATCCGTTCCGGGTGAAGCTCGAAAGCCTTACATCATGCAACGAGCGCCTAAAAGTGTCCTCCGGAATTGATTCGCGATGCTGGATCGACCCTCATGTTGGCTACCTGCTGGTGGTCGTCTCGCGAGCTCTCGTCGAATCCGACGGAATCGCTCGAGGAGATTCGCCGTCACCCCAGCGTTCTCCGGAAGGCCGATGGAGTGCTCCCCAAAGTTCTGCTCAGCGCGAGGAGCTTAGCCCGAGCTGCTCCGTGGGTACTCGGCTGGGCTGCGCATCCCGAGTGCTGAATGCAGCTAGGTGTTGGAATCGCCGAACCAATACGGTTTCGGCGTCCCCCAGAACCCAGCGCCGTACACGCCCCGCGTTTGCGATACGCACACGGAGGCCCGCGGTCTTCCGCCTAGCTCAATGACTCGCTCGCCGCTGCGGCCGGACGAGCTTCTCGGCTTCCGCCTCGCTCAATTGACTCGTCGTCTTCTCGAGTATTAGCGCTGCAAGTTGCATTGGTTCGAGGTTGATTCCCCCGTGCTTGCGCACCCAGGCCGTGATGTCCTCCAGACGCTCGAGCGTCTTCAGGGCGAGGGGGACGAGACGCCGTTCCGTCCACCGAGGATCCGTCGGCCGCCCACCGCCCGCCGGTACGCGGAACTTGGCTTCGACGTCCGCAAGAAGCTGCATCGCGCCGAAATAACCGCCCGTCGCGGAAACTTTACCCCTCCGCTCGGCCCCGAGCCCCTCAGCGATCCGATCCATGTCGAGCTTTCTCTTCATCGTCTACTCCTCGGCGAAGTCCCGGATGGCGAAGTACTCGTTGCCGACCACCAAGCCGACCTCGCCTTGGCGAGCGTCGCGACCCATCCTCCTGCAAAAGTCTCCGAGCTCGGCAAGATTCCTGGCGTCTTCGATGTCGGCCGGTGTCGTATAGCAATGCACGACGACCGGCTCATCCTTCACCAGTGCACCACCTCGTTCGTCGTCGCGCCAGATGCCTTGTGCTTTCGGGTAGGCCGTTGCGCCCCCGAAGACACGGCCGAACATCTCCAAGGCTGCGTTGACCCAGCGCGGCTGGTCAACGGCTGTCACCCCATCGCGTTCAACACTCGGGACAAACAAGACGACAAGAACCCGCTTCAGTCCTCCACTGAGGACCGGGCGGCGTCGGGCGGTCTTAGGACGCCTCTTCGGCACCGTACGATCAATATAGATCGTTGGCCGCGATCACGCAAGACACTCCGACGACACGATGCGTGAAGTGCAAAGAGTTGAAGTGGTAGCCGTCCAAGGCTCCAACCTGGTACCCACTGAATCAGAGTCAGCGACGTGATCGACCTGCGCCTGGACGCTCGGCATATAAACGGCGACACTTTAGCCCCTCGTCTGAGTCTTGGGTGCCTAACCCAACGCGCGGTTGGAACCCAATGCGCCATCGCCAACCGCTATCAGACACTGCGTTTCGGGAGCCCTGAGAGACCTCTATGAAGCGTCGCTCGAGCCAGCACCAATCTCTCGCTAAGCGAGCGTCGCGTTTAGGCCGATTTCTCGAGCTCAGGATGAGTCGACTGACTGGCGGTGTGTGAGCTCGACGGTCGAAAACTTTCATAGTCCGTCAAAGAGCGCCAAAGGGGCCGAATCGCTCGGCCCCTTTGGTTTCAGCTACTTCAGTGGTTGCGGGGGCCCGCTTTGAATTGTGGAAGCGACCGCTGACGTTCGAGTTTCTGCTTACTTACTGACCTACCTCACTCAGGGCCGCGCATTCGCCCCTCGGCGTTCCCAGCACGGGTTCGAACTTACATAATTCAAATCCGCGATTCTGTTACTCGTCGATAGGGCGGTCGAACGCGGAAGCAAATTCCTTGGCGC
>WNEQ01001804.1_pt1 | contig 11283 bp, 9 predicted proteins | sample 5399971 | NCBI WGS metagenome assembly WNEQ01 (sample SAMN13153330, study PRJNA577476) | soil metagenome | isolation source: 20 cm grassland meadow soil 2 days after 1st rain plot 5 | place: USA:California | collected 2015-09-18
CCGCGAATTCGTTGAGTCCGAAGATCAGGCCAAACGGAGCCAGAATCAGAGCCATCTATGGCGGGTGCCGCGGGACCAGACTGGTCTCGATTCGAAGGGATCCGTTGAAGATGAGCGACCTCGCGCCTTCCAGGTATGTCGTCGAATCTGGGTTCAGCGCGTCGCCGAATATCGGCAGATGAATTGCGATTGCGAATGCCAGCAGCACCAGGAAAGGCGCGTGCTTCCTGATTGCGAGCCGAACTAGCTGTGACTTCATGGACTTTACGCACTCAATAGGCAGGACGGTCGGACGAGGGCGGTCCGGCGTGTGATTGTCTCACCCGACGGTCGTGTGGTGCACTGTGAGATCAGAGGTGATCGTGTGCAAGACACCACGAGGCAACGGTTCCGCAGTCATCGCGAGGATCGGTTCTGAGCAGGCGACGATCATTTCCCCGAAGTTGTCGACATAGAGGGTATAGTACTGCCCGTTCGTCTGGAAGTCCCGATACACATACAGGGCCCGTCCGTCAGAAAGCATGAAATTCAAGCTGGTGAAGCCTCTGTACTTATCGATAGCTATCATCCTCATCTTGCCGGCGGCCTTTGCGACCGACTCCTGTCCACGGCCATCCAGATGATCCAGGATTGTCTCGAACAAAACCTGGGAATCCAGCTTCTCTGCAGAACCCGGATCGTTCACGAGAGAGCCATTATGCTGGAACGCCCACGTGATCCCGTCGCGCGCCTCGACGAACGGGTGCGAGTATTTCTGCGCCACCAGCCCGGCCACACTCGCGCGGCGCAAGTGACCCATGACGATCAGTGATTGCCCGGGTGTTCGTTCGATGTTGAGCTTCGCAATCTTCCACGCGGTGCCATAGTACTTCGACGCGTCCGCGGCGCAGCCTGCGTCGCGCATGTGGATCTTGAGTGCGCCGTTCTGGAAGCAGGCGAGTCCCCAGCCGTCCTTGTGGCCGCGTTCGTCCGGCGCCCCAATGGGACACATCCCTTGAGTCGCGAGGTCCGCGAACTCCTCGAACAAGTCGTAATAAACGGGTCCCCGGCTCACGACACCCATCATCCGACACATGCGGCTTGCGATTCGCCAGACACTATTTGAGACTGGTGACGATGCCCGAGGTCACGACCCTCAGTCGAATGGAGTCGAAGGGTATAGAGGGCGAAGTACTCAAGATCGGCGCTTCGGAAGGGCACTCTGTGAACGAGATTGACGCGGCGATCCTCAAAGCCCTCGGAAAACCGAAGTCGCTCCTCAAGACCGTGCCGGACCGGCCCGGACACGTGCAGCAGCATGCTGTCGACACGGTGAAAATCCGCTCAGGCTTCGCTGGAAACCGTTCCGATCCTTTGCGAAAGGGCTCCGGGAAACCGTTCGGTGGCACAGCGAACACGAAGCGCGCAGGAAAGCGACCAAGTCGGGCCTTTTTCAAGAATGTCATTCGATGCAGTATCGTGGCCTCGGAGAAAAGTCATCTCCGTAGAACCCCAGCATCCGGCGAAACGGCCTCCGACGGTCGCCCGGCGATGTGTGCTCAGCGGCGGATCGGCAGACCCTGATGCCGGAAGAAGTCCTCGAACACAGCCCCGATGTGGTCTAGTTGCTTCGCGCCGACCCCTTGGTGAATCCCAAAGTAGAATCCATTTCTCATGACGAGTCGGGAATTCGGCAGCCTCCCCGCGGTCTCGTGAGGAAGATGCTTGAAGGCCGGTTGTTCGGCGAGGTTTCCCCCCACAATCGGCCGCGTCTCGACCCCCGCTCGTTCAAGACCTCCGGTCAAATCGCCTCGATCAAATGGCGCGTCCTCCTTCAGAATCACGGAGAAGGCGAGATACACGTTCCTGTGGGAGGCCAATTCGTCTTGGAAGAGGAGCCAATCAGAAAACGGTTCCAGCCGCTTACGAAGCGCGAGGGCATTTTGCCTTCGCGTTTCGATGAAGCCCTCCAGCTTTTTCAGTTGGTGGATGCCGAAGGCCCCTTGAATCTCCGTAGGCCGCAGGTTGTATCCGCGGTTCACGAACAAGAACCGGGGATCGATTCTTGGATACATTGCGGTGTGCCTTTGCAGGTGCTTGCTGTCGCGTGCGAGGCCGTGGGACCGCAGGATTCTTGCGAGGTCGAGCAGCTCGTCGTCATCGGACACGATCATGCCGCCTTCGATGGTCGTGATGTGGTGCGAGAAGTAGAAACTAAATGTGCTACAATCTCCCCAGGAACCGACCCGTCTGTCGTGGATCGTGGCCCCGTGGGCCTCGCATGCATCCTCGATGACGAACAGGTCATGCTCCTCGGCGAGCTTCATGATCGAAGGCATTGGCGCGGGGTTCCCGAGCAAGTGCACCGGGACCATCCCGATGACGTCTTCGTCGATTCCCGTTTCAAAGGTGGACGCATCCGCGTTGAGCGTGGCCAGGTCGATATCGATGAAGACCGGGGTGAGGCCTGCGTCGAGGATCGGAAACACGGAGGTCGACCATGAGACGGCAGGCACCAGCACTTTTCCGGTTCGTCGATGATGATTTCGACGGCTGGATTCCGGGTCTAGGACGGCCATTAACGCCAGCAGATTCGCGGACGAGCCGGAGTTAGTCAAGACCGCGCCTGCACAACCACAATACCGAGCGAACGCCGATTCGAAGGCCTTCACCTTCGGTCCGTATGTGACTTGGCCGCTCGTGAGGCTATCGAGGGCCTCGAGGATTTCGTCGACACCGAACGTGGGTTCCGAGAGAGGAACCAGGTACCGGCTCCGTTTCCGACGCGCCAGGGTTCGCTCGATGATCGATCGCAGGTCCGCTGGGTCGGATTTAGGCATGTCCTTTCCTCCGATCGGTACGTTTCAGACAATCACCAAGCCCATGTAGCTGACAAGAAGCCAACTCGTATCGCTTGCTTTCCCGGGAGAAACCCAGAAGGTGACTTTGAGCTGGGTCGCGACTTCATCCGGGGAGAGGCGCATTCGGATCAAGATCGGACTGGGAAAGACCCGATCGAACGGGTAGGTCGCGACCTTCCCGCTCAGGTAGTCGACTTCGATGGACCCCTCGGCCCCATTCAGCGAGCCGGACAGAAGGAAGTAGAAACTCTCCGCGGACCGGTTTGGCATCGGTCGGACGTACGTCAGCGAGCGGAACGCGGCGCTCGGGGTCTGCGCTCGCAACGTCCAGTTGACCTGCGAATTCGCTGTTAGGAAGGTGGAATCCAAGCTCGCGGCCTTCAAGGTCCAGTTCGTCCAGAAGGAATTCGACAGGGGGAGGGCGGCAGAGGTGAGGAAGGAGGAGGCGTTGAAGCCGGCCGCCACGCGGTAGTAGGGCACGCCAGGGACGAGTGGCGAGGCCAAGAGCCCCGCTTCCAGTGGATCGGGGGAGTAGAGGGAGGAGGGTAGGAGGATCTCCGTCACTCCGTTCATGTCGGGAGGAAACCAACGGTGGAGATCCCGCCGGTACGGATCGCCGCGCAGCAACGACAACAGATTCCCGGGGTGGACCTGAGCACCCGTGACGGCCTCGGTCCAGGTGAGCGCGTTTTCAAAGTAGCGCTGATCGATGAGGATGATCACCCGCCCGTTGCCGAAGCCATAGTGATCCCGGATCTGGACCAATTGTCGATAGCCTGCGTCGCCGGGGAAGTACTGCCAACCGGGGATGTACGCCCAGGGAAGGACGCTGCCCACGAGGATCAGAACAAGCGCAACCGCGGGCGCGATGCGCGATACACGGTTGGGCACAGCACTCGGCTGGGCCTGCCGCAAGGGAACCCGTAGCCGGGCCGCCACCTCTCGCATGCCGAGGACGACGAGCATCGGCGTAGGGTACATGATGAAGAACCGGTACGAATCGCGAAAGCCCGTGACGAAGACGGCTGCGGAGATCGTCACCGTCCAGAGGAGAACCGGGACTCGGGCGACCGATTCTGAACGATTGCCTGCCAGAACCAGCAGTCCGATGAGGCCGAGGGCCCAGACAACCGCCGACTCCCAGCCGCCGATCCAAAGCCAACCTTCGGGCAGGGTGAAGGGATGGGCGTCGCCGACGGAATAGGGGTACAGCGCTGCGACCTGGACATTGGAGACGATGATCACAAGCAGGGCCGCGATGGCGATTGAGGGCCCGAACGCCTGTAGCGCACGCTTGACTTTGGCGGTGCGACCCGCGGAGTCCGCGAGGAGCGCCCAAGCGAGAAAGACTAAGGAAATGGCGGCAAACACGGCCCACGTCCACATGTGCGCGAGCATAGCAACCGTGTACATCGCCGCGGTCGTGCGGACGTTGCCCCGCCCATGGAGAACGAAGGCGAGGAACCCTGTGAGGGCGAGGATGGAAAGGGACTGGCCGAGGAACTGGGCAAACAGCCCGTATGAAAGGTCGATCGTCAGGAACGAGATCGGTGCGAGGACCGCTCCCCCGATGGCGAGCACTCGATCGCCCATCAGACGATAGACGAAGACGCCAATCGACCAGGAATAGAAAACGCCGAGGAGGATGGGCACAACCATCATCGTAAGGAGTTCAGGTTGCCCGGGAAGCGGAAGGAGAATCACGCGAAGTGCCGTGATTCCGATCACGGTAATCCACCGGCCAATACCGACCGTGTGGATTTGATAGAGTAAGTTCCAGTCGAATCGAAATAGGATGGCATTCGCAGCCTGGAGATACTGAGGGGTGTCCGCGCCTTGCGGGAACGGGTACAGCACGAAACGCAGCCCGATGATTCCGATGTTCGCTGCAAGGAGGGCCAACCAGCCAACTGGTCGGAAGGGAACGAGAGCTCGAAGTCGTCCGAGCCAACCGTGCGGCAGTCCAGGACCATGCGAAGGGGTGGACTCGATCCGGAAGAATCTCCGGCGAAGCGGCGAAGAGAGGAAGCTTAGGGCCACAACGGCCAGGGAGGTCGCGTAGAAAAGGAGAGCCACCGCCGTCGTGATGGGGGGTCCGGAGATTAGGACGAGGCCCGAGGCGGTCAGGTATCCCGTGCCCCAAAGTCGATCGATGAGCGATACGGAGAACCAAACGCCTCCAAGGACGAGCAAAGCCCCGAGGACCTCAAGGCGGATCTCGGCAGCCCTGCGAGTCAGACCCGCGGCCTTTGCACGCAGAATCCAGGACCAACCATCATGAAGGTTCGACGTCTCCGAATCGGGGTTGGGTTGGAGTGGCAAGGACGGATTCGTCTGGATGACCTCACCCCTGGCTGGCGATGGGCGGTGCTAACATCCCACCGCCGCAGAGCCTTGAATAGATTGCCACGAAAGTCTCGAGTTCTCTTGCGTAGGGATACTTGGTTCGAAGCAAGGTGAGGGCGCGTTCGCCGTAGCGCTGGATTCGGCTGGGTTCCCTGAGGAATTCGAGGACCCCGTTCGCGAAGCCCGTCGGCGTGCTGTCCGTGACGATCCCGATCTCCTCCCGTTCCACGAGTTCGGACCACGCAGCGCTACGGTTGGTGACGATCGGCAGGCCGACGGACATGTACGCATAGAGCTTTGTCGGGTGAATCATCCGCCGACCCGGGTCCGCGTTCACCGGAAGTAGGCCCACATCACATGATGCGAGGAACTGTAGGAGCTGTTTCGGGTCCTCAAACCAAAAGAACCGTGCGGGCAGACCTGTTTTCCGACATTGCCTCTTGACAGAGTCTGTGAGATTGCCCCTGCCTGTCAAATGGAGTTCGACTTCAGGGATTTCGCGACACACAATCGACATGGCATCGAGGAGGAGCCCGATGTTTTGCAAGGGGGAAAGCATCCCAGCGAACACGAGGTGGCGCGGATGTGGGTGCGGCGGCGCCGAGGGGATTTGTGGGAAGCTGCCATTCCGGACGACAGAGACCCTCGCGGGATCGGCGGCCAGGTTTGAGAGAAGGTAGTCCCGCATCTCGGGACTCACCACGGAGACGTGGTCCGCGCTCTTCACGATGGCGGATTCGAGGGTCCGGATGTTACGGTCGGCTCGACCGCCCCGCTTGGTCGACCCGAAGGCCAAGAGCTCCTCCGACCACATTCCGTGAAGGTCTGCGACGACAGGCAATCCGAGCTCTCGGCCTGCTTCAATTGCCGCCATCGAAGCCAGTTGCTGTTCGCCTTGCAGTACGTCCACAGAGGGATTGATCGAAATGAGGGCTTTCGCAAGGGTGCCAACCTGCTTGTTGAGCATGGCCCGACTCCAGAAGATTGCATTCCCGATCGCGGGTGTCGCCATTAACTGTCGGGCGAATCGTTCCGCCAGATTAAACCGCTCCCCAGTGGGCAACCGGACGAAGCGAGCGGACGAAAGGTCGCCCGCGGCCTCCCCCGGTGCGAAGATAGTCACGTCGACACCGAGGGACTCCAACCCAGTCAGGATGCCCGACACGCGAGCGTCGGTCCCCAGACTCCGATTGGACCGTTGCGATAGCAGAATCCCGACTCTCGTTTCGTCAGGCCCCCATGCGATGCGACGTCGAGTCTCCCTCTTTCTGGGCGAGAATCACGAACACACTCGAGATCGAAGGGAAACTCGAGAAGGCCCGCTCGACGAGGTTCACGGGGAATGGGAGGGGGATCGCGACCGTCGAGCCCTCGATTGACATGGGTCTCAGGTTATGAATCACGAGCAGCTCTTTCAACGCTCGAAGGGTAAAGACCCGAATGTGACCGCTCGAGCCGTCCACGAGCGGCCTCAATTTTCCGACGTTGTGCCAGAAACTCACGTCCGTGTGATGCGGCTGGTACCCGAGCAAGAGGAGGAGTCGGTTGTACCAACTTGCTAAGTTGGGCGTTGTTAAGAGGAAGTATCCACGGGGCCTCAAAACCCGCCTTACTTCTTGCAGGAATTCGTCCGGGTCAGTCAAGTGTTCGATGACTTCGCCAGCCACGACTACATTGAACGATTCGGACTGGAATGGAAAGGCGTAGTTTTCCACATCCGCTCGCGTTACGCCGACCCCTCTCGAATGAGCAATTCGGCACGCTTCCATTGAGACTTCGATTCCAGCGACTAGTTCTGAGTTCTGGGCGAACATTGAGGTGAGAGAGCCGTCGCCACACCCGACGTCAAGGATCCGCTGGCCGGGACCCAACGCCTCGAGCGCCCTGAGAATCAAACTCACTCTCATGGATTCGGGTTTCTCATCCTTTCCATAGCGCGTGGCGTAGAATTTCTGAACCCGGACGGCACGGCTGCTACCTTCCATCAGAGTCGCCTGCCTCAACGCCTTCGGGTCAGCGCTTGGAACATTCATCCGTCACACCGCGAGAGGTCGTTCGACAGCAATCGAAGAACTTCCGACCCTACCGAAGAGCGCCTCGTATTGTCGGAGGCAGTGGTCCAGTGATAGTTGGGTCCTTAGGTAGGCCCGACCGTTCTCCCCCATTACCCGTCCTCGGTCCTGATCGGAGAAGAGCCGACGGATTGCGTCTGCGAGCACCTCGGGCTTTTCTGGTTCCACGACGACACCGCAGGCCGCGTCGCCGATGAGGCCCGCCAAGTCGCCCGTGAGGGGCACATTCGCCAGGATGGGTTTCCCGCACGCCATCATGTCGAGGCTCTTGGAAGGCACCGAGGGGGAGTCGAATCGCTTCTTCAACGAGATGAGGCAGACATCGGACGCCTTCAGAATACCCAGATGGCGGTCCCGGCTTTGCAAAGGAAGGAACTCGACGTTCGACAGGTCGAGGGATCGGGCACGCTCCTGGAGGAATGCCTTCTGGGCGCCTTCACCGACAAACACGAATCGGATTTTGTCTTCTCTCCGCAAGAGGGCCGCCGCGTCGACAACAGTCGCGAGGTCCTGGGCCCACGACATCGATCCAGCGTATGTGATGACGAACTTGTTCGTCCATCTGAGCTCCTCGCGCATCTCGGGGATGAACGGTGGAAGCGAGGGGCCCCAATTGGGAACAAGATTGACGCGCTCGGCCGGGATGCCCTTCGAGACGACATGCTGACGGTAACTCTCCCCGATCACCGTGATCTGGTCCATGGCAGAATAGAGGCGACGCTCCAACCATTCCATCGCGGCGATGACGCCGCGGTTCCTAAGGAACCCAAGGCGGATGAGGGCATCCGGATGGACATCCTGAATCCGGAGGAAGGCTGGTTTCCTTCGGATCCGGGCGAGCAGCGCACAGGACCATCCCAAGAAGAACGGAGGAGAACCGGCATGGACCACGTCCGGAGGAGGGCCTAGCAATCCACCGAAGAAGACGAAGAGGGGCACGAGCAGGTGCTCGAACATTCGAGCGGGCAAGCTGGAACCGTTGAGTGGCAACCCGATCCTTACCACGGAGACCCCGCGGGGATCCCTGACGACGTTCGCCTCGCGGGCCTCGCTCGGAACGGACGCCATGGCGTACCTGCGAGGGCGAACCGTGACCACGACGACGTCATGGCCTTCGGCCGCGAAGCCTGTCGCCATCTCGTATGGCAACCGGCTGGAGAATTCCGGGGGGAACCCATTTTCCAACATCATGATCCTCATCCGAGACTTCCCCCCGCACTATTTCTCGGACCCGGCCCAACAGGCGAGCGCGCGGCCGATCGCCTACCTTGGAATGGGCGGGCCCAGGGCTTCCTTCGGCCTCGGCGGCTTCGCCGTTCCCGTTTTGTCAAGCCGGCTCCAAATCCAGGGATAGGTGCGTTTGAGGCCATCTTCAAGGCGAGTCTTGGGCTCCCAATTCAGGACCTTACGCAATCGGCTGTTATCGCTGTTTCGGCCCCGAACGCCTTGCGGCTGTGAGACATCGTATTGCTTCCGGAGGTGCTTTCCCGCAACCCCGCAGACGAGTTCAACAAGCTCGTTGATCGTCACCAGCTCCTCCGTTCCCAAATTGATTGGCTTCGCGTCGTCGGATTCCATGATACGGGACAATCCATCGACGCAGTCCCCGACATAACAGAAGCTTCTCGTCTGTTCGCCGTCCCCCCACACCTCGATCGCCGAGCCCTCCTCCGCTTCCGCGACTTTTCGGCAGATTGCGGCGGGCGCCTTCTCCCTGCCCCCTTGGTAGGCTCCCAAAGGTCCGTAGACGTTGTGAAGGCGAACCACATGGACGCCGAGTCCGTAGTCTTCACCGTAGTAGGTCGTGAGTTGCTCCGCGAAGAGCTTCTCCCAGCCATATCCCTTCTCCGGATCCGCGGGGATCGCGTCCTGTTCCCGAAGGCCTTTCACGGATTCCGCATGCTGCAGGAAGCTCGGGTACACGCAGGCCGACGAGCTGTATAGGTACCGATCCACGCCCTCAAGGTGCGAAGCCTGGAGCATGTTGGCGTTGATGAGGACGTTGTTCCGACTCAGGGAAGCGAAATTCCGAGTGATGTAGCCGATTCCGCCCATGTCGGCCGCGAGTTGGTACACATCCCGGACGCCTCGAACACTCTGCTGGCAATTTTCCGGAACCCGAAGGTCTTGAACGAGGAACTCGTCGGCTGGGCTCGGCTCATATTCAGGTTTCTTGATATCGACGCCCCGTACCCAAAGGCCCTTGGATTTCAGGAATTTCACAAGGTGGTGGCCAATGAAACCACCCGCCCCGGTCACCAGAACTGTCCCGTGATAGCGATCGGCTTCCGACTTCATTTGATCACCTTTGGGTCGACTTCGAAGCTCGTTGGAGGTCATGAGTCTGATGCAAGTTAAGGCGCCGGCGACCTTCGCTCAAGGGGCTCTCTCGATTAGACGAGGCCTTCATAGAGCCTCTCCGTCACCTCAGCGACCCGCGTCCAAGAGTACAGATGCTCGACGAGGGCCCGGCCGTTCCGGCCCATGCGGCGGGCGAGTTCGGGGTCTCGTAAGAGGAGGACCACGCGGTCGGCGAAGGCATCCAGGTCCCCTCGCGGGCAAAGGAATCCGGTCTGCCCGTCCTGGATGATCTCGGAGGTGCCGCCCGTATCCGATGCGACGACCGCCGTTCCGGAGGCGAGGGCCTCAAGACAGGAAGTGGGAAGGCCTTCGATGAAGGAAGGGAGGAGCAACACGGAGGATTGGCGCAGGAGTTCGGGGATGCGCTCATGGTTCACCTCACCCAGGAACCGAATGTTCCGATTGAGGTCCCTGGCATCGGCCATCAACTTGTTTCGGAGCGGGCCGTCGCCGGCCATCTGGAAAAGGGTCTCGGGGACTTCCTGGAGCACCTTACGGGCGATCTGGATGAACGAGTTCGCGCCTTTCCACTGCTCCAGTCGTCCGAGGAAGGTGACGGTCGGCGGTCGGTCGCCCTCTTCAGCCGGCGGGTGGAACTTCTCCACGTCCACGGCATTGGGGATTAGGTGGAGTCGATCTGGGTTCACGTCGAAGGTCTCCCGGCACTGCTGCATGTCGAACGCAGAGACGGCCGCGATCGCGTCTGCGCAGCCTATCGTCCATCGACCGATCGTCTTGTCGTACACCTTTTCCTTCAGGTAGAGCGCGGAGGAGGTCTTGCGATCGGCAATTCCATGGCGGAAGTAGGTCGCTCCGTGCATATGGAGGACGAAGGGGCGCCGGCGAATGCGAGCCGCCATCGCCGCCTGGTTCGACGTCGTGTAGATGTAGGAGTGGGCGTGGATCACGTCCGCATCGCTCTTGAGGAGGTCGGGAAGGACGTACGCCATCGGATTCACACCAAAGGCGATCCCGAACGTGGGACGAGTGTGGACGGCCACGTTCTTTTCCTTCAATATTTGTCCATCTTCCGCGGTCGTCCGACCCGCATAGTACTCGACGTCATGGCCCCGCCTTTTAAGTTGGAGGGCCAAGTTCGTCGAGTAGACGACGGACCCGCCGGACCGGGACGGCAGGAAGGGGCTAACCTGAGCGATTCGCATCCGATCCCCCCAGTATGCGGCCCCTCCGAGAAATGGCATCTGTTCCGAGGTTCATGGTGTTGCCACCATTCCCAACTGTCCAGGATTCGGAACCGGTAGGCGGGTTGTCTTGCTCGGTCTGGATGACGTGCTGAATTCCCCCCCACCGAGATCCGGCCGGCCAAGGGCCGTATCGCACGGGAGCCCAGAAGCTATATTTCAATCTTGCGACATTGTGACACGGTCGACTAACAACCCCGCCTCTTCACATCGAATCCCAACCCCTCGATCGGACTCAATATCAACGGTTCGAGAATTGCTCCTACTCGCCATCAGCCGGACCGAGAGGCAGCGGCCGCAGCTGAGGAAGTGCTGCTCCCTTACTGTCACGCACCAGAGACCCCATCCCCGCTCATAGGCGATCGTGCTGAGAACGCAAACCGCCTCGCGACGCCGAAGCGCTTTCATGCTTTCGATGCCTCGAATGTGTCCGGCGTCACGGGGAGCCAGCAACGAACGGAA
>WNEQ01001807.1_pt1 | contig 11265 bp, 9 predicted proteins | sample 5399971 | NCBI WGS metagenome assembly WNEQ01 (sample SAMN13153330, study PRJNA577476) | soil metagenome | isolation source: 20 cm grassland meadow soil 2 days after 1st rain plot 5 | place: USA:California | collected 2015-09-18
CCGCGTCTGGGCGGTGCTGGGGGAAAAGTCGTTCGGGGCGCGCGGTCACGGCACGCGGGCGACCTCGATGCTCGTCACCCTCGGTTTCTCTGAACTCGGTCTGCACGCCATCAACACGTGGATCGTCGAGCACAACCCGTCCCGGGGCATCGTCAGGCGCCTGAACTTCACCCCGATCGGCAGGCAGCGGCAGTGCCACACCATCGATGGTCGCGTCTACGACCGTCTGTGGTTCGACATCCTGGCGTCGGAGCACAAGGAAATCTGAGATGCAGGGGGCGACGGATCTGCAGGGGCGGATCGCCAGGCTGTTCGCCGACAGGCTCAATCTGGAAATCCCGTCGGCCGAGACCGACCTGTTCGAGACGGGCGCGCTCGATTCGATGGGCTTCGTGGAGCTCCTGGCCCAGCTCGAACGGGAGTTCCGGGTCGAGGTGGCGCTGGGCGATATCGAGATGGACAACTTCCGATCGATCGCGCGGATCGCCGATTTCGTGGCGGCGCGCCTCCGGGTGCAGGAGACGGCCTAGGTGGACGGGGCGAGCCGGCGGAAGACGCTGCGGATGCTGTCGAACGGTCTCTACATCATGACGTCGCGCAGCGGAGATCGCTTCGGCGCGGCGACCGTGACGTGGGTCTCGCAGGCGTCGTTCCGGCCGCCGCTGATCATGGCGGCGGTGCGTCCGGACAGCAACGTGTTCGCCTGCCTGCGACAGAGCGGTTTTGTGGCCCTCCACATCCTGGGGAGCGGCCAGGAAGACATGGCGCGCCGGTTCTTCGAGCCGACCCGGGCGCTCGATGGCGGCATCAACGGCGAGCCGTTTCAGGACGGCGCCACGACGGCGCCGATCCTCCGGAACGCGCCGGCCTACGTCGAGTGCCGCGTGCGGAGGATTCTGGACGACCTGGGCGATCACGTGCTGGTCGTCCTGGAGGTTCTGGAGGCGGGATGCCGGGAGCAGGTGCGGCCGCTGACGATCGCCGATTCGCCGTGGGAATACGGCGGGTAGGGACGCGGACGTGCGGATACGCAGCGTGGCGGCGACAATGAAGCCGGGCGATCGAGACGAACCACCCGGTGCACAGGAGACGTCGGGCCGGGTGAGACCCCTGGCCGAGCGGGACGTGCCCCAGGTCGTGAACCTGTACGAACGGATATTCAGGAAGCGCGTGGCCCACGACCCGGTGGCCGCAGGGGAGTACCTGCACGAGATATTCTGCCGCAACCCGTGGCGCGATGACGCGCTCCCCTCGCTGGTCTACGAGGACGCCGGCGGTCGGATCGCCGGTTGCCTCGGCGTGATGCCGCGCAGAATGCGTTTCGAAGGCCGTCCCATCGAGGCCGCCATCAGCCACACGTTCATGGTCGAGCCCGGCAGCCGCTCGACCCTGGCCGCCTTGGAACTCGCCAGGACGTTCCTGTCAGGAGGCCAGGACCTCTCGATCGCCGAGGGAGGCACTCCCTCCAGCCGGATCCTGGAGCGTTTCGGAGGCTCGACGTCTCTCCTTTTCAGTCTCCGCTGGACCCGCGCCCTGCGACCGAGTCGCTACCTCCTCTCGTTCCTGAGCCGTCGCGGGCTGGCGGCCCCGGTGTCCTGGGCCGTCGCCCCCCTGTGCGCGGCGGCGGACGCGCTGGCGCCCCTCATCCTGGGCGCGCCGGCCCTGCTGGCGCGCCCCCGTTTGACGGGGGAGGATCTCGGGACCGACGACCTCCTCGAGTGCCTGTCGCGGGTGGCGGCTGAACGGTCGCTGCGCCCGGCGTACGACCGCGAATCCCTGAACTGGCTTCTGGATCTGCTGGCGAGAAAGCGGGACCGCGGCCTGTTCCAGCGTGTCGCGGTCCGCGACGCGGCGGGAGACGTGCTGGGCTGGTACCTCTTCTACCTCAATCGCGGCGGGATCAGCGAGGTGGTGCAGATCGGGGCCAGGAAGCCGTTCGTGGGCGAGGTCCTCGACCACCTCTTCCATCACGCCTGGAGGGGCGGCGCGGTCGCGGTGTCGGGGCAGATGGATCCGGCCGCCTTCCAGGCGCTCGCCGCCAGGGGGGCCTTCTTCCACCACGATGGCGCTTCGTGGTTCCTGGTCCACTCCAGGGATCCCGGCGTGCTGGCGGCGATCCATCGGGCCGACGCGTTTCTGACGAGGCTGGAAGGTGAGTGGTGCATCGCGGCCTAGGAGCATCGGGAGCCGGACACCGGAGCAGGTCGATTTCATGGCGGACCGGGTCCGGGGTCGGGAGCCGCACGGCTAGCTTCGTCTGGGAAAAGGCGGGGACAGGCGCGTCGGTGGAAATCGTTCACGGCACCGAAGACCTCATGGCAATGAGGGAGGAATGGAGCGACCTGCTGGCGGAGAGCGCCTCGGATTGCCTGTTCCTGACCTGGGAATGGCTGACGACCTGGTGGAGGCATCTGGCGGGCGACCGGAAGCTGTTCGTCCTGGCCGTGCGCCAGCGGGGGCGGCTTCTGGCGATCGCACCTCTGGTCGTGAGGCCGGCGGGGATCTCGAGCGTCCTGCCTTTCCCAGCGCTCGAGTTCATGGGCACGGGCAGCATCGGCTCCGACTATCTGGATGTCATCGTCCGGCGCGGGCAGGAGGCGAGCGCCCTCAAGGCGCTGGCGGAGTGCCTGGCCGCGACGAACCGCGCGGTCGAGCTGGAGCAGGTCAGGATCGGCGGCAGCTGCGCCGCCGATCTCGGAAAACTCCTGGGCGACGGGGGTTGGAGCCTGGGGGAGGAGCAGACCAACATCTCGCGGCACATCGACCTGTCCGGGCAATCGTGGCCGGCCTATCTGGGGACCCTCGGCCGCGCCCACCGCTACAACTTCAACCGGAGGCTCCGGCAGCTCGGCCGGGAATTCACGATCCGTTTCGAGAAGGTGTCGACGGAAGCTGAGCGTCGAGCGGCCCTGGGCCGGCTCATCGCGCTCCACAAGGCGCGCTGGAGCGGCTACTCCAGGGCCTTCCACACGCAGAACCACCTGGACTTCCACGAAGAGATCACGCGGCTGGCGTGCGAGCGAGGATGGCTGAGGCTCTACACCCTGTGGCTCGACGAGGAGGCGGTCGCGGCACTGTACGGCTTCAGGTACGGAGGCGTCTTCTATTTCTATCAATCGGGGTTCGATCCGAACTACGGCAGGTACAGCACCGGCCTCGTCACCATGGGCCTCACCATCAGGAGCGCCATCGAGGAAGGGGCCGGAGAGTACGACATGCTGCAGGGCGTCGAGGGCTACAAGGGGCACTGGGCGCATGGAACCCGCTCGCTGGGGCGGCTGGAGTTCTACCCGCCCCACGTGCGCGGGCTGGTCTACCGACGGGCGATCGAGCTGAGCCGGGCGGCCCGGAGGGCGGCGCGCCGCCTGCTCCCCAGAACGATCACCGACCGGATCGCCGCGAAGCGCGAGTTCCCTTCAAGGGACTGACCCGGTGATCCGCCGTCTGGTCAAATCGGGTCTCGCCGGCGGGATGCGCTGGAGCGGGGCGAGCCTTTTGAAGCGGACCCTCCGTCGCCGGAACGGGGCGCCGTGGATCGCCGGATACCACCGGGTCGTCGAGGACTTCAGAAGGAGCTCCGAGAACTCGATCGCCGCCACCCTGATCAGTCGCAGCATGCTGGAGCGCCACCTCGAGTGGATCGGACGTCGCTTCGATTTCGTTTCGCTCGATGACATCGGATCGCGGCTGGAGCGCGGGGAGAGGCCGCGCAGGCCCTTGGCGGCGGTCACATTCGACGACGGGTACAGCGACGTGTACGAGCACGCTTTTCCGATCCTGAGGAGGCGCGGGATCCCCGCGGCGGTGTTCGTCCTGACCGACCTGGTCGGGACGTCGCGCGTGCCTCTTTACGACCGGCTCTACCTTCTCCTGGACCGCGCGTGGAAGGAATGGCCCTCTCCGATGCAAGGGCTGGCCCGGATCTTCGCGGACTTGGGGTTGGAAATGGTCGCGACGGGCGGGACTCCGGACGCGCCCCCGGGACCTCTCAAGATGATGCGGATCCTCCTGGAGACCCTGCCCCAGTCCCCTCTCGAACGTCTCGCCTCGGCCCTCCAGGCCGAGGTCGGGTTGGAGGAGAGCGTCCAGGATGAACGCCGTCCCCTGACCTGGGAGATGCTGGTGGAGATGCAGCGCGCCGGCATCACGATCGGCTCGCACAGCCGCACGCATCCCCTGCTGACCAGGGAAGACCGGGAGAAGATCCTCGAGGAGACGGCGGGCTCCAAACGCGACCTGGAGGCGCGGCTCGGCATCACCGTGCGCCACTTCGCCTATCCGAACGGGTGGTTCAATCCCGAGACGGTCCGGGCCGTCGAGGCGGCGGGGTATCGCTGTGCCTACACCTCGTGCTGGCACCGCGATCCCGCCCATCCTCTCCTCACGCTGCCGCGCACCCTCCTCTTGGAAAACTCCGGTCTCGGGGCGTTCGGCGGCTTTTCTCCCGCGATCATGGGCTGTCAGGCTGACGGCACCTTCGATCGGGTCGCTCTCTGCCCCCTCGACCACTGGAACTGACGATTCGCAATCCGATGGATTCGACCCTCAAACCCGCCGTGACGCTGATGTCGGGCCGCCTGGTCGGCGTCGTGGTCGCCTTCTCCATTCCGGTGGTGCTCGCCCGGGTGCTGGACCAGACCGCCTTCGGAACGTACAAGCAGCTCTTTCTCGTCTACGCGACGCTGTACGGGATCGCCCAGCTCGGCATGGCCGAGAGCCTCTTCTACTTTCTGCCATCGAACCCTGCGAGGGCCGGACGGTACGCGCTCAACTCGCTGCTGGCCCTTTCGGGCGCCGGGGCGGCCTGTTTCGTCCTCCTGTGGGCCGATCGGGCCCGGATCGCCGCGTGGCTCGGCAACGGCGCTTTGTCCTCCGGCCTCCCCTGGATGGGCCTCTATCTGGCGTTCATGCTGGCGTCCACCGGGCTCGAGATCCTCCTGACGGCGCGCAAGCGCTTTTCCGGGGCCGCCTGGGCGTACGCGACGTCCGACGCCGTCCGGACCGCCATGTTCCTGCTCCCGATCCTTCTGACTCCTCGCCTGGAGGGTCTTCTGATCGGGGCGGTCGCGTTCGCGGCGCTGCGGTTCGGCGCGACGCTTCTGGTCCTCAAGCGCGAGTTCGGCGCCGATCTCCGCCCGGATTGGTCTCTTCTGAGGAGCCAGCTGGCCTACGCGATCCCCTTCGAGCTGGCGGTCCTGGTCGAGATCCTGCAGGCGAACCTGCACCAGTACGCGGTGTCCCTTCGCTTCGACCCCGCGGCGTTCGCCGTCTACTCCGTCGGGTGCCTTCAAGTTCCCCTGGTGGACCTGGTGGCCGGCTCCACCGCCAACGTCATGATGGTGAAGATGGCGGAGGAGATCCGGGACAGTCGCAGGGAAGCGGCCCTGGCCACCTGGCACGCGACTGTGAGCAAGCTGGCCCTGGTCTTCTTCCCCCTGGTGGGCGTGCTCCTGGTGAACGCGCGTGACCTGATCGTCCTCCTGTTCACGCGGAGCTACCTGGCCAGCGTGCCGATCTTCATGGTCTGGACGGCCGCGTTCCTTCTCGCGGCGCTTCCCGTGGACGGCGTGATGCGGGTGTACGCCGACACCCGGTTCCTCGTCCTGCTCGGCGCGATCAAGCTCGCGATCATCGCGGCCTCGGTGGGCTGGTTCATCACCCGGTTCCACCTGCTGGGCGGAGTCCTGGTCACTCTGCTCGCCACGCTGGTCGGGAAGACGCTCGCCCTGGCGCGGGTGAAGGTGCACATGCAGGCCTGCCTGTACGATCTCCTGCCCTGGACGGGTCTCGCCGCGATCCTCGGCTGTGCTCTCGCCGCAGGACTCCCCGCGCTCTTCGTCAAGGAAGGTCTCGGCCTCGCGCCTTTGCCTTCCATCGCGGCGAGCGGCCTGGTCTACGCGGGCACGTTCCTGGTCCTGGCCGGCGGACTGCGCTCCTCCCGGCTCCGCGAGGGGCTGGTCGCGCTCCTGGAGGCGCAGAGGTAGACGAGATGTGCGGCATCGCCGGAATTGTGAGCCTCGACCGCCGCCCCGTCGATCCGCGGGAGATCGGATCGATGTGCAGCGTGATGGTCCACCGCGGCCCGGACGACGAGGGTCTCTACGCCGGCAGCGGCGCGGCCCTGGGGATGCGCCGCCTGAGCATCATCGACCCTGCGAGGGGGCGCCAGCCCCTGTGCAACGAGGACGGCACGATCTGGGCCGTGTGCAATGGCGAGATCTACAACTTCAAAGAACTGCGCGACGATCTGGAACGGCGCGGTCACTCCTTCTGCAGCGGGTCTGACTCGGAAACCATCGTGCATCTCTACGAAGAGTTCGGCAGGCGATGCGTGGAGAGGATGCGCGGCATGTTCGCGATGGCCCTGTGGGACGAAGGCCGCAGGGAACTGTTGCTCGCGCGCGACAGGGTGGGCATCAAGCCCCTGTACTACGCCGTGGCCGGCGGCCGGCTGGTCTTCGCCTCGGAGCTGAAGGCAATCCTGCAGCTCCCCGACGTGGAACGGCGCCTGGACTGGGGCGCGGTCAATCACCTGTTCACTTTCCTGAGCACTCCCGCCGCGGAGAGCATCGTGCAGGGCGTGCGCAAGCTCGAGCCCGGGCACGTCCTGATCGCTTCCGCGGGCGGGGGGATACGGATCGAGCCTTACTGGGACGTGCGTTTCGAGCCCGACGAAAGCCAGAACGAGGAGACCCTCGTGGAGCGGCTGCGGGAGCTGCTCGCGGAATCGGTCCGCCTCCACCTGGCCAGCGACGTGCCCCTGGGGGCCTTCCTGAGCGGCGGCATCGACTCGAGCGCCGTGGTCGCGACCATGGCGCGCCTGTCTTCCGGACCCGTGAAGACGTTCTCGATCGGCTTCGACGAGAAGGATTACGACGAGTTGCGCTACGCCCGCCTGGTCGCAGAGCGATACGGCACGGAGCACCACGAGCTGGTCGTGACGCCCGACGTGGTGGACATCGTGGACGACCTGGCGTGGTTCCTGGACGAGCCGTTCGGCGACTCCTCGGCCATCCCGACCTACGTCGTATCAAGGCTGGCCTCGCAGTTCGTCACCGTGGTCCTCTCGGGAGATGGCGGGGACGAGCTGTTCGCGGGCTACGACAAGTACCTCGTGGAAGGGCGGGAGCGGCGCTACGAGATCGTGCCCGGCCCCGTGCGCAGGGCGATCGGGAGCATGGCCGGCTGGATGCCCGAGGGAGCGCGAGGCCGAAACTTCCTGCGGCACTTTTCGCTGGACGGTGCGATGCGGTACCTCGACGCGTCGACGCTCTTCCGGACGGCGGAGAAGAGACAGCTGTTCCGTCCGGAGGCCTTCGAAATGCTGTCGAGGGAGGACCCGTGCCGGACGGGGGCGGACTGTCTCGCCCGAACCGACGGTCACTGGCTGTCGGGCCTGCAGTACCAGGACATGAAGACCTATCTGCCTCTCGACATCCTGACGAAGGTGGACAGGATGAGCATGGCGCACCGCCTGGAGGCGCGGGTGCCGCTCCTCGATCACCGTCTCGTGGAGTTCGCCGCCGGCCTTCCGCCCGCTCTCAAGCTGCGCGACGGGGTGACCAAATACATCTTCAAGCGCGCCATGCGCGGCATCCTGCCCGACGCCGTCATCGACAGGCGGAAACAGGGGTTCGCCGTCCCGCTCGGCCGGTGGTTCAGGGGCCGGCTCGGCGGCTTCGTCCGCGACCTGCTGCTCTCGGAGACCAGCCGGAGTCGCGGCATCTTCGACGAGAGGTACGTCGAGAGTCTCCTCGAGTTGCACGGGAGAGGCCGGCCTCTGGATCTGCAGCTGTGGACCCTGATCTCGTTCGAGCTCTGGTGCCGGATCTTTCTCGACAGCCGGACGCCGCGATTCGCGAGGACCGACGCCGAGAATCACCCGTCCGCAGCCGTCCGCGCGCCGGCGCGGGTCCCGGCGTGAGGTCGACGTCATGCCAAGGAAGAAGGAGAGCTCGATGAGGCCGTTCAGACGGCGTCTGAGCCAGGCCGCGGCCCTGTGGCTCCTGGCCCTGCCGTCGCCCGTCGCCGCCTACCTCACGGACCAGGCAGTCTATCCGCCCATCAACGAGGCGATCTTCCTGCCCCCCGAAGCGGGAGGAAGCTACATCGACCCGACCTTCGGCACCACGATCACGCGCCTCTCCGACGCCCCGAAGACGCCCAACGCGGCCGACGCCGGCAGCCTGCCGCTGATCAGCAACGAATATTCCACGATGTCGCCGTGGAGCGAGGGCAACGCCCACCTCCTCCTCGTGCACCACAGCTACTTCGCGCTGTACGACGGCGAAGGGCGCTACGTCAAGGACCTGCCCTTCGAAGTGAACGCGACCAGCCAGCCGCGCTGGTCGCGGCGCTCGCCGGATGTTTTCTATTACCTGAGCGGCAACACGCTGAAGAGCTACGACGTCGCGACCGACGCCCGCGCCGTCGTGCGGGTCTTCGACGAATACACGGGCATCAACGGTCTGGGCGAGTCCGACATCTCCTCCGACGGCGATCACTTCGTCCTGGTGGGCGACTTTCGTGACGTCTTCGTCTACGAGATCAGCACCGACACGAAGGGGTCGGTGCTGGACACCACCGGCCTGGGAGGGTTCGACGACGTGTACATCACGCCCGACAATAACGTGCTCGTGGGCTGGTACGCGGTCGGGAGCGCCCCGCGCCAGGGGGTCGAGCTGTACGACAGGGACATGCGCTTCCTGCGACAGGTGAGCCGGACCCTCGGGCACATGGACGTCGCGCGGGACGTCGACGGGAGTGAAGTTCTGCTGCTGGGCAATGCGTCCGACCCGGAGCCGGTCTGCTCCAACGGTATGGTCAAAATTCGGCTCTCCGACGGCCGGCAGACCTGCCTGGTCACCTTCGACTGGAGTATGAGCGTCCACATCTCCGCTCCCGACCGGGGCGGCTTCGTGATCGTCGGCACCTATGCACCCGCGGACCCCGACCCCGTCCTCGGTTTCAGGACCTACACGGACGAAATCCTTCAGGTCAGCCTGGACGGATCCGAAGTGAGGAGGCTGGCCCATCACCGCAGCCGGCCGTTCAACAGCTACGGCTGGACGCCGCGCGCCAGCGTCAGCCGCGACGGCAGCAGGCTGGTCTACAGCAGCAACTACGGGCTTCAGGAGATCCTCGGCTATCCTTCGTCCTATTCCGACGCCTACCTCATCGATCTGTCGCAGACGTCGCCGTCGTCGGCCGGTTCGCAACACTGGCCCGCGAGGCGCCTTCAGGAGGACGACCCCTCCGTCGTCTACGACGGGAGCTGGTACGCCAGCGGTTTTCCCGGCCACAGCGGCGGCAGCGCACGATTCGCGGCCGGCCCGGGCGACCGGGCGACGTTCGTCTTCACGGGAACGGCGGTGAGATGGATCGGGTACCGGGACGAGTGGTCCGGCATCGCGGATCTGTACGTGGATGGCATCCTGCGCGAAGAGATCGACACCTACGCCTCCCCGGGCCAGGCGCGGGCGGAGATGCACACGATCCGTGGCCTCGCGCCGGCGGTCCACACCCTGGTCATCGAGGCGACGGGCCGGGGCCGCCCGGAATCGGGCGGGAACTGGATCTGGGTGGACGCGTTCGACGTCGTCCTGCGCGCCGAGGAGGACTCGCCGCTCGTGACTTACAGCGGAGACTGGTTCATCAATTTCTCTTCGGGTCACAGCCAGGGGGCCGCCGCCCTGGCCATGGGCGACGGCGCCCGGGCCACTTTCAGCTTCACGGGGACGACGGCGAGCTGGATCGGATACCGCGACGAGTGGTCGGGGATTGCCAGGGTCTACGTCGACGGACGGCTGCGCGCAGAACTGGATACCTACGCCTCGCCGTCCGAGACGGAGTCGCTGGTCTACACCGTGAGCGGCCTCGCCCCAGGGATCCACACCCTCGCCATCGAGGCCACCCGCAGCAAGTCGGCGAGCTCCGGCGGCGGTTGGGTCTGGGTGGACGGCTTCGAGACGCCGCCGTAACCGGGCGGTCTTCGGCGAAGAATAAACCTGTGCAACTCGGCATCGGGTTGGTGGCCGCGAGCCTCGACATCCTGGGCGGCCAGGGCGTCCAGGCGGTCGCGCTCGCCGCGGCGCTGCGGCGGGAGGGCGTCGACGTGAGGTTCATCCCGATCGACCCGCCCTTCCCGCCCGGGCTGCGCTGGCTTCGCCGCGTGCCCTGCGCCCGGACGGTGCTGAACCAGGCGCTCTACCTGCCGGGCCTGGCGGGCCTCCGGCGCGTGGACGTGGCGCACCTATTCTCGGCGTCCTACTGGTCGTTCCTCCTGGGGCCGGTGCCGGCGATCGTGGCGGCGAGGGCCCTTCGCAAGCGAGTCGTCCTCCATTACCACAGCGGCGAGGCAGAGGACCACCTGGCCCGCTTCGGGCCCCTCGTCCACCCGTGGCTGCGGCTGGTCGACGAGATCGTCGTGCCCTCCGACTATCTCCGCAGGGTCTTCGAGCGCCATGGATACCGTCCCCGGGTCATCCGGAACGTGGTGGATACCTCGCGTTTCCGCTACCGCGACAGGATGCCCCTGCGACCGCGGCTTCTATCCACTCGCAATTTCGAGCCGCACTACCGCGTGGAGAACACCTTGAAGGCCTTCGCAATCCTCAGGCGCCGCCACCCGGACGCCACGCTGACGCTCGCGGGATACGGCAGCCAGGAAGCCAGGCTCCGACGGCTGGCCGATGCCCTGGGGACGGGCGGCATCCATTTCGTCGGTCGGGTGGAACCGCCGTCCGTGCCCGCCCTCTACGATCGGGCCGACATTTTCTTGAACTCCTCTGTCGTCGACAACCAGCCGGTCTCCATCCTGGAGGCGTTCGCCTCGGGGCTGCCGGTCGTGTCCACCGCAACGGGAGATATCCCGGCGATGGTGCGCCTCGGAGAAGCCGGCATGCTCGTACCTGCGGGCGACTCCGCCGCCATGGCCGACGCCGTCGCCGGTCTGCTCGAGAATCCGGATCGGGCCCTGCGCATGGCCCGCCGCGGCCGCGACGAGGCCCGCGAGTATGGATGGACGCGCGTGCGCGAGGCGTGGGACGCCGTTTACCGGGGAAACGCGGCATGAGGCTGAGGCGCGTGCTGAGCATGGGGATCCCGGAGATCGCCGGGCGCAGCCGGCAGGAGAGCCTAAAGTGGCTGGAGCGTGCGCGCGTGGCGGTTCGAGACGGGCGCCCCGAGGATGTCCTGAAGGACCTGAATGCCGGGACGGTGCTTCGCCGGGCGCAGGCGGGGTCACGGGAGGCCAACCGCAGCGGG
>WNEQ01001808.1_pt1 | contig 11262 bp, 8 predicted proteins | sample 5399971 | NCBI WGS metagenome assembly WNEQ01 (sample SAMN13153330, study PRJNA577476) | soil metagenome | isolation source: 20 cm grassland meadow soil 2 days after 1st rain plot 5 | place: USA:California | collected 2015-09-18
TCGTGTTTCTTCGGCTCTGGGCGGACGAATCGATCAAAAGCAGTTGAGAAACTTGCCCCTAAACGGGCGCAGTTGGGCGTCGATGTTGTCATTGATACCCGGGGCAATCGATCCCGGCATTGGGGATCAGAGAAGCGTCCGATTTTCGGGACACGGCCGGGACGATGACAACTTTACTTTCGACGGCATCGACGCCGGAGGCATTTCGAATCAACCGCAAAAATCCGCGATCCGGCTTTTGATTCCGACTTCGGCAATCGAGGAGTTCAAGGTGGACTCTTCACTCTCGCCGGCGGACTCGGCGGCCACCACGGGCGGGCAGGTGATTTTGGCTTCAAGGGCAGGAACCAACACGTTTCACGCGGAAGCTTTCAATTTTCTGCGCAACGATATCTTCGATGCGAGGAATCCGTTTGCGATAACAAAGCCGCCATTCCGGATGAATCAATATGGAGCCACATTGGGAGGCCCAATTTCGAGAGACCGCACTTTTATCTTCCTGGCGTTCGAGGGATTACAGCAACGTCTGGATCAAACGTTGAGAGGATATGTCCCCAGCGCATCGTACCGCGCAGAAGCACTGTCCCGCACTCCGGCGCTTGCTCCACTGATCAACGCCTATCCGAATGGTGTCCAATCACAACAGGGTGACGCGAGTACGGATCTTTTTGCAGGGCTGAGTTCGCAAAAAGCCGGTGAGTCTTCCGGGATGGTCCGCATCGACCATCGACTGTCGTCGCGCACAACGGCATTTTTCCGTATGAATGTTGATCGTGCCACAAACGACCTCCCGCTGGGTAACCTGGGAGATCGGCAGATCACACCGTTGAAGCCCATGAACGCAGTACTGAACGTAACCCGCGTTTTCTCCAATACCTTCCTCAACGAAACTCGCGCCGGTTTCAATCAGATTCTGTCGCGAACGATGAATCGGACGTCTTTGCCCTATAGTCTTGCCGTCGCTGGTTTCACAACCCTCACCAGTTCCCGGACAAAGGAAGAGGACGACACATCCTTTTCGTTTATCGATAACCTCTCATTGACACGCGACCGTCACCTTGTTCGCGCAGGCATCGAAGCACGCCGGGTTTTTACGAATCCGGGGACTTCCGCCGGCGGAACGTTGAGTTACACAAGCCGTGACGCTCTTCTTTCAAACCAGCTCGATAGCGCGTCAGTAACTGCGCCTCTGCCACTGAAAAAACTTCGCAAAACGCAGATGTTCTTCTTTATACAGGATGAATACAAAGCGGCGCGGAATCTCACCCTTACTCTGGGTCTGCGTTACCAATACTTCGATGTTTTCAGCGAAAAATACGGGCGCGCCGTTCCGTTCGATTTTGCAACCTGTGGCGGATTCTGCCCGCCGGGATCCGAATTTTCCGTACCTCGCAAGAATGATATTGATCCGCATTTTGGGGCAGCGTGGGCTCCACACATCTTTCAAGGAAAGACCGTCTTCAGATTAGGCGCTGGCATTTACCACGGCGACGGCCAACTGGAGGATCAGAATTTACCTGCATCTAACGATGTTGAACGCTATTCGTTAAGCTCTCGACAGATTCCAGGATTAGCGTATCCAATAGATTCACTCCTGACGAGGGCGTCAGGTACGCTCTCACCACGCGCACAAAACCGACAACGGAAAGACGAAACCAGCCCGCAATGGGGACTGACGATTCAACAGGAACTTCCTGCCCACTTTGTTGGCGCGATTTCCTACAGCGGCAACAGAGGAATACATCTTCAAACCATCAATTATGAGAACGTCATCGACGCGACCACCGGATTGCGCCCATACCCCGAATATGGGCAGGCCGAGTACAGAACGAACGAGAGCAGCAGCACGTTCCATTCACTTCAGATTTCGGCGCATCGATACCTGAATGCTGGTTGGACGTTTGCGGCAAGCTACATGTGGTCCCACGCGATCAACGATGGTTCACTCGGTGGTGGGGAAGCGGACGCCGTAGCCCCACAAAATGTTTTTTGCAGGAAGTGCGAACGGTCGTCAAGTAATCAAGACGTTCGCCACGTCTTCTCCGCCAATTCCGTTTTTCAGTTGCCGTTCGGAAAAGACAAGAGATTTATGCGAAGGCCCGGAGTATTGAGGGGAACTCTCGGCGGGTGGTCGTTAAGCTGGATCGCCACCGCGCGAACCGGGCAACCTGTGAATGTGACGATCAAACGAGCGTCAAGCGATGTCCCCAACGGGTACAATCTGTCTCAACGGCCCGATCTGCTTCCCGGCATATCACTTGTTCCACCTTCAGGACAAACACCATCGCAATGGATTAACCCGGCCGCGTTCCGTATACCTGCACCAGGGGCTTCAGGCACAGCCGGCCGCAATATCGTTCGCGGTCCCGGCCTGGTCCAGATCGATGTCGCCTTCGCAAAACGTTTTGCGATCAGTGAACGCAGCGCGATCGAGTTGCGTGGAGAAGCATTCAACGTTCTGAACAGGGCACAGTTGGGAAATCCATCCGGAGACATCACAGTTCCCGCACAATTCGGTATCATTCAATCCACCGTGAACACCACCCCGATTGGAACAGGCACCCCCAGGCAGTTGCAATTGATGCTTCGTGTAGTCTTCTGACGTGCCGGGGATTGTCCGATGGCAGACGCTTCTACTTTTTTCTTTCCCCGTAATAGATCTGCCTTAATTCATTAACCAACGTTTTATCGCTGCGTCATCAGACGCTCACGAGGCATTCACGATTCTCACCTAGGTTTAAGCACGAAGCTAAAGGATGAGGGCGACTCGAGCCGATCGAAGATCGATGCGAGCCGGCACGCCAGTCCGAATCCCGCGGCCCAAAATCATGACCCTAGGAGAAAGTGGATGAAAAAAACGCTTCTTTGCTTGATCGCGTTAGGTATAACGGCTTCCATGGTTGCTCTCTCCATGCAGGTGATTGCGCAGGCTCCGGCCAAGCCGAAGGACACGCCGCCCCAAACCGCAACTGGACAATACATCACCCCCACCGCCATGCGTGGCGCGGTGCAGCAGGTCCTGAACCCGGGATTACCGGGTTATCCAAACTTCGTAGCCGGTGAAGCTGTACGTTCACAGTTGAGCCCTGACGGCAAAACGCTGGCGATCCTCTGCGCCGGCATGAACTCGCTCGACCTGCCAAACGGCAAGACCGACGTTGCCAACTCCACGCAGTTCATTTTCCTGTATGACGTCAGCGGAACACACAAGCAATCGCCGGTGCTGACTCAAGTAATCCAGCAGACGAATTCGCATGTCGGCCTGGTGTTCTCGCCCGACGGCACCACTCTATACGCAGCCGGAGGCAGAGACGACGTCGTCTACACCTACGGCAAGAGTGGCAGTTCTTGGGCGGCCTCCGGAAAAATCCCGCTGGGGCATTTTACTGGAATCGGTGTGGGCGTCAGCCCGAACGCGAGCGGCCTTGGTATATCGGCCGATGGCAAGACGCTCGTGGTTGCCAACAATTACAACGACTCGATTAGTGTCATCGACACAATTTCCGGCTCAGTGCGCTACGAGCACGACCTGCGTCCCTGGTTTGCCAACAATGAGGGCGCTAATGGCGGCGTTGGAGGTACGTTTCCTTTCGCTCTCGTCGTGAAAGGTAACAGCACGGCCTATGTGTCGTCCGACCGCGACCGCGAGGTCATTGTCGTCGACATCAGCGCTCCGACTCTTGGCCGGCTGGTCAAGCGCATCAAGCTTGATGGAAATGCCCTCGGTATGACTCTCGACGCGGCAGGTTCGAAGCTCTTTGTCGCGGAGGATAATGCCGACGAAGTCTCAGTAATCGATACCCGGAGCAATATTGTCATCGCGAAGATCGACGCGACCGGCTTCGGTGATAACCTGGACAAGAAAGGCAACGGGAAGGACAAAGACAACGGCAAAGGTAACGGCAAAGACAAGGGTAAGCCCTATACACGCTACACCGGCGCCGGCACGTTTGCCGTGACGCTGTCGCGAGACGGCAAGACCCTCTACGCCGTGAATGCGGGAGCGAACTCCATCGCGGTGATCCCGCTCACTGGCAAGAACGCGTACCACGTCGCGGGTTTCATCCCGACTGCTTACGAGCCTCACGACGTCACTTTCAGCGCAGACGGCACCTGGATGTACATCATCAACGGTAAGAGCATCACGGGGCCCAATTCTGGTCATCTCGCCAGCAACACGGGCGCAATGACGGCCACCTACGGTGCCAACGCTGGGGCCTTGGACACTGCGTCCAGAGCCTCGAACCAGTATCAGTTTCAGCTCGAACATGCTTCTCTGGTCAGCGCTCCGGTGCCTACCGACGATGAACTTGAGCGGCTGACCGACCTTGTTGCCCGGAATAACTTCTACAGTGCCGAGGACCAGCACGACCGGGAAACGGTAGAGTTCCTTCGCAGTCATATCAAGCACGTCATCTACGTTGTGAAGGAAAATCGCACCTTCGACCAGATCCTGGGTGACCTTCACAATGGTTCCAACGGAAATCCTTCTCTAACGCAATTCCCTGAGAACATCACGCCAAACCACCACAAACTGGCGCGGCAGTTTGTGACGCTGGATAACTTCACGGATCCCGGCGACGGCAGCATGGACGGCTGGTCCTGGGCGTTGCAGGGCCGTGTCACCAACACGGAGACGATTACGCAACAGATCAACTATGCCTTCGTCAACCGCGGACTGTCTTATGAGTCCGAAGGCTCGAACCGCAACGTTCCAGTCAACTACGACACGGTCATAGCACGAGATGCCGCGGCCGGACCCCTCGGCACAACCCTTTACTCAGCGGCGACAGCGGCTCTTCCCGGTGGCACGGCCAACGTGCTGACCGGCACCGGCAACCACGCATCGTCCGATGCGCCTTTCGGTATACAGAATGGCTACATTTTCGACGCGGTGCGAAAGGCTGGTGGGACTGTCCGCAATTACGGATTCCTGGTGAACAACATCGGAAGCATTGGCACAAAAACGACTCCTGTAGCCGATCCCTTCTCCGCGGGAATCGTGCAGGTCGCGCCGCTTGATCCATCGCTCGCTCCGCTGACCGATCTGTACTTCCGCGGCTACGATCAGAACTATCCGGACGTGTGGCGCTATAACGAATGGAAGCGCGAGTTTGATCAGTTCGTCGCCAACCGCAACCTGCCGAGCCTTTCGCTGGTCCGCATTAGCCACGACCACATGGGCAGTTTCGGAACGGCGCTGGCTGGAGTAAACACGCCCGAGACGCAGCAGGCTGATGATGATCTCGCTGTTGGCCGACTGGTCCAGGCTGTAGCGGCAAGTCCATACGCCAAGGACACCTTGATCATTATCACGGAAGACGATTGCCAGGACGGCCCGGACCACGTTGATTCACACCGTGCCACGGCATATGTGGTCGGACCTTACGTGAAGCAGGGCATCGTGGTCAGCACGCACTACAGCCAAGTTAACGCGCTGCGCACGATCGAAGATATCCTCGGCACGGAGCACATCAATCTGAATACCGCGTTCCAGGGCCCAATGACCGACGTTTTCGACATCCATTCCTCAGGTAAGTGGAGCTTCGCCGCCGAAGCATCAACAGTCCTGAAGACGACTCAGCTTGCGCTGATAGCTGGCGGCCTGGGCGTACAGTACGCGCGCGGTGCAGACGTCAAACCGAAGCACAACGCTGCATACTGGGCGAAAGCGACGGCCGGCTTTGACTTCTCCGATGCCGACCGCGTGCCCCCACAGAAATTCAACAAGGTGCTGTGGAAAGGTTTGATGGGCCACAAGCGCTATCCGTTGCTGGCGAATCAGGCGGAGGAGAGGGTGGACGACTGAACCCACTCGACGGCTCAAGCTTTGCATTCGATGAAGCGGGGCAGCTGCGGCTGCCCCGCTCACCATAGCTCCGCTGTACCATGGAGTGGGGCTTTTCGAGGCTCTGGCACGGTACGCCGGAAGGAGTTTCGAATCGCCGTCTGGTCTAATTCTCACTTACAGCCCGCTCTTTCTCGCTGACAGGAGGTATTGGGTGGTCCAGAAGCATGAACTTCTGGGCGCCAAACTTACGAATGAGCTCCGACGATCACGGCCAGGCCTAACCATGATTGCGGCCGGCGAACTATTGATCGCGGAAGCCGCGCGAATTACGGCGTATACCCTCTAGGTCTAGTGCGTATCGTCCGGCAATCGTAAATCTGAATATTGAATCTCAGTGCCTCTGTCCAGCCAGCCACACAGGCCAAATCATCAAGCCGTCCGAACCATCGATAAAGAGGTTCCGGGGGCAGCGACTCGCGGTCGGGAATGAACAAGGACGAATAAGCGCAGCCGTTGAAGAATCTGATCGCGAACTATTCGAAACTCACGCAATTGTTTTTCCAGGTCATTCGACAGTCCGACGGGGTGGTCGAATCTCCAGTGAACGATTTCTGCGCCAGGATAATTTCGGTTGTAAGATGGAGCACGCTCGCCTAGCGTAATCACATATTGGAATTCTTCCTCTGGTAATTCCTGCAGTGATTTTAGTGCCTTCTGTTCCACATCAATACCAATCTCTTTTAATACTTCCGGTATCAGCGGATGCAATCGTCCGCACATTATGCCTGCACTTGTGGCTTCAAAGTGTTCAGAATCGATCCAGTTGAGGATTGCCTCAGCCATTGAGCCGTGCAATCCACCGGTCGCACACAAAAATAGCACTCTGCACTTCACAAAAAAACCTCCAGTTCTCCGGGATGAGGCCACAATTTAGCACAGATTTCGGCCATTCTGAGCCGCGCCGTCGACTTTCAGTTCAATCCGACTACCTATAGGGATCTCATAAGAGAGGGGACCGCATAGGTTGTACAAATTCTCAAAAACTTCTTAGAACTGTCATCATTCGTTAAAGTGCGCCCCCTAACCTTGGTATCCATGAGAGTTCAAGGCTGTTCTCCGGGCGGCTATATCGAATGACTGCTTCTCCCAGAGTGGCATTCTTCACGGATTGCTATCTGGAAGTGAATGGCGTCGCGTTGACCAGCAGACAACTCGAGGTATTTGCTCGAAAGACCAATCGGCCCTTTCTTTGTGTTCACGCCACAGCTCCGAGCACACGCATTGTTGCGGAGTTCAACAGGCGATTTCCCCTTCGACGGGGCCTCGCCAGCATCCACGTCGAGCGAGACCTTCAATTTGATTTGAACTTTTGGCGGCATCAGTCTGCAGTGTCGCGCGTCGTGTCGGAATTCGGCGCAAACGTCATTCATATCACAAGCCCCGGGGATGTGGGGTTACTCGGCGCATACGTCGCGCATTCCCTCAAAATTCCGCTCGTGGCGTCGTGGCATACGAACTTACACGAATATGCGAATTCGCGCCTGCAACGGCTCCTCTCATTTCTTCCTCATACGCTGAAGAGATCGGTTGGGTGTGCAGCCGAGAATCACGCGCTGCGCTGCATTATTCAATTCTATAAGCTCGCGGATGTTGTTCTTGCTCCCAACCTCGAACTGGTTCGAATGCTGGCATCGAAAGCGGGGAGGCCAACGTTTTTGATGCAGCGTGGGGTGCAGACGGACTTGTTTTCTCCGTCAAGGAGGACAGCCGCCGACGGTCTAATTCGAATAGGTTTTGTCGGCCGCCTTTCACCGGAAAAGAACGTGCGTTTTCTACCTAAAGTGGAACGCGCTCTTACGGAACGCGGCATAACCCGCTTTCGTTTTCTTATCGTTGGAGACGGGAGTGAAAGACGGTGGCTGGAATCCAATCTCGAGAATGCGGACTTCACCGGCGTCCTGCATAACGAAGCGTTGGCAGAGGCCTACGCCAACATGGACATTTTTGCTTTCCCGTCGAATACCGACACTTTCGGCAATGTCGTCCTCGAGGCACTTGCATCGGGTGTGCCGGCCGTGGTTATGAGCGGGGGCGGGCCGAAATACCTGGTTGAGCAAGGATTCTCGGGATTTGTAGCGAGAGACGAAGAAGAATTTATCGGCCTTGTGTCGCGCCTGATGTCATCACCGGACGAGCACCGCCGCATGCGAGGGCAGGCTCGCACCGCAGCATTAAAAGTTTCATGGGATCGTGTGTTCGAAGGTGTGTATCGGGCATACGAATTGGCAATGGACCATCACTCCAAGGAGGCAGCGTGAAGCTCGATGCGCATGTCCACACTCACCACTCGGGATATTCGACAATTTATCCCGTAACCACAATTCTGAGGGAATCCTACAACACCCCTGAAAAGCTGTATCGTCGCGCGAAAGCGCGCGGTATGGACCTGGTCACCATCACCGACCACGACAGCATTTCGGGGGCGGTAACGATTGCAGACCGCCACGACGTGATCATTGGCTGCGAAGTGACAGCCATCTTCCCCGAAGACAACGCGAGCTGTCATATCGGCGTGCTCGGCATTACTGAGGAACAGCACCGGGATATCCAAAGCCTGCGCCGCAACGTGCATGAATTGATGCCGTATCTCAAAGAACAGGACATTTTCTGCACGCTCAATCACCTGGCTTCTCTTTCGGCGGGACGCCTTACCGCAACACATATCTGTTCGCTGCTGCCGTGGATCAGCGCGATTGAAACCAGAAATGGAACACGCCTGCCGTCACAGAATCAAACAGCTTCGGCCCTGGCTCGCGCGCACGGAAAGGTCAGCGTAGCGGGAAGCGATTCCCACACATACCGAGGCATTGGGCGTACGTACATGGTGTCGGAGCGAGCGCACAACCGCGAGGAATTTCTTGCCGAGCTGAGGCAGGGCCGAGTACGAGTCGAAGGCGCCGAGGGTTGCTATTTGACGCTCAGCGCCGACATTCTGAGGGTGACCGCGAGGTTTTATGCCGACGGCATTGTCAAGCTGATCGAGTCACCGCTGAACTGGCGGCATCACCTAGTGGTTCTTGGATCGACTCTGTGTCTTCCCCTCGCCGGTGTTGCACTCGTCGGCTCTGTCATCCACTACCTTCGAGACGAGCGTTTCAATCACCATCTGCTCGTTGACCTCGTCGCAAGGCCGGCCGGACCCGTTGCCCGCTCATCTGCTCGAATTTTGGAGCCGGCGGTTTAAGGACAAAATGCCGGTCCACGTGCGTGACGTTTGTCTTATGCCGCGCAGACTCGTCCACACCTCAAGCTTGGAACCATCTCCCGCTCGGAGAAGTTAGGACGCGCGCCAACGAACACGTAGAAAGACCACAGTCCTGCGCAGGCGGTATAGCGCATGTGTGCACATTCGTCAAAGAGTTGGCGCAGTTTGTTTTCGTACGGCCGATGGACACGGACGTGGTTGATCGCCAGCCATTCGGCAAACCAATTTGAACTGTTCGCCGCCTTACAGAAATCGACGACCCCAATGCGGCCGCCGGGCCACAATTCGGAATGAGCGCAGGCGAGAGCAAGTTCCCAATCCGTTATCATCGAAAGTGAATACGAGAACAGCACGACGTCGGCTTTTCCACGAGTGACGTTTTCTCTCCCGTATTCCAGGTTGATTAATCGAGGCGTCCATAAAGAAAAATCCATCGGGTCGCATCGTAGAAGTGGGATTGTGTTCGGTAGTAATTCGTCATTGGCTGGCGATCACTCGATCCTTTCTGCAGATATGAAGGTCTCATGCGGTCACCTTTGCAAAATGGAAAGACGCGTACGTGCCAACGCGATCGAGCGGGTGCCATTGCTTCAAATGGTCCGATTCGAATTGGAGACGCCGGCGCGCGAATGCGGGAATGCAGTCGCAGGTCACACTTCCGGACCGGTATATGATACGTGCTCCAGCCTCGGCGTGGCTGATGATGGCACGCCACTCTTCTTCGAGAAGCCGCGGCTCGGAGGAGAGCCAGTCCATGTGATCGAGCAGCACGAAAATACTGAACCGTTGATCGGTTGAAGACAGGAAGTCCGCCAAGCTCCTGGTGTGCACATGGATCCTGGAAATACGGTTGCGAAGAAGCTGAAAGAGTTCACGCTTTAGATAATTGGGGCAGCAGTCTGGCGAATAACACCCATTAATGTATACACGCCAGAAGTAATTGTGCTGCATCGGAATAGTCGTCAGCGTTGCTTCGACCTGCTTTTCAATGAACGAGCTGACCTTCGAATGACCGTCTTTCAGGATTTGGCTTATCTGTTCGGAAGGAACGCCCAGCAACGACAGTAAGGATCAGCGCACTGTCGCCAATTACTTCAACAAGGACGCCATGGTCATTCCGTCCGGCCCGAGTCCCTTCGGACATGTAGGCCGCAATACGGTGCGATCGGACGATTTTGCGCAACTCGATTTTGCAGCGTCGAAGAAAATTGTGCTGGCTCATGAAGGAAGGACATTCCTGCAATTCCGGGCTGAGGTCTTCAATCTTCTGAACAAGACGAACTTCCTGGCACCCAACACGACTCGTAGTTCCGCGGCGTTTGGAACCATCACCGCGACCTATGATCCTCGCCTGGTGCAGCTCGGCATGAAACTGATCTTTTGATATGAATTGCCCGAATTTCGAGTGAGGGCCCAGCATGTCGGTCACCGATCAAGCCATGGAAAGAACACAGGCACTACCGAAGAGTGGACTAAGACGAGTTGGCCGCAAGGCATGCCTTCCTTGTCGCAGCCCATTGCGAGCAGCAGGCGGCCACGGGAAAGGGCGCGAATCCGGATTGAGGATTCTGATCGGAAGGCCAGTAACGAACACTGAAACTGCCTTCAGGGAATAAGTGATCCACCAGGACCTCAGGCTCGAAGTTCCGCGTAACGCTCACGAGTTTGTCATCAGACCGCCGGAAACAAAGGATGTAGCCGAAATCATGTTCGTCTTGCGCGCCGCGTTTGAAGAACCAGGAGCGGTAGTTCGGCAACGAATCGTCGACTGTGTCGGGTCGTCCAAAACGCGAAATTACATCCGCCGGCATTTCGTTCAGATCAAAGGCGAGGAGTTCAGTCCCCGCCTTTGACGTGTCCTGCGATTGGACCCACAACAGCAAACCAATTAAGCCCATCCTGACGATAAACGTCATTTTCCGACCGTTGCCGGATATCGCTTCAGGATGTCGTTGATCAACTTGTCGCCGTCGGCCGTGTTTCCGTTGAGCGCAATGGCCATTTTGAAGAACAGGTCCGTCTGGTCCATATAACCAGTAAACAGGAACGCACCGGGGCCTTCGGCGGTGACCGGCACGCTGGAGCCTGTGTGGTCTCCTGTCCGGAAACCGACGGCCAGGCGCCGCAGCATTTGGCCGGGCTGGGCCGAATTCACGGGATAGCCGGACTTGGTATCCTTTGGGTATCCAGGAGTCCCAAAATAGGT
>WNEQ01001810.1_pt1 | contig 11257 bp, 10 predicted proteins | sample 5399971 | NCBI WGS metagenome assembly WNEQ01 (sample SAMN13153330, study PRJNA577476) | soil metagenome | isolation source: 20 cm grassland meadow soil 2 days after 1st rain plot 5 | place: USA:California | collected 2015-09-18
CTTGATGTATCCAATGGTGCGCGGAACGTATTCCAGGTACTCGGAGCGGCCACGCTGGCTGGCCATGTAGCCGAAGGTGCCGAGGTCCTTGAGATTTCGCTGCAGAGCCGCAAGGTCGAAGTCGCGGCGGAACTCTTCGGGCTCCGTACCGAGAGCGCGGCAGAGACGGTCGAGCATCTCTTCGACCATCTTCGGGTCCAGGTCGAGCGACGAGTCGCGCAGAAGCGATGCGGCGTCGTACGTGTAGGGGCCCATGCGGGCGTCCTGGAAATCGATGAGACGGAGGCGGCCGCGCTCGACCATCAGGTTGCGCGATTGGAAGTCGCGGTGGCAATAGACGCGTGTGAGCCGGTTGCACTCCTCGGCCAGGTCGGCGTAAAAGGCATGCAGCATCGCATCGTCCACGGGGCCCGGGGTCATCTGGCGGTGCCCGATGATGAAGTGCCGATGAAAATGATCGAGCTCGAAGAGGAAGCGCTCGCGGTCGAGGGCGCAGGTGGCGGCGAAATCACCCGGTCGGAGGGCGGCTGCCCCCTTCCTGTGCAGCCGGACGATCAGGTCGCAGGCCTGGCGGTAAAGCCGGGCCGCCTCATCGAGGCGCCGGTCAGACGCCGTGTTCAACAGATGCTTCTGTAGGGTGGAGTCCCCCAGATCTTCGGTGAGAACCAGGCCATGGGCCGGGTCGGAAGCGAGGATGCGGGGCACCGCGACGCCGATCGACTCGAGCACCCGGTGATTGCTGAACAGGGGTGCTGCGGAACCGAGAGGCTCGGAATGGATGATCAGGACGGCCGTCTTCGCGCCCGTGGTGACCCGATAAAACCTTCTGGTGGAGGCATCGCCGGCAATTTCGTTGAGTTGGACACGGTGACCGAGAGCCTTCTCGAGAAAGGCCAGGACAGGGGCGTCGATCAGGGTCATGGCCTGATCAGGGCCCACGACGACCCGCTCCTTGCGGGCATCCGGCCGTACGGCGGCTTGTTCAGGCTCCTCACAGGTTGATCATCCAGCAACTTCCCAGACGCTCCATCTTATGCTTCTTCCCCTGGTACCCTTCGGCTCGGAGAAAGATTTTGTTCGTCAGGCTGACGGCCGGCGGCACATAGACGCCCGAGGTGACGATGCACTCCGACAGCCTGGATCCGTCGCCGATCCGCGCCCCGTCCCAGACGAGCGTCGAACGCAGGGAGCACGCTTTGCCTATGATGACCTGACGCCCGACGGCAACACCGCCCAGAAAGGCGCTTCCCGGGCCGATGCTCGCGCCGCGGCCCACGAATGCCGGAGGTTCGATCGCGACATCCTTAGGAGTGGCGACGCGGTCCAGGTAGATACCCTCCGAGCTCCTCAGAGCCTCGAGTGAAGCATCCTTGCCGGCGCGCAGCACCGCGAGAGCCCCCTCAAGATACAGGCGGGGATTGCCCAGCTCCCTCCAGAGGCCGGTGTGGACCTGTCCGCTGATCTTTCTGCCGGCGGCGATCAGCTTGGGATAGATGTCATTGTTGATCTCGGACCTTCCTTGTGGGATCGAGTCGAAGATTTCCGGTTCAAAAACATGGATGCCGGCGAAGCTGAAGCGCCCGATCCGCGCGTCGGAAGAGCCGGGAGGGTTGCCGGCGATCCGGATGATGCGATCACGCTCGTCCATCTCGACCGTGCTGTAGTCGGCCTTCGGATCCTGCGGCGTGAGGACCATGGTTGCGAGCGCCCCGGACTCGGAATGTTTCTTCAGGACCGCGGCGAGGTCGCAGTCGCTGATGCTGTCGCTGTTGACCATGAAGAACGGGCCGGAGCCCTTCAGGAATGATTCTGCCCTCTTCAGCCCGCCGGCGGTTCCCAGAATGACCGGCTCCTCGGTGTAGTGCACCTTGAGGCCGTGTTTTCGGCCGTCCCCGACCAGGCCTCTGATCGATTCCGGCTGGTAGTGCAGGTTGATCACGGCCTCCTTCACGCCATGACGGGCCAGGTGCTCGAGGGTATGGGCGATGAGCGGGCGATTGATCAGCGGCAGGGACGGCTTGGCCCGCTCTTCGGTCAGAGGCCACATCCGTTCGCCGAGACCGGCGGCCAGGACCATCGCCTTCATGATGCTATTGCGCCATACGTCGGCGGAGCGACATGTCTTGAAAGCCGCTCCGGACGGGCCTGTGGAAAACTCGGGTATGGAGAATTGCGCTGATCAGACACGGGGTGCTCATGCGATAAAGGCAAAACATCACCGCAGAGAATGTCCGTCACCGTTGATCAAATACCCTATTGGCATGATCAAGGAGCCTCGAAAAGCATGTCCTTCAGTGGCAGGCCTCGAAGCTTCAGGTACTCCTGATAGAGGGCCAGGTAACTCTTGGCGATGTAGTCCGATGCTTTATAGCCAAGCTGCGTCGCGACCTCGTCGATCAGGGGTTTCGGTCCTTCCAGCTCGAGGAAAACCCCTATCGGCGTCTCGTCCACCGTGATGATCAGCCCGGAGTAATGGTAGACAGCGCGGTACTTCTGGTAGCGGAACAGCGGACGCATTCCGAGCCTGGAAAGAATGGTGGCCATCGTCTCGCCCGAAGAGATGACCACCTCCATCTCGTCCCGGACCTTGGCGCCGCCCTCGACCCGCGGCGCCTCCTTATAGGTGAGGGTTGACTCCCGTTTCAGGATGCGCACGCGCAGCATCGACTGGTTCATCTTCAGCGAGAAGCTCGGAAAGTCGTAGAGCTGGTTGTCCTCGAACTCCCTGGAGTGAACTTCCGCAGCCCCGATCTGCCGCAGCAGGGCAGGAACGGTCGCCGGATCCTCGACGCGCAGCTTCACCTCGACTTCGGTCTTCTTCATCCATGCCCCGCCCGGCAAACGCTCACGTACCTTATCATAGGCATCCTCATGGGAAAGACCACCAAGGCCACCCTGGTGTTCCTGGTCCTGTTCATCGGAGGCGTGGTCTACCTCAGCACGCGGATTGCCCGCTCTACGTGCCGAGTCTGCGTGACTTATGACGGACACACGATCTGCCGCACCGCCGCCTCCGGAACCCGCAAGGCGGCGGTCGAAAGCGCCGTCACCAGCGCCTGCAGCGGTCTGGCCTCGGGAATGACCGAATCGATCAAGTGCGAGAGCACGCCCCCCGACAGCGTCGAGTGCGCAGAAGATTAGCCGGGGGACCCCGGACAGGTTCCTAGCGCGCCGTGGCGAGGGAGCGCTGGTCGACGTGCGTCCGGTTACGGCCGGCCCCCTTGGCGCGATAGAGGGCGTCGTCGGCGGCCTTGACCAGGTCCTCGGGACGCTGGATCCGGTCGTTCAAGGGGAAGGTCGCCACGCCTGATGACACGGTGATCCGGATGACCGGCTCGGGGGCATCGGCGCCATGGAAGCGGTGGGCCTCGGTGACCCGACGGATCCGCTCGGCGAGACGCTGGCCGTGCACGGCGCTGGTCTGGGGAAGCAGGGCGACGAACTCCTCCCCGCCGTAGCGGGCGATGATGTCGGTCTCACGCGACGAGCGCACCATGATCTCGCCGAACTCCCTCAAGACGTTATCGCCCGCAGGATGGCCGTAGCGGTCGTTGACCTCCTTGAAGTGGTCGATGTCGAACACCGCGAGCGTGAGTCGGTTTGAATAGCGCCGCGCCCGCTTGAACTCGTCGGTCAGACGCTCGATGAAGTAGCGGTAATTGTAAAGACCGGTCTTCTCGTCGAACTGGATAAGGCGAGCCATCCGCTCGTTGGCCCGGCGCAGCTCCTCGTTGGCCTGCTCCAGCGCCCTGAACACCTCGCGCTTCTTCAACATGGTACGGACGCGCGTTTCGACCTCCTCGTACTGGAACGGCTTCATGATGAGGTCGTCGGCGCCGGTGTCGTCGAAGATCGCGGCGCGCCGCGTGTCCTCGCGGCCGGTGAGGATGATGACGGGGACGGTGGGATCGCCTCTTTTGAGCTCGCGCGCCACGCTCAGCCCGTCGACTTGGGGCATGACCTTGTCGACCAGGATCAGGTCGGGAGGATCCTGGCGGGCGATGTCCAGCGCCTCGCGACCGTCCCGCGCGCAGCGTACATAGTAATCCTGGGCCGACAGCCACTCGCGCAGCAGGCCGAGGTTGTCTTCCCTGTCGTCGGCGATCAGGATCTTGTAATGGTTGCCGTCGGGCATCTCAATCCATCTGCTTCCTCAGATATGTCGGCACGTCGAGCTCGTCCTGGAGGGAGGCGTACCCCAGGCTGGCGGAGACCTCGGCTGTCCGCGCCGGCTGCGGCACGGGCCCGCGGCGCAGGAAGGTCGGCGAGTCGAAGTCGCGCGCCGGACGGGCCGCCACCGCCGCGACGTCGGCCGCAGCCGGACGCTGGCCGAAGCCGCGCTGGGCCGCCGCGGCGACGTGGGCCTCGGCGGCCTGCTTGCCGTCGCGGTTGAAGCCGGTCGCGATCACGGTGATCTTGACGTCTTCCGTCATCGCCTTGTCGATCACCGTCCCGAAGATGATGTTCGCCTCCGGGTCGGCGGTGCGCTGCACCAGGCTCGAGGCCTCGGCCACCTCGTGCAGGGTCATGTCGGTCCCGCCGGTGATGTTGATCAGGATGCCGCGGGCCCCGTCGATGGTCGCGTCCTCCAGGAGCGGCGAAGAGATGGCGCGCTGCGCCGCCTCGATGGCGCGGTTGGGCCCCGAGGCCACGCCCGTCCCCATGAGCGCCATTCCCATGCCGCTCATGATGGTCTTGACGTCGGCGAAATCGAGATTGATCTCTCCCGGAATGGTGATGAGATCCGAGATCCCCTGAACCGCCTGGCGCAGGACGTCGTCCGCGAAGAGAAACGCGGCGCCCAGCGGCATCGCCTTGTCCACGGAATTGAGAAGCTTCTCGTTGGGAATGCAGATGACCGTGTCGACGGCTTCCTGCAGTTCCCTGAGGCCCTGCTCCGCCTGATCGCGACGTTTTTTTCCCTCGAAGCCGAACGGCTTGGTGACCACCGCGACGACGAGGGCGCCGAGCTCCGAAGCAAGACTGGCGATGATCGGCACGGCGCCCGTGCCGGTGCCGCCGCCCAACCCGGAGGTGATGAACACCATGTCGGCCCCCTGCAGGGCCTCGATGATCTTCTCGGAGTCCTCCAGTGCCGCCTGGCGGCCGATGTCGGGGTTGCTGCCGGCCCCCAGCCCCTTCGTCAGCTTGGCGCCGATCTGGATCTTGAGCGGTGCCCGAGACCCCTTGAGGGCCTGGCAGTCGGTGTTGGCCACCATGAACTCCACCCCCTGCAGGTTGGTGGAGATCATCCGGTTCACCGCGTTGCTGCCGCCGCCGCCGACGCCAATCACCTTGATGTTGGCGCCGACCGCCTTGTTCTCGTCGAAGGACAACCTCAACGCGGCCTTCGAGTCCTTCTCTTCCATCAGGATCATGCGTGTCTCCTCTAAAAGAGTTCGCTCAGCCAGCCTTTCACCATGTCGCCCATGCGGGCCAGGAGGAAGGGATGGTGCGGTTTCAGCGGCATGCTCTCGCGGCGCCGCGCGCCGTAAAGGGTCAGCCCCACGACCGTGCTGTGCTGCGGTGTCGCGGCAGCATCGGCGAGCCCCCCGAGACCGGCGGGCGAGCCCCGGCGCACCGGCACGTTCAGGCAGCGCTCGGCCATCTCCTGGATCCCCTCGAGCATCGACCCGCCGCCGGTCAGGACGACACCGGCGTGGAGGGTGCGGTCGAAGGCGCTGCGCACGAACTCCTCGGCGATCAGGGCGAAGATCTCCTCGACCCGGGGCTGGATGATCTCGCACAGGAGCGTACGCGACAGGACGCGCGGCTTGCGTCCGCCGACCGTCGGCACCTCGATGGTGTCCTCCTCGCCGACGAGCGAGGCCAGGGCGCAGCCGTGCTTCCTCTTGATCCTCTCGGCTTCAGGAATCGGAGTGCGCAGACCGACGGCGATGTCGTTCGTGACGTGCTCTCCGCCGGTGGGCAGCGCCGCGATGTGCCTGATGGCGCCACGCTCGAAGATGACCAGATCGCTCGTCCCGGCGCCGATGTCGATGAGGGCGATCCCCATCTCCTTCTCGTCGGGGCTCAGGACCGCGTCGGCGGCCGCGAGCTGCTCGAGGACGACCTCCTCGACCTCGACGCCGGCGCGGTTGACGCTGTTGACCAGGTTCTGCGCCGCGGTCACGGAGGCGGTGACGATGTGCACGTTCGCCTGCAGCTTCGAGCCGGTCATGCCGACCGGGTCGTGAATGCCGTCCTGGTCGTCCACCATGAATTCCTGCGGGAGGACATGGAAGATCTCGCGCTCCGGCGGGATGTTCACCGCACGCGCCGCGGCCAGGACGCGGTGCACGTCGTCACGCGTCACCTCGTGATCGCGCCCGGAGATGGCGACCACGCCGCGGCTGTTCAGGCCCCGCACGTGCGCGCCGGCGACACCGACGAAGGCGCGGTCGGCAGAGCAGCCGGCCATCAGCTCCGCCTCCTCCACCGCCAGCTTGATCGAGGCGACGCAGGCGTCGAGATTGACCACGACCCCCTTGCGCATGCCACGCGACGGGGCCGACCCAAAGCCGATGATGTCGATCACGCCTGCGTCCCTGGGCTCGGCGATCAGGACGCATACCTTGGTCTGACCGATGTCGAGTCCCACGATGTGGGTGCCGGGTCGCGGCATCTCAGTCTCCCTTCATTCCAACGAGAGGCCGGAACGCGATGCGGTCCCGGAACCTCAGATCGACGTACGCGCCGTCGCCGAAGTCGGTGGCGAGGTAGCCACGCAGCGTCAGGTAACGATCGAGATTCGTGCCGAAATCGCGCGGGTTGAGGCGCACGGCCGGCCCCCCCCGGTTCATGCGCAGCTCCAGACGGTCGTCGCGCGACAGGTCGACCTCGGAGATTTCCTTGAGAAGGTCGGGATGCGTCTCCTGCAGGAAGGCGACCAGCGACATGCCGCGCTTCATCTGCGCCCGCCCGCGCTCGCCATTCCGGTCGTCGATACCGACGAGGATCGGATAGGAATAATCCTGTGTCTGCCGGCCGTTGGGGTCGATGGCCACGCCCTCGTCATCCACCAGCCAGACGCGGTCGTGCAGCAGCGCCAGCCCCTTCGGCACACGCTCCTCGATGGCGCAGAACACGCCATCCGGCAGGACGCGTTTCACGACCGCCCGCTTCACCCAACGGCGCGCCTCGAGATCGCCCCCCAGCCGGACCGGGTCGAGCCGGAACAGGTTCCGTCCCACGTAGCGGGCGAGCGACCGGCGCAGATCGGGCTGCGGAGCGTAGCGCGTCTCGGAGAACTCGATGCGCCGCAGCCGGAAGTACGGCGAGTGCGTCAGGTAGTGCCGCGCGCCCTCGACCGTTCCGCCGAGGATGATGGCGCCGCAGAGGGTCGCCAGGAGCACGAGCCCACCCCGGCGCCGGCGCTTGCGGAGCGCGCCGCTCCGGTGACGGCGCAGGATGCGCAGAGGTTCGGCGTCACCGCCGGCCCGCGCGGCGTCGATGGGTCCAAAGGCCGGACGCGCGCGCTTCATCTCCAGACGATCACCTCGGTCTCGAGCACGATGCCTGTCCTCCTGCCCACCTCGTCGCGCACCCTGTCGATCAGCGCCGCAACCTCGCCATAGTTCGCGCCGCCCCGGTTGACGATGAAATTGGCGTGCACGTCCGAGACGATCGCCCGGCCGACGGCGAGCCCCTTCAGGCCGCTCTCGTCGATGAGCCGCCCCGCGTGCCCGCCCGGCGGATTCTTGAAGATGCAGCCGGCGTTCTTCGCCCCCGTCGGCTGGCTGCCCACGCGGTGGTCGTGATAGACGCGCATCCTTTCCCGGACGAGCGCCGGGTCCTCGGGCCTCAGGCGCAGGGTCGCGGCGGCCACGAAGCGGTCGCCGACGCCCGGGCTCTTGCGGTACTCGAACGTCCCGGGGCCGGCCACGACCTCGTCGACCTGTCCCCGGCGGGAGATCGCCGTGAACGTGGCGACGGCATGGCCGAACATCCCCTCGTGCCAGCCGGCATTCATCCGCAGAGAGCCGCCGACGCTCCCCGGGATCCCCTCGGCGAACTCGATCCCGGACAGACCCGCGGACGCCGCACGCTTGACCAGTCGCGGCACCGGATACCCCGCCCCCACGCGCACCGTCTCCTTCTCGATCACGGGCTCCGCGTCGAGGCCCTCGGAAGAAATCACCACGAACGACGGTCCCTCGTCCGCCACCAGGAGGTTCGAGCCGGCTCCCAGGAAGTCGAACGGCACGGAGGCGGCGGCCAACCGGCGCATCACCTGCGCCAGGTCCTCGACGCGCTCCGGAACGAGGACGATGCGGGCGGGGCCGCCGACGCCGAGCGAGGTGCGCGCGCGCAGAGGCACGTCGCGCAGCACGCGGACGGAGGACTCGCCCAGGATCGCCTCCGCCTCCGCCACCCAGTCCTTCGCCGCCACCATCAGCACCGCCGCCTCAATGCCCCGGTGACCCGGCCGCGTTCAACACCTTCAGGAACTCGTCGCCGGCCTTGTAGACGCTCCCGGCGCCCATCGTGACCACCATGTCGCCGTCCCTGGCCCGCTCCAGAAGCCACTCGGGAACCTTCTTCAGGTCCTTCACCAACGTCACGTCCTTGTGACCGTGCGTCTTGATCGCCTGCGCCATCCCCTCGGCCGTGACGCCTGGAATCGGGGCCTCGCCGGCCGGATAGATGTCGCACACCGCCAGGACGTCGGCGTCGTAGAAGGAGCCGGCGAATTCGCCGAGAAGCGCCTTGACGCGCGTGTAGCGGTGCGGCTGGAACACGACCACCGTACGCCGCCCGAAGGACTTCTTCGCGGCGGCCAGGGTGGCCAGGATTTCCGACGGGTGGTGCCCGTAGTCGTCGATCACCATGATCCCCCGGCTCTCGCCCTTGAGCTGGAAGCGGCGATCGGCGCCGGAGAAGTGCTGGAGCTCCGCGGCGATGGTCTCGAACGGCACTTCCAGATCGAGCCCGCAGGCGATCGCCGCGAGGGAGTTCGCGATGCTGTGCCGGCCCGGCACGCGCAGGCCGACCCGCCCCAGCTTCTTTCCCTGCAGCAGCACCGTGTAGGCCGCCGTGAATCCGTGGAGCTCGATGTCGGACGCCGAGAGATCGGCCTGCGCCGAGAACCCGTAGGTCACGACACGGCGCGACAGGCGCTTTAGGATCTCCTGCACGCCCGGATCGTCGAGACAGACGATCCCGACCCCGTAGAACGGCACCTTGTTCAGAAAGTCGGCAAAAGCGCTCTGGAGCCGCGGCAGCTCGCCGTAGTGGTCGAGGTGCTCGGCGTCGATGTTGGTCACGACGGCGATGGTCGGCGTGAGGCGCAGGAACGATCCGTCGCTCTCGTCCGCCTCGGCGACCAGGAGATCGCCGCGCCCCAGCTTGGCGTTGCTCCCGAGGACACCCAGGCGTCCTCCGATGATGATCGTCGGGTCGAGACCGGCGCCCGACAGGACCTGGGCCACCATCGAGGTGGTGGTGGTCTTGCCGTGCGAGCCGGCGATGGCGATGCCGTACTTGATGCGCATCAGCTCGGCCAGCATCTCGGCGCGCGGGATGACCGGGATCTGCCGGCGGCGGGCCTCCAGGACCTCCGGGTTGTCCGACCGCACCGCGGAGGATACGACGACGACGTCAGCGTCGCCGACGTTCTCGGCCGTGTGGCCGCGGGTGACACGCCCCCCCAGGGTCCGCAGGCGCTGCACCGTCGCCCCCTCCTCGAGGTCGCTGCCCGTCACCTGGTAGCCGAGGTTGATCAGCACCTCGGCGATGCCGCTCATGCCGATGCCCCCGATTCCCACGAAATGAATGCGGCGCGTCTTACGGAGCATCACCAAGGCCTTCGCCTCCCGCGCGCGTAAGCACCCGCACGTCTCACGCCAGCATCTCCTCGACCATGTCCACGATGCGCGCGGCGGCGTCCGGGCGCGCCAGGGACGCGGCGGAGCGCTCCATCGCCACGACGCGCCCCGGGTCTTCACGGAGCCTCAGGATCGTCTTCGCCAGCTCCTCGCCGGCCAGGGACGATTCCTCCATCAGGAGGGCCGCGCCCGCCTCCTCGAGCTTGCGCGCGTTGTAGCGCTGGTGGTCGTGGGCGGAGGTCGGGAGCGGTACTAAGATCGAGGCCTTGCCGCAGGCGGCGATCTCCGACACGCTGCTGGCTCCGGCGCGGGCGATCACCAGGTCCGCCCACTCGTACGCCTCGCGGATGTTCGTGATGTACGGCACCACATTCGCCTCGAATCCGTGTCCCGAGTAGGCCGCCGACAGGCGTTCATGGTCGCGGGCGCCCGTCCCGTGCCAAAACCGCAGACCGAGCCTGTGCGCCCTCAAGTGGGGGAGTGCGTCGACGACAGCGCCGTTGATCGCCTTGGCCCCCTGACTGCCGCCGAAAACGAGGATATTGAAGGTGTCGCCCCGCGCCTTGCGCCTCGCCCCTCTGAAGGCGGCGCGGATCGGGTTGCCGGTCGGCTCGCCGCGCCCGCCGAAGTAGTGCCGGGTCTCCTCGAACGACACCGCCACCCTGCGCACCCACGGTGCCAGGAGCCGGTTGGTCAGCCCCGGGTAGTAGTTCTGCTCGTGAATGAGGGCGGGCAGGCGCAGCATCACCGCCGCCATCACCATGGGTCCGGAGGCGTAGCCGCCGACCCCGATCACCACCTTCGGCCTCAGCCGCATGAGTGTCCGGATCGACTGGGCGAAGCCGGCCATCGCCCGGCCGATCCCCCGCATCCTCCCGGCCAGAGACTTGCCCACGATCCCGCCGCTCTTGATGGCGACGAGACGAAAGCCGTGGGGCTCGAGGATGTCACGCTCGAGCTTCGTGCCCGCTCCCGCGAACACGATTTCGACGCCCCGGCGCCGCGCCGCGAGTTCCTCGGCGATCGAGATGCCGGGGTACAGGTGGCCGCCGGTCCCGCCACCGGCGATGACGATCGTCTCGGCCGCCACGTCCGGGGGCAGGCCTACGACGAATGCTGCGAAATGTTCAGCAGCACCCCGAGGGCGCACAGGCTGACGACCAGGCTCGAGCCCCCGTACGACAGGAACGGCAGCGGGATCCCCTTCGTCGGCATCAAACCCAGCGTCACGGCCATGTTCAGCATCGCCTGCACGACCAGCCAGATCGTAATCCCCATCCCGAGGTAATAACCACCGCGGTCCGGGGCGCCGGCCGCCGCCACGACGCCGCGCCAAAACAGTACGCCGAACGCGACGATCACCGCCGCGGCCCCGATGAGCCCCAGCTCTTCGGAGATCACCGAGAACACGAAATCGGTGTGCGGCTCCG
>WNEQ01001816.1_pt1 | contig 11250 bp, 8 predicted proteins | sample 5399971 | NCBI WGS metagenome assembly WNEQ01 (sample SAMN13153330, study PRJNA577476) | soil metagenome | isolation source: 20 cm grassland meadow soil 2 days after 1st rain plot 5 | place: USA:California | collected 2015-09-18
GGCGAGGCGATTCTGTGATCGAGTCCCCGCCGTCCGAGGCGAGTCTGTAATCCTGGTCGTGCGAGCCGGAGGACGTCGCGGGGCCGCAGTGCGAGCCGCAGCCGTAGGCGAGGCGAGTCTGTGATCGAGTCCCCGCCGTCTGAGGCGAGTCTGTGAACGAGGTCGTGCGGAAGCGCAACGAGCAGTGACGGCACCGGCCGCTGCCGACGCGCCCCGCGTTCTCGCCGACATCGCCCTCGAGATCGATCCCGACGAGATCTTGCGCTTCCAGGGCTACAAACGCGGCGTCGACGTTCCGGGCCCCGAGGTCCAGGCGCTCCTCGACGAGGCGCTCGCGCTGGGGCGGCGCCTCATCGAGCCGCGCGCGGTGGTCCACTGGGTGGCCGTCACCCGGCGCGAGGGCGACACGCTCGATGCGGGCGGGGTCGCGTTGACGGTCCCGGGGATCGAGCGCGCGTGGGGTCCCGTGGCCGAGCTCGCGGCGGCCGTGTGCACGATCGGCGATCCGCTCGAGCGTCGTGGCGCCGAGCTGTGGGAGGCGCGGGAGCTGCCCCTGGCGGTCATGCTCGACAGCGTGGGCTCGGGCGCCGTCGAGAGCCTGGCCGAGTACGTGAACGACGTGCTGTGCCAGGAGGGGATCGCGCGCGGCCTCAAGGTCACCAACCGGATCAGCCCCGGCTACGGCGCCTGGGACGTGGCGCAGCAGCGGGAGCTGTTCCGACTCTGCCCGGGGGACTCGATTGGCGTCAGACTCAACGCGTCCTGCTTCATGACACCGGTGAAGTCGATCTCGCTCCTGGCCGGCGCGGGGGTCACCGCGCGCGTCGACCACTACTTCAGCCAGTGCGCCCGCTGCTGGATGCGCGACTGCGCCTATCGCCGCGTCCCCGCCCAGAAGACCGTGCACCGGTGAAACCACGACGGGACGGGGGAGGCCCGCCGAGACGCGTATCTTCTGGGCGTTGGCTCGCCGCCGGTCGCGTGAACCGACCTCTCGCTGCGAGTGCTCGCGTGGTCGAGGAGGGCCTCCCCCGTCCCGGCCCTCGTTCTCACGAGCGCGCGATCTGATACGATGCGGAGGATGCCGGCGGACAACCTCATTCTGGTGGGCTTCATGGGGGCGGGGAAGTCGGTGGTCGGTCGGCTGCTCGCGCACCGGCTCGGACGCTGCTTCGTGGAGACCGACGACATGATCGTCGCGCGCGAGGCGCGCTCGATCCCGGAAATCTTCCGCGCGGAGGGGGAGGAGCGCTTCCGCCAGCTCGAGACCGAGGCGCTCGAGGCGCTCACGCTGAAATCGGGCGACGTGATCGCGACGGGCGGTGGCCTCCCGTGCCGCGAGGGACGCATGGAGGCCCTCCGCGCGCTCGGCACCGTCGTGTGGCTCGCGGGCGACCTCGCCGACCTCTGCGAGCGGGCGGGCCGGTCGGGAGACCGGCCCATGCTCGCGCGCCGGACCGTCGAGGAGCTCCGCGCGCTCTACCGCGCGCGCGAGCCCTTCTACCGGCGCGCGCACATCGTGGTCGACACGGGCGGGCTCGGCCCGGACCAGGTCGTCGCCCGTGTCCTGGCCGCGCTCAGGGGAACCCATGCCGAGCGCGTTTAGCCAGCGTCTGGACGCCGGGCCGCTCCTCTGCGACGGCGCGATGGGCACGATGCTCTACGCGCGCGGGGTGTCGCTCGACGCGTGCTTCGACGTCCTCAACCTGAACAACCCGAGGCTCGTGCAGGCGATCCACGCCGAGTACGTCGCGGCGGGGGCCGACCTGATCGAGACCAACACCTTTGGCGCCAACCGCTTCAAGCTCGCGGCGCACGGGCTCGAGAGCCAGGTGCGGGAGGTCAACCGCCGCGGCGTGCGGCTCGCCCGTGACGTGCGCGAGTCGACGGGCCGCGACGTCTTGATCCTCGGGTCCGTCGGGCCGCTCGGCAAGTACCTGGCGCCGCTCGGGAGCGTGACGGCGGAGGACGCGCGCGCCGCGTTCCGCGAGCAGGCGGAGGGACTCCTCGAAGGCGGCGTCGACGCGTGCATCGTAGAGACGTTCTCGGACCTCGCAGAGATCGCGCTAGCGATCGAAGCGATCCGCTAGGTCACCGACCTGCCCATCGTCGCGCAAATGGCCTTCACCGACGAGGGCGTGACGTTCACGGGACGCTCGCCCGCCGAGGTGGGCCGAACGTTGCGCGCGCTGGGCGTCCAGGCCCTGGGCGCGAACTGCTCCGTGGGCTCGAGCACCTTGTACGGAGTGCTCGAGCAGATGGTGCCGGCGGCCGGGAGCCTGCCGCTCGCGATCCAACCGAACGCGGGGCTCCCCAGCCGCGTCGGCGAGCGGCTCATCTACCTCTCGTCGCCGGCGTATATGGCGGAGTACGCCGCGCGCATGGTGGAGGCGGGGGCCCGCATCGTCGGGGGCTGCTGTGGTACGACGCCGCAGCACATCGCGGCGATGCGCGAGGCGCTGGATCGTCAGCGCCCTCCGCGGCGCGATGCCGTGCGTCCCACGATCACGGTGACCGCGCCGGTCCTGCGCGAGTCGGCCGGCCTCTTGACCCGGCGTCCCGCGACGACGCTTCAGCGCAAGCTCGAGGCGCGGGAGTTCGTCGTCACCGTCGAGCTCGACCCGCCCCGGGGCCACACCGTCGAGAAGCTCGTCCAGGGCGCGAAGGTCCTCAAGGAGCGCGGCGTCGAGATCGTCGACATCAACGACGGCTCGCTCGGTCGTGTGCGGATGGCCGTCCTGCCGACGGCGCTGCTCGTGCGGGAGGCGACCGGGCTCGACATCAACATGCACTTCACCTGTCGCGACCGGAACCTGATGGGCATCCAGGCCGACTTGCTCGGCGCCCACGCGCTCGACGTCCGCAACATCCTCGCCCTCAAGGGCGACCCGCCGCGCGCCGGCGACTACGTCAGCACCACGGCGGTCTTCGACGTCAACGCGATCGGCCTCATCGAGGTCCTGAAGCGGATGAACCAGGGACTGGACGCGACCGGTAACAGCATCGGCCTGCCGACCTCGTTCTGCGTCGGCGCGGCGCTGAACCCCGGGGCCGAGAATATCAAGGCGGAGATCAGCCGCTTCCACCGCAAGGTGCACGCGGGGGCGCAGTGGCTTCAGACGCAGCCGGTGTACGACCTGGCCGAGCTCGACCGCTTTCTCGAGCAGGCGGGCGGCCCGCCGGTTCCCGTGATCGTCGGCGTGCTCCCGCTCCACAGCTACCGCCACGCCGAGTTCCTCCACAACGAGGTGCCCGGCATCACGGTCCCCGAGCAGATCCGCGCGCGGCTCAGAGACGCCGGCGACGGGGCGCTGCGGGTCGGCATCGAGATGGCTCAACGGCTGGTCCGTGAGATCCGCAGCCGGTACGCCGGCGTCTACCTCATGCCCTCGTTCGGGCGCTTCGAGGTCGTCGCCGAGGTGCTGGATGCTCTCCGTTAATCGGAGCGCGAGACAGGTTCACACCGTGGGTGGCCTGCGAGAGGAGCCGGATGGCTCCGCTTGAGCTGGCGGCGCTCGGCGTGGCGGAGGCTCGAGAGCGAATCGGACGCGGGACGCTGAGTCCCGTGGCGCTCGTCGAGGCGTGCCTCGAGCGCATTGGGGCACTCGACGCGACGGTGCAGGCCTGGGTGCACGTCGACGCGAAGGGCGCGCTGGCCGCGGCGCGCCTGGCGGAGCACGCCGCCGTCCGCGGGCCCCTGCACGGCATCCCCGTCGCGGTGAAGGACATTTTCGACGTCGCCGGGCTGCCGACGACCGCGGGCGCCCCGCCGTTCGCCCACCGCCGACCCGACGAGGACGCGGCGTCCGTTGCGCTGCTCCGCGCCGCAGGCGCGATCGTCCTCGGCAAGACTCACACGACGCAGTTCGCCTACCGCGACCCGGCGCCCACGCGCAACCCGTGGAACCTCGCACACACTCCGGGCGGCTCGTCCTCGGGCTCGGCGGCCGCGGTGGCCGCGCGCATGGTCCCGCTGGCGCTCGGCTCACAGACCGTCGGGTCGGTTCTGCGCCCCGCGGCCTACTGCGGCGTGGTCGGCTTCAAGCCCACGCACGGCCTTGTGCCTACCGCGGGTGTGATCCCGCTCGCCTGGTCGCTGGACCACGTCGGCGTCTTCACCCGCGAGGTCGCCGATGCGGCGGCCGCGTTCGCGGTGCTGACGCAGAGGAGCGTCGCCGCCGAGCCCGGCGGTCCGCCGCGCTTGGCGCTGGCACCCGAGCTTCTGCGTCGCGCCTCGCGTGAGGTCGCCGCCCACGTCCAGGCGACGGCCGACGCCTTCGCCCGCGCGGGCGCTAAAATTACCGAGGTGAAGCTCCCGGGGTCGTTCGACGGGATCCACGCGGTCGGCCAGACCGTCCTGGAATCGGAGGCGGCGGCCTCCCACGAGCCGCGGTTCGCCAAGCACGCCGACCAGTACGGTCCCGAGATTCGCCGGCTCGTCGAGGCGGGGCTGACGATCTCCGCCGTCACTTACCTCGGCGCCAACCGCGCGCGGCTCGCCTTCCGCGAGGAGGTCCTGGAGCTGCTCGCGGCCCACGACGGGCTCCTCTCACCGACGGCGCCCGCACCGGCCCCCGAGGGGCTCGCGTCGACGGGCGACGCCTCGCTGTGCGCACCATGGAGCTTCGCCGGCGTCCCCGCGATCTCACTGCCGAGCGGGCTCGCGCCGTCGGGGCTTCCGCTCGCCATCCAGCTCGTCCAGGCTGCGGGGGCGTCGGCGCGACTGCTGAGCGTGGCGGCGTGGTGCGAGCGCCAGCTCGCCTTCACCCGATCCCCGGGCCTCTAGCCATGCTCGATCTCAAGATCGAGGGCGCCCAGGTCATCGACGGCACCGGCGCTCCGGGCAGCCGCGCCGACGTCGGCATCCGCGACGACGTCATCGTGGCGGTCGGCGACCTGTCCGGCGAGTCGGCCGGCTCGTCGCTGTGGGCCGCGGGCCGCGCCCTGGCGCCGGGGTTCATCGACATGCACTCGCACTCGGACTGGCGGCTCTGGGAGAACCGGCGCGCCGAGTCGAAGATCCGCCAGGGGGTGACGACGGAGGTCGTGGGCAACTGCGGCTTCTCGCCCGCACCCGCGTCCAGGGAATTTCTCCAGGAGCTGCGCGGGTTCGCCCTCTACCTGCCGCGGGGTATGGATTTCCGGTGGCAGTCGGTCGGCGAGTACTTGAAGGCGTTCGACGCCGAGGGGACGGCCCTCAATGTGATGCAGCTCGTCGGCCACGGCACCCTCCGCATCGCCGCGATGGGCTTCGCCCGTCGCGCGCCCGATCGCAAGGAGCTCGCCCGGATGCAGCGGCTCATGGCCGACGCGATGGAGGACGGCGCGTGGGGCCTCTCCACGGGCCTCATCTACGCGCCCGGCTCCTACGCCTCGACCGAGGAGATCGTCGAGGTCGCGCGCGTGGCGGGTCGGCACCGCGGCTTCTACGCGAGCCACATCCGCGGCGAAGGCGCCACGCTCCTCGACGCCGTCGGCGAGGCGATCCGCGTGGGACGCGAGGGCGAGCTGTCCGTCCAGGTGAGCCACATCAAGGCCGCGGGCCGCCCCAACTGGGGCAAGGTCGCCGACGCCCTCGCGCTCATCGACGCCGCACGCGCGGAGGGCCTCGACGTCATGGCCGACGTCTACCCCTACACGGCGTCGAGCACGACGCTCCGCACGCTCCTGCCCGACTGGGCCCTCGAGGGTGGCCTCGAGGCGATGCTCCACCGGCTCCACACGCCGGAGGTGCGCGAGCGGATCCGTCATGAGCTCGAGGCGCCGGTGACGGGCCAAAGCCTCCTCGACCGCGTCGGCTGGGAGAACATCATGCTCGCGTCCTGCCCGCAGCGGAAGGACGCCGAGGGCAAGCGCCTGTCGGAGGTCGGCGCCGAGCGTGGGATGGACCCGCTCGACGCGGCACTCGAGCTCATCGTGGATGAGGCGGGCAGGGGCTACATGATCCTCTTCCAGCTCGACGAGGCGGACCTGCGCCGCGCCCTCGCCCATCCAGCAGTCATGATCGGCTCCGACGGCTCGTCGCTGGCGCCGTACGGCGCTCTCGGCGCGGGCAAGCCCCACCCGCGCAGCTACGGCACGTTCCCGCGCGTGCTCGGCGAGTACGCGCGCGAGCAGCGCATCCTCGGGCTGCCCGAGGCCGTGCACAAGATGACGGGACTGCCGGCAAAGCGGCTCCAGCTGCGCGACCGCGGCGTGATCCGCGTGGGCGCGAAGGCCGATCTCGTCGTGTTCGATCCCCGGCGGATCGCCGACCAGGCGACGTACGACGAGCCCCACCGCTATCCCGTCGGTATCGAGCACGTCGTCGTGAACGGGAGCATCGTCGTCAAGGACGGCGCGCACACCGGAAGCCTCCCCGGCAAGCTCCTGACGCCCCTATGACGCTCGAGGGCGTCTTCCCCGATCTGCTGGCGCCGCTCCCGAGCATCGCCGCAGTGGAGGCGGAGCTCGCCCGGACCCTGCGCCGGCTGGTCGCGCACGCCCGTGCCGTAGCCGGCGCGCTGGGCTTCACGCCGCCGGGCGACGCGCCGGTGGTCGTCACGGCGGGTCGCGGGCGCCTGCCCGCGGAGCTCGACGCGTGGTTGCAGGCCTCGGTGCGGACGCCTGTCGGGCGGCTCGCGCTCGCGCGGGTGACCCCGCCCGGCTGGACACGGGGCCGCGCGGTCGCGCTGAAGACGCCGCTCGTCGCGTCGGGGCGGCGCGTCGGCGCACTCCTGCTCCTCGGGCCTCTACTCACACGCGGCGTTCTGGCGGCCGACGTCCCTCGGGCCCTCGGCGAGGCGCTCGACCGCGTCTGGCGCCTCCACCGGCGCGCGCTCCGCACGGCAGTGCTGGACGAGCTCACGCGACTCCTCGTCTCGACCGACGCGCTCGACGACGTGTTGCACGCCTTCGCCGAGGCGGTGGCGAAGCTCGTGGCCTTCGACTCGATCGCCGTGTCGCTCGTCGACGTCGAGCGCGACGAGTTCGAGATCATCGACGTCGTCGCGCGCTCCGTGCCCCTGCGCGTGACGCGGGACGATCGGATGCCCCTCGCCGGGACCCTGTTCGCCGAGCTCGTGGCGCGCGGCGCGCCACTCCGGGTGGACGACGTTCGCGAGGGACGGGTCCCCGAGGTGAGCCGGCGGGTCTTTGCGGAGCGCGGCTACCGCGCCGTGGCGCTGGTGCCACTCCTGTCGGCTCGTGGCGTCTTCGGCGCCGTGACGCTGGCCTCGGCTCGCGCGGGAGCCTTCGACGACGAGGACGTCGAGATCGTCGGCGAGCTCGGCCGGCCGCTCGCGTCGGCGATCGAGCTGAGACGGCTCCTCGCGGAAGGCCACCGGCGGCAGGACGAGCTCGCGGCGCTCTACGCGACGAGCCAGCTCATCAGCGCCCGCCTCGAGATGCCGTGGGTCCTCGACCGGATCAGCCAGGCGGTCAGCGAGCTGATCGGCAGCTCGGGCTGCGGAATCGGCCTCCTCGATCCGGAGGGGGCCCACATCGGCCACGTGGCGGCCCACGGCGTGGGGAGCGAGGCGTGGCGCACGCTCTCGATCCCGGTCGGCGAAGGGATCATGGGCCGGGCCGCCCAGAGCGGCACGGCGATCCGCGTCGACGACGTCCGCACCGATCCGCGCTCGGCGCGCCGCGACGTGGACGAGCGCGAGGGGATCCGCTCGATGCTCTGCGTGCCGCTCAAGGACGCGGGCGAGGTGATCGGCGTCATCTCGGCGTTCGCGACGCGTCCGGGCGCGTTCACGGCGCACCACCAGCGGGTGCTCGAGGCGTTCGGAGAGCAGGCCGGGATCGCGATCCACAACGCCCGGCTCTTCGAGGAGAGCGTCCGTCGGGCCCGTGAGACGCGCGCGCTCCTCGAGGCCGGCCGCGCGGTGACCGCGAGCCTCGAGGTGGACCGGACGATCCGCGTGATCCTCGAGGAGGCGCGCGGCGTCCTCGGCGTTGACTCGTGTGGCCTCGCCACGCTCGAGCCGGGGACGGGCGAGTTCGTGACGGTGGCGAGCCTCGACCTGCCTCCGGCGATGGTGAAGGACATCCGCATCAGGGTGGGGGAGGGGATCGGAGGCCTCGCCGTCCGAGAGCGGCGCCCCGTCCAGAGCCGCGACCTCTACAACGACCCGCGTGCCCGCTACCCCGAGCTCGCGCGCGCGACCGGCTTCCGTTCGATGCTGGCCGCGCCGCTCCGCGTGGGCGACCGCGTCATCGGGTTGATCAGCGTCTTCCGGAGGGACGTCCACGCGTTCTCGGACTCGGACGAGGAGCTGCTCCTGGCCCTCGCCGACCAGGCCGCGATCGCGCTGGAGCACGCGCGCCTGTACGCCGAGCTCGAGAGCATGGTCGCCGAGCGGACGCGAGAGCTCGATGCGCAGAAGCGCTTCGTGGAGGTGGTGCTGGAGACGCTCCCCCTCGGCGTCTTCGTCCTCGACGCCGAGCTCGGCGTCGTCCGCGCCAACCGCGAGGGCGTGCGGGTGCTCGGCTGCGAGCCGGGTGCGCGTGCGTCGTTCGCCGCGCTCTTCGGCCCCGGCACGGCGGGCACGGTCGAGGCGTTCGTCCGCGACGCGTTCGCGACGCGGCGGGACGGCGCGCTCGAGGTGGAGGTCGCCCTCGCGGGCGAGACGAAAATCTTTCGGCTGACGCGGGCCCCCGTCGAGCCGACGGAGGCGAGCGCCCCCCACGCGGTGGTCCTCGTCGAGGACGTCACGCGCGCCAAGCGGCTCGAGCGCCAGATGCTGCTCACCGAGCGACTCACGACCGCGGGACGGCTCGCGGCGGGCGTCGCGCACGAGCTGAACAACCCGCTGGCGACGATCGCCGGCTGCGCGGAGTCGCTCCGGGAACGGCTCACGGAACGCGAGCTCACGAACACGTCCGAGCTCACCGACTTCCCGCACTACCTCGGGCTGATCGAGGAGGAGGCGTTCCGGTGCAAGGAGATCACCGGCACTCTGCTCCAGTTCGTGCGCGACCCCGGGAGCCAGCGGGCCCCGACCGACCTCAACGCGCTCGTGCTCAGGACGACCGAGCTCCTCTCCCACCAGTCTCGCTTCGCCGAAGGCCGGTTCGCGACCGAGCTCGATCCGGCGCTCCCTCCCCTCGCGGTCAACGAGGGCCAGCTCCGCCAGGTCTTCATCGCCCTCGCCTCGAACGCGCTCGAGGCGATGGAGGGGCGCGGCCGGCTGACGGTGCGCTCACGCCTGCACCGCGGCGAGGTCGAGGTGGAGTTCGAGGACGAGGGGCCGGGCGTTCCCGACGAGATCCTGTCGCGCATCTTCGATCCGTTCTTCACGACCAAGCCGCCGGGGCAGGGGACCGGTCTCGGGCTCGCCATCGCCCAGGGGATCGTGACGGATCACGGGGGCCGGATCGAGGTCACCTCGCGGCCCGGTAAGGGGAGCCTCTTCCGCGTGGTGCTGCCGGCGTGAGTCGCAAGATCCGCGTGCTGGTCGCCGACGACGAGCGCAACCTGCGCGAGCTCGTGGTGCGCGAGCTCGGGCGCAAGGGGCACGACGTGGAGGGCGTCGCCGACGGCGCCGCGGCGCTCGAGCGGCTCGCGGAGACACCGTACGACGTCGTGATCCTCGACATGCGGATGCCGAAGAAGGAGGGGATCGAGGTCCTGCGCGAGCTCCAGGCCTTCCCCGAGCAGCCGCAGGTGATCGTGGTGACGGGCTTCCAGGAGGTGTCCACGGCCGTCGAGGCGATGAAGCTCGGCGCCTACGACTACCTCACGAAGCCCATGAAGATCGAGGAGCTCGACGTCCTGATCAAGAAGGCCGCGGAGAAGGCCCAGCTCCTCCGGGACAACGAGGCGCTCCGCGCGTACGCCCCGGGCGCCGAGCCGTTCGGCGGCATCCTCACCAAGAGTCCCCAGATGCAGGAGGTTCTCCGGATCGTCGAGCGGGTCGCGCCGACCGACTCCTCGGTGCTCATCCTGGGCGAGAGCGGCACGGGGAAGGAGCTCGTGGCTCGCGCGATCCACGCGCTCTCGGCGCGGGCCGCGCGGCCCTTCGTCCCCATCCACTGTGGCGCCTTGCCGCGCGAGGTGTTCGAGTCGGAGCTCTTCGGCCACGAGAAGGGCGCGTTCACCGGCGCCGTCGCCGCGAAGCCTGGGCTCGTCGAGCTGGCCGACGGCGGTACGCTCCTGCTCGACGAAATCGGCGAGCTGGAGCCGGACATCCAGGTGAAGCTCTTGCGTGCGCTGGAAACCGGCACCTTCTTTCGCGTGGGCGCCACACGCCCGCGGCGGGTGGACGTTCGGCTCGTGGCGGCGACCAACCGCGACCTCGCCGAGGCGATGAAGGCGGGCGCGTTCCGCCAGGACCTCTATTTCCGCATCAACACGATCACGGTCAAGCTGTCGCCCCTGCGCGAGCGGCCCCAGGACATCGCGCTCCTCGCCAACCACTTCGTCGCGGCGAACGCGACCTACGGCGCCAAGCGCCTCAGCCCCCGTGCCCTCGCCGCGCTCGAGGGCTACGCGTGGCCCGGCAACGTCCGCGAGTTGCTTCACGCCATCGAGCGCGCGGTCATCCTCTCGAAGGGCGAGGAGATCCAGCCGGACGACCTGCCACCGGAGGTGCTAGGCGCGGCCCCGGCTCCGGCCGTGTCGTCGGGGGCGAGCCTCGAAACGATGGAGCGCCAGCACATCGTCGCGACGCTGCGCCAGGTCGGCGGTCACCGGGGGAAGGCCGCCGCGCTGCTCGCCATCGACCCGAAGACGCTCTACCGGAAGATCCTCGCGTACGGGATCATCCCCGAAGAGTTCCGGTAGGTCGGGCTCCGCGGCTCTGCGTCGGGCGTTCTGCCCGACGCCGTCGGCGAGTTCCGTCCGCGACGTTGCGAAATCGTGAGCGTCCCCACTGCCGCGCGGCTGGCATCGCGCTTGCCTCGAGCGACTCGGGAGGATGAGCGCCCGCGCGCCATGGGTGTTGTTCTGCTGATCGATCAGGACCAGACGGCGATCGACGCGCTCGGCCACGCCGCGCTCGAGCGCGGCGTCGGCGTGGCGCTCGCGGAGACCCTCAGCGAGGGGGTCCGGACGCTGCTCGTGACCCCGGTCTCACTCATCGTCATCGACCACGCCCTGTTGCGCCTCTCGGCCCGCGAGCACGCCGTGCTCTTCGAGCGCGTGGCGCCCCGCGTTCCCGTCGTCGTCCTCGTGCGGCCCGGGACGCCGCTCGAGACGCGCCTGTCCTTCGAGCTCGCGGGCTTCAGGGTTCGGACGCGCCCGGTCGCCCTCGAGGACCTGAT
>WNEQ01006501.1_pt1 | contig 11250 bp, 10 predicted proteins | sample 5399971 | NCBI WGS metagenome assembly WNEQ01 (sample SAMN13153330, study PRJNA577476) | soil metagenome | isolation source: 20 cm grassland meadow soil 2 days after 1st rain plot 5 | place: USA:California | collected 2015-09-18
AGATCGACCGTCACGTCCGTCGGTATCTCGCGGCCGGGATCGACACGGCGTTTCTCTCGCTCTCGACCGTCGAGCAGGACCCGGCCCGCAAGCGCGAGGTCGTGCGGAGCGCGATCCGCGCCCTCGCGCCGGGCAAGCCGCCCGGGTAGGCGTGAGCCCGCTCGACCCGGCGGCCTCGTGCGCTAATTATTCGTGCGCTAATTATTTGGTCCCTGCCGCAGGGCCCTGCTAAGCTGCGCGCATGAAAAACCAACTATGCGCGACCCTCGTGCTGATGCTCTTGGCCACGGCGTGTGCGACCACGCGGCTCCGGACCGGGTTCGACGACGTTCCACTGCCAAGAGGCTTGACCTACCAACCGCAGCGCTCGGTCGTGATCGAATCGCCCAGCGTGAAAGCGGCGAAGCTGGTCTATCGAGGACGCCTGGAGCCGGAGAGCCTCGGGCTCGCGATGCGGACGCTGCTGGAGTCGAACGGCTGGCGCCACGTCAGTACAACCACCGTGGCCAAAGATGGCACGCGGCAGGTCTTCGACAAAGGCGGCAACGCCCTCGAGGTCCACATCTATGAGGGCCTCTGGTTCACGTACCTTACCATCGGCGTCTCCGAGAGGCTCTATGGTGCCGCTCGCGCGAGCGCCGCGACGGTCTCAAGCCAGGAGAGGGGTACGAGCCCCAGCCCCACGACGGTGGACGTGGGCACGTCAGTCAGCGCTCCGTTAACGCCGGAGACGCCGCCGGCGTCGGATCAACCGAGGAGCAGTCCTGACCCGTCGTTCACTCAGCGCGTGAGGAGTTTCTTCACCAACCTCTTCTCGCGGTAAGTCGACTAGTCCCGGGTCAGTTGACTCATGGCGAGCGCCACTTCCACGGTCTCGGCAAGATAGCGGAGATCGACGGGCTTGACGATGTAGTCGAAGGCCCCGCGGGCGAGCGCCTGGCGTGCCCGCTCTTCGTCGGTTGTGCCGCTTACCATGACCACGGGCACACCGGGCGCAAGCGCCCGGATGCTCGGCAGCGCCTCAAGGCCGCTGAGGCCCGGCAGAAGAATATCCAGGAGCACCAGATCAGGCGCCTCTTGGACGAGAGCGCGTAGCGCCGCGGCGCCATCCCCGACCCGTCGCCCCACATAGCCCAGCTCGGTCACGAAGTCGTTCAGCATCGCGCCCGTATACGAGTCGTCTTCGACGATGAGGACTGTCCGCGGACGGCCGGAGGTTGGCGTCGCGCTCGGCCTCGTCGAGAACCGTTCGGTGGGTTGCGCCCGGACGCCTGGAGGTCGGGTCTCGGACCGGAGGGCGTAGAGGAGTTTACGCATCTCAAACGGCGCCGCAAGAACGGCGGCGGCACCAAGCGAGGCGGCCTGCTCGCCGATGTCTTCGGGGTGAGCGGTCATGACGACCACCTTGAGCCCCGGGTCGAGGATGAGGACCCGTCTCAAGGCCTCGAGGCCGCCCAGTCTCGGCGTTCTGAAATCGAGCACCACAGCGTCGGGACGCTCACCCTTCACGTGCCGGAGGGCTTCGAGACCATTGGTCGCCTCGCGGACCTCGAACCCCTCCCCACCCAAGAACTCGGCGACCATCTGGTGAACCTCCGGCTTGTCGGTCACCACGAGGACCCTTTGGCGTGCTGGTCGCATTCGTCGTACTCACGGGTGTGTCGGTGAGGTGAGCGGCGATGGGCTCGCGAGCCCCGCCTGAGGAGCCATCATGGCTCGCGCCAGAGGGATCGCGCGCCGCCGGCGTCTACGGCGCGACCTCGCGGGAGCGTCCAGTCGGGGGGCGCCGCTTCCGTGCGCGCAGCTCCAGTAACTCACCGATGATGCCCGCACCCCGCTCGATCTCCGAGGGCGTCGCGGCGGCGAAAGCGATCCGTAGCCCGCGCTCCCCGGACTCGTCCAGACAGAAGAGCCGGCCCGGAGCGAGCAACACGCCGCGCCGGGCGGCGTCGCGGACGAACTCGTCGGCCCGAACGCGCGGGGGGAGCTCCATCCACGCGCAGAGCCCCCCGGCCGGACGTGTCCACCGTGCTCCGAACGGTTGGTGCGCTCCAAGCGTGCGGTCGAGGGCGTGCGCGCGTCGGGCAAGCGCGGCGGTAAGCGCCTTGAGGTGGGTGTCGAACGCCGGTGCAGTCAGGCACGCTGCGAGCGCCCGCTGGGTCACGGTGGAGACGAACGGATCGAGCCCGTGCAGCGCGCTCTTGAGGGCGACGGCGTAACGCGCGGGCGCGACGATTGCCCCGATGCGGAGGGCCGGGGCGATGAGCTTCGCAAAGCTTTTGACGTAGATGACCACGTCCGCCCCCTCGGCGGTGCGGAGCGACTCCGGAGACTCGCCGAAGGCCAATTCCGCCGCGTAATCGTCCTCGATGACGAGGAGCTGGAGCCTCCGGGCGACGGCCAGGAGCTCGGCGCGCCGCGCGGGTGAGAGGCTCACGCCGGTGGGGTTCTGGAAGGCAGGCTGGAGGTACAGGAAGGCCGGGTTGCACCGAAGCACGGCGTCGGCCAGCCCACCGACCTCGAGCCCTTCGTCATCGACCGGAAGCGCGATGACCCGAGCGCCCGCGGCCGCGAAGACTGCGAGCGCCATGTACCACGTCGGGTGCTCGGTGAGCACCACGCCACCCGGCGGGAGAAGCGCGTGAGTGATGATCGCGAGGCTTTGCGTCGTGCCGGCGGTCAGCAGGACCTCAGCGCCGGCGAGCGCGATCCCCCGACGACGGAGATAGCCGTCCACAGCCGCGCGCACCTCCGGGAGGCCGCCGATCGGAGCGTAGCGGAGATTCGCGCCCTCTGCGAGCGCGGCGCCGAAGGCGCGGGCCACGAGAGCCGTCGGAAGGAGGTCGGTACCGGGCTCCGACGCATGGAGACGGACCGGGCTCGGACCCATGGGCTGAGGCAGTTCGACGCCGAGCGGATCGGCCGGCACCGTGGGACGCATGACAAGGCTGGCCCACGGGCGCTGGCCGGCGCGTGACGGGATCGGCGCCCCGCTCCTCACCCGGAGGCCCCGCGTTGAGTCTCCGGCCACCAGACCTTCCCGTCCGAGGGACGTGTAGGCCTTCGCCACCGTCCCGATGCTCAAGTGAAGCCTCCGCGCCAGGAAGCGGAGCGGAGGCAGGTAATCGCCCGCTTTGAGGTGGCCAGCCACGACGAGGTCACGGATCCGCTGGGCGAGCTGATCGCTGAGCAACGCCGATCCCTCGCGCTGCAGCGGCCGGAAGAGATCCATCGCGAGCGGCGCCGCGTACCTGCGCCGGGCCATCAGCCGACCGTCCTCGCGTCCATTACTGTGCTAGGCTGCACCCTGATCTAACCCGGGACAATACTAGCACAATAGCAAACAGGCCCCTTGCCACTGACACTCCGCGGCGCAGCGACCCGCGATCCGTCTCCGTGCCCGCTGCCGCGCGGATCGAGCGGACCACTGCCCCCCCCTCGAGAGACCCGCCCTAACAGGAGGTTCGTATGGCCATTGCCACTCACAGCCTCGTCATCACGCTCGCCGACCGCGCTCGCGATGCGCTCGCGCCACTCATCGCTTCGCCGTCGGCCCCCGATGCGTTCCCGGGACGCACGTACGAGTGCCTCGGGCCCGGCGATCCCTTGCTGGAGGAGGCCGAGCGAGCCACGGAGGACCTGGAGAGTCTGCCACTACACGAGCGGACCGATCTCGACGTGGACACGGCCCTCGCGAAAGTCACGACAGGCTGGATCGAGGCCCAGGTGGAGGCGGCGATCCTCCAGTCGAGCCCCGAACGCGTGCTCAGCGAGCTCGGTGCGCACGGCGATACAGAGGAGCTCATCTGCCCACCGCCGCAGCCGGTAGCGCATTTGCGCGTGCCCGGTCTCACCTTCCAGCCCCTTATCGACGCCGTCGACGCGGACGCCAGGCGACTCGCACACGACCCGGCGCAACGCGAGTTGCGCGCCCAGACCCTCGTGGCCACGGATTGCCGCGGGCGTGTCCTCGACCGAGCATTCGCGCGACGCCTGGCGTATGAGGTTGCCGAGCGCCTTGAGCTCGAGTCGTCAGCCGCGCTCGGGGATCGGGCTCGCCGTCGGCTCGAAGAGCTCGTCCGCGCCCACGCCCGCCGCGCCCGCTACGCCTCCGCGTTTGGGCTCGCTGCGCGGCGCCTCGAGCGCACAGGGAAGCCGGTCGACGCCGTACGCCTCGCGCACGCCTTCGACGCCGTCGCCGGGCTCGACAAGATCCCGTTCCGCCGGGGCCCGTCCGAGCACCTGACACCGGAGCTTCTTGCCGTGATGGCCCTCGAGTTCTATCGAGCCCTCGCCGACCCGGAGTACGTCGTCTCCTTCCTCCTGCTCACGTTCCCGTTCAAGAACAGTAGCGGCCTCCGGACCAACGTCGCCACAGAGGCGGCGGACTTCGGGGAGGTGCTCATGCTGCTCCAGCTTCGACGCTTTCTCGAATTCCTGAGCGCCCTCGGGTTGCGATGTGTCCGGTTCATCTGCCTCACCGATGGCATCGTCTACGCCCGTTACCTGAACCCGGGCGATCCGACGCCCTCGCTCTTCTACCGGGAAAACGTCCGCCAGTTCCGGAACGCCCTCGGCCTCGCGGAGCGGGTGCTGATCGTCGACGCTGACCAGCTCCTTCGCCGGGTGCCCCGGTTTGCTGAGGCGCTTGTCCGCGTGCACGCCGCCCTGGCGCGGGCAGAAGTCGAGCGCCCCCGCGTCCGGCGAAAGTTGCTCTCGCTCACGCGCTCCTTTCTCTTCCACCTCCGCACCGCCGACGAGGACCCGGTTCTCATGGCGCGGGTCGTCAACGCGTGTTTTCGAGGCCACGAGCTCTCGAATCCGCACGAGCGCGCCGAGCAGCGCCGACTCTGGGAACGGGCCACGACGGAGGCGCGCTGGTACGCTGCCCACCTCCTCTTGATGTCGGCGCTCGACGTGGTCCGAGCTCTCGTCGCGGTCCCGCACATCCGCGCGACCGTTCACCCCAAGCCCGGCCAGTTTGCGCCGGCGCCGGTGAATGTCCGGGATTTCACCGACCTCCCGTATCACCGCAAGCCGCTGCTCCGCGCCGGCAGCGATCCGCTCAATCTCGATACGTACGTTGGGGCGAATCTCTGGGCCGACCCGTCGTTGCGCTTCGTCGACGTCTACGTCGGAGCGAACCGCTCACCGTTTCTCGGCGTCAGGTTGTAGCCTTTCTGGTCCGATGTGATGCAGGGCTCAAAACCGCGGGTCGGACCCGGCTTGCTACGCTCGGCTCCGACCCGACGATCCCGACGAGCGACACGCACTCGCCCGGTGCGCCGCCGGGGTTGTGCGTGAGGGCGAGCCTGCGCCCGCGCGCGACGGAGGCGATCTGGCGTTTCCCCGCCTCGCCGCGGAGCTGGAGCCACGCCTCGAAGAGCATCCGGAGCCCGGAGGCGCCGATCGGATGGCCGAAGGACTTGAGCCCGCCGTCCGGGTTCACCACCAGCTCGCCGTCGAGGTCGAAGGTGCCGGCGAGCACCTCCTTCCACGCGGTGCCGCGCGCGGCGAAGCCGAGATCCTCCATCAGGACCAGCTCGGTCGGCGTGAAGCAGTCGTGGACCTCGGCCATCGCGAGCGCCTGCCGCGGATCCTTGATGCCCGCCTGAGCGTACGCATCCACAGCTGAGGCGATGACCTCGGGGAAGGTCGTGTAGTCATAGTCGGGGTCCATCGGCCCTGCGGCGGGGCCGGCGATGTCACGCCACGCGCCGTGCGGAGCGACTTTCGCCGCGCAACAGCGTCGCCGCCGTGGCACCATAGGCACCGGTCACGCTCGAGCGCGCGCTCGTGGATGGCAGGAATGTCGACCTACATTGAGATACAGAAGTTCGTTCAGCAACATCACGGCTTCGTCCCGAAGACCAGTTGGATCGCTCATGTCAAGGCGCTTCGAGGCTTGCCGACGCGCCGGGCAGCGAACCGCGCCGGGCAGCGTCGTCGCGTCGAACCGTGACCGGATCCGGTGTCTCCTCTGGTCATCGGCGAGCGGGATACTCGCCTGGGCGTCGTACGACACGCCATCGACCTCCACTGACGACACTCCCCGCGCCAACCCACAGCAAGCTCCGGCTGCGGCGCGCCGCGTTCGACCCCATCGAGACGATCGAGAGCTTCGACTTCAGCTTCACTCCCAAGCTCAAAAAGCCCGGCTCTTCGACCTCCGACAGTTGATGTCCGGACCTCTCCGCACGAGAACGCCAATAGTAACAGCTAGTCACGGGTCCCAGCAGAACCTGGCTGGATTATCTATTGACGTAATATATATAAGATGATATGAGTGTGTGTGACTGAGATCAAATAAGTAATTAACACTAAGGTATTTGGTAGGAGAGCACCATGAACACCATGCTTCGCTGGTCCCCGACCCGGCAGTTCCACTTCCACAACGACAACCTATTCGAGAGGTTCTTGGGCGACGCCACGGATGAGGCCACTCAGCGTCCGCCGTGGCTTCCCGCCGCGGAGGGGCGGATCGAGGACGGCACCTACGTCATCCAGTTCGCCCTGCCGGGTGTGGATTCGAAGGACGTTGAGGTGTCCCTGAAGGACAACGTCCTCACCGTCAAGGGCGAGCGCAAGGCCGATCACGACACCGCGGACAAGGACTATTTCGTCCGCGAGGTCGCGTACGGCGCGTTCCAGCGGAATTTCGCTCTTCCTGAGGGCGTCGATGCCGCCCAAGTGGAGGCGAAGTACGCGAAGGGCATGCTCGAGGTGAGGGTCCCCGCGCCGCAAGCCGCGACGGCGAGGACGATCGAAGTCAAGGCCGCCTGATCGAGGCCCGAGACCGGGGCCGTGCCGGTGTCGACCGGCACGCGCCCCGGCCTTCGCACGTCACCACGGCGCGGAGATCGCCACGCCACCCACCGCGGTCAGCGCCACGACGATGCACGGCGGGCCACCCGTCGCGTTCAGCCACCAAGCGTTCCTGAAGTCCGTGGCCCTTGCCAGTGGCCTCCACTGGCCCAGCGCCGAGTCGAAAGTGGCGCGGACCGAGACGGCCAAACCACAATGATCTCGGTGCTCGGCGTCCCATTGAAGGGACGGAGGGAGACCCATGTCAGAGTCGGACACGCCGTCACGGTGGGCACTCATTCTCGCCGGCGGCGAACGGCAACGCGGCTTCGCCGACTGACGCGACGGATCGCGGGGGTTCGCGGTCCACGCCATTCTCTATAGTCTGCTCTGCCTCACGACGACAGCGCCGAGGGTTGGAGACCCACAAGGGCCAGGAAGTCGCTGGTAAGCTTCGAGAGGCTCGATCGCTGCGCGATCTCTACCGCCACCGTCACCGAGCTCGCGGCCGACGAGCTCGGTCTGGTTGCGTTCCTTCGCGAGCGCGAAGAGCGCCTTCGCGTACGGCGCGGCCGCCCGCCGTTGCGTCACCGGTTAGGCCCCCGGAGCTCGCCAGCCCGCTGTTGTCTGGTCACCTCGGCAAGGGCTAAAGCTCCTCACCGTGCGCCATGGATGGGTCCGCCTTCTCGGCTTCCGCGATGTCCGTGATGAGCGCTTCGGTCGTGAGCAGCAAGGACGCGATCGATGCCGCATTCTGCAGGGCGATGCGCTCAACCTTGGTCGGGTCGATGATCCCCGCCTGCATCATGTCGACATACTCGTTTGTCTCGGCGTCGAAGCCGCGCGTGATGGGTATGGCCGCCTTGACCTTCTCGACGACTACGGAGCCCTCGAGTCCGGCGTTCTCCACGATCTGCCGGATCGGCTCCTCGAGGGCGCGCCGCACGATGCTGACACCGGTGGCCTCGTCGCCGGAGAGCTTGAGGCTGCCGAGGGCCTCCGACGCGCGGAGCAGGGCAACGCCGCCCCCGGGCACGATCCCCTCCTCGACGGCGGCCCGCGTAGCGTTGAGGGCGTCCTCGACCCGCGCCTTCTTCTCTTTCATCGCGGTCTCGGTGGCCGCCCCCACCTTGATGACGGCGACGCCGCCTGCGAGCTTGGCGAGCCGCTCCTGGAGCTTCTCCCGGTCATAGTCCGAGGTCGTCTCCTCGATCTGCGCCCGGATCTGCTTGATACGGCCCTCGATCTCCTTGGTGTTGCCGGCGCCCTCGATGATCGTGGTGTTGTCCTTGTCCACGACCACCTTCTTAGCCCGACCGAGGTCCTCGAGCTTGAGGTTTTCGAGCTTGATCCCGAGGTCTTCCGTGATCGCCTTGCCGCCGGTCACTGTCGCGATGTCCTCGAGCATGGCCTTGCGGCGGTCGCCGAAGCCGGGCGCCTTCACCGCGCAGGTGTGTAGCGTGCCGCGCAACTTGTTGACCACGAGGGTGGCCAGCGCCTCGCCCTCGACGTCCTCGGCAATGATCAAGAGGGGCTTGCCTGCCCGCGCCACCTGCTCGAGCAGCGGCAGCATGTCCTTCATCACGCTGATCTTCTTCTCGTGGATGAGGACAAGGGCGTCCTCCAGCACCACCTCCATCCGCTCCGCATCCGTCACGAAGTACGGCGACAGGTATCCCCGGTCGAACTGCATGCCCTCGACCACCTCGAGGGTGGTCTCCATCGCCTTGGCCTCTTCGACGGTGATGACGCCGTCTTTGCCGACCTTCTCCATGGCTTCAGCGATCAAGTCGCCGATCGTCTTGTCGTTGTTGGCGGCGATCGTGGCGACCTGGGCGATCTCCTTCTTATCCTTGGTGGCCTTGGACATATGCTTCAGCTCCTCGACCACCATGTCGACCGCCTGCTCGATACCCCGCTTCAGGGCCATCGGGTTCGCGCCCGCGGTCACGTTCTTGAGACCCCCGCGGAAGATCGCCTGGGCGAGAACGGTGGCCGTGGTCGTCCCGTCGCCCGCCACGTCCGAGGTCTTGGCGGCGACCTCCTTGATCATCTGGGCCCCCAAGTTCTTGCTGGGGTCCTTCAGCTCGACTTCCTTCGCGACGGTCACACCGTCCTTGGTGATGGTAGGGCTCCCGAACTTCTTGTCGATGACGACGTTCCGCCCCTTCGGCCCGAGCGTGACCTTGACGGCATGCGCCATGATGTTGACCCCGCGCAAGAGCGCCGCGCGGGCTTCCTCGTTGAACAGAAGCTGCTTAGCCATGGATACGTTCCTCCCGAGTGTGTGTGAATGGTCGATTGCGGCTGAGCCGCTCGTTCACGAGCCGAGGATGCCGAGGACGTCCTCCTCCTTCATGATGAGGTACTCCTCGCCATCGAGCTTGACCTCGCTGCCGGAGTACTTGCCGAAGAGGATTCGATCGCCCTTCTTCACCGCGAGCGGGAAATTCTTGCCGTCGTCGTTGACCTTGCCGGTGCCCACGGCGACGACCTTGCCCTCCTGCGGCTTCTCCTTGGCGGTGTCGGGGATGATGAGGCTGCCGTGCTTCTCGTCCTGCTCCTCGAGGCGCTTGACGAGAACGCGGTCATGGAGCGGGCGCAGCGTTGTCTTCTTCGCCTGAGCCGTCTTCATTGCCTGAGCCATAGCGGTAGTGCCTCCCTCTTCTTCCAGGTGTTGTGAGCCGGCTGGGTTGTCCAGCGGGTTAGTGTACCACTAAAATAGTACACATTGACGAAATTGATCTAGTGTACTATTGCGGACATACAGATATGACGATCGCGATGAATCTCAAGATAAACGGGCACAGCCCGATCCCGATCCGCCGGCAACTGACGGAGCAGCTCAAGCACGCCATCGAGACTGGCGGCGTCGCGCGCGACCAAGCCCTGCCCAGCATTCGGGAGCTGGCCGGCTTCCTCGGCATCAATGCGAACACGGTCGCGCGCGTCGTCGAGGATCTCAAGCAGAGCGGATACGTGGAGGCTCGGCGGGGGAAAGGCGTGTTCGTGGCCTCGGCACCGCCCGTCCGCCCCTCCCCCCACCTCCGCGAGAGCTTCTTAGAAGATACGGTGATCCGGGCCGCGGCCCTCGGGATGACCGCCGACGACTTGTCGGTGGGGGTTTTGAGCCTGGCCGGCGTCCGGCCCGCCGCCGTCCAGGGGACCGTGGAGGTCCTCCTCGTGGAATGCAGCCCGCCGGAGCTCGACTTCTTTGCCCGGCAACTCGAGGCCCACCTCCCGATCCGCGTCGACAAGGTGCTCCTCGGTGATCTGGCGACGACCGTGCGGCGCCAGAAGCAAGCCGGTCGTTGGCGAGCGGCGGTCACGAGCTTCTGCCATCTCCGGCAGGTGGGGCGGCTTCTGAGCGGCAAGGGGGTCCCGGTGGTCGCGCTCCTCGCCGAGGCGCATCTCGAGACCCTCCACCGCTTGGCCCAGCTCCCGTCGGGGACGCGGGTGGGCGTGGCCTCCGCCGCCGCCGAGACGGCCCACAACCTGGAGCACTCGATCGCGAACGCCGGCCTGCCAAACATCGCGCTGGTCGGGGCTTGCCCCGCCGAGGGGGCCGCCCTCGGTCGTCTGGTTCGGCGAGTCGACGTCATCGTCTGCTCCACCTCGGCGGCCGAGCGGGTCCGGGGGCTCGCGGGCCCCGCCGTGCAGGTGATGATCGACGACCGGGCCCTGGACCAGCGGGCAATCGAAATGCTCGCGGCTCTCCTGGTGCGGCAAAACGGCGACAGGCCGGCGGCTGCTGCGCCCGCCCGCCAGAGGGGCCTGAGCTCTCGTCCATCCAACGGGCGCAAACGGCGACGGGGCGCCACGCGTGCAACGGTGCGGGGGAAGTGATGCGGCTGAGCCGTAACCAGACGAAGGAGGAAGAGTCATGAGTTTCGTCATATTCGCGACGTGGGTTCTCGTGGGACTACTGGCAGGCTTGCTGGCCGGGTTGGTCATGAAGCGCGGAGGCTACGGGCTCAAGCGGGACATCACCCTTGGTCTTGTCGGCAGCATCGGGGGGAGCGTGCTCCTCAGGACCGTCGGGTTTCCGGGAGCAGGGATTGTCGCGGTGGCTGTTGTCGCGTTCATCGGAGCGGCCATCCCGATCGTCGCTCAACGCAAGATTTGGCCCACTGAGAGTGCTGGCGAGGAGAAGGCCGATATGTGGTGGCGGTGGGGGCTGGGCGCAGCGCTCGTGGCCGTGGTGGCCTGGATGGTCCTCGGCCCGACGCCGCAGCGGGCAGCGACAGCAACAGCAGCGGTGATCGAGGACAAGACGTACACGGTGACGCCCGCGGCGATGAAGGTGAAGGCCGGGATCGTCACGGGCGACGTCACGGAGATGAAGGTCACGGAGCGGGTCGAGCAGGGCTCCGGCCGAGTCGTGTCCGCGGCGAAGCTCACGGCGAAGGTCGTGCTGAAGAATAGCTCGGCGAATCAAACCGTCCG
>WNEQ01001817.1_pt1 | contig 11244 bp, 10 predicted proteins | sample 5399971 | NCBI WGS metagenome assembly WNEQ01 (sample SAMN13153330, study PRJNA577476) | soil metagenome | isolation source: 20 cm grassland meadow soil 2 days after 1st rain plot 5 | place: USA:California | collected 2015-09-18
GTGACTACTTCCGGGTCAAAATACTTGAGAGGCTTCCCGGATAGGCGCTCGATCTGGTAATCGAGTTCCCCACCCCATCGCAGGACTCCCATGACGAGCTGATGGGCAAGGTTCCGGTCAACCGGTTTGAGCTCGGAGACTTTTCGTCCCGCGAGCAAGTCCGCGGCAAAAACCCCACCCGACTCGATTTGGCGGAGAATCCGGTAAGCGACCTGCCGGGCTGGTGAGACTGGCATAGGGGGTAAAACGATGAGCGACGATTGGCGAACGACGGCGGGGCGCTCGACCCTGGTCGTTCACCTTTCATTGTTCATCATTCTACCCAATCTCTCACCGTCTCTGAGCCGGACGCCATTGAGGAATTCCGGTGAAGAAAGCCTCTTCCGACCCTCCAGTTGGAGTTCCTTCAGTTCAAGGAACGCACCTCCACCGCAGATGACAAAAAGCCTGCCTCGTTCCGCCACAAGCACCCCGGGCTCGAGCCCATCTCGCGTTGGCAAGGCGGCTGGCGCGGCATTCCAGATGTGAAGCGTTTTTCCGCGGAAAATCGCAAACGCGCCGGGCCAGGGCCGAAGGCCGCGAACGCGACGCCAGATCTCTTCGGCGCTGGACTTCCAGTCGATCCGCCCGTCATCTTTCTTCAGCATCGGAGCCAGAGTCGCGAGCCCATGGTCCTGCGGGTGTGGCGCAATTTCACCCCGCTCGAGGCCCTTCAGGGTCTCCACCGTCAACTCGGACCCGATCGTGCTCAGGTGGTCCGAAAGTGTTTCCGTGGTGTCATCGTCCTGGACCGGGACTGCGCGCTGGAGAAGGATGTCCCCGGTGTCGAGGCCGCGGTCAATCTTCATTGTCGTGACGCCGGTCGTGGGTTCTCCCCGGATGAGCGCCCATTGGATGGGGGCGGCGCCGCGGTACTTCGGAAGGAGGGAGGCGTGCAAATTGATACATCCGAAGCGCGGCAATTCGATCATCCAGGGAGGGATAATGTGTCCATACGCCACGACGACGACAGCATCGGGGCGCACCTCGGATATCCTGTCCTCGGTCGCCTGATCCTTCAGTTTGGGTGGCTGAAAAATTTCAAGGCCGGCCTTTTTCGCGGCCTCTTTCACGGGCGGAGACCGTCGCTGGTAGCCGCGCCCGCTCGGCTCGTCAGGGTTGGTAACGACCAGGTCAACCGCATAGCCTTCGGCGAGAAGCCTTTCGAGAGTCGGGACAGCAAATTGCGGCGTCCCGCAGAAAATCAACCTCATAGGTGAGCTGTCCATCGTCTGGGGTCAAGTCCAACGGGGGCAATCCTCGGCTGCGGACACGGGGCTCCGCGGCTCTACCATTCGCCTGCCTTCATCATTTTCTTCACCTTCCGCCTGATGGAATCGCGCTTCAGCTTGCTCAGGTGCTTGATGAACAGCACACCATTCAAGTGGTCGATTTCATGACAGAAGGCGCGGGCGAGCAGCGCCTCTCCCGCCAGAGTGATCTCATTTCCGAGCAAGTCTTGCGCCTGCACCGAGGCTCGCAAGGGCCTCTCGGTGACAGCGTGAAAGTCCGGCAGGCTCAGACAACCTTCCTCCTCCTGCTGCTTCCCTTCAGTCGAAAGGACGATCGGATTGGCCAGGACCAGTTTGGCGCTCGGGTCTTTGCCCAAACTGACATCAATCACGCAAAGCCTCTTCAGAATGCCAATCTGGGGCGCAGCGAGCCCCACGCCGTTCGCCGCGTACATGGTCTCGAACATGTCATCCACCAGCTTCTGGAGGTCGCCGTCAAACGTCTCGATGGGCTCGGCAGGTTTTTCGAGGACATCCTGGCCGTACTTTACGATGGGGTAGATCACGAGCCCTCAAAACCGCCTGACCTGCTCCATATAAGCTTCGAAATTACGGCGGGTCTCCTCGATTGAATCTCCGCCGAATTTCTGAAGGAAGGCCGAGGCCAGGACCAAGGCCACCATGGCCTCGCCCACCACGGCTGCGGCCGGCACCACACAAACGTCGGAACGCTCGTAGGCCGCCTTCACCGCCTCTTTGGTCGTAAAGTCCACGGACTCAAGCGGCTGTCGAAGCGTGGAGATGGGCTTCACGTACGCGCGGACCACCACCTCCTCGCCATTCGTCATACCCCCTTCGAGCCCGCCGGCACGGTTCGACTTGCGGGTAAAGCGCGAATGGCCGGGGTCGTACCCGATCTGGTCGTGAACGCGCGAGCCCGGCATCATTGCGTTTTCGACGCCACTGCCGAGCGACACAGCTTTCACCGACTGGATCGACATCACCGCCTGGGCCAACGACCCGTCCAGTCGCTCATCCCACTGCGCGCAGGATCCAAGGCCGGGAGGAACGCCGTGCGCGATCACCTCGATCGTTCCGCCCACCGTGTCGCGGGCCTCGATGGCCCGGTCCACTTCCTCCTTCATCCGCGCTTCAATGGCGGGGTCAACGCAGTGCAGGACGATTTCCTCCCGGTCGCGCAAAGCCAGGATACGCTCGAAGGGCACAGGGTCACCGTCGAGTGCCACGCTCCCCAAGGCGACGACGTGGCTCGCGACTTCGATGCCAAATTCTCTGAGGAACAGTTTCGCCAGTGTACCCGCAGCCACGCGGGCGGCAGTCTCGCGCGCGCTAGCCCGCTCGAGCACGTAACGCGCGTCGCGGAAGTTGTACTTGAGACAACCCGCAAGGTCTGCGTGTCCGGGCCGAGGGGGTGAGAGCGGCCTATGCTTCCCCCGTGTTTCAGGCCGGTCCTCCACGGCCATCGCCTCTTTCCAATTGGCCCAGTCAAGGTTCTCGATGAGGATTGTGATCGGCGATCCGACAGTCTGCCCGTGCCGCACGCCGGACAGGAACTGAGGCGTGTCCGTCTCGAGCTTCATTCTTCCGCCGCGTCCGTACCCTCCCTGGCGACGCTTCATTTCCCGGTTGACGAAGTCAAAGTCGATCCGTAGCCCGGCCGGCAGTCCGGAGAGGAGTGCCACCAGGGCCTGGCCGTGCGATTCACCGGCAGTTTGGAAACGCAGCATGGGGTCCTTTTGTCTGGGCGTTCGAATCCCCCTCGCATATCGGATTTTAAAGGAAAGTCGCGCGACCGTCAAAAATAAGCCGAAGGCCCGACAGCGGGCCGCCCGACACATGCCCGTGGCATGGACCGGTTTGCCGACCTATGCTGGAGAGTGCACTCAGTCCGGCGATTGACGTGAAGGTGAGGTTGAGAGCGACGTGCCCTCGATCAGCTCGGCGTATTTGGAATCGGGCATTGTTCCGTTTGACGTAATCTTGGTGTACATGCCCCTGCCCACAGCGAACGTTTAGGCAGATTATCCCCACGGGCTCGCGTTTCTGAGTTATATAATTGCGTCGTCGGGGGCATGCCTTGCGATACTTGACGTTAAGCGACATTCACGCAAATCTCGAAGCGCTCGAAACGTCGCTGGATGTGGCAAAAGGTCGGTACGAGAAGGTCGTCTGCCTGGGAGATTTGGTGGGCTATGGGCCCGACCCGAATGCGGTTATCGAACGTGTGAGGGAGATTGCCTCCGTGATTATCCGCGGGAACCACGACAAGGCCTGTTCCGGAGTGATGGACGCGGCGGACTTCAACCCTCTCGCCCAGCGAGCCACCCAATGGACCAGCGAGCAATTGACTCCGGGCCACTTGTCTTTTCTCCGCAACCTGCCCTCGGGCCCGGTGATGATGGATGGATTTCAGGTCGTCCACGGGTCCCCTAAGGACGAAGACGAATATATATTCGGGCCGGTCGAAGCGCTTCCGACCCTTCGCAACCTCACGTCGCAGGCCGTCATTTTTGGCCACACGCATTATCAGGGCGGGTTCATGCTCACCCCGAAGGGGCGCTTTCAGACCATCCGCTTGGACGGGAAGCCCGACCGGCAGCCGGCCGTCTTTTCGCTTGAAGACGGCGGCCGGTACCTGATCAATCCAGGGTCCGTGGGGCAGCCGCGCGATAATGACTGGCGAGCTGCCTTTGCAATTTATGACGACGATAAACGCGTGGTGAAGTACTACCGGGCAGCCTACGATCTCCCGAGGACCCAGGAGAAGATGCAAAAGGCCGGCTTGCCGGAGCCCCTCATCAAGCGCCTGGAGTTTGGGCGCTAGCGAGACCCCTGCGGAACCGGCGGACGCTGGCTCCCTTCGCCTTCCCAATAGTTAAAGTGGCAGTTTAAGTCTTGGACATTTAGAAGCGCAAATAGCAGGGGTTGATCGTTGGGGGTATCTGGTTCCAGTCCGCTGGAAGGTGTTCGAACGCCAATTGAAAGGCTCGTGTTTCGCCGGGCTTCAGAGGTACCGATCGAGCCGTGACTGGGTGCGCCGTTTCGCGCAGGACCACCTGACTCAACACGTCGTGAAATTCCAACTCCAAATCCAGTCGCCCGACCGTCCTCCTCCCACGGTTCGTGACCTGAGCATCGAGATAGATAACGCGATCGCCGACTAGATTTCGCGCGGCGCTCAGACGCGCGTCCGAGACCACGATATTGGGCAAGTAAGTTTTCTGTTCCTCTGTGAGTGCGGGCTTTATTTCAGCCAATCGAGAAGCGTTCCGGTGGATGAGTGTGTAGAGACCCACAACAAGGGCAAGCGCTCCCGCGGCGCCAAGAATGGGCAGAAGTGCCGACCGCTCCATGGGGCAAACTCACAGGCGAGACCGTGGATTCATCCGGGAGGAAGACGACGGAACAAGCACAACCCAACGCTCAAATTCCAGCCTCAGGGACCCGTCAGGTGCCGGCCACGATCAGCCCATCCATGAGCAGCGTCGGTGCGGCAAGGGCGCTGCGGAATTCGAGGTCGGACCCGATCATTGCGACGTGGTTCAACATCTCGGCGAGGTTTCCCGCAATTGTGACCTCCTCGACCGGAAACGCCAGTTCCCCATTTTCGATCCAAATCCCCGAGGCGCCACGGGAATAATCTCCGGTGACGACATTGACTCCAAATCCTATCAGCTCCGTCACGTAAAAGCCGCGTTTGACGGATTTCAGGATCTCCTCCGGCGAATGGGGACCGGCGGCGAGGTAGAAGTTCTTAGGGCCGACGCCGGGAGGACCCGAGACCCCGCGCGCCGCGTTGCCGGTGGACTGCAACTTGAGCTTCCTCGCCGAATAACAATTCAGCAGGTAATTCCGGAGAACGCCCTTTTCGATCACCGGCGTCGCGCGGGACGACAAGCCTTCGTCATCAAAGGGGCGCGAGCCAAAGCCGCCCGGACGGAGCCCGTCGTCGAGGACAGTGACGTTTTGGCCGGCTACGCGCTGGCCGATTTTTCCGGTCAAAAACGAAGCGTTGCGATAAATCGCGTCGCCGCGAACCGTTTCGAACAAATGCCCCAGGAACGACCGCGCTGTTTCGGGATCAAAGACGACCGGTACGCGGCAGGTGGCAACCTTGCGTCCACCCAGTTTACGGAGTACCCGCTCCGCCGCTTTCCGACCAACTTCAGCCGGGTCTTCAAGCGACCGGGCGCGCCGGGCAACTGAATACCAGTAGTCGCGCTGCATGGAGCCGTCCGGGCTCTCGCTCTGGGCCACCGGCGCGACTGAAAACGCGCAGTAGGAAGACCGGTAGCTGCCCCGGAAACCGAGGGAGTTCGCCAAGGCTTTCGTGGCGACACTCCCTTCGAACCACGCTCCTTCTGAATTTTTGATCCGCGGGTCGGCGCTCAGAGCGGCGTCCTCCGCGCGTCTTGCAATTTCAATGCGCTCGTCCGTGGACAGGTCAGCCACGTCCGCGGAGTAAAGGTCCAAGTCTCCCTCGTGCCCTCCGAGCAACCCGGGTTCAGGCAGCCCGCTGGCGGGATCCTCCGAAGTGGCGCGGGCCATGGTGAGCGTCCGGTCAACCAGCCTGCCGATGGAGTCCGGAGAGAAGTCGCTCGAATAAGAGGTGGCGCTCCTCGCGCCGAGGAATATTCGCAGGCCAAGAGCATGTGAAGCGGCCTCTTTCAGATTTTCAACCTTGCCCAAGCGAACGCTCGCCGAGAAATCGTCCGATTCGATTACGATGGCGTCCGCGGCGGTTGCGCCGGCGCGGACGGCCCGTTGAGCCAAGTCCTCGGCGATTTGTTCAAGTCGAGCATCTGTCATAGGTAAGTCATGCATGGGTGCGTCGGCGCGGCCGCCAAGTCGTCCTGCGGGCCGCCACGCCCCAGAGATGAGGTCACAAAAACGACTGGACGTCGCGAGGCGCAGTGCCTCCTACGGTAAGACGGCTCACCTTGATCGTCGGAATGCCCACTCCCACGGGCACACTTTGCCCTTCTTTCCCGCAGGTCCCGATCCCCGGATCGAGCTTCAAGTCGCTCCCAACAGCCGTCACCCGGGTCAGGACGGTCGGCCCGTCCCCGATCAAAGTTGCTCCTTTGACGGGAGCCGTCATCTTGCCGTCCTCGATCAAATAAGCCTCCGACGCCGAAAAGACAAATTTGCCGTTCGTGATGTCCACCTGCCCGCCCGCGAAGTTGACTGCGCAGAGCCCGCGCCGGACGGAGCGGATAATCTCCTCAGGGTCATCCGGGCCCGGAAGCATATAGGTGTTTGTCATGCGGGGCATGGGGATGTGTTCGTAACTTTCCCGGCGACCGTTTCCGGTGCGGGCGGCCCTCATCACGTCGGAGCTTAGCCTGTCTTGAAGGTAGCCGCATAAGACTCCCTTTTTGATCAGGACGTTCAATTGAGTAGCCTCACCTTCGTCGTCCACATTCAGGGAACCGCGTCTTCCGGGAAGCGTCCCGTCATCCACAACCGTGCAGAGCTCCGACGCGACTCTTTGTCCCAGCCGTCCGCTGAAAGCCGAGATCCCCTTACGGTTGAAGTCCGCCTCGAGGCCGTGACCCACAGCCTCATGGAGCAGAATGCCCGGCCAGCCCGGGCCCAGCACGACCTCCATCTCGCCGGCGGGCGCTTCGCGGGCATCCAATTGCACGATGGCCTGCCGTGCCGCTTCACGCCCGAAATGTTCCGGACCATTTTCACCCTGAAAAAACTCGAGTCCCACGCGGCCGCCCCCGCCGGTCGTTCCCGACTGGACGTTTCCGTCTTGCTGAGCGATAGCGAAAACGCTCACGCGCACGAGGGGCTGGAAGTCCGTCACCACGCGCCCGTCGGAGGAGGCGATCAGCACGTGGCGGATCTGGTCGCCATAATTCACCCGGACTTGCTTGATCCGTGGGTCGTAGGCGCGTGCCGCGCGGTCAGCTCGAATCACGATTCCAAGCCTTTCACCGAGCTCGCGATCCGTCGGCGGAGAAACAACGGGGTAGAAGTTGTGAGTCGGCTCAAGCGTACTCAGACCTACCGTTGAGACACGCGCCGGCCCGCTCGCGATCCGCGCCGCAACTCTCGCAATTTTCAAGATTTTCTCCGGCGCCAGGTCGTGCGTGTAAGCGTATCCCGTCTGCTCGCCGGCAAGGACTCGCACGCCACATCCCATCGAAATGCCCTCGGTCGCCGATTTGATCAGGGACTCGTCCGCCAGGAGGGAAGTCGTGGTGGAGTGCTCGAAATAGAGGTCGGCGTAGTCTCCGCCTTCGGAAAGAGCGGCGCCGAGGTAGCGTTCGAGTTCCGCCTCCGTCAGACCGTAGCGATCGAAAAAGAAGCGGTCAACGTGGGACATAGTTTATTTCGGTCAGGCCAACGGCATTCGGATCCAAAATTTAGATTATCACGAACACTCGAACGCTAACACACGGTCAGAGTTGAGTCAATTTTCGCCGGTCTCGCAAGCTCTCTCGTCAACGCCTTTTTGCCACCTTGACGGTATAGTGAAGGGACACTAGAATGTCAGCTTAGGTTCACCACCCACCGATTGCCAGAGAGGGGGCTATGCTCGATGGTCCGATCCCAGAGGCGCTGACATTTGATGATGTTCTTCTGGTCCCCGCCAAGTCATCCGTACTCCCGTCAGAGGCCGATGTCCGCACTTACTTTTCCCGGAACGTTCAATTAAACATCCCCATCGTCAGCGCAGCCATGGATACCGTCACGGAGTCGCGCCTCGCCATCGCGCTCGCGCAGCAAGGCGGCATCGGGATCATGCACCGCACCATGTCCCCCGAGCAGCAGGCGCTCGAGATTGACAAGGTGAAGCGGTCCGAAAGCGGAATGATCGTGGACCCGGTCACGATCGGCCCGCACAGCAAGATTTCCGAAGCCAAGGAAATCATGATGAAATACAAGATTTCCGGCGTGCCTGTGACGACGAACGGTAAACTGGTCGGCATCCTCACCAACCGTGACTTGCGCTTCGAACCGCGGTCCGACCTTCCGGTCGAAAAGCTGATGACCCGCGAAAACCTGATCACCGTGTCAGTTGGGACGACGCTTGAGGAGGCCGAAAAAATCCTGCACAAACACCGCGTGGAAAAGCTACTGGTGGTGGACAGGGAGTTCAACCTCAAGGGCCTCATCACGGTTAAGGACATCCAGAAAAAGATCAAGTATCCCAACGCCGCGAAAGACGCCCAGGGCCGCCTCCGAGTGGGGGCCGCGGTGGGCGCGACGGGCGATTACCTCGAGCGCGCTCAAGAATTGGTCAATGCCAAGGTTGATGTCCTGGTGGTGGACACCGCCCACGGGCATTCCGCGCGGGTGATCGAGGCCGTGGGGACGCTCAAACGCAAGTTTCCGGATGTGGACCTGGTAGCGGGAAACGTGGCCACTTTCGAGGGCGCCTGCGATCTCGTCCAGCTCGGCGTGGACGGAGTGAAGGTAGGGATTGGGCCCGGGTCGATCTGTACGACGCGCGTGGTCACCGGGGCCGGCGTCCCGCAAGTCACCGCCATCGCAGAGTGTGCCCGCGCCACTCGCAAGGCGGGCATCCCGCTCATCGCGGACGGCGGAATCAAATATTCCGGCGACATCCCCAAAGCCGTCGCAGCGGGCGCCAACTGCGTGATGATCGGGAGTCTCTTCGCAGGCACTGAAGTAAGCCCCGGCGAGACCATCCTATTCCAAGGCCGCAGTTTCAAGTCCTACCGCGGCATGGGTTCGATTGGGGCCATGGGAGCGGGCTCGGCGGATCGCTACGCCCAGGATGGCGGATTCTCCAAGCTGGTCCCTGAGGGGGTTGAGGGCCGCGTGCCCTATAAGGGCCTGCTGGCAGATTTAGTGACCCAGCTGGTCGGAGGTCTCCGTTCCGGCATGGGTTACTGCGGTTGCTCGACGATTCAGGAACTCCGGGAAAGAGGACGATTTGTCCGCATCACCCACGCCGGCCTTCGCGAAAGCCACGTTCACGACGTGATCATTACCAAGGAAGCTCCCAACTACTGGCTTGAATAATTCCGCTCCCCGAAAACGTTCCCTTCTGTTTTGGAGAGGCCTCACGGTGACGTGGGGGCTGCTCATTTTCTATCTGTCCACGGGCTCTTTCGGCGGTTCGCTTTCGACCCAGCTCTTGAAGCAAATCATCGACATTCTTCACCTTGCGGTCTCGCACGAGACTTTCGTAGCCCTCCATTTCCTCTTCCGCAAGCTCGCGCACCTGACCGAATATGCCATCTTCAGCCTGCTCTTCTACCAATGCTTTGGGGACGCGCGGGAAGTTGGGTGGCGCACGCGGCGAGCTGTTTGGTCCGTCGTGGGCGCGGCCCTCTACTCTCTCACGGACGAGCTCCACCAGTCAATCGTCCCCGGGCGGACCGCTTCCTGGATGGATTGCGGGGTTGACACGGCAGGAGCCGCGCTCGGAATGCTGGCGCTTTACGGAGGCGAGCGGCTCTCGCGGGCTCGAAAGACAAAAGAGGCTGCGTCCCAGGGAAATAAACGGGAGGAGGGGACGGGGCGACGGCAAGCGCCAGTTTGAGCGCCGGAAGTCGCTCAAACCCTGGAGAAGCTTCCTGGAGGATCCGTTCAGCGAGTCAGCCGCGATTACTTTTTCTCTTCGCCTTCCTCGGGCAGGCCTGGCTCTTGCTTTGGAGCCGCAGCTTCTTCCTCGACTTTCTTGCGGCGGGCTTCGGCCTTCTTTGCTCTCTTTTGCGCCAGCCTCTGGAGGGCCTCCGTGCCGACCAGTTCGAGCACTGCCATGTCGGCGCCGTCCCCCGCGCGCCAGCCCGCATGGACAATTCGGGTATACCCACCTACCCGGCTCGCGTAACGTTTGGCGAGGTCTTCAAAAAGCTTCTTGAGGGCCGCAGGCGTCATGCAGATGCCCGCGGCGAGCCGCCGAGCGTGGAGGTCACCGCGCTTGCCGAGTGAGATCATTCGCTCGGCGATGGGCCGCGCCGCTTTCGCCTTGGCGACCGTCGTCTTGATGCGCTCCTGAAGGATGAGCGATGTCACCAGGTTTCGCAGCAGAGCGCGCCGGTGTTCCGTGTTCCGGCTGAGTTTCCGACCTCGGTTCCGATGACGCATCTTCAGCTTCCCCTGCGGCTAAATTTGCTGCTGGGAGGCTTCCTGAGTCGGCCTGATGGGGTTTCCCTTTTCGTCAAACTTCATCCCGAGGCTCAGGCCCATTGTGGAAAGAATTTCCTTGATCTCGTTTAAAGACTTCCGGCCGAAATTCTTGGTCTTGAGCATTTCCTGTTCGCTCTTCAGCACCAACTCCCGGATGGTCGTAATGTTGGCGTTCTTCAAACAATTGTAGGAGCGAACGGAAAGCTCCAGTTCCTCCACCGAGCGGTCCAGGTTCTCATTGTAGATGGGGGACTCCCGATCCTGAGGGGATTCTTCGACCTCCTCCGCCTCCTCGAAGTTGATGAAGATGTTCATGTGGTCCTTGATCAACTTGGCGGCCAAACCAATCGCATCCTGGGGTGTAATCGCCCCGTTCGTCCAGACGTCGAGGGTCAACTTGTCATAGTCGGTCATCTGGCCCAGGCGGGCTGATTCGACCGAATAATTCACCTTCCGGACGGGAGAGTGGACGGAGTCTACAGGGATATATCCGACGGGCAGGTCTTCGTCAAAATTCTTCTCGGCAGAGACGTAGCCCCGGCCTATCTTCACTCGCATTTCAATGTGCAGGGCCCCGCCTTCGCTGACGGTTGCGATAGAGACGTCCTTATCCAGAATTTCGACGTCCGGGTCCTCCTGGATCATCCGCGAAGTCACTTCTCCCGGCTGGTCGACGTTCAGATAGAGCGTCTTGGGACCTTCAACGTTCATCTTCAGAGGGATCTGCTTGAGGTTCAGGATAATGTCCGTCGCGTCCTCAACCACCCCGGGGATGGAAGAGAACTCGTGCAGCACCGCCTCAATTTTCACCGCCGTGATCGCCGCACCTTCAACC
>WNEQ01002210.1_pt1 | contig 11240 bp, 10 predicted proteins | sample 5399971 | NCBI WGS metagenome assembly WNEQ01 (sample SAMN13153330, study PRJNA577476) | soil metagenome | isolation source: 20 cm grassland meadow soil 2 days after 1st rain plot 5 | place: USA:California | collected 2015-09-18
ATCCCGATTTCAATTAGCCCGCACAAATTACGGCATAGCTTCGCGACGCACATGCTCGATCGTGGCGCCGATCTGCGCAGTGTCCAGGCGTTGCTGGGCCACGCCAGCCTTTCCACGACGCAAATCTACACGCACGTGACAGTGGAACGCCTGAAAAAAGCTTACGCGGATGCTCATCCGCGGGCCTGATCCGTATCGCCTTAGCTCGCTGGCGCAGCTGCGTTACTCTGCGGATGCGATTCGAGAACCTGGAATGACAGCTTCTCATTGACCGCCACAACTTCGACTTTGTCGCCTGGTTTGACGGTGCCGCGGAGCAATTCTTCCGCGAGCGGGTCCTCGAGAAAACGCTCCACCGCACGCCGCATTGGCCGCGCTCCATACTGCGGATCGTATCCTTTCTCGATGAGAAATTCCTTCGCGCTTTGCGTCAACTCAATGTGGACTTCCTTGGCCTTGACTCGCGCGAGGACTTTGTCCACTTCCAGATCAACTATGCGCAACAGCTCAGGTTTGCCGAGCGAATGAAACACGATGATCTCGTCCAGCCGGTTGAGAAACTCAGGTTTAAAGACACGCTTGGTCTCATCGAGAATTTTGTCGCGCATTGAATCGTAATCGTGTCCTTCGAGCGGCGCGCCGAAACCCATCACCATCTGTTTTTTCAGCAAGTCGGCGCCAACGTTGGAAGTCATAATGATGATTGTGTTCCGGAAATCGATCTTGCGCCCTAACGAGTCGGTGATTTTGCCGTCTTCAAGTATCTGCAAAAGCAGATGCATCACATCCGGGTGCGCCTTTTCAATTTCGTCAAAAAGCACAACTGAATACGGCCGGCGTCGCACGGCTTCAGATAGTTGTCCGCCCTCCTCATAACCGACGTACCCTGGCGGCGAACCGATCAAACGCGAAGCGGTGAACTTTTCCATGTACTCCGACATGTCGATTTGAATCAACGCGTCGGCGTCGCCGAACATGAATTCGGCGAGAGTGCGCGCGAGATATGTTTTACCGACTCCAGTCGGACCGAGAAAGACGAACGAACCGATCGGGCGCTTTGGATCCTTCAAGTCGGCGCGTGAGCGACGCAAAGCCTTGCTGATGGCGGTGACCGCTTCGTCCTGACCGATGACGCGTTGCTTCATCTCGGATTCCATCATAAGGAGCTTTTGCGTTTCCTCCTGCTCCATCCGCTGCAGTGGGACGCCGGTGACCTTCGAGATGATGTGCATCATGTCGTCCGCGGTTACCACGACCTCTTTTTCTTCCCGTTCCTCACGCCATTTGTTGAGAATGGCATCGAGTTTCTCTTTCGTTTGCTTCTCCGTGTCGCGAAGCGCTGCAGCTTTCTCAAAATCCTGCGCCTTAATCGCTCCTTCCTTTTCCACCCGGATCTCTTCTATTTCTTTCTCGATGTCCTTCACATCCGGCGGACGGGTCATGGAATTGATCCGGGCACGCGCGCCGGCCTCATCCATCACATCGATAGCCTTGTCGGGAAGAAACCGTCCCGTGATATAACGATCCGAAAATCTGACCGCAGTCTCCAGCGCCTCGTCAGTGAGTTTTGCTTTGTGGTGCGCCTCGTACTTGGGTCGAAGGCCTTTCAAGATTTGAATCGCTTCATCAACCGTCGGCGCATCCACCTTTATCGTTTGGAAACGACGTTCCAGCGCTGCGTCTTTCTCGATGTACTTCCGGTACTCGTTCATCGTGGTCGCGCCGACACATTGCAACTCGCCACGACTCAGCGCGGGTTTGATAATGTTCGACGCGTCCATAGCCCCTTCGGCCGAACCTGCCCCGACAATGGTGTGCAACTCGTCGATGAAAAGAATCACGTTCTTGGAGCGGCGGATTTCGTCCATCACAGCTTTGATACGCTCTTCGAACTGACCGCGGTATTTTGTTCCAGCCACCATTAGAGCCAGATCCAGTGTGATGACACGCCTGTCACGCAATAGTTCGGGCACGTTGCCGTTTGCAATTTCCTGCGCGAGCCCTTCAGCGATGGCCGTTTTCCCTACGCCCGCCTCGCCGATCAGAACTGGATTGTTCTTTGTCCTCCGACAAAGCACTTGAATTACTCGCTCGATCTCATTGCGCCGGCCAATTACTGGATCGAGTTCTCCCTTCCTTGCCAATTCCGTCAAATCACGTCCAAATGCGCGAAGTGCTGGAGTCTTAACATCTTTCTTCGTTGGTTCGACGCCTTCCTGTTCCGATTCAGACGGCGTGAAGTTTGGATCAAGTTCCTTGAGAATCTCGTTGCGCGTGCGTTCGATATCGAGTTCGAGACTCTTGAGCACTCTGGCGGCGACCCCCTCGCCTTCGCGCAAAAGCCCAAGCAAAATATGTTCAGTGCCGACGTACGAATGATTGAGCGCCTTGGCTTCCTTGCCCGCAAGCGCCAACACCTTTTTTACCCGGGGCGTATAGGGAACATTACCGACTATCTTCGTCTCCGGTCCGGAGCCGACCTGTTTCTCTACCTCCATCCGCACGGTCTCAAGATCGAGACCCATCTTTTGCAGGACGTTCACCGCCACTCCCTGGCCCAGCTTAATGAGTCCCAGAAGCAGATGCTCGGTGCCGACGTAGTTGTGGTTAAACCGGTCCGCTTCTTTGCGAGCAAGCGCCAAAACCTGTTGAGCCCGCGGTGTAAAATTATTCATTGTTCGATGGCGCGTTAGTCGAACCATTACCCGACTCCCTTGCCATCTTACTAATATCAGGTTTGGGAAAGAGTTTCAAACGCTCGCGGATAATCTGGGCGCGCAGATGGTCGCGCTCTTCGGCATTCAGTTTCTGTTGGGAGCTTTTTTGCAAATGCGCCGGCTGCGTCTCGATAAACAATTCATCGATCTGCAGGCGCTGGTCTTCTGGAAACGCGCCCAGGTCCATGCCGAGCTTAATGATCGACAGCAGGTTGAGCGCTTCCTTCGACGCCATGGCGTGCGCGTATGTCAAAATCCCATAGGCGCGACCGATCTGGTCACAAAGCGTGTTCGGCTTTTTCTGGAGTAAAATTTGACGCGCGTCATGTTCCTTTTCGATGATTGTTTCAATCACTTTGCTCAGACGATTGATGATCTCGTCCTCTTTCTCGCCAAGGGTGGTCTGATTTGAGATCTGAAAGAGGTTGCCCATCGCTTCAGTTCCCTCGCCGTAAAGTCCACGCACTGCGAGGCCGATTTTACCTACGGCTTGAATCACTTGATTAATCAGCTCGCTCAGAACAAGGCCTGGCAAGTGGAGCATCGCGGAGGCGCGCATCCCGGTGCCAACGTTCGTCGGGCACGCAGTCAGATATCCGAGCCGAGAATCAAAAGCGAAGTCCAGTTTGCTTTCGAGTGCGCTGTCGATTTTGTCCACCAGCTTGAATGCCTGTTTCAACTGCAGCCCCGAGCGAATCGATTGCATCCGCAGATGATCTTCTTCGTTGATCATGATGCTAACGGTTTGCCGTCGATTCACCACTACAGCGCTGCCTCCACCTTTGGCCGCATGCTCGCGACTGATCAGATGACGCTCTACCAACACCTGCCTGTCCAAGGCCGAAAGATCCTGCAAGCTTTCCGAGAATGACTCCTGCATCTCCGGAAGCGCTTCCACCTGTGACCTAATCAGTTCCAGGATTGAATTCCGTTCCGCTTTCTTCGCCCAGCCTGGAAAAGGTCGGTTCCGGAGATTGCGTGCGAGGCGCACCCGGCTGCTGATTACAACTTGGTGATGTGGCCCTTCACCGCGCAGCCATTCTCCAGCAGTAGCCAGCATATTCGAGAATTTCATGGGGAGTTGGAGAGTTCGCTTTCAAGCTGTTTAATCTGATCGCGCAACGACGCGGCCGTCTCGTAGTTCTCGTCGGCCACGGCTTTTTGCAGATTTTCCGTCAGCGCGCGCATCCGGTGGCTGAGCGCCACGGCGCGCTGCGCGCGTTCCGGCAATTTCCCCACGTGTTCGGTACCTTTGTGCATTGCTTTCAAAAGCGAGTTCAGTCCCTCTGCAAACGTGACGTAGCATTCGCTGCATCCCAGGCGTCCAGTTTTTTTGAAATCAGCCTGGCTAAAACCACATACCGGGCATTTTTGCGTGGGCGCTCCCTTTTCGATCTCTTCCGCTGCTCCAATGCCAAGCAGCAGATCGGCAAGAGCGAAGCTCGTGGGGTCCTGTACACCTTTTTCTTTCGAGCAGGCTTCGCACAGATTCACCTTGTGCATCTTGCCTTCAAGAATCTGTGTCAAGAACACCGTAGCATCATTGCATTTGCAAACGTCGCACAACATCTCGCTTAATTAGACCCTGATATTTTGGAAACATTCAACCCCGAATATTTCCCCGACATCCTCTGCGTCAGAAGTGACTTCGGTCAACGCTAGGTGAAAATCGGTGTGCCCGTTTCGCGTGTCATTTCCCGGAAGCGCGCAATTATACGGGTAGTAATGGGGCCGGGTTTGCCGTTACCGATGACGCGTCCATCGGCTTTGACCACCGGAACGATCTCCGCAGCCGTCCCCGTGAGGAAACATTCGTCGGCAGCGTAAACGTCGTGGCGTGTAATGTCGGCCTTCAACGTTTTGAAACCGAGTTCCGCGGCGATTTCAAACGCTACAGACCGCGTGATGCCGCGAAGCGCGCCCGCAGTAACAGGCGGAGTAACAATTTGACCGCGCTTGACAACGAAAATGTTGTCCGCCGTGCATTCGGCAACGTTGCCCTCGTCATTCAACATCAGCGCTTCATCCGCGTCGGCCAGATTCGCCTCCAGCCGCGCCATCACGTTGTTCAAGTAATTGAGGGACTTCACTGCCGGATTTAGTGCGCCCGGATTGCAGCGGCGGGTTGCGCATGTGACGATCGTTAGACCTTTTCGATAAAGGTTCTCGTGATAAAGGGTGATCGCTGCCACAATAATAATCACGCTCGGCGATTTACATTGCATCGGATTTAAACCCAGATTGCCAATCCCGCGCGTGACCAGCAGCCGGACGTAACCGTCCCGTAAATGATTTTGCCGGATTGTTTCGAGGAGAGCTTCCGTCATCTCCTCCTTGGTCATTGGAATTTCAAGGCAGATCGAGCGAGCCGAATCCCACAAACGATCCAGATGTTCGCCAAGCCGAAAAACACGCCCATCATAAAAACGAATCCCCTCGAAAATTCCGTCGCCGTACAGGAGGCCGTGGTCGAACACGGAAATTTTCGCGTCCGCTTCGGAGTAAAATTTTCCGTCAATGTAAATCTTCGCGTCCTTGACGCCCACTGCGGTGGGGCGTGGACGACCTTCAATTGCCGGTTCAACTGCCGCTTCTGCGGTAGGCTCGTGAATTTTGGGTTCGTCTAATACCGCTGCATCCGTGGTTTTCATAGTCGCAAAAAAATCTTCGATGTTTAATCGCGTAATTCAAGCAGCAAAAATAGAAGGCGTTACATCGTTAAACCATTGAATCGTTGAAGCGTAAGCCGCCAATGGATTCGCGATGTAAGGATTTACGACTCACGTCTCCGCTCACTGCAACATTCCATCCTTGATGTGCAATTGCCGATCGCCGCGCGCCGCCAGCCGAGCATCGTGTGTCACTACGAGCAACGTCTTATTTCGCGCACGCGTCAGATCCAACAGCAGATCCATTATCGCATCGCCCGTTTTCGAATCGAGATTTCCAGTCGGTTCGTCGGCAAAAATGATGTCGGGATCGTTCGTTAACGCCCGCGCGATGGCGACACGCTGCTGTTCCCCGCCTGAAAGCTCTGCTGGCAAATGATGGACGCGATCAGCGAGACCGACCGCGGCAAGGCTCTCCTCGGCCCGTTGTCTTGTTGCCCTATGGCCAATCATTCCTGGCAGCAGGACGTTTTCCAATGCGGTAAGTTCAGGCAGCAAAAAGTAACCCTGAAAAACAAAACCCATTTTTTTATTCCGCAAACGCGCCTCTGCGGAGGAGCCGCCACAATACAGTCGCCGGCCTTCGAATTCGACGGTTCCCGATTCGGGACGCTCCAGACCGGCTAAAGTGTAAAGAAGTGTCGTTTTACCCGCGCCGGAAGCGCCGGAAAGAAACACTGCTTCATTACGCTCGACTTCCATGGAGATGCCGCGCAAGACTTCGATCCGGCGCGCGCCCATTCGAAACGACTGATAAATATCACGAGCTATCAACTGCGGTGGCTGCACGGCAACTATCTCTCACTAGGATCGACATCGCACAACAATCATCGCAATTGGTAGGGACGGGCACGCCGCACTGTTCGGAAGCCGCAGCGCGGCGTCCCTACCATTCTTCGGACCGCGCTTGTTGCCAAATGGTTAGGCCATTCCCAATGATTCCAGAGTTGGTCGATCAATCGCTGCCGTTTCGTAAAGTCCGTGGCCACGCTGATTCAACGTCGAAGCGCGGCCTTAGTTGCATGTAGCATGACGCGAAACTGAAGTGACAAACAAATTCAATCATTGAAAACGATGCGCGCACCGAGATCTCTTCGGTACGCAGAAAGCCGCCGTCGAAAATAGTTCGCGGCGGCTCTTTGTAATAGACCTTATTAAGCCATTCCCAAAGATCGCAGCGTCGGCTGATCGATCGTGGACGTTGTGTAAAGGCCGTGGTCGCGTTGATAATTCGCGATTGCATCACGCGTAAGCGGCCCGAGAAGACCATCCACTTCGCCTTGATAATAACCTTGCTGTTGCAGCGCCGCCTGCGCATTGGCAATTACCTGGTCGGGCGGCAAATGATTGTAGCCGTAGATGGGACCATCCCACGCGTAGTACGCGTTAGGATTGTAGCCCCAAGCTGGGAACCAATACCCCGCGTTCCAGTAATACGGTGCACCGAACACGAAAACAATATTGCTATGATGGCTATGCCACCAGTTCTGATCGTGCCACTCTGATTTATAGTTGCGGAAAACAGTATATTGCTGGCCCTGCCAGTTTTGGCTTCCTTCAATGTGTTTGTTCGGCTGGAACTTCACGGGCGGTGCCTTTGCCGTGTTTGGCTGTTTTGGAAGATTGAACTTCTGCGCCTTAAGTGGCTTGCCTGCTTTCGCCGTACCGGCTGCCGCAGTCTTTCCTGTTGTCGTCGCCGTAGCAGCCTTGCCTGCCTTGCCCGGTCCTGTTACCTTTCCGCCCTTTGCCGCCTTGCCGGTTTGCACCTGAGAAGCTTCCTTTGCGGTTTGGCCTTTCTTGCCCTTCTGACCTTGAGAAGCTTCCATTGGGGTTTGGCCTTTCTTGCCCTTCTGACCCTGAGAAGCTTCCATTGGGGTTTGACTCTTCTTGCCCTTCTGACCCTGAGAAGCCCCCATCGAGGTTTGGCCCTTCTTGCCCTCATAGGCTCCCATTGACGTTTTCTTGGGACCTGCTCCAGCGCCCGTCACATGTCCGGTCGTAGGCTGAGGTGCGTGCTGCGCCGTTGGCGCCTGCTTTTTCTTTTGTGGTTTGTTTTCTTCTGGCTGCGCACTGTACGCGACACTCACGAGCCCAAGACTGCAAATCAAAGCAACAAATATTTTCATAAGTTTTTTCATTCGGGGTTGTTAGACCTTTTAGTGCCTCTATTTATTCAACGGTGCAGCGTTGGTTTTTGGATGCCTTCCCTGCCACAAAAACGCGCTGGCTATTGCGCTCAAATGCTCCAGTCCTCAGCGCTGTTGGCGCACGGCCTCGAACAACACAATTGCAACCGCTGTAGCCAGGTTCAGACTTCGCGTCCCGTGCATCGGAATAGTGATGCAGCTATCAACATTGGCGGCGAGTAGATCCTCCGCGAGGCCTTTGGTTTCGCGACCAAAGACCAGGAAATCATCTTTCTGAAATCTCGCTTCATAGTAAGGGCGTTTGCTTTTTGTCGTCAGAAAAAAGTAGCGCGCGCCAGCCGGTTGCGCACGCCGCAATGCGTCGAAAGAATCCCACACTTGGAGACGCACTTCGTTCCAGTAATCAAGGCCGGCCCGGCGCAATTCTCGATCGTCGAGGAAAAAGCCGAGCGGTTTGACGAGATGCAGGGTTGACCGCGTTGCCAGACAAAGCCGACCAATGTTGCCGGTGTTCGGCGGAATCTCCGGTTCAACAAGAACGATGTTAAACACGAACGCTTCCTCTTCCGCTTAGTCTTAATCTCCCTCTGAACGATTGAGAGACAGAACTAGAGGAAGATTCGCTACAGCTTCGAGGCGACAAATTTCTCCAGCTTCACCACATCAGCCGCGAATTTGCGAATTCCCTCGCCAGTTTTTTCGTAGGCCATTGCGTTCTCGTTTAACAGCCAGCGGAATTTCTTTTCGTCGAACTCGAGCTTGTCGATCTTCGTCGCTTTCGCTTTTTCGGGATCAAGTTTGCGTTCGAGCGGGTCGGTCGATTCGGAAAGTTCTTTCATTAGTTCGGGGCTGATCGTCAGGCAATCGCACCCCGCCAGCTCGCGGATTTGACCAGCGTTGCGGAAGCTTGCGCCCATGACCTCGGTCGGGATATCGAACTTCTTATAATACGTATAAATCTCAGTAACTGACTGCACCCCAGGATCTTCCGGACTGCTGTAATCGCGCTTGTATTCTTTCTTGTACCAATCGTAAATCCTGCCGACGAACGGCGAGATGAGCTGCACTTTTGCTTCCGCTGCGCGCACCGCCTGTGGCAGCGAAAACATCAGCGTCAGATTGCAGCGGATGCCTTCCCTTTGTAGTTGCTCGGCCGCGTTCAATCCCTCCCAAGTCGATGCGATCTTAATCAACACGCGTTCCCGTGGAATTTTGCGCTCCTCGTAAAGTTGAATCAGCCGCCGCGCTTTCTTGATCGAGCCTTCCACATCATACGACAAACGCGCGTCGGTTTCGGTCGAGACGCGCCCCGGCACGATTTCCAAAATGTCGCAGCCAAACTGGACCAGCAGATGATCGCAAATGTCTTCAATCTGCTCGTGTCCGCTCAGACCTGATTTCTTTCGATCGGCCACCACCTCCTCGACCAAATGCGCGTACTCTGGTTTTTGCGTGGCGGCATACACGAGACTTGGGTTCGTTGTTGCGTCCTGCGGCTTGAAGTCCTTGATCGATTCAAAGTCGGCGGTGTCGGCCACGACTTTCGTGAACTTCTTCAGTTGCTCGAGTTGATTCAGTTTCGTTTTCTTTTCTTCGGCGATAGCAGTGCTCATAATGAATCCTCCATTGGTGTTAGCCGTAAAACGTACGCCTCGAATAAATATCGACAATCAAAAATCTGTAAGGACGCTCGATGACCGCCGCGTACATGCTCAGATGTCGACGCTCGTAGAGCGTCCCTACAGTTTGGCAGAAACTGTCGACCGGGATTGAACAGCCCTCCTCGAACCGATCGCTGCTTTGACGAAATTGTTCCCGAGCTCCCACATCGGGCCGGGGAATTTGCGGCATTCCGTGAGAACGTCGTCGAGAGCGTTCACAAACATGTCCACTTCCTTTTCGCCGATGATGAGTGGCGGCAAAATTTTCATCACGTCCATGGCGTGCCCGGCTACCTGGGTAAGAATGCGATGTTTGCTCAGCATTTGGGTTACCACCATTTGCGCGAACAGCACCTTGTCGATTTTGTGCAGAAGTTTCCAGGCCATCTTCAGCTTGAGCTCGCTCGGCTCGTGAAATTCGATTCCGATCATCAAGCCCTTCCCGCGAACTTCTTTGATGAAGGAATGTTTCGCGCGCAGCGCATCGATCCTTTCCATCAGCAGCGCGCCCATCTTCGCCGCGTTCTCGATTAACTTCTCGTTGTCGATCACTTCAAGCGCGGCCAAACCGCAGGCCATGGCGAGGTTGTTGCGCCCGAAAGTTGTCGAATGAACCACGCAGCGATCCATTCGCGAAAACGTTCTTTGGTAAATCTCGCGTCTGGTCACAATGGCGCCGCAGGGCACGTATCCGCCGCTCAACGTTTTTGCGAGCGTAATGATGTCCGGCTCTAAATTCCAATGCTGGAATCCGAACATTTTTCCTGTGCGACCGAGCCCGGTCTGCACTTCATCTGAAATCAGGAGCGTGCCGTACTTGCGACAAAGTTCTTGCGCGCGAACAAAGAAATCAGTCTTGGAAGTTTGACAGCCTTTTCCCTGAACGGTTTCGATCACAAACGCTGCGACATCGCGCGATCGCAGTTGTCGATCTAACTCGTCGATGTCGTCGAGCGCTACCCGTGCGTCGAAGCCTTCCATCAACGGGCCGAATCCGTCGGTGAAACTTTCACAACCCATGAGCGAGAGTGAACCCCATGAGCGAGAGTGAACCAAGACTCAATCCGTGAAACGCGCTCGCCAGCGACACGGCCCGTTTTCGGCCGGTCGCAGCACGCGCGAACTTCAGCGCGCCTTCCATCGCTTCAGTCCCGGAGTTACAGAAGAAAACGGCGTTTAAGTGCGCGGGCGTCCGCTTCACAAGCGCTTCAGCCAGCAATCCGCTCAGGAGCGAGCAATCCATCTGCACCATGTTTGGGAGATCCAGGTCGAGAACGTCGCGGATCGCTTGTTGCACCATCGGGTGATTGCGACCGATGTTGAATACGCTGTAACCACTCAGGAAATCCAGATACGCCTGATTATCCATGTCGTAGAGGTATGCGCCCTCCGCTCGCGCATATACCTTGTCGAACCCGATGACCCGCTGAGCAGCCACCAGGGTTGGGTTCACGTGGCGCTCGTGCAGCTGATAGTTTTCACCCAGCCGCGCCGCTACGATTTCCTTCAGATCAAAAGCCATTGGGCAACGTTCTGCGAAGTCGCTGGGAACGCAACTGCTACGGCCTCCAATCCTGATAAGCTTGATGGGCGCCTCTCGTCAGGTTGGTTTTTCCCGGTGAATATCGTTCCAGCTGCGTAGCAAGCCATTGGAACCATTCAAAAGTCTTCTGTGACCCACTGCGGCGTCGTTCTTCTTCGACATAGGACTGGACTTTACGCCAGGCCAAACGAACTGTGCCACCCAGCAGGTCCCCGACTACGGTCAAAGGTACAATTCGCGCATACACAGAATAGCCAAGGCCTTCCAGTATGCAGCCCACCGCCTGCACTGCAGCGAACACACGGGCGTCCCCTTCGATCTCCGACGCGGTCGATCCGTCGGGGATACTCTGCACGACGATCATCGACTTCATCCATTCTGGAGTGAGGATTGCTTGGACGGCGGCAAACGCCGCGCGTTCCGCGCGCTCTTTCCGTGCACGACGCGCTTCCAGCAAACCGAATGCGACCGCAGTCAAAACAGCTAATGCCGTCGCTACATTT
>WNEQ01001824.1_pt1 | contig 11227 bp, 8 predicted proteins | sample 5399971 | NCBI WGS metagenome assembly WNEQ01 (sample SAMN13153330, study PRJNA577476) | soil metagenome | isolation source: 20 cm grassland meadow soil 2 days after 1st rain plot 5 | place: USA:California | collected 2015-09-18
AACCTGCACCCGCGCGGGACGTCCATCGTATCAACGGCCTCGCCCCGGATCACCGGAAGCCGGCCATCGACGGCGTGGCGCCGGCCGTTGTTCTGGGCGCTCGGCAGCGACGCGAGCAGCGCCGCGGTGTAGGGGTGCTTCGGCTCCAAGCCCGTCGCGAGAACGTCGCGCGCCGGACCGTGCTCCATCACGGTGCCGCCGTACATCACGGCAACGGTATCGGCCAGCCGCGAGACGACGCGGATGTCGTGGGTGATGAGCAGCGTGGTCACGCCGACCTCGGATTGCAGCTCGGCGAGCAGCGCCACGATACGCGACTGGATCGTCGCGTCCAGTCCCGTCGTCGGCTCGTCCGCGATGAGCAACGAGGGCCGGGAGGCGAGCGCCATCGCGATCATCGCGCGCTGGCACATACCGCCGGAGAGGCCGTCCGGGTACTGATCGAAGCGCAGGCGCGGCGAATCCATGTGCACCCGTTCCAGCCAGCCGATCGCCCGTTCCCTCGCCTCGCTCGCGTTCGTCACACCCGTGTGCAGGCGAATGGCCTCGCTGATCTGCTGGCCCACCGTGACGAACGGGTTGAGCGACGACTTTGGATTCTGAAAGATCATGGCGATCTCTTTGCCGCGCACGCCGGTGAGCGAGCGTTCGACCCGCGCTCGCCATCCCGCCTCGTTTTTTCTCACCGCGACGATCCGGCCGTCGCGCTCACTCACACGGACGTAGCGCTCGAGGTCGGCGAGCAGGTTGCGCCGACCGTGACCGTTGCCGCCGGCGAACTCGATGGCTCCCGTGATCACGCCCGGGCTGCCGCCGACGAGGCCGAGGATCGACAGCGCGGTCACGCTCTTGCCGCTGCCGCTCTCGCCCACCACGCCGAGCGTTTCTCCGGGCGCGACGGCGAGGCTGACGCCGTCGACCGAACGGCTGAACGCCGCCTTGGCGCGGGAATAGAAGTACGTCCGCAGATCCCGGATCTCGAGCACCGGCGGGCGCGTCACGAGGCGCTCTTGGTCTCGAGGATCTTGTTCAAGCCGTCGCCGAGCAGGTGAAAGCCGAGGATGGTGCCCAGGATCGCCAGCGCCGGCGCCGTCGACGGCCAGAACTTGCCGTGGAAGAAGTAGTTCGCGCCGGCCTGCACCATGTTGCCCCACGAGGGCGTGGGCTCCTGCACGCCGAAGCCGAGATAGCTCAGGCTCGTCTCGACGAGGAGCGCCTCGCCCATCCCGAGCGTGGCCTGGATGATCAGCAGCGGCGCGCAGTTGTACCAGAGGATGTGCTTGGCGACGATGACGCGCGTCGGCAGGCCGAGCACGTGGGCCGCCTCGATGAAGTTCTTCGTCCTTAGAAACTGGATCTTGCCGGCGATGATCGACGCGACCGCGGGCGCGCCGGTGATCCCGACCACGAGCATCACGTAATAGATGTCCGCGCGGAACGCCGCGATGACGAGCAGGATCAGGACCAGGCGCGGCACCGCATCGACCAGGTTGCTCAGATAGGTGACGAGTGCTTCCGCGCGGCCGCCGCGGTAGCCGGCCGTCACGCCGAGCGTGGCGCCGAGCACGAGCGAGATCGCGACGGCGAGCAGCCCCGGCAGAAAGTACGCCTGGATGCCGACGATGAGCCGCGAGAGGATGTCGCGGCCCAGGAAGTCCGTGCCGAGCGCGTGGCCCCCGCCGGGCGGCGCATTGAGCCGCGCCATGTCCATGCGCGCGGGGTCGTCGGGCAGCCACCCGGCGGCGCCGGAGGCGTAGGAGATGACGACGGTGCCGACGACGAGCAGGCCGTAGCCGACCGCAAGCTGGTCGGCGAGCTTCGCCGCCCGCCAGCGCGAGCGCTCCGGGCGCTCCGCGACCTCGCCGGCGGCCTGACGGTAGCGGCGCACGTCGCTACTCCGTCGCCGTCCGCGGATTGACGCCGGCGTAGATCACGGCGCGGAGCAGGCTCGCCGCCCGCACGAAGGCCGCGGCCACCAGCGCGATACCCATGATCACCGGGAAGTCGCGATCCTGGGCCGCCTGCCACGCCATCCGACCGAGGCCCGGCCAGTTGAACACCTGCTCCACGATGACGGCGCCCCCGATGATGAAGGGGATCTTGGCCGCGATCATCTCGGTCATCGGCAGCAGGAATCCCTCCTTGAACGCGTGCCGCCACACCGGCGCGCCCTTCGCGCGCGCGGTGCGGATGTAGTCCTCCGTCAGGACCCGCCCGAGCTCGCCGCGCAGATGCCGGATCACCTCGCTCACGGTGCCGTTGGCGACGCCCAGCACGACGATCGGCAGCAGGCCGTACAGCCAGCCGTGACGCGCCGGCGCGGCGCTCGCCGACAGGAGCGGGAAGACGCCGAAGCGGTGGATGAAGACGTAGATGACGACGTAGCCGAGCCAGAAGACCGGGATCGCGGAGACCAGGTAGACGGCGAGCCTGAACGCGCGCGCGAGGGGGCCGGCCGAGCGCGAGGCCGAGTAGAGCGCGACGGGCACCGCGAGCAGCAGCGTGACGAGCAGCGAGCCGAGGGTGAGGTAGAGCGTGTTCGGTCCCGCCCGCGCGATCTCGCCGGCCACGGGTGCGCCGGTGCGGATCGACGTGCCGAGGTTGCCGTGGGCCATGTTGCCGAGCCACGCGAGGTATCGGCCGTACCAGGTGGTGGGAACGCCGAGGGCCTCGCGCACGGAGGCGCGCGCGGCCCCGCCCGGCGCCTGCCCCTCCAGCAGCACGCTGAAGGGGTCACCGGGCGACAGATGCAGGATGACGAAGACGACGAGGCTGACGCCCAGCAGTAGCAGCGCGGTCAGCGCCAGCTCCCGGGCCGCCATCGCGCCGACGCGCCGGAGCGCCGCGAGCTGCGTCGTTACTTTTGCTCCGTGACCGGGATGAACCATTCATCCGCGAACGAGAAGAACTTGTAGGGATGAATCGCGACCCGGCGCAGCTTCTTGTGGTAGCCGCTGTAGTTCGTCAGCGTCCACAGGAACGTGTACGGCGCCTCCTCGGCCAGCAGCGCGTGCAGCTTGCGGTTGATGGTGCGCCGCTTCTCGTGGTCGAGCGTCAGCTTGCTCTCGACGATGAGGCCGTCGACCTCGGGATTCGAGTACCCGCCGAAGTTGTTCTTCCAGGCGCCGATCTCGGCGGAGTGAAACAGCGAGGAGATGTCCGCGGAGTCGTCGAAGACCCAGGAGGCCAGGATGACGTCGAAGTCGTGCTCGACGAAGACGGCGTCCTTCCAGGCCTGCCACTCCTTGAACTCGACCTTCACGGTGACCCCGATGGCCTTGAGGTAGTTCTGGAACGCGAGCACCACCCGCTTGACCGCCTCGCTCTCCTTCTCGATCGGCACCTTGAGCGAGAGCGCCAGCGGCTTGCCGTCCTTCTGCATGACGCCGTCGGGACCCGCGCTGAAGCCGGCCTCTTTCAGGAGCGCGACCGCCTTGGCCTGATCGTGCGGCAACGGCTGCACGTCGAGGTTGTAGGCCCAGCTGCCGGGCGCGAAGGGGCCCGAGATGATCGTGCCCTGGCCGTTGAAGAACGAGTCGAGCATCTCCTGGCGATTCACGGCGTGCGAGAAGGCGCGGCGCACGCGCTTGTCGGCCAGCAGCGGGTTGCGCAGGTTGTAGCCGAAGAACGCGTAGGACAGCGCGTTGTACGGCTGCAGCACGAAGCGCTTGTCACCCTGCAGCTCCGGCAGGTCACGCGGGTTGACGAGCACGAGCATGTCGATGGCGTTGAACATCATCGCCTGCGTCATGATGTTCTGGTCCGCGAACGGCCGGGAGACGAACTTGTTGATGTGCGGCCGGCCCTTGAAGTAGTCCTCGTTGGCCATCAGCACGATCTCGCGGTCGGCGGTGACGCCCTTGACGACGTAGGGGCCGGTGCCGATCGGGCTGCGCACGAAGGGATCCTCGCGCGTGAGGAACTGGGAGTTCGCCGGCCCGTGCGCGGGGATGATCTTGAAGCTGAACTTCGCCAGCGCGTTCAGGATCGGGCGCTTGAGCGTGAAGCGCACGGCGGCGTCATCCACCTTCTCGACCCTCTCGATGAACTCGTAGCGCACCTTGAGCGGCGTGATCGTCTTGGGATGCATCATGATGTTGTACGTGAAGACGACGTCCTCGGCCGTGAACGGCTTGGGCGCCTCGCTCTCGCGCGGATGCCAGCGCACGTCCTTGCGCAGGAAGAAGGTGTAGATGCGGCCGTCCTTGCTCACCTCCCAGCGCTCGGCCAGCTCGGGGATGATCACCTGCTTCTCGTCGATGCCGACCAGCCCGTTGAACACCAGCTCGGTGATGCGCAGCGAGATCATCTCGTTGCTGGTGACCGGGTCGAGCGTGGCCGGGCGGCCGTACTCGCCGTAGGCGAGGCTGCCGCCGTCGGGCCGGCCGTCGTTCTTCGAGGCGGCCGGGGAGACGGCCGGCACCGTCGCCAGCACGGCCAGGGTCAGGAGGAGCGGCGCGATTCGGGATAGTCTGTTCATAACGCCTCGTCAGAAGATCTTCACGTCGCCCGCACTCTTGTGCGTCATCGCGTACACGCCCTGCAGCGTCTCCTGGAGCCGGCGCACCACGGGGAACTGCCGGCTCATCTCGAAGTAGATCTCGAGGCTCTCGGAGAACTGCGTGGTCTGGTAGTACGCCTCCGCCAGCGTCACGAGGAGCAGCGGATCGTTCGCCTCGATCCGGTTCTTGTTGGTCTTGTCGCGCGCCGACTCCAGGTAGGCCACGGCGCGCGGCAGGTCGCCCTTGCGCAGGTGGTAGGTGCCGAGGGCGAAGTTGAGCGCCGCCGTCTTGCGCCGCTCGCCCGCCTCGGCGGCGCGGACGGCGCGCGGCTCCACCGCGGCACACGCCAGCCGATACCGCACGCAGGCCGCCACGATGTCCGCGAGCACGTCCGGGTCGGCCGGCGCGTCGGCGGCCAGATCCGCCAGCACCGAGCCGGCGTCTCCGCGCCGGGTGAGCAGCGAGCGCGCGGCGGCCTCGCGCACGCGCGCGCGATTGCGGTAGGCCGGCGGCGCGTCGGGCAGCGCCAGGAACGCGCGCGTGGCCTGCAGCGCGCGCTCGGCGTCGCCCGCCTCCAGGAAAGCGGCGCCGAGGTAATACTCCGCGGTGCCCTTCAGGCGTGGGTCGGCGGCCCCGCGCTCGAGCGCCTGGCGGCTCGCCTGCCGGTAGAGGGCGGCCAGCTCGCCGAGCAGCGCCGGGTCGTAGAAGTTGATGGTCTTGGCCGGCCCCAGCACTTCGGTCGCCGTCGGCGCCCTGAGGTCGGTCTGCTCGACGAGCGCGAGCGCCTTGGCCGTCAGGCCCGCTCGCGCGTACACGCCGATGAGCCTCTGCCGCACGAGCGGCCGCTCGCCGTCCTTCAGCGCCGCCTCGGCGAGCGCGACGGGGGCCGGATCGGTGATCCCGGCCCGGCTGTAGACCGCCGCCAGCGTCGCCTTGACCTGAGAGTCCCTCGCGTCGAGCGACTTCCAGATCGTCCGCGCCGCCGCGGTATCCCTGAGCACGAAGTGCGCGAGGCCCAGGTGCGCACGGGCCTGGGCCCTGAAGGCGGGCTCGACGCCGGCGTCGGAGGCGACGCGCTCCAGCGGCGCGATCGCTTCCGCGGGCCGTCCGCTCTCGAGCAGCGTTTGCCCGAGATAGAGGCTCGCGAGGCGGCTGGCGCCGGGCCCGCGACTGGCGGCGAGCGCCTTCAAATATTCGAGCTGGATCGGCGTGGCCGACTGCGCGAGGTCTCGATGCAGCTCGGCGCTGCCGAGATACACGATCCCGAGCGTGAGCGAGGCGGCCGCCTGCCGGGCCGGGTCCAGCGAGGGCAACGCCGTCTCGAGCGTGCGGGCGGCGTCGTGGTAGTGACGCTGCTCGTACAGGCGCGTCGCGCGCGCCACGGCGTCGTCCGCCGCCCACGCCGGCGTCGCCGCCAGCAGCGCGAGGATCACCAGCAGCATCATTCCTTGAGCCTCAAGACGAAGATCTGATCCCACTGGTCGACCTGCGCGCGGAACGCGATCACGCCGTCCGGCGAGCAGGTGACGTCGTGGTTCATCTTCGTCTCGGTCTTGATGGGGACGTTCGTCCCCCGTACGAGATCGGCGAGGTGCAGGGGGTTGTACTCGGCTCGATCGTCCTTGACGTAGACGATCCCGGTGCTGTCCGGCATCCAGGCCGGGCCGCGCTCGACGTCGGGCACGACACCGGTGGCCACGACCTTGGCCGCGAGCCCGGCGCCGTCGGTGGGATCCGAGCCGTCGGCGGCGATGACGACAATGGCCCACGTCCTCGGATCGCCGGCCGGGTTGTAGTTGGAGTAGAACGCGATCTTCCTGCCGTCCGGCGACCACACCGGTCGCAGGTCGTCGTGGGTCCACGTCGTGAGCGCGCGCAGCGTATCGGCGGGCCGCCGTACGTCGCCGATCACGTAGACGTCGTGGTTGTCATTGTTGCCGTGGAGCACGGTCACCTTCGTGCCGTCGGGCGACCACTGCGGATAGAGAAACGGGCTCGTGCCCCAGGTCAGCCGGGTCAGCGCGCGTGACGCGACGTCGATCAGGTAGAGATCGCCCTTGCCGGTCCGCCCCGAGACGAACACGAGCTGATCGGCCACCGGCGACCAGTCGGCCTGACCGTCCTTCTCCTTGTGATCCGTGAGCCGCGTCGTCTTTCCGCCGCTGAGCTCGTGCACGTACACGTCGTAGTTGCCCGTGCCGCCGTTGCTGGTGAAGGCCAGGCGATCGCCCGCGGGCGACCACGCGATGCCGGCGTTGTAGCTGACCTCGTCGGCCAGGCCCGGGAAGAAGAACTTGGGCTCCTTGCCGGCCTGGGACGCCTGAGAGTAGATGGTGTGCACGATCGTGCCGTCGGCCCGCGCGACCACGATCTCCTTGCGGTCTCCCCGACTGCGCTCGAACGCGATGAGCTTGCCGGACCGGCCCCACACCGGATTGGCGTCGTTGCGGCCGGACTCGATGCTGGTGAGGGGACGCACGTAGCGCGGCACGATCGCGGCCGGTGCCGCTTGCGCAGCCGGTGCCGTCGGCTCCTCAGCCGCCGTGGCCGGAGCCATCGCCGCGAGCGCGGCGGTCAGCACCACGCGGGCGAGAGCACGACGGCGGCGCGCGGCGTTCATGGCGCTATGACTGGTCTTTGATCTGGTCCCAGTACTTGCGCGCGCCCGCGCGGCTCTGCTCGAAGGTCGGATTGCCCTCGAGCCGCTTGGGGAAGAAGTCGAAGTACTCGCGCCAGGCCAGATCGGCGGCGCCCTGCAGCGAGCCCTTGCGGGTGACGAGGTAGAGCTTGTGGTAGGCGAGGGCGAGGTAGTAGTACGTGTCGTGCAGCGCCTCGTCATGGTGCGCGGTCGGGAAGAATCGCGTGTTCTGCTTGGCCACTTGAAGGGTCTGCACCGCCTTCGCCAGCGCCTGGGTGGCGCCCTCGCGGTCGCGATCGACCAGGCGGCTGCCCTTCTCGTAATAGGCGTGCCCGAGGTTGGTGAACGCCACCGCGAACTGCTTGTAGACGAGGTCCTTGTTCTGCGGCAGCGTCAGCACGCTCTCGAACTCGCGGACGGCGGCCTCGTAGTCGTTCTTGTCGTCGAGATAGATCTGGCCCAGACGCGCGTGCGCCTCGGAGTAATCCGGGTGCGTCTTGTCCGTGGCGCCGTAGGCCTGGATGGCGGCGTTGACGTCGCCCTGCTGCACCGCGCGCTCGCCGATCTTCAGATAGTCCTTGTGCAGGACGATCCGCCGCTCGCCGGTGCGATCCTCCACCTTCTTGTCGAACTCCACGACCTCTTCCCAGTCACGGTAGTCTTCGGCGCCGACCGATAGCTTGACGGTGTGGAACCCGAGGCTGACCGGCTTGCCCTCGAGCAGCGGCGTCTTGCCGAACGCGTCGCCGTCGACCATGACCGTGGCGCGCGAGGGCTCGGAGTCGACCTTGAACACGGCGTTGTTGACCGCGAGGACGAACTCCTTGGCGCCCTGGCCCTTGTCCATGCGGAGCCGCTCGGCCACCTGCTGATAGCCGTGCCGGTAGAGGACGATGTCGTAGGTCTTGCCCGGGCGCAGCCGCACCTCGGCCCGCCCGTCGGCGCCGGTGGTGCCCGCCCAGTCGCCGTTGAGGTAGATGTTCACGCCCCCGAGCGCGGTGACATCGGGCGCCAGCCCGCCCTTGGTCGACAGCGCGACCGAGGTGCCGGAGTCGTCGTCGCCCGCCGGGTGTATGCGGCGCACGACGCGATCGCCGGGACTCACCGTCCGGCCCTTGTTCACGGTCTCGACCTCGGCCCAGGAGCCGCCGTCCTCCGCGCGATTCACGCGCAGGCGGCCCACTTCGTGCCGTCGCGCCTCGTTCCCATCGCCCTTGGACGCCTCCGCCACGACGAGCGCGAACTCCGTTCCGCGTCCGACGCGGTACGGCCTGCCGAGATTGAGCCGGGAGCGCTCGCCGTCCACCTCGACGACCGTGCCCTCGAACGGGAAGCGCTCCATCACGTTGCCGACGATCTCGCGGACGGCGCCGTTGATGGCGCCCGCGTCACGCGCGCGCGCGATCTGGCTCCAGACGAGGGTGCCGTTGGCCACGTAGAACTTGGCCTCGACGATGACGCCCTTGTCGTCGCGGGCGACGCTGCCGAGCACGATCATGTCGACGGTGCGGCGCAGCGGCGTGTCCTTCCAGCCCTTGGTCGCGATCTTGTCGATGCTGAGCTTCAGCCGTTTGACCTCGGCCTCGAGCGCGGCGCCCGGCACCTCGCGAAATACCGAGGACTTGAAGAGCTGGGCCGCGATGGCCGCCTCCGCCTGGGCGGCGACGTCCTTGAGATCGGCTCCCGGTGTGTTGCCGGCGAACCGATTCACGCCGACCCGGATCGGGCGGGGAGTGGCCGGCGCGAAAACGCGCTGGACCCCGACCTGGCCCTCGAGGACGACGGCGGTCTTCCAGTCGGCGGGCAGGTACCCCGACACCGACAGCGCGATCTGCGCCTTGCGGCCCGGCGCGCCGTCGTACGTATAGATGTAGACGCCGCGGTCGTCGGTCTTGCCGAGCGCTCGGCCGTCGAGGCTCACCGCGACCCCGGGCACGCCGGCGCGCACCCCGTACTCATCGCTGATGGCGGTCACGGTCAGGACGGCGCGCCGTGCGAGCGCGACCTCGAGTCGTTCGCCCGGCTGGACGGACGCCCTCTTGTTCCAGGCCGCATAGCCTTGCTTGCTCACGGTCAGCGCGACGCCATTCGCGGGCAGCGTCGTGTACTCGTGCACGAGCTCGCCCTTGGCGTCCGTCTTGCCGAGCTCCTTGTCGTTGAGCTTGACGGTGGCGTCGCCGACGGGCGTCCCGCCCTCGCTCACGGCCAGGGTGAAGTAGCGGGTCGCGCGCAGGTCGGCCTCGAGCGTATACCGGTCGATGATCTTGCCGTCCTTGCCGAGCTTGACGAGGAACGTCGTCTTCCACGGAGCGATGCGGTGCCCGGCCAGCTCCCGGCTCACGAGCACCTCGACCTCGGCGCCGGCATTGCGCGTGATCGGCTTGGCGACCACGCCCGCGCTGTCCGTCACGCCGAACGGCTTCCCGTCGACCAGGACGGAGGCGCCGGGCGCCGGCTGTCCGTCCATCCGCGCCTTGATCTCGAGCTGCACCTGCTGACTGCTGCACGCCGCGAGGAGCAGCGCCGCCGCGGCGGCGATCCCGTACCGGATTCCGTCGCTGATCATGGTCCCCCTACATCGTGGGCGGCTGGATGTTCACTTCACCGGGATTGATGATCTTGTCTTCGTCGGAGCGCGAGCCCTGGATCGTCTTGCGCTTGGCTTCCTGGATCTTCTTGAGCTTGAACTCGATCTTCTTGCTCGTGTACTTGCCGATCTGAACCGTCTGCGTCTCGGTCTCGTATCCGATCCGGCTCGCTTCCACCTTATACGTTCCGGGACGCAGCCGATCCTTGACCGACTCGAACTTGCCCTGGGCGTCCACCGTCACCGCATGGGAGGCCTGCTCGACGGCCGCCGTCGTGTTCATCATGTTCACGACGGTGCCCTGCGCGCTCTCGTTCGCCACCGGCTGCTGCCCGGCGTCGACGAGCTGGACGGTGCCCTGGATCTTGGCCGCGCAGCCCGACAACGACACCATCACGACCAGCGCTGCGATCGCGTACGCACCTCGAGTCGTCATGCCCGTTTCGTCTCCATGCGAACAAAAGTCGGCGGGAATTCCGTTCGGCTCATTCTGCATTCTAGGAGACAGGCGGGCAGCGAACCAAGCACTGCCTTGTGCATCCGGCACTCGCGTGCTCGCCGACGACGGAACGGCACAAGTGTGGACCACGATGGCATCGGGAGCGCCGGACTGGCACACGTTGCGCGCGATGGCGAGCGCGCCCGATCACTCATCGGGTCGTCAGGCGTTTCGCCCGGACTCCGGCCGGCGGACATCGCGCCATCCGACGTTTTCCGCGTGGCATTCGTCTTGCCCGGTGCGCCCGCCGAGCCGTGCGTGGGCCGGCCAGCGGAGGATCGATCATGGACTCACGAGTCGAACGATGCTTGCTGCAGCTCCTCGCCGACCTCCGCGGAGGCCCGACGGATCTCGGAAAGCTGGTGACGCGAGTCCATCAGCGGCGTCGCAGCGTGGTGGCGGTCTCGGCGAATGCGATCACGCGCTGGAACAGGGACGCTCCCGACGCGTGGCGACGCGTGCAGGAGTGGCTCACCAAAAAGGGCGTCGAGATCATCGTCGCGTAGGGAGGGCTCAGACGACGCGGTCGCGCCGCAGCCGCTCGATCTCGGCCGGCGCGTAGCCGGCCTCGGCGAGGATCTCGTCGGTGTGCTCGCCCAGCGTCGGCGGCTCGCGCTCGATGTCGGGACCGCCGTGGGCGAGGCGGAAGCCCGAGCCGACCAGGCGCATCGGCCCGTAGCGCGAGTCGATCGTCTGCAGCACGTCGCGGTGTGCGAGCTGCGGGTGCCGCGTGATCTCCTCGATCTTCCACACGGTCGCGCACGGCACGTCGGCGGCGGTGAGCCGCGCCTCCCACGATTTCGGCTCGTCCTTGGCCAGCGCCGTCTCGATGACCTCGCGCAGCGCCGGCTCGTTCTCGGTGCGCGCGCGCCAGTCCTTGAACCGCGGATCGTCGAGCGCGTCGGCGCGGCCGATCGTGCGCATGAGCCCGGCGAACTGCTTCTCCGTCAGCACCGCGAGCACGATGTAGCCGTCGCCGGCGCGGAAGCGGCCGGCCGTCG
>WNEQ01001825.1_pt1 | contig 11224 bp, 10 predicted proteins | sample 5399971 | NCBI WGS metagenome assembly WNEQ01 (sample SAMN13153330, study PRJNA577476) | soil metagenome | isolation source: 20 cm grassland meadow soil 2 days after 1st rain plot 5 | place: USA:California | collected 2015-09-18
CAGACCTTTTCATCTCCATCCATGCAAACTCGAGCCGAATGCGGGCTGCTCGGGGCGTTGAAACATACTTTCTGAACTTTACGTCATCGCGTGAGGCGTTGGAAACCGCCTCTCGCGAGAACGCGGCATCCGAACGATCGATTCACGAGCTTCAAGATCTCGTAAAGAGGATTATGCTGCGCGACAAGCTCGACGAATCCCGTGAGTTGGCGCGCCATATCCAGCACGCCATGGCCGCTCGGAAAGGTGCGGGCACCGATCGCGGCGTGAAGCAGGCGCCATTTGTGGTACTCATTGGCGCAAATATGCCATCGATTCTGGCCGAGATTTGTTTCATCAGCAATCCTCAAGAAGAGAAAGTCGTCAAGACCACTGCCAACCGCCAGGCGATTGCCGAGGCTCTGTTTGAAGGTGTAAGATCGTATGCGGAGTCTCTTAGCGGCACGAAAACCGCAGGAACCCAGGACAAAATCAACTAGGGAGGTAATTCGGGGACAGACACCGGATTTCTGAAGGACAAGAAGAAATCCGGTGTTTGTCCCCGAATTACCAATCTCAAATAAATTAAATGTCAACAAGATGGTTCTGGAGCATGCTGTTGCCGCTCCTGACAGCAGCAGCTTTGCAGGGCCAGTCGCGGGAATCCATCCTTAAGGCTGTTACGGAAACTTCGAGATGGTCCCCAGCCGATAAGCCCATCCAATACGACGAGAAGAACATCGAAACGATTGCAGGAAAGCGCGCCGCCACGATCAGGCGTTATGGCTTCGTGGGTGCGACCACCCAAAACTGGAAAGAACCAGAAGGCAAGATCCGCCTCACCTTGTATGAGATGGCGGATGCGATCGCAGCCTATGGTCTATTCACAATGGAACGTGCGGCCGCACAGCCTAGTCCTGAGTCAGTTCCTGTTGGTACGGAAGGCTTCCGAATCGGCAATCGAGTCGTGTTTTGGCAATCGAAATATCTGGTCACACTGGAGGGGCTTCCGGCTTCCGTTGTCGAGTTCGCGCGCATTATTGGAGAGCACATTTTGGGGCGTTCGCGAAAGCCACCGGTTTCCCAACATCTTCCGCCGGAAAATCTAATTCAAGGGACGGACAGATATATCGTCGATGAGGCGAGCGTTGGACGAGAGCTCGGGTTGGATCCGGGGGTGCTAGGTTTCGACGATAGCGTTGAAATCGCGACCGCGGACTATCGGGTCAACGAAAAGACGGCTCACCTTGTGCTCCTGATGTATCCCACACAGCAGGTTGCGAAAAAATACGAAGATCAGTGGGCTGGCGCTTCCAACGATGAACCGGCGTTTCGAAAGCGCGTCGGTCCGTTGATCGCGCTGGTTCGGGGTTTGCGTGATGCTACCATCGCGAAATCCATTTTGGATGGTGTAAATTATGAGTCTCAAGTGACTTGGGATCAACCTCGCCCGGACCTTTCACTGCGCCAAGTCATTCTGACGATCTTCACCTTCATCGGAATCGCGCTGTTATTTACCCTCATTGCGGGCTTAAGTTTCGGGGGCTTGCGCCTTTTCCTGAAAGCGCGATACCCGAACCGGGTTTTCGACCGGCCGGAAGACATGGAAATTATCCAACTCAAACTGACACAAGGACTTACGCGCAAGGAACTTAGCCGGTAAAATTGCCCGTGCCCCGCAATCTCAACTAAACACAGCCATCTGAGGAGCTTAAAAAGGTCGAAAATAATTCGTTGACAAGGTGTACCCCCCTCTTTAAATTAACTGCATTGGAGCTTTGGAACCTCGTTTTGACGAGGGTTCCGATTCTTTTTCTCTTTACAACTATTGCTCACCCGGCAGGGTGAGCATTTTTTTGCCGGCGTAGCTCAGTTGGTAGAGCAGCTGATTCGTAATCAGCAGGTCAGCGGTTCAAGTCCGCTCGCCGGCTTTTATCGAAAATAAAGTACTTAATCCATTTTCGGATGGGCTTTTTTCTTACCCAAAATCGCCTGGCAACCCCCGGCAACCGTCTGCCTAACGTCTTCCTTAGAAATCGCAGGAAACGTGAATAGCTTCTCTTAATTGTTTGGCCGCGAGCTCCACCGGGTACGTCACATCCCACGTCTCGGTAGACAACCCATTCCTGATTCTTTTTAAAGAATTTGCTGCTTATGACCCTGAACGTGACTTTTCTCTTTGATGACGGGGACGGAGTTCATACGTACCGAGGTGCCCCCTCTGATCAGCCATCGTCAAAACAACTCGCACATGAGGCGCGTAGCGAGTGAAGCAAAGCTGAAAACGCGCCAACCACCGCAAATCAAAGAGAAATCGTTTTGATAAATGAACACACCATAAGAAACGAGATTGCCGCCGGAGAAGGTTCGAGGTCGGAATTCAAGTCATCGCTGCGATGGTATATCAACGGCGCGAAGAACGATGAAAGAATAATCGAAGTGCTTGAGGCCATCGCTGGATTCTTGAACACGGTTGATGGCGTTCTACTAATTGGAGCGAGAGACGATGGCTCGCTTCATGGGATCGCATCGGACGGCAAGATCTACCATTCAACGCTGCCAGGAAGAGTCTCGTGCTGCCGATTCGAATCTGAGAGCAGTCAGCAGCGGAGTTCTTTCCGAGTAACACAGATCCGGGTCCATGCCGATCGTATCGTGTTGGATTTCAATCATGAATTGGCCGGACACGCGCTGACTTTCGACTTGCGTATCGTAAAGGTTGAATGATGGCGAGGCCGATGATGCGCCGGTCCGGCCGGGCAGATGTGTGCTGCACTGTTGAAGTCTTTACACCGCCCGATTCGGCCTGGAACCGACGCTCAACAAATCGGTGGAAAGACGGGAAAGTTTAGAAATCCTCCAGAGAAAACCTTCCGACGATTTCTGCGTTACTCCTCGGCACTGTTTGGAAGGGCATGCCTTCCACTCCGCAGCGGTTGCATCGTTGCACAGGCAGCGCCCTGCGGTTTCCGCTCGTCCGGGTACAGTGGCGCAGCTTCGGTCCGAGAAATCCTAACGGGCGACGTTTGGGGCCGTCGGGACGATGAATACCAGGATGTCATTGACAATCCTGAATATAAGCCTATGCTGGTGATAGCGGTAATTAAGCCGCACAATCCAAGTTTGGAAGCTCCTGTCCTCACCGGGCGCCGATTGAGTTTTAATCCCCGCCGATAAGTTCGGAAGTTCCCTTACAGACTTCAGGTACGACAATGTCGAAAAAATTATATGTTGGGAATTTGTCGTTCCAAACGACAGAAATCTCCATCACCGAAACGTTCACACAGTGCGGTACTGTCGAATCCGTCAATATCATTACGGATCGAGACTCCGGCCGTTCGAAGGGATTCGGATTTGTAGTCATGGACGAAGAAGGCGCCGATAAAGCCATTGCTACTCTCAACGGTTCGCAACTCGATGGACGCCCGTTGACCGTGAATGAAGCGAGGCCCATGGTTCCAAGAGATTTCGGTGGCGCTCTCGCGGCGGCGGACGTCGAGATCAGTACTAGTTTTCGCGGATCGCAGTTGCGTTCAATATGGCCGTTAAGGCCCCTCACCTACAGATCCTCTGGAGTTCTGATGCGTATTGTCCAGTGGTCTAAAGTTGATGCCAGATGGTATCTCGGCGTGCTTTGCCGAAAGTGCGAAGCGCCGATCTTATTCGCACTTGATCATAGCGAAGGAGAAGCCAAGCCCGCGAGAGCCGAAAAGCTATTGCTGACCTGCAGTCGCGCGGAATGCGGACACAAGGCCGATTACACGACGGCCAAAGTGTCACGTTTTCAGAAGTCCTCACGCGCGCAGAACGAAGCGACATGATTTAGGTTATCTCGGACACGACGGGAATACGCGAGGAACTATGCAAGACGTTCTCGCAATGACTGTCATTGCGTCACTCCGGACAGCCCGATTCTTTGCCAATAACTGCATATTTTCGCTTCGGCCGGAGCGTCAACTTTCTCTACATCGGCACGTGATAGACCGCTTGCGTCACTCTGACTGCAAACGGCAGCCCGGATGCATGATTCATGCGAGAGAAGAGAAGCGCGAAGTGTTTGCCAGACAAGAAAGGAACAAGCCATGACGCGCATCATCCGAAAAATGATCGGGATATTGCTCGCGGTTGCGATCACGGCAACAGTGGGCACCGCGGCGGAAAACCACGGCAGCAAGAAAACTGCAAGTGATGGGGCCGAACCCTCCTATATGGGTGAACCGCTGAGTTATTGGCTGCGATTCATCCAGGATCGCGACAAGAACAATATGGACCTGGCCCTTGATGCGATTCGAGAACTCGGCCCAGATGCCCGTTCGGCGGTTCCTGAGCTCACGCAAATTGTGGCTGAGCCGTCCGCACCAATCGAAATCGGTGTCGATAAGCGCAGTGTGATCGCCTTCAAAATTCGGAGTATTCTTCTTCGATCCGATGCGATCGACGCTTTGGCCGCCATCGGTGAGGCTGCGACGCCATCGACTGTCCCACTGATTCAGTGGGAGCTCACGGTGCGTGTCGTTCATCGGAGTATCCGCAATACGGCAGATGACGAACTTTTCGTTGATCTTGTATATCGGCCAGAAGCGCAATTCCGAGTTTCCGTTCTTCGCAGTTCCGGGATTTCAACAGGGGCCTTGCTATCGCCAGAGTGTCTTCACTCGTGATCGCGACACCGAGTTTTCGACTTTCATCATCGGGCGAACTCAATAGCGCGGTCACTGCTACAGCAGCATCAGGCCCAAATTGCGCAACTGCGCCAGCCACTCGCATCCGTTCGAGCACGCTCGTGTGCGATGCAAACTGATCGGCCGATATTGGACGCTCTCTTGTAGTAGTGAAAGGATCCATAATGGAGGAAGCCTTCCGCCTGGATTTGAACCAATCGTGGGAGGCCATCGACATCAAAACCGGCCACGCGGTTCTCATCCCCAAAGGTTCCCACCGGGCCATCCGGATGCTTCTTAAGGGCCCACACGATCAAACAGAAGAAAACTACCTGGTGGTCACGGTCCAACACGAAGGCACCCTGGTGTTGGCGGGCCTGCGCGAAGCCTTCTGGCGCCAGTGGGAAGGCCACTATATTCCAGAACTTCGCGTGACGATCCGGGAAATGACGGAGAAACCACATCCACCACTCAAAAAACGCCCATGACAAAAGGGATAGCGCTTTAAACCATATCAAGCTGAATACTTAACGGAAGAAGATGCCCGCCACTTCAGAACGAACCGACATCTACGACAAGCTTGGACGGGCCTTGAAGCTGCCTGCCGGCAAACTCGCGGGCTTAGCCGATCTCCAGCGGGGCCAAGAACTCAAGAAGAAGATACAGACTTCGCCGCTGGCGTTGTTCAGAGAGGTTCGAGAGCTGCTTCTTCAAAAATGTAAGGCTGCGAAGCGAACTCAGGTCCGTGCCATTTTCGAGAAGGAACCGTTTGGCGAGCTCGAACGCCTGATTACTCAGACGCTTCTGGAGGTCGTCAAGGTGTTGGTGAGAGAGGAACTGGGGCGCGAAAAATCGCTCCGAACCGTAGCACGAGAGAGCAATCGAAGTTATAAACAAATGCGCGTTGCCGTTCTCGAATTCCTGGATGCAGACGTTTTCAACATAACGCCGGAAAGCTGCATCGCTTTCCTCGATCCTCTGATCGTATCGTGGGACATCGATCTTGCGTCGTTCAGCCTGGAGATCGCCCTGAATTCCAGAGTTGCTCCAGGCAGATTGAAGAGGTTTGAATTTATCGAGAGGGAAGCCCGAGGGACGTCCGTTCATGAGCCGGGCCTGCGGGCATTTCTCAAAGATCGTTCTCTGAGCGGAGACGCGACCCCAGAAGAAATCGAATTTCTCAGTTCCCCGAATCCCTCATGGGCTATTTGAGCCTAATCGCAATCTCATTCGAACAACTTTGGACAGGATCTCTGAGAAGTATTTTCACATGAAGTAGGAAGCTAACGATTTCTTGTTCGCGAGCAGCTGAAATGGTTCTCAAGCCACTTCGGCCGTCAGCGGGCAATGGTTAGTTAGGGGTGGAATTTCGGTTTGTTTATGGACCGGGCGGCCTCTTGCGCTGCACGTGCCTCGTCCGCCTGTTTCTTCTGCCGCGCGAGTTCCCTTGCAGGCGCCTCCAGCTTGTCCAGCCGGTCCGCCTCAAGGCTTGCATTACGTGCCATCAGGTCAAGCATTTTGGAGAACGCGACCAGTCCGAAGGTGTTGCCGTAAGAGGACCGGTACAGGTTGTATGAATACTGTGCATCGTCCCAGCGGGCGAGGACCTTTTCCTGATCCTCATAGGTTGAGGAGTTGGAAACGGAAACCGAATCTCCCGGGGTGGTCGCAGTGCCATAGGCTTCGGAAATCGCTTCCATAATGTCGTTTGCGGTTAACCCGTTGGTCTCAGCCGGATTGTATGTAACCACCATTTTCCAAAGTTCACCATTGTAAAAGTCAAAACGAATGCTGCGGACTGAAGTGGTTTTCGCGCCGGGCGCGGAATAACCGACTTGATTCCACTCCAGCGTTTGAATCACTGCTGGCCGCTCGTGAATTGTTTTCGCTTCCGTGGTTTTCATCTGGATTTGCTTAGCCACGGAATCCAGGGTCATCCCAAACTGGAAATCACGATATTTGCTGAGGTCCTGCGCGATGCACACAGACGAAAAGGAGGCGAAGCACAACACCGATATGAGGAATCTGAGAGAACTGACCATGTTTTCTCCCTGGAGGCGATTTGATTTAGCCTGCCGATCACCCGATGCTTCGCGAACCGCCCACGTAATCCTCCATCGTGTTTCCATTCGGCAATTGCGTTTATCCATGTCTTTGCTTAACCAGTATAGGTGAATTATTTTGCAATAGCTACGATAAATGTAGGGTATGATGCACTGGAGTTAGTTAAGGCGAGAGTGATCTCAAGGAATTGTTCGGCCAGGCAGGTTCAGTTGAGACCGTCCGTATCATTACGATCGGGACACCGGCCGCTCCAAGGGTTTTGCTTTCGTAGAAATGCAGGACGGCGGGACAAGGCGATTGCCGCGATGAACGGCAAGAACTTCATGGGCCGGGATCTCACCGTCAATCAAGCTCGGCCGATGTCTTCGCGGGATAGTCGTGGGTTTAAACACTAACCCTGAACTCAAAAGCCGTGCTGCGTTTTCCGCCAATTCATTGCTGTGGCAGCGCGACCTTCTGGAGAAGATATGTCTTTAGCAATATCGTCAAGAATCGTTTCCGGCGTCATCGTTGTTGATATAGTCGGCAGGTTGTGCTTCCTTAACGTCACCTTGCGTGACCGTGTGAACGAATGGCTGCAAGAAGGCCACCGCGCATTCGTATTTAACTTGGCCAACGTTCCATACGCCGACAGCTTCGGCTTAGGTCAGTTGATTACTATCTCGAATTCCGTTCGAAGCAAAGGCGGCCAACTCATCCTTCTAGGGCCAACAGATCACGTCCGGGCGCTGTTTCAGATTACAAAGCTTAATACGGTTTTTAACATTTCTACGGATGAAGCTCATGCCGTCAGAAGCGTGCGAGCAAAGGCTGTTGAATCTGTTCCCCACGCCGTTTCGGCAAAGTCACACCTGCCGTAAAGCTTTATCTGCGGCGTTGCGAACAGCAGTCCAGGGGTGACTCTGCGATTTGCCTGATTCGCCGCCATTTTTCCCCACCAGAACGGCGGCCAGTACACTCATGCCGCAATCTGGTCGGCGATGGCATTCGCCGGGCTCGGCGATGCTCATCGGGCATGGGAACTACTCGGCATGATCAATCCTGTAAACCACGGTGGATCTTCAAAAGCAATTGCGACGTACCGGGTGGAACCCTATGTCGTAGCCGCGGACGTTTATGCATTACCGCCCCATACGGGCAGGGGCGGATGGACATGGTATACGGGGTCAGCCGGCTGGATGTACCGTCTGATCATGGAGTCGCTCCTCGGCCTTCGCCTTGAGGTGGACAAGCTGTACTTTGCGCCTCACTTTCCTTCAACGTGGGATTCATTTGTGGTGCACTACCGCTGTCGAGAGACCGTTTACCACATCATGGTTCGACGCGCACGTCATGGACAAACGGCAACCAGCGTGACGCTTGATGGTGTCATGCAACACGGAACGTTCGTCCCTCTTGTTGACGACCGCGCGGAACACCGCGCGGAAGTGACATGTTCGCCATCAGGTACTGTTTGAAACAACGAAACGGCTAATGCCGTGTCGGCGGATTTCTTGATCTCGCGTTCCTCACCGTTCCACGGTCTTGGGTTTTTTTGAGAAATGCGGGTTATGTGCAAAGTAGGTTTTGTGGGATCGCACTCACGAACTCCAAGTGCTTGCTTCCGGCCCGCGCCCGCAGTCACGAACCCTAAGTGCTTGCTTCCGGATCGCGCTGTCTGTGCAACCGGAATCGCTTTCGGATGTAGTTGTTCAAAGTTGTAGAAGCCGCGCAGCCGAGCGCTGTTTGGAAAATCAGAAAGGCGATCTGCGCAATACGGCACAGCCCCGCGCCAAAATTCGACCGGAAGAATGTACAGACTCTCCCCGCTGGTAACAAAGCCGTTGAGCGTTGCTTATCGAGGGAACAGCGACGTAGGCAGACGCGCGGGTCCCGATGACAGCGAGTGGAATAACGGCAAGTGCTCCACCACTTTCACCTTTCACCAGTTCTGTGTGAATCCGCCGCTGCCACCGAACGAGCCTGACCGTTAGCATCAGATGTTGAACGTTTCATAGGCCGCAGTGCTTATAGCAAACGGAAAATGACTTCTCGCCGGATTCCGAAATTCTTAAACAGAGACCGCGCTGCTCCGTATCAAAAACCTGATCAAAAACCTGCGTCCGTTTTCCGGATGGCCTCATGCTTTCCACGATCCGCGCGGTCAACTTCATTCTTGGCATCTTTCAATTTCCTCGGAGCCCAGTATAAAATCGGGGCAACCTCTGGGGCAACCCCGGGGCAACCGCAGGACGAAATGATCCGAAACGCGAAGAAACGGATCGAACGCGCCGAAATGCAGGACTGGCAATGGTTCCAGGAGATGGACTTGTTTCAGCCGGTTTCAGCTAAGTTCAATAAATGGCTCTGAAAAATGTAATCAGCAGGTCAGCGGTTCAAGTCCGCTCGCCGGCTTTCTGTAGGAAGCCCCTCGCAGAGGCGTTTCAGGAACTGATCGTCTTCTGAACAGGATCTCAGGCCGCAGGCTCGTACAATTTTGATTCGCTGAGTCGCTTGATGGAATCTATGCCGCGTTTTCTGATCGCCTTGTTTGGCCTGCTTCTAGTACTGCGGCCTTGGTCGGTCTACGCGCAGACGGCGTCTTTAACTGGAACCGTCACGGACCCCGCCGGAGTTGTTCTTCCAGGTGTGACGATAACAATCACCGAGGCCCAGACGAACGCTTCGCGAATGTTCGCCACCGACGAGCGCGGCAATTATAGTGTCTCATTTTTACCGCCGGGGCTGTATCGCATCGAAGCGGGTCTTCCAGGGTTCAAGACGGCAATACGAGAAAGTGTTGTATTGAGCGTCGACGACCGTCTCCGGATCGACTTCACTTTGCAAATCGGCGAAGTTGCAGAAAAGATCGTCGTCACCACAACCACACCGCTCGTGCAATCCGAAACGTCTTCGGTAGGAACCGTCATCGACAACCAAACAATTATTGAACTCCCTTTAAACGGCCGGGAATTTGAAGCGTTGGCTCAACTTGCGCCGGCTTCCCTTTCCCCAGCTCCAGGATCGGCACTGAGTTTGCGCGGCGGTTTCAATGTCATCGGAGCTCGAGAGACTGCCAATAACAACTTACTCGACGGTATCGACAACAACGATCCGGCTATCAACAATTTCACACTTCGCCCTATTCTCGATGCCATTCAGGAATTCAAAGTTCTGGCCAATTCCTATTCTGCGGCGTATGGGCGAGGAGCTGGCGCACAGGTGATCGTGAACACGAAATCCGGAACAAACGGACTGCACGCGACAGCGTGGGAATTTCTGCGAAACGACAGGCTGGATGCACGTGATTTTTTCAATAAAAAGGATTCTGCGGCGAAACCGCCGTTTCACCGTAATCAGTTCGGCGCGACCGCAGGGGGGCCTCTGGTACGCAATCGCAGTTTCTTCTTTGTGGCGTATGAAGGCGGCAGGCGCCGGCAAGTCTTCACGAGTCTGCAGCCGGTTCCGACAGAGGCTTTCCGTAAGGGTGATTTTTCCGCCGCCACTGTGCCGGTGCGCGATCCGGAGCGGGGCCTAGCCGCCTTTCCCGGCAATATTATTCCGTCTAGCCGGATCGATCCCATCGCGCGAAAGATCCTGGACCGCGGTTCGTTCCCATCCCCAACAGCCGGACTTTCGCCGCCGAACAATTTCTCTGCGGTGAACCCGCTTCCGGAGGATGTCAACCAGTACAGCGCGCGGCTGGACCATCGCTTCAGCGGAACCAACAGTTTATTCGGACGTTACGCTCACACACAGGACTCGTTGCTGGTACCCTGCGCAAGCAACAATCAGACTTCGTGTGTGCCTGGTTTCGGGCACAACGATGTCACCCGCGCTCATTCTCTTTCGCTGAACGACACACATGTCTTTTCACCGAAACTTGTCATGGAGGCCCGCGCGGGATTCAACCGCCAACTGCAATCGCGCATCGCCTTGGACTCCGGCAAAAGTGATATCTCCTCTCAATTAGGTATTCCCGCCTCACATGATCCGAAGGATTTCGGCCACCCGATGATCGTAATAACAGGTTTCGGCACCATTGGTGACCGCGGCTATCAGAAGCGGGCCGGTACGACGGGACAGATTGCAGCCAGCCTGAACTATACGCCGACATCCCATTCCATTCGCGCAGGTGTGGATCTACGGAGGATTCGATTTTATGCGGGTTCCAACGTGCGCGAAACGATCAATTTCGGCGGAATCTGGGCCGGCAATGCGTTTGCAGATTTCTTGCTCGGCCTGCCCAGCCGGACGACTCGGGATCCAACGGACAGTCTTCGATACCACAGCGTGAATTCTTATGACTGGTCCGTGCAGGATGACTATGTTGTCTCGGGACAGCTCACCCTGAACCTGGGTTTACGATATGAATACAACACACCCGACGTGGAGAAGCAAAACCGTTTGGCTCAACTTAATATTCAGACGATGCGATATGAGATCGCCGGTGAGAGCGGAGCATCACGGGCTTTATATAGACCAGACAAAAACAACTTTGCGCCAAGGTTTGGTTTTGCATTGAGACCCGATGGCACTGG
>WNEQ01001828.1_pt1 | contig 11221 bp, 7 predicted proteins | sample 5399971 | NCBI WGS metagenome assembly WNEQ01 (sample SAMN13153330, study PRJNA577476) | soil metagenome | isolation source: 20 cm grassland meadow soil 2 days after 1st rain plot 5 | place: USA:California | collected 2015-09-18
TGTCGGTCGGGCTCGTGTGCAAGTCGCTCCTCGGCATGGCGCACACCGTGATGGCCGAGGGCGGCATCGCGGCCGCGCTCGGCAACGTCTGGCCCGAGGACAACTGGGAGGTCCACTTCCGCGACACGATGCGCGGCGGCAAGATGCTCAACAACTGGCGGATGGCGCAGCTGCACGCGCAGGAGTCGCCCGAGCGGGTGCTCGAGCTGGAGCGCTGGGGCGCGCTCTTCGACCGCACGAAGGACGGCCGGATATTACAAAGAGACTTCGGCGGTCACCGCTACGCGCGCCTGGCCCACGTCGGCGACCGCACCGGCCTCGAGATGATCCGTACCCTGCAGTATCACGGCATCCACCAGGGCATCGACGTCTACATGGAGTGCACGATCACGCGCCTGCTCAAGAACGGCGAGCGCGTGTGCGGGGCGGTCGGATACTGGCGCGAGACGGGCCGCGTCGTCGTGTTCAAGGCGAAGGCCGTGATCCTGGCGACGGGCGGCATCGGCAGAGCGTGGAAGATCACGTCGAACTCGTGGGAGTACACCGGCGACGGCCACGCGCTCGCGCTGTGGGCGGGCGCCGACCTCATCGACATGGAGTTCGTGCAGTTCCATCCCACGGGGATGGTGTGGCCGCCTTCCGTGCGCGGAATCCTCGTGACCGAAGGCGTGCGCGGCGACGGAGGGACGCTGAAGAACAGCGAAGGCAAGCGCTTCATGTTCAACTACATCCCCGACTTCTTCAAAGGCGAGACGGCCGACAACGAGGCCGAGGCCGACCGCTGGTACGAGGACAAGAGGAACAACCGCCGCACGCCCGATCTCCTGCCGCGCGACGAGGTCGCGCGCGCGATCAACGCCGAGGTCAAGGCCAGGCGCGGCAGCCCGCACGGCGGCGTCTTCCTGGACATCTTCTCGCGCCGCTCGGCCGACTATATCCGGCGCCGCCTGCCCTCGATGTACCACCAGTTCAAGGAGCTGGCGGGCGTCGACATCACCAGGGAGCCGATGGAGGTCGGGCCGACCTGCCACTACGTGATGGGCGGCGTGCGCGTGGACGCCGACTCGACCCAGTCCACGGTGCCGGGCCTCTTCGCGGCCGGGGAGGTCGCGGGCGGCATGCACGGCAGCAACCGCCTCGGCGGCAACTCGCTGTCCGACCTGCTCGTCTTCGGGCGGCGCGCCGGGCTGCACGCCGCCCTCTACGCCAAGGACTTCGGCGGCACCCTCGTGGTGGACTCGGGCCAGGTCGAGCGGGCCGCGCGCGCGATGCTCGCGCCGTTCGAGCGCGCGGCCGGGGGTGAGAATGCGTACTCGATCCAGTCGGATCTTCAGAACACCATGCAGGAGCTCGTCGGGATCATTCGCCGCGAGCCGGAGCTGGTGGAGGCGGTGAAGCGGATCGAGCTGCTCAAGGCGCGCGCGCGAAACGTGCGCGTGGACGGTCATCGGCAGTACAACCCGGGCTGGCACACCGCGCTCGACCTCGACCCGCTGCTGACCGTCGCCGAGTGCTCGGCGGTGGCGGCGCTCGAGCGCAAGGAGAGCCGCGGCGGCCACACGCGCGAGGACCATCCGTACACCGACGACACCTGGGGCAAGGTCAACGTCGTGCTCCGTCTCGTGGGCGGCCGCGTGCAGGTGAGCCGCGAGCCGCTGCCCGAGATGCCGCCGAGCCTGAAGGCGCTGTTCCAGGAGCGCAAGTAATGCCGACCTTCATCATGCGGGTGTTCCGCGGCGACGGGCGCGGCGGCGATTTCACGCCCTACCGCGTTGACGCCGACCCGGGGATGGTGGTGCTCGACGTCATCCATCGCATCCAGGCCACGCAGGCCCCGGACCTCGCCGTGCGCTGGAACTGCAAGGCGGGCAAGTGCGGCTCGTGCAGCGCGGAGATCAACGGCAAGCCGCGGCTGATGTGCATGACGCGGATGGACCTGTTCGCCGAGGGCGAGCCGATCTCGGTGGCGCCGATCCGCGGCTTCCCGGCGATCCGCGATCTCGTCACCGACGTGTCGTACAACTACGTCAAGGCCAAGCAGGTGCCGCCGCTGCGGATCAAGCCGCCGGAGGCGGACGGCACCTATCGGATGATGCAGGAGGACATCGATCGCATCCAGGAGTTTCACAAGTGCATCGAGTGCTTCCTGTGCCAGGACGTCTGTCACGTCATTCGCGATCACGAGGAGAACAAGCCCGCGTTCGCAGGTCCGCGGTTCTTCATCAAGGTGGCCGGTCTCGACATGCACCCGCTCGACACCATGGACCGCTCAGCGTTCGTCAAGGACGGCGCGGGCGTCGGGCTCTGCAACATCACCAAGTGCTGCACCGAGGTGTGCCCCGAGCACATCCAGATCACCGACAACGCGATCATCCCCCTCAAGGAGCGGATGGCCGACGAGTTCTTCGATCCCATCGTGTGGCTGCTGCGCCGGTTCCGCGCCCGGAAGAAGCAGCCCGTGTGACGTTCGCGTCGTGAGCGTCCGCGCGTGAAGATCCACGAGTATCAGGCCAAGGCGCTGCTGCGCGAGTTCGGCGTGGCGGTGCCCAGGGGCGAGGTCGCCGACACGCCGGCGCAGGCGCGCGCGATCGCGCAGCGCCTCGGCGGCCAGGTCGTCGTCAAGGCACAGGTGCACGCGGGCGGGCGCGGCAAGGCCGGCGGCATCAAGCTCGCCGACGATCCGCACGGCGCCGAGCAGGCGGCCGCGCAGATCCTCGGCATGATGCTCAAGACGCCCCAGACGCCGCCCGAGGGCATCAAGGTCCGCGAGGTCCTGGTCGAAGAGGCTTCCGCGATCGACCGCGAGCTCTACCTGTCGATCACGCTCGATCGCGCGCGCGCCACCCACGTCGTGATGGCGTCGCAGGCCGGCGGCATGGAGATCGAGGAGGTCGCCGCGAAGACGCCCGACAAGATCCTGCGCGAGTGGGCCCACCCGGCGCTCGGCGTCGCGGACTTCCAGGCGCGCCGGCTGGCGTTCGGCCTCGGCCTGGCCGGCGAGCAGTTCAAGCAGGGCACGGCGCTGATCCGCAATCTCTTCGCCCTCTATCTCGCCAAGGACTGCTCACTCGTCGAGATCAACCCGCTCGTGGTGACGAAGGACGGCCGCGTGTTGGCCCTGGACGCCAAGCTCAACTTCGACGACAACGCGCTCTATCGCCACAAGGAGATCGTCGAGCTGCGCGACACCAACGAGGAAACACCGCTCGACGTCGAGGCGTCGAAGTACGGGCTGAACTACATCAAGCTCGACGGTGACGTCGGCTGCATGGTCAACGGCGCCGGGCTCGCGATGGCGACCATGGACATCATCAAGCTGGCGGGCGGCGCGCCCGCAAACTTCCTCGACGTCGGCGGCGGCGCCTCGCCGGAGCAGATCGAAAACGCGTTCCGGATCCTCTCCTCCGATCCGAACGTCAAGGCGGTGTTCATCAACGTCTTCGGCGGCATCCTGCGCGTGGACCGTCTGGCCGAGGGCATCATCGCCGCCGTGAAAAAGCTCGGGCTCACGCTGCCCGTCGTGCTGCGCGCCGAGGGGACCAACGTCGAGCAGGGCAAGAAGATGCTCGCCGACTCCGGACTGGCCCTCACGATGGCCGAGGACATGGCCGACGGCGCGAAGAAGGCCGTGGAGCTCGCGCGACGGGGAGACCGGAAGTGACGGGTCGACAGCGCGCGATGCGAGCGCAGCGCAGCCGGGGACCGTCTCGAACAATCCACCCACGGTTCATGCCGGCCTCGCGGCTCCTATAATGCCCATTCTGGTCGATCGGTCCACGCGCGTGGTGGTGCAGGGGATCACGGGCAAGGAAGGGGCCTTTCACGCCTCGCGCTGCAAGGAGTACGGCACGCAGGTCGTCGGCGGCGTGACGCCGGGCAAGGGCGGCACCACGCACGAGGGCTTCCCCGTCTGGAATACCGTCGCCGAGGCGGTCGCCAAGGAGGGCGCCAACTGCGCGCTCATCTTCGTGCCGCCCGCGGCGGCCGCCGATGCCATCATGGAGGCCGCCGCCGCCGGCGTCCCGCTCGTCGTCTGCATCACCGAGGGCATCCCGGTGGCCGACATGGTGCGCACCAAACACTTCCTCGCGAGCACGAAGAGCCGGCTGATCGGGCCCAACTGCCCGGGCGTCATCACACCGGGTCAGGCGAAGGTCGGCATCATGCCGGGCCACATCCACAAGCCCGGCGACGTCGGGGTGCTGTCGCGCAGCGGGACCCTGACCTACGAGGTCGTCGGGCAGCTCACCAAGCGCGGCATCGGCCAGTCGACCTGCGTCGGCATCGGCGGCGATCCCGTCAACGGCACCAGCTTCGTCGACGTGCTGCGCCTGTTCAACGAGGACGCCGGCACGCGGGCGATCATGATGATCGGCGAGATCGGCGGCACCGCCGAGGAAGAGGCCGCGGCGTTCATCAAGTCCAGCGTCAAGAAGCCGGTGGTGGGCTTCATCTGCGGTCAGACGGCGCCGCCCGGCCGGCGCATGGGACACGCGGGCGCGATCATCGCGGGCGGCAAGGGCACGGCGGCGGAGAAGATGAAGGCGCTGCAGGAGGCGGGTGTGACCGTCGTCCGAAGCCCGGCCGACATGGGGGCCACCGTGGCAAAGGTGATCGGGAAATGACTCAGCGCACGCTGGCCATCATCAAGCCGGACGCCGTCTCCAAGGGCGCCGCCGGCGCCATCCTGAGCCGGATCGAGCAGGCGGGCTTCAAGGTGCTCGCCGTCAAGCTCATCCACATGTCGTTCGATGACGCGGCCGGCTTCTACGCCGTCCATCGCCAGCGCCCGTTCTTCAAGAGCCTCTGCACGTTCATGACGCAGGGGCCGTGCATCCCGATGGTCCTCGAGGCGGACAACGCCATCCAGAAGTGGCGCGATCTCATGGGCGCGACCGACCCCGCCAGGGCGGCGAGCGGCACCATCCGGAAGGACTTCGCGACGTCGATCGAGGCCAACGCCGTGCACGGCTCGGACGCGCCGGAGACGGCGGCGTTCGAGATTCCGTACTTCTTCAGCGCGCTCGAAATTCGCTCCTGAAAATTGGGGGGCCCCGAAATGGCCCCCCAAACCCCCCAACGTTCGGAGCGCCCCGGGGAACCCGTGGCGCTCCTCTGGATCGCGTCGAACATGGGGCCCCGAAATGGTCCCCCCAAAAAACCGGCTAGGGGCTTTCGGGGGCGGGACTCGCGTGCGCGAGGACGAGCGGCCCGGCGTAGGCCGGGGCCAGCGCCTCGGCACGGCGGCGCTCACTCACGTTCGCGATGATCAGGTGGCGACGAGGATTACCACGACGATGCCGGCGCTGACCAGCAGGAGGATGGTGCCGACCTCCATGGCCTCGGCGCGCGCCGGCGTCGCGGCGGTCACGAGCAGGACCACCACCAGCACGAGCGCGATCATCCGGTAAGGAGTCATGGCCTTACCGTAGCACCCCGTCAGTTCGCGACCGTCACATTGATGGAGCCCGACCCGGTGGCGCCGGTCGAGTCGCGCACGCCGACCGTGGGCGTGCGGGGGCCGTTGTCGGCGGCGGTGGTGGACCACGGGATCGAGACGGGGCCCGAGCTGGTGGTGCTCGTCGTGGCCAGCGTGCGGCCGCCTTCGGTGAGCGTGTAGGTCTTCGAGCCGCTGGCCGCGCCGTCCACCCAGATCGTGAACCACACGACGCCGCGCACCGTGTCGCCGCTCCGCGGCTGCGTGATGAACACGCTGATCGGGCCCGGAGGCGGTGGCGGCGGCGTGGTGTTCCTCACGGTCACGCCGCGCGTCGCGGTGGCCGTGCGACCGGCGCCGTCCTGCACGGTGAGACCCAGCGTGTGCGCGCCGTCGGCGACGGACGTCGTGTTCCAGGCAAACGGCGCGCTGCTGGCCGACCCGGACGTCGCGAAGACCTGGGCGCCGTCGACGGCCAGCGTGAAGGCGATGGGCGTGCCGCTGGCCCCGGTCGCCGACATTGCGACGCTCACCGTTCCGCCGACCGTCGCGCCGTCGGCCGGCGCCGTGAACGAGGCGCCGAGCGGCGCGGGGCCGCCGCCGCCGCCCGCGTTCTGCACGTTGAACGCGCGGGTGGTGCTGCCCGAGTTGCCCGAGGCGTCGCGCACGGTGGCCACCAGCGTCTGCGTGCCGTTGGCGACGCGCGCAGAGTCCCACGGCAGCGTCACGTGGTTCGAGGCGTCCGTGCCGCTCACGAGCGTGACGCCGTCGATGGCCAGCGTGAAGGTGCGCGTGCCGGCCGAGGCGCCCTCGACCCAGACGTCCGACCACACGGTGCCGGTGACGGTCGCGCCCGCCGCCGGGCTGGTGATGAACACTTTGAGCGTGCCGGTGCCGCCGCCGCCGACGGTGACGGTGCGGGTGGCGTTGGCGGTGCGGCCGGCGCCGTCGCGCACGGTCAGCGTCAGTGCGTGCGCGCCGCTCGACGCGCCGGTGGTGTTCCAGTTGTAGCTCGCCGTGGTGGCCGCACCCGACGTCGTGAACGCCTGTACGCCGTCGATCGCGAGCGTGAACGTGATGGGCGTGCCGCTCGCCCCCGTCTCCGACATGCCGACGGCCACGGTGCCGCTGACCGTCGCGCCCGCGGCGGGGCTGGTGAAGGCCGCCGTCAGCGGCGGGCTCGTGCCGCCGCCGTTGTTGCTCACGGTCACGCCGCGCGTCGCCGTGGCCGTGCGCCCGGCGCCGTCGCGGACGGTGAGGCCGAGCGTGTGCGCGCCGTCGGCGACGCTCGTCGTGCTCCACGCGAACGTCGCCGAGGTCGCGGTGCCGGCCGCGGTGAAGACCTGCGCGCCATCCACCGTGAGCGTGAACGTGATCGGCGTGCCGGAGGCGCCCGTCTCGGTCATGCCGACGCTCACCGTGCCGCTCACGGTGGCGTTGGCGGCGGGACTCGTAAAGGCGGCGGTCAGCGTCGGCGTCGTGCCGTTCTTGATCGTGACCGCGCGCGTGGCCGTGCCCGTGTGCCCGGCCGAGTCGCGCACGGTCGCCGTCAGCGTTTGCGGCCCGTCGGCGACCTGCCGGCTGTCCCAGGCCAGCGTGGCGTGGTTGTTCGCGGTGCCGGTGGCCAGCACGGTATTGCCGATGCTCAGCGTGAACGTGTTCGACGTGCCGACGTAGTTCTCGGCCCAGACGTCGCTCCACACCGTGCCCGTCACGGTGGCGCCCTCGGCGGGAGAGGTGATGAACACGCGCACGTCGGAGGGCTCGAGCTTGGCCACGAATCCGCTGCCCGGACTCGCCTGATAGGGGCGGACGGTCGGGAACGATGTCGACGACGTCGTGCCTGTGAGATAGACGATGCCGGTCGCGGTGGCGCTCGCCGCGGTGAGGCTCGTCTGCGCGTCGGCGAAGTAGGTCGAGTACACGAGCGCGCTTCCGTCGGAGTTCAGCTCGGCGACGAAGTTCGACGCCGCGCTGCCGAACTGCGCCGACAGGGGATTCTTCTGCGGAAAGTCGGTCGACCGGGTCGTCCCGGCCACGTAGATGTTCGCGGAGGCGTCGAGGCTCAGCGCGGTGGCCGCGTCGTCACCGCCCCCGCCCAGATAGGTCGAGAAGATGAGCGTCGAGCCGGTCGGGTCCAGGCGTGCGACGAACGCGTCGGTGCCGCCCGCGAGCGCGGGCTGCATCGCGTTGAGCGTCGGCACGCCGGCGCCCGCCGCGCCGGCGATGTACGCGTTGCCGTCGCCGTCGACGGCGATGCCCCGGGGGGTGGTGCTCTCGTTACCGAAGTACGTGGCATATGCCAACGCCCCGTCCGGGGCGAGCTTGGCCACGACGCCCGCGCCCCGCGCTCCGCCCGTCGTGGGCTGGAAGGCGCCGGCCGTCGTCGGAAAGTCTTGCGTGCCGGCGACGCCGGTCACATACGCGGCGCCGGCGCGGTCGACGGCGAGTCCCAGCGGCTCGAGACTGCCGGTTTGAAACTCGACGACGTAGAGGAAGCGCGAGAGGTCCGCCGCGATGGCTGCGACAACCGTCAGAAACGTGCCGCCGCCGCCGGGGGTCGCATACGGTGGGCGCGTCAGCGGGAAGCCGGCATAGACGTCCCACGCCGTCGCGTAGATGTTGCCCGCCGCGTCGATGCCGATCCCGCCGGGGGTGACGGAGCCAACGCCGCCCATCGATGTCGAGAAGAGCAGTGTTCCGCTCGGGCTGACCTTGAGCACGTAGGCGCCGACATCGCCTTGCGCCTGCGGCCGGCCCGTGGTGAGTGAATTCATGGTCGGGCACGTGAACACGACGCCGGAGCGGTTGTAGGGGCAGGTGCCCTGCATGTACGCGTTGCCCGCGGAGTCCACGACGATCTGACGGACGCGCATGTCGCCGAACGTCGCCGACCAGAGCAGGGTCGAGCCGTCGGCGCTCAGCTTGAGCAGGGTCGTGAGCGTCGTCACGTACATGTTGCCGGCGCCGTCCACACCGATGCCGGCGCCGCCGGCGTTCAGGTAGGTCGCGTACGTCACGACGGGATCGATGACGAGCGGCCGCGCGCGGTCGTAGGCGCCGATGTCGAAGGCGACCTGCCGGCCGCGCAGGCGGAAGCGGCCCTCGACGCGCGCGCGTCCACTCGGAGATTGCTGGTAGACGACCGGCGCGTGCAGGCGCAGCGCCTCGCCGCCGGCGGCGATGATCACGTCGTCTCCGTCGAGCCTGATCGTGTCCGCGCCGGCGATCTCGAAACGGATCATCCGCGGATCGGCGCCCGCGGCGACGACGAAGTCGAACTCCGCCGCGCCATGCGTGCCGTGGAACACGAGGTCGGTGCCCGGATAGACGCCGCGGTAGACGACGCGGCGATACATCGGCACGTCGCGAAGCCAGGCGGAGGGATCATTGCCGGTCACGTAATGCGCCTTGCCCGGCAATTCGTCCTGCGCCGTCAGTGTCGGCGCCGCCGTCGTGCCGGCCATTCGCAGCCGGACGGTGCGGCTCTGACGCTCGCCCGTCGTCGGTGTGAGTCGGGCACCATCCGGTGTCAGCTCCAGCCGCATCCCGGGGCCGCGGCTGACGTACCGGACGTCACCGGGCGCCTGGCCGACGTTCGGCTCGAACGCCAGCGGGAGACTCGAGACGTGGGCGCGGAGCCGCGCGTCGTCGGCGGCGACCGGAGTGACGAGGGCCCAGAGGGCGATGACCATGGAAAGGACTGCAACATGACACGCGAATTTCACGCCCGCCGCGGCCGTCGTGTTGCGGGATTTCGAGGAAACGACGCTACTTATGGGGTGCGCCGGGAATGGGTCCATGACCGAAAGCAGATGGAATGCCAGCGAGTTTTTCGAGTTCTCCGGCGAGGCGGCGGGAGCCGCGCGTCGAGGTGGCGCGCGGCTCCCGAGCGAGTCGGCGACCTAGTAGCGGAAGGGAATGGGATACGGCCGGCCGAATGGACGTCCTTCCTTCACCGTCAGCACCGGGACGAGCTTCTTCGTCCCCGACTTTTTATTGTTGCGCGTGTCCACGAACTCCACGGCCGGCCCGTCGACGTAGTCGAAGATCGCGACGTCGGCGGGCGCGCCGACCGTGAGCGTGCCGAGTCCCGGCACGCGGCCGATGATCTTCGCCGGCTCGATCGTCGCGCGCTGCACGACCTCCTCGAGCGACACGCCCATGGCCATGAACTTCGACATCACCCATGGCAGCGTCGGATAGCCGGGCGTGTTGATCGACACCGCATGGATGTCGCTCGAGATCGTGTCGACGTGGCAGCCCTGCATCATGGCCGGCTCGCAGACCGTGAAGTCGAACGAGCCGCCGCCGTGGCCGACGTCGAAGATCACGCCGCGCTGCTTGGCGGCCTTCGCGGCGGGGATGAGCTGGCCGTTCTGCACGACGTTGTTGCCGGCGCCGCTGTAGGAGTGGGTGAGGATGTCGCCGGGGCGCAGCAGATCGAGCACGTCGGCGAGACTGCCGGGCGCGGCCCCGATGTGGCACATCACGCGGAAGCCCTTACCTGCCAGCTCGGCGGCGCGGCGCGCGCGGCGCAGCGGCTCGACGCCGTTGGTGCCGACGACGCTGTCGGTGATCCGCACCTTCACGCCGAGCACGATGTCGGGGTTCTCGGCCAGCGCCCGCGCGCACGCGTCGACGTTGGCGTAGTCGATGTTGAGCATCTCGCCCGGGGCGAGACCGCCCGCCAGCCCGATCGACGAGATGTGCACGAACGCAAAGAGCCGCGTGCGCGCCTGGCCGATCACCCAGTGCTTGAGGGCGCCGAAGTTGTTCGCGCCCGCGTCGCCGGCGGACACGCCCGTCGTCGTCGCGGTGATCGGCACCAGCTCGTCGGCGGGGAGGCCGATGGCGCCGATGAGGGGCCCGTAGTGCGTGTGCAGATCCACGAGCCCCGGCGTCGTCAGGCGGCCGCCGGCGTCGTAGCGCTGGACGCTGCGCTCCGCGGCGATCGGCGTGGACGACAGCGCGGCGATCTGGCCGTTCTTGATCCCGATGTCGCGCTTGCCGCGCAGGCGCTGCGAGGGATCGAGCACATCGGCGTTGGCGATCACGAGGTCGTACTTCAGCGCCGCGTCGGCCGGGTCGAAGCCGCGCGGGGCCGGCCCGGCCTGAGCGAGCATCACGGGCGCGGCCGTCGCCGGCGCCCCGGCGAGGGTCGCCCCGGCCACGGCCGTGCCGGTGGCGAGGAAGTCGCGTCGCGAGAGATCCATGGGAGTCCTCCTATTTTCCGCCGAGGCGGAACACCATCTGGGTGGGGCGTACGAAGCGAAGCGCGGCCACGAGGATCAGCAGCACGATCGCCATGTAGATCACGGCCATCGCGTCCACCGAGTAGATCGGCCGCATGCCGGCGGCAAAGACCGCGTAGTACAGCGCGACCACGAGCGTCTGCGAGCCCGCGCCCGAGAGCAGGAAGGTCAGCTCGAAGTTCGCCACCGTGTTGACGAGCACGAGGAGACCGGCCGTCAGCAATCCGGGCAGCGCCAGCGGCAGCACCACGCGGCGAAACACCTGAAAGCGCCCCGCGCCGTGCACGCGAGCGGCCCACTCGAGGCTCTCGCTGATCTGCTCGACGAACGGCAGCAGCACGAAGATCGCCAGGGGCAACATCGGGACGAGATTGGCGAGGATCACGCCCGCGATGGTGCCGCCGATCCGGTAGCGGTAGAGCGAGGTCGCGAGCGGGATGCCGTACGTCATCTGTGGAATCAGCAGCGGCAGGAAGTAGAGCAGCAGCACCGCGTTCTTCGCCGGGAACCCGCGGCGGGCCAGCACGTA
>WNEQ01001830.1_pt1 | contig 11220 bp, 12 predicted proteins | sample 5399971 | NCBI WGS metagenome assembly WNEQ01 (sample SAMN13153330, study PRJNA577476) | soil metagenome | isolation source: 20 cm grassland meadow soil 2 days after 1st rain plot 5 | place: USA:California | collected 2015-09-18
AGAAATGAAATCGCTGTTCCGGCGGAAGATTTGAAGAACATCAAGTGGGTCAGGAACTTTCTGAGGAAAGCATCGACAGTCGAAGGAGAAGATCTAGGGGAGAAGAAAGAATCGTGAGCGAATTCCAATAGGAGTTACGCGGTTGAACTATTCGCACTCCGTGGTGTAACGACAAGCCTCTGGGAGACACTGGTCCCTTTGGTGGGAACTCGTTTAGGAGTTCTAGGACTAGGATTGAAAGTCGACCTACTTGGCTTTGCGGAAGAGAGTCTCTTCACACGTGCGAACGTGCGGCTGATCGCCAGGTCCACGGTCGAGCCGCTTCTCTTTCTAGATCGCTTGCGCATGAAGGGAGCTGGCGATTCCTACGGGCTTGGAGCGCCTTACATGTTAGAATTCGCATAGACAGATAATGTGTTTTGGCTGTTAATTCTCATGATTGACACGGTGCTCACTCAAGAACTAACAATTCTTATCGGAACCATCTAATAATCTTCGACAATTTTCATAAGATGAAAGAAACTCGCCCCCGACAGGTTGAGGGCCTTCGGCGGGGCGCTGGAAATCAATGGAAAGAATGCGGCTATTCGCCCACAACCTTCAGGACGAGATTCTTGAACTTGGCGAGCGTGTCGTCAGTATTGTTGGGCGCGCCACAATTAGCTGGTTAATCCAGATTCCAGTTACCCGACAGGCAGACAGCGCGGGTGGCGCCCATCTACTATAGACAGATTCCTACGCACAGCACATATGTTGTGGCGGATGCCGTGTCAGATGGGTCACTCGTCCCGACGGAATTGATTGCAGAGACGCGGTAAGTGTAAGTTGTCACAGGGGACAATCCGTTGCTCGAATAAGTCGGCGTTGTGCTGCCAGTATTTGCAGCGATGACTCTCCAGTTTGTTCCGCTATCGGCTGATATCTCTATCTGGTAACCGATGATTGGTGAGCCTCCATCACTTGCGGGCGGAGTCCAGGTGAGATCAATCTCTGATGCTGAGACGGCTTTTGCTGATAGACCGGTTGGACGCGACGGTACACTAACTGATGGTGTTGTAGTCGTCGTTACCGTGGTAGTGGCAGTCGTCGTCACCGTGGTAGTGGCAGTCGTCGTTACCGTGGTGGTCGTGGATGAGGCTGTTGAAGTCGAAGTCGTGGCTGTGGTCGTCGTAGTCGTGGAGGTGGTCGTGGTCGTGGTAGACGTAGTGGTGCCGCAGTTCATGACCGCCGTCAGCGCAGTATCAATGGTTATCGAGACTGTTCTTGGATTGCTGTTGCCGCCGTCCAACCAGTGGTCGAAGGAGCAAGAGCCGAATCCACTGACAGTGAGGTCGTACGACTGGCCGTTGTTGAGGGTATACGTGGCTGGGGTGAACCCATTCGCCACCGTCACGCCGTTCTGGGATAGCGCTGTGTAGTAGCCGGTGAGAGTCGCCCCGGAGGTGTCCTGGGTTCCCACCGTCAGGTGAGACGTGCTGCCGATAGAGGTGGTCGTTGTCGTCGATGTAGTACTCGTCGCCGTAGCAGAGGTTGTGGTCGTGGTAGTCACAGAGGCGGTCGTGGTAGTCAGAGAGGTGCTCGTCGTCGTCGTCGTCGATGTCGATGTGGCACTCGTCGTCGTGGTAGTTGTTGTGGTAGTAGTCGTGGAGGAAGTCGTCGTAGTTGTAGACGGAGCAGGATCCAGCGCGGCTACCATATCCCCAAAATAGGGTGGCAAAGAATTCCAAGGGTTCGGCATAGTTCCGTTGCTCATGTAGATGTAACCCACGTACTTCGATGCACTAGCAAGGTATGATTTACTCAGACTGTTTACACCATGCGGCAGAATGCCCCAGTTCGCCTTATCATAGTTCGCATGCCATCCTCCAAGGTAGCTGATTGCAGGTGCTCCCGAATCCTCATAGAGGATGATGGTGTCCACGGTGCCTACGTAGCTTGGTCGTGTTTCAGTGCCGGGATTTCCTATTACAAGTGCGAGTCCATCTGATTTTGCATGGTTGGTCAGACTAGAGTAGTAGTTTTCGTCTCCTCCGTAGTATGACATCTGGTCGATGATTATTCCGTCAACGTTGTACCAACTCTTGTACTCGTCAATCGCGGTGAAGACATCACTGATGTTTCGTGAACCATAGTTAACCCATGTGTATCCAATTACAATAATGCCAACAGAGTGAAGTCTTTGCGTCAGTGTTGCGTAGTTCGTATTTGGGGAACTCCCAGGACCGCTGTTAGGATCGATTATGGCAATCATTGGTACGTCGGGGTGATTCGTCTTTGCCTGGATGACAGGGTCCCATTTGTCAAGCCGGCTGTTGTATATCGGGATCAGAAGGGTGGTTGGTGAGGAAGCCGATGCCGTTGCCGGCAAAACGGGAAGCCGGACGAGCAATAACAGAATTGCGGAAATTGTCGCAAAGAGAGTTATGGACTTGTATGATGCGTGAGACACCACTATTAATCTTAGCCATCAACGCTATCTGAGTATGCGAAGTTTTTTATGCAAGAGACTTGCATTCAAAAGTAACATAACTCATTACGATGCAGCAACGAATTCACTTCCGCTCAATCACGGACCAGGGATGGAGGTAACACTTTCACGCCGTCGGGGGTTTTCGCGCATCACCAGAGTCTGGCAAGTAGACTGGCAAAGCGCGCCCACATACTTGACTCAACTGGCACCATCATTGACCGAGAGGCAACGACTCGAACTCGGTGGGGAGACTTTCGGGTATCTCCATCTTCCTATTCCCGCATAAGCAGGCTCAAGTCCAGAATCTCGACTCCCACCGCGCCGTCGCCATGATTATCGTAGAAGAAGATTAGGAGTCCGTCCTCGGTTGGCTCTCCGAGCGGTTTCTCCACGTGCCTGAACCTGATGTAGAGGTCGTTGCGTTCGCCGTAGTCTACTGCCAGGACGCTCCTAGGGAGCTTGATTCCGTACGCCTTTTCGATCTTGGATAGGATCTTCCTCAGGTCCAGGTCTAGGATTGTTCTGCTTGTCATGGCGTTCTATACCTCCTCTTCTTCCTCTTTTCGTTGATTATGAAGGCCGTCCTAATAAGCCCTCCACGCCCCTCCGCGAATTCGTAGATCACCACCAGGAAGTGCCTCTGGTCGATACGCTTCAAGGCATGGTGTCCTCCCCGCCTGTTCTGATGTATAACGACAAGTGGTTTTCGAAGAAGAACAAGAAAGAAGGAGGGATCCATTAAGGTTGATGGAGGGACGATTACTGGGGGCAGGAATTACCGGCGTTCCGCGCCCAAGATGATTCCTGGGCAAAGGTCAGGAGGGAGGAGAGAATATGAGGTAGGCTTCATTCTTTGTGCTTGTTAGCCCCGTGACCTCATTAACCTGCCATCGATGCTGAGGGCGTGGCTCCCGTGGATGAACAGGAGAAGACTTGCGCCGAATAAGGCGAAATCCTTTTGGAGACTGAGCGGATTAATCAGTTGTCCCGTCGTGGCGTTTATGAAGAACTCGATTATCCCCCAGAGTGCCACAAGTCGTACTCCTAGACCGATTATGAAGAGAATTGCTCCCAGGGTCTCAAGGGTTGTAGCAAAGAGGTACAGTGTGACAGCATTCTCCGTACCGAAGATTCCCAGCTGCGGCAGGCCTTTGACAAGATTCGCACCGTTCAGGGTTCCCGCAAGAAGGCTAGTCCAGCGGTTTCCAAATGCAAGAAAAATAGCTGCGAGCCAAGCGTAAGCGATCATGAGCCTCATAACCACAAAGCCGTACTCAATCCCCCTGTAGGGAGAACCAAAGAGAAAAGATCTTACTCGACCCCCGCCTCCGCCACCACCCGCGGCTGGCTTCTCCTCCAAGCTTGTCTGTCCACAAATATCAAGAATTCATCTATATTTACCTTTGTAAACTGACAGTAGACTCAATTGGAACACGGCAGATTACTCTTGCTCTATGCCCATTACACTGGAGTTCGCCCAGAGTTGGAGGTATTCTTGGGAAGGTTCAAGGGTGCCAAGATTACAGATACTATATGTGAGCCTAATCCGACCCACGGCATTTCACCGTGCAGGGTTCATTGCGCCTCAGCCTCAGTCCCCTAAGATACCAGCCGCGACAGTTCCGGCTAAGTACTGATGAGCGCTTAAGAACGAGTAAATATCACTGAGAAGTCATAGGGAGTCCATGCCGAAAAGGGAGGAAGCCAAGCCGGCAAAGAAAGAGGGAAGCGTAGATACTCTCCCTCAAGAATCTGAATCGCAGGTGGTTCCCGCTGACGGATCGAGTAGTTCAAAAAAGACTACACGCAGGAGGTTCATCAAGGCTATTCTCACAGTAGCGGCTCTCGCTACGCTCGGCGGATATGCCCTGAGTAGGTACATCTCCACTCGAGGAGCTGGTCCGTCGCTTGCTCGGCAGTTGGTCATGGTTGATGACTCGAGTCCCTATGGGACGGCTGCAGGAAGGAAGGTCAACGTCAGCGACCTTACGACCTTCCCCCCAAATTCACACTGGGTCATAACCTACCCTTCATCCGGCGACTCGAAGGTCGACGCCCAGGCTGTCGACACTTTCAGGAAGTTCGAGTTGATACGCCTGCCTGTCGAGCTCGGTGGAGACAAGCCAGCCGCCAGTTCTTTCGTGGCGTTCAGTAAGCTCTGCGTTCATCTGGAGTGCAGTCCAAATTACAACCCAACTCAGAACGTCAATCCGACTGAGAACGGGTACGAATCCGGCCCCGGATACACCACTCACCAGAACTTCGAGTGTCCCTGTCACGGTACTACGTACAGGATACCCGACGGGCTCGCCGTCGATGGGCCAGCCTCCCGTCAACCTCCGCCCACAAATGCCGTGCCGATGCTGACTCTCTCAGCGGATGATCAGGGCTACCTCCGGGTGGAACCCCCTATCTGGGACGTCAACCACAATGGCAAGCTGGGATATGGCAGATACGTGTCTGCATAAGCGCGATTCTCTTTCTTTGCCAATAGTAACTTATGCTGATTAGGTAAAAAGAAAAAAGTCCAATCCGTTCACTTCAGTAAGATTAACTCGACTCGGCAGTCAGTAGGAGATTTCCCTTTAGCGGCGTGCGGGCGTCGAAGAGAAGCAGGAGACGGGGGAAACAGAGACCCATCAACGGTATTTATGTCGAATATCAAGGGAAGAGGGATGTCACCATTCGGGCGAGTGAACTATGGCAGCTTCTGGCGGGCCTAAGGTAATCAGGTCGCTGATGCCTTCGTATTTGCGAAGGAGTTCATGGCCCTTCTGGGTCGGCATGTAGATGCCAAAGCCATCGCTTCTGATGAGACCCTTCTCCTCGAGAAAGGCAAGGTACTCCTTGAGCTGGGCGTACGAAAGAAAGGCGTTGTACATGATTCGCGTCTTTGTGGCGCCGTTCATGGCTGCCTGCAGAATCATCCCGATTATGTCGGTCCTGCTCCGGTACTTCATCGACAGCTAGTACACTTTCCCATATATAAAAGGCCCAGAACAATTCTATAGCTTTCCCCCAAAGTTAATCCCTTTCTCGCCTTAGTGGGATCTGGGTCGGTACGGGCGAGTTCGCAGGTACCCGATTCTTCGGTCTCTGAGAAATCAATCGAGGTAACCTTTTGTGAGGGTTCGACTCCCTTGAGGGAGTTGGCGCCGGGCCGGAGACGAGACGCGTACAGAGACGCAATCGAGAAGGTACGTTCGCAGCATTCCGGCTCAATCAAGCACGCGACCGCCACTGTGGAATGCCCCAGGTGCGGCACCAGGCAGGTGCTAACCGACGCCCCTGGGATGCGGGTCTGCCTCAAGTGCGGTTTCGAATTCGGACGGACGACGCAGGGCTAGCGCTTTAGTCATCGTTCACAAATCTCCATTCTACGGAGTGCCGCGCCATAGCTGCTCCCGCGGGAGCCACACGCGAGGCTCTGGGCATTCATGGACTGCTGGTCCTCGGATCCACAAGGGTCCACTGAGCCGCGCACCGGCTTGGGCATACACGGTCACGTTCTATTCCGCTTGTAACAGGCGACAAATTTTGCAACGGAAGCATGTACGAGAACTGCATGTTATGACCTGACCTTGCGCCTACGGACTTCGTACAGCCGGAGGATTAAGTCGCAATGCCGATGATGATTATGGCGATACCGAGAGCCACTGCGGTCGTTGGGTCGAAGACTATGGATGCTAAGACAGCTCACTCTCGATAGCTCCAGCTCGCTGTGTAGGTGTCAGGATACGAATGATAAAGCCGCTACCGTGCGGTCGCCGGGATTGTCACGACTACGTCGTTATTTCCTTGCTGAGAATCTCATAGACTCTCGGGCCGAACCTCTGTTCCACTAGCAGGAGGAGGTCCTCGTAGCCGTAGAAGACGTCGAGGAGGCTGATTCCGTTTCTGTAGAGGAGTTCCGTGATGACAGCCGCTATCCCAGAGGGACGAGGATTGGTATCCCGTCTTGATCGCCCTAGTTACATCAATCGTGGTTGTCAATAGTTCATTGAAGTCGCCAGCCTTCTCGTCGGGCACTCCTGCACTGTCAACGGTCTGACGTGTAGCCTGCCGAGTAGCACCCACATACTCGACTCAACTGGTACCATCATTGACCGAGAGTCAACGGTTTTCGGGCGTCTCCAGGGTTCCCCATACGTGTTCATGCAGGAGGAGAAGATAACGAGTGGAACGAAACCACCTGCGAGGAGACTAGAGCCATTCCACCTGTAGTGGAATCAATAGTTGTGCTTATCTGCGGGATGCGTCTTCTCCGTTGATTGCCCAGGAATCGAGACGTCGAAATACGGCTGGATCAGAAGTGTCTCGATTGGCTGAACTCCCTGCCTCCGGGAGAAACGAGAAAGAAGGTCGATGGCATGCTGGACACGCTGAAGGAGAGGGTGGACGCGGGGGACTACATTCCAAGGAGCCTGTGGCCCAAGCATCCCGCCTACGAAGACCTCAGGAACCTCTTCAGGTACGAAATAGACCGGTCGATGCGAGCTTCGTACACAATAAGGCGAGAGGGCAACAGGGACATTGTCAGGATGATTGAAATCTTTCCCGACCACAAGAGCTACGAGAGGAGGTTTCACTACTAGCGGACTCGAACCGCCTTCTTGAAGAGCGCCTTGAGCTTGGGGCTGTCCGCGGCCACCCACACCACCCTGTCTTTTCTGTCGATCATGATCTTCCCTGAGGCATCAAGGTAGTCGATTGCCCTCTTGAAGGTCTGGTACATCGGCCTCCTAGGGAGCGACTTCCAGAGCTCAGTCCTCTTGGGAGGGATGTCCGCGGTCTTGATGGCACTCTCAATCATCAGGAGTGTCTGAAGGTTTGGCCAGTGCGCTCCTTCTGCAGAGCTGAGTTTCAGCGAAGCCATGGGCACCGTGCCAATTCGAGTCATATAAATCTATATGATGAACCAGGACGACTCCCGATGCAGGAGCTTGGGGCGAGACTCGCGATGGTGCAGGAGGAGCCAGAGGACATAGTCGTGAACCGGTGAAAGGATCGGTCCTGCGGAAGATTGAAATCGGTTGGGGGTACTTACATCGCATCGTCGAGGTTGGAGAGGCATCGGGACAGATCGCGTTAGGTTCTATTCTGCTTCACACGCGGCAGCTTTTGTAACGGGCGCGTCCGCGGCGGGGTGCTGGCGTTACGGCTACGTCGTTATTTCCTTGCTGAGAATCTCATAGACTCTCGGGCCGAACTTCTGTTCCACTAGCAGCAGGAGGTCCTCGTATCCGTAGAAGACGTCCAAGAGGCTGATTCCGTTTCTGTAGAGGAGCTCGGTGATTAGCGCGGCGATGCCCGGGATCTTCTCCGCTGAGGGAGAGAGGCGGACGCTTATCATGGCGGTCTTCTCTCTGACGTGAATGGAGTAGTTGCGCGACAGCTCATCCCTGATTGGGGCGGCGTCGTCCTCGTCGGCAAGGACCTTTACGGAATGGGGGAGCTGAAAGAGGCTTGGCGTGACGGAGAACTGATGAGAGAGCTTGAGGACATCCTCCATTATCTTCATCGTCGAGCCGGGCTTGCCCAGGATTGTGATGTCGGTAACGTTCCCGAGGAGGCTCAACTTCGCGTCCTTCAGGATGTCGACCGCTTCGGCGGTTTTTGTGCCCAGTTTGTCGGAGAACCTCTTTATCGCGACGACGACGGTTGCGAGTTCGGCTTTCTTGCCCGTGAGTTCCTCGACCTCGCTCAGGATTTTCTTGGCGAGCCTGTGGAAGTTTACGATTTTCATCCTCAGCGACTCGTGAAGCAGGTAGTTTCTCATGATTATCCTGGAGACGGCGTCGCTTATTGTGAGGGGGACCTCAGGTGGGACGTCCTTCAGGCGGGTTGTTGCAGAACTCATGCCGCGATTGCGGCCTGTAATGCTTATAACTTTTGTGGAACAGGAGTACTTATATACTGTAACAAGTATAGCTCTGATGTAATAACATGCAAACATCTGAAAAACTTCAGACAACCGTCCTCGCAACTGTTGAGCCACAACAGCTCAACAGCGTGCTATCCGAGCTGCGCAACCTTCAGGGAGTCAACTTCTACACACCATCAACAGGGAGATTCGACCTAGTCATCTGGCTCAACACGATTGAGCAGACGAAGGTCTACAGCCTAGTCAATCAGATCCGCGCCATCGCAGGCGTGGTCTCGACCAGGACACTCATACCCTTCAACGGCTTCGCTAACGGCCGCGACTTCAAGCAGGCACACGACTCCGTCGCAACTGTTCTACTTGGCGTCAACGGCCAAACCCAGAGCGTTGTGAAGGCACTGCAGCAACTTCCTAACGTCTACAGCGCATACGTCATGCCGGGTGAGTTCGACATCGTCGCAACCCTCTACGGAAGCGACTACAGCCAGATCCTCACTTCGGTAATGAAGATCGCCCAGACCAAAGGAATCAGCACAAGCGAGACTCTGTTCGCGATTAAGCCAATCTGGGCTTAATCACGTTCCCTTTTTTCTTATCAATTCTTCAAGTCGAGCTCTTAGGCCGAAGTTAGCCTCTCTGGTCTAGGTTTGTCCCAGCGTCTCCTTACAGAGGGCCAATATCAGGCAAAGAGTCACTGGCGATCCGCTAGTATGGTATAGCGTCAGTGTTGTGGCTGAACCGATAAATTGACGCGTCGCGCCATCTGACCTATGGCCGAGACTAGTCCGCTTGCCATGTCGTCGGGAACCGGTTTCATGCTCAATGAGACCTTCTTCTGGGAACGGCTGATTTCAGACGAAGGGATCGTCAGCATTCGCGTTCTCTCTGCGGTTGCATTTTGGTCCATTCTAATCGCCGCTGAAGCGATCCTGTATCTTCTTTTCCGTTTACTGGTTGGCTTCATCCCCATAGTGATTCTGCTCTGGGCGTACACACGTGGAACAAGAAGCGGTGTGAAGAAGGCCGCTGCTTCGGGAACCCTGGGGCAGCTCAGTCGTCCGCGCACGGTCATCAAGTGGGACGAAATCGCTTCTGCCAAGGTCAAGAAGCGAAGTCTTGAAGTCGTCACAACAAGACGGAAACAGAGGTTCATGATCCCAAAGGAGGGCAGGGATAACGTAGTCTCCTTCCTCTCCAGCAAACTAGGCCCCAAGTTGACAGTCGCCAATTAGAACGCCTGACAGCGCGAGGCCAGTTCAGGTAATTGCGAACACGAAGATAGAATCCTGCGAGCAGATGCTCCAAGCGTAGGTTTCGGCACCCTGATGCCGATTCACATCGAGCCAACTACTACTATTCCCACCACGGCTGAGTGGTTCTCTCGCATCACGAACAAGATCAACAGAAGTGCCTTTTGTCCGTAAATCTTTAGGCTACCTAGCCGGAACTCATATTCGCGAATTCTACCGCTTCGTGTCCAGTCAGAACCTCGGTCGCTGAGACCATGTTAACTGTCGGAATCGCCAGCCCAGACTCCATAAGAAGCGCCTTTGAAGTCGAACCTATCTATTCTAACGTTCCAATCATATAGACTGGTCTGCCACAAGAGGGACATGTTCCTTCAATCGTCGGCGGGTCGGACTTCGACTTGGACTGCCTAAGATTCTTCATCTCCACCTCCTTCTTGTCGTAGCCGCAGTAACTCCTGAGTAAATCGCCCCGATGAAACGTCCTCTTACCTAATTCCTGGAATCTCTTCTCGTCTTCCTCGTCCCTTCGCTTGTCCTCTTCTCGCTCCCGAATCTCGTCTTCAGATGGCTCATAATTGACGCCAACGAACACCGAGGTGGAGCCGGATCGCAAGGCCCGCTCGACATCGTATGCGGGAGTGACGCTAACGTTCTGAGTGAAGATATTCCTATTAATCTGCTTTCCTGTCGAAGGAATCACCTCGACGGTAGGGGCCCAACCTATGACGTTGTAAGTCAGAACTCCATCTTTTAGGGGAGGGTCGAAAAATCTGCCGGTCTTGGAATCGTAGAAGTCCGGGCCGCTCAATTTCTTTACGTAATCCCTTTGTTCCTTTTCTGCATCGGCACCCTCAGCCAATCGAATACTTACTGAATGGCACCCAAGGGATAGGGCCTTCTCTACATCGCTTCCTGGAGCAGACGAATTCGACTTCGCGAATGCGACAACGGAACCTCTGACGGGATCGGTCTTCCACCCGACCACGAAGTAGTGCAGGGCTTTCTTTCGCAAGTCTTTCATTATCAATATAGATACGCCCAGTCCATATTATTCTTACCTAGGTACTCCTTAAGACTCTTCGAGAAACCTCCTCGACCCACTGAGTTTTTCAGGTCGAGCCACGTTCCCGATTTGAATGTATACCCAGAGATTTCTTTTCCCATCCCAGTGTTCGTTAAGGTAACAGGTCCCCCGAGCAGAGATGCCTGCTTATTAATTTCAGCTTCGTAGTTCGATATACTTCTAGGACCAACTTTTGAATCAAAGAACTGCTGGCCTTTCAGGTCTACCAAATCAAGTTGGACTCCAATATCCTCTCCTTCTGGGTAAGCCCGCCAACCTCGTTCTGTTTTTATCCCCGCGTTCGCGAGTAGCCTTTGGGCATCAAGCTCCCCTTGGTTTCCGATTTCTTCAGTCGTCGGATCCCCTTCCGTCATCATCGCGATACCCCCCAACGCAAATCCTGCGCTGAAACTAGTCAGAGCGTTGTTGACATCGATTGGTTGACTTTGAACGACATTGGATGCTACAGAGATGCCGGCGTTCACCCCTCCCATGATAGCGGCACCTGCGAGAATCGCCGGGGCGGCGGCCCCGCCAGTGGCCAGCACCACTG
>WNEQ01001831.1_pt1 | contig 11219 bp, 9 predicted proteins | sample 5399971 | NCBI WGS metagenome assembly WNEQ01 (sample SAMN13153330, study PRJNA577476) | soil metagenome | isolation source: 20 cm grassland meadow soil 2 days after 1st rain plot 5 | place: USA:California | collected 2015-09-18
GGCTGTTGCAGATGACCAGGTCGGGTCGTGTGAGCCGCGCCCAGCGCTCGAGCCAGTGACGTCCGGTCGCGACGTCGTGGAGCCAGAAGACCAGCGGCAACCCGGCGCGGCGGACGATCGGGCCGAAGATGGCCTGCGACCAGGCCGAGTGGCAGATCGCGACGTCGAAGGCACGGCGTTCGAGCACGGTACGCAGCGCGCGGCGCGCTCGGGCGACCGTCCAGGGCCGGCGTCCCCGCACGCGACCGAGGTCATGGACCTGCACACCGAGGGCGCGGAGCTCCGTCCGCAGGCGCCCGTCGAAGCAGAGGGCGAACTCGCGCTGGAAATGGCCGGGCGTCGTCGCGATGGTCGTGATCGTCCTCTCGACGCCGCCGTAGAGGTTGCCGCTGTAGATCTGCAGCGTCCGCATCACGTGTTCGCCCTGACGACATCGCGATAGACGGAGATGATCTCGCCGCCCATGCGCTGCCGGTCGAAGTACTTCAACGCCGTCGCGCGCGCGTGCCCGCCGAGCCGCGCCCGCAGATCTGCGTCGGCCACCACGCGTCGCAGCGACCGGGTCAGATCCTCGACGTTCGATTCGGACAGAATCACGTCGTCGCCGTCCCGCACGAATTCCGCGGCACCGCTCTGCCGGCTGGCGATCACGGCACGACCGCAGGCCATCGCCTCGGCGACGACGAGACCGAACGGCTCCGGGCGCGTGCTGGCATGGACGACGACGTCCAGCGCGCGCATCGCGGTCGCCGGACGGTCCACGAATCCCGTCAAGCCGACGTGGCGCTCGAGTCCGAGCTCGGCGATCGTGCGCCGCACGTCATCGAGCGAGACCTGACTGCCGGCCGTGTCGTACATCGGCCCGCCGATGACGTAGGCGCGGAACATGGCGTGCCGGGACAGCGCTCGGAGGGCGCGCAAAAAGACGTCGTGGCCCTTCCAGAACGCCAGCGTGGCGATCAGGCCGATCCGCACGACGTCCGGACCGACCGGCGGCAGCCCCGACACCGCGTCGAGGTCGAGGGAGGCGCCCGGTGGGCAGAACTCGTCGAGATCGATGCCGTTGGGTACGCAATGCACCGGGACGGCCCCGCCGAGCGTTCGCTCGGCGTCCGCGGCGACGGCCGACGAGTTGGCGACGGCCGCCGTGCATCGTGTGCGCAGGAGCGGCAGCAGCAGACGACTGACCGGCCGCGTGCTGATGTAATCGTGCAAATGCCAGAGCACGGGCACACGGCGCGGGGCGCCAATGGACAGCACATGGGTCTTGATCCCGTTGCTGTGCACGAGATCCGGACGAATGTCCTCCAGACACCGGCCCAGCGCGCGGGCGTAGGGGACGGCCGGGAACGCCGCGGCCGTCAGCCGCCCGGCGATCGGCCAGCCGAGTCGTGCGCGCGCGTCGCCGACACGCGCCAGCGAGGCGGGAAACGGGAGCACCCTGACGTCGACGCCGAGATTCCGAGCGCGCACGGGCAGCGGTCCATCGGCGGGGACGATCACGTGAAGACGCCAGGACGGCTCGAATTGACGAACGACGGCGAGGAGGTCCATGAGGCAGCGCTCGGCGCCACCGGACCCGCCGGACGCGGACAGGTACGCGATTCGCATCTACTCGCGCGGCAACGCGACGAGTCGCGTCACCGCCGGCCTCACGGCGTCGTGGACGGACAGCGGCGCCCCGCTCGGCGCCTCGATGCGGTAACCGCACGCCGTGAGAATGTCGAGCGCGCGCCCGGGCATGTCACCACGTGCCCGGATGATCTCGTTGTGCAGCTCGAGGAACACGATGGGGCGGCGCGCTCCGTGAGCGCGCAAGGCTCGGGTCGCCCCGGCCAACACGCCCGCCTCATCTCCCTCCACGTCGATCTTCAGATGCGTGGGGCTCACGCCGTACTCCGCGGCCAGCGCGTCGACGGTCACTGCGGGCACGAGCGTCACGTCCCCGGTCCGGCGGTAGCCCTCTGCCGTGATGAAATAGCCGCGGCTCTGAATGCCGGCGTCCACCATGCGCGCGGTGCCGACGGACGCGCCGGCGGCTGCGCGCCGGATCAGGAGCCGTCGCTCGGGATAGTTCAGCGTCGCGTGCAGACGCAGCATTCTGGCGGCGAGCCGCGAAGGCTCGACCGCGACGCAGAAGGCCGAGGGAGCATAGTGGAGCGCGGCGAGGGAGAAGAGCCCGAAGTGAGCGCCGATGTCGAACAAGACCATGTCCGTCCGGCACGTCGAGACGAACCGGTCGAACTCGCCCACCTGCTCGGAATCGTGGACCTGTGCCCAGAAGGCCATGCGGAACGCCCCGGGGTGTGCGCTGAGCCGCCACCCGGGCCGAATCTCGAGCTGCCGCACGACGCCGAGGGAGAAGAGTCCCTCGTCGTACACATAGTGGAGCGATTCCACGGGACTCCTCAGCCAATTTCGCGCGGGTCGCGGCAGGACCGATCGCGCGACGCTCTTGAACAGCGACGGACGGTCGGCCACGGCGGTCATCGGACGGCGCTGCCGCTCGCGCGCCGGACCTCGGCGCTCTCGATCAGCTCGCGGATCTTCGGCGCGAGCACCAGGCGAAGCTCGGGCTCCTCGGGGTCGTAGTCGTCCGCCACGTCGAGCACCACGACCTTGGCGGCGTGATGCGGCCAGTACGCCCCGATCAGCGCGCGATGCGTGTGTTCCATGACGGCGACGACGTCGGCCCATGCCAGATCACGAGTCGTCAGGCGGCGACTCGCGTCCGGCGCCGTGCCCACCGAGCGCGCCGCGTGGTGACCCTGCCGACGAACCATCTCGTCCAGCAGGGACTCCGCCATCGGACTTCGCGCGACGTTCCGGGTGCAGACGAAAAGGACTCTCATGGCCTCTCCCGAGCGGCCTGGAACGCCAGCGCCACCACCAATGCCACGTAGATGAGATTCGACATCACCGGCAGGCTGAAGTTGCCCATGGCCTGAACGACCGTGCCGGCGAGCGCGACGAGGCCGGCCAGCGTCAGCGCCTTCGCCCAGCGGCTCTGCGTGGTGCGATAGCTCCGCCGAAGCGCGATGCCGAGGGCGACGACCGCGAGCAGGGCCATGGCCAGTCCGAGCACGCCCGTGTCGGTCAGCAGCTGGATCCAGTCGCTTTCCGCGTGCGAGAACGCGCGCGGGCCCTGGATGGTGCGGTAGCGGGGGAAGGCGACGCCGAACGTCCCCAGCCCGGAGCCGAGGAGCGGCGCGGCGCGCCAGAGCTGCAACGCGTCCGCCCAGAGCGCGACCCGAATGCTCTCCTGCGGCCGGCCGAGCTCTTGGGCCAGACGTTCGGCGGCGCCGTACACGACGTCGCCCGCGATCCACCCCGCGGTCAGGATGATCAGGCCGAGCGCCAGCAGCACCCGGGCCACCCGGTTGCTCCACGAGCGGCGGCCGGTCAGCACGCCGACGCCCATCGCGGACAGCGCGACGAGGAGCGCGATCATTCCGCCGCGCGAGCCGCTCGTGAACGCCGCGGCACTCATGACGACGATGCCCAGCGGAACGAGGCTCCGCGCGCCGCCGGCGCTCGAGTTCCAGTCCCGGAATCGGTCACGCCACGTGCGGAACAGCGCGCGGCGGCGACGCTCGCGCGTCCCCGTCAGCACGAACACCAGCGCCGCGGGCACGATGACGACCATGAGGCCCGCGAAATGCGCGCGGTTGACGTAGGGGCCGAACGGCGCGCCGTACTCGATGCGGGGGCCGATGCCGTAGAGGCGCTCGTTGCCGCCGACGCGCTGGATGATGCCGACGATGGAGATGAGCGTCCCCGTCGCCAGCATCGTCCAGATCGCGCGGCCGACCTGCTCTCGGGTGCGGTAGGTGTTGAAGCAGACGAGGAAGAACGCGGCGGCGCCGCCGAGTTTGAGGAGATAGCGCCGGGTCTCGTGCGCATCCGCCGACCAGCCGGCGAGCACCTGGAGGGCCGCCAGCGCGAGAAAGAGCATCGCCGGAACCCAGCCCGGCGGCAGCTCCACACGGATCTCCCAGTTTCGGACGTTCGTGAGCACGTAGACGAGCACCAGCCCGAGAATCAGCACCTCGGCGACGGCCTCCGACCAAAGCTCCGTCGTGCCGAAGGCCAGTGGCGTGAACACGACGAGGAAGAGGGTGCCGGCCTCGATGAGACGCTCGGACCGCGTCAGGGTCATCGCAGGCTCACGTCGTCGATCCAGACCTTGCCGCCCAGATTGCCTTCGGGCGAGACCGTTCGCTCCCGGCGGACGCGGAGCATGACGAGGCTGACGTCATCGGGGACGCGGATGCGCGCGGTGAGGGGGGTCCAGTCCGTCGTCCCCGCGACCGTGTTGGTTTCCGCCAGCGCGACCTTGTCTCCGGGCCGGACGATCTCGAGCTTCACGCCCGATCGGGTCTCGAACGCGGCCGCCTTCGCGCGCGCCTGCAGACGATACTCGCGCCCCGGCTCCACCGCGACGAGCTGCGTGACGCCGCCGAAGTCGAGCGTCGGGAAGCTGTTGAACGTCAGCCGCAGGGAGCGCCGCCCCGCCGAGGCCACGAACGGATCGAGGGCGACGTCGACGCCCCAGACACGCTGGATCCGCCAGTCGAAGCCCCAGCCGAGCAGTCGATCCGCTTCGAAGCTGCCGTTCCACACCGCGTTGCCGTCGTCCTCAAAACCGCGCACCAGCGTCGTCCACACGCCGTGGGCGGCGAGGCCGCGGCCACTGTCGAGAAGGTGCTGCAGGTACCGACGGCCGATGTGGGCGGGCACGGTCGCCGCGAGCGACTGCCCTCTGGCCCACGCCACGGTCGCGAGCGCAAGGTCGTCGTGCTCGAGCGCCGCGACCAGGATCCCGATCACCCCCTCCGGCTCGGAGGGCAGGAGCGCCTGCGGGTCCTCCTTCGGTTTCAGCAGCGCCCGGCCCAGCTGGAAGGCGGCGTCGCGCTGCGCCGGATCGACCGCGAGCACGTAGCGAAGGTGCTCGAGCGCCTGGTCGCGATCGTTCAGACGCAGCGCGAGGAGCGCAGCGTCCCAGCGGATTGCGACGTTGTGAGGGTCGAGTGCCAGGGCCTGGCGCATGACGGCGCGCGCCGCCTGGGTGTCGTGACGACGCTCGGCCAGCACCGCCACCTGCATGACGGCGTAGCCGTCCGTCGGACGGAGGCGAAGGGCCTCGTCGAAATGCGACCGCGCGTGTTCGACGTCGCCTTCCCTTTCGTACGCCCGGGCCAGCCAGAGATGCAGGGCCGGGTCGGTCGGATCGCAGGCCGTCGCCCGTTCCCGGTCGGCCATGGTCACGGCGTTCGTGGCGAGGCGGTCGGCGACGACCGGCTGGACGATCACGCCCGCCAGCGCCGCGGCCGCGACGAGCGTCAGGCCGACCGCGAGGGCTCGACGACGTCGCGACTCGAGACGAATGAAGATCCGCTGATTCTTCAACTCACACGCGGGGCGTCGTCCACGGCCGGCTCCGCCCCTGTCCCGTTACGCTCTCCCTCGCCGCTCGAGGCGTGACCGTTGCTGCCGCCGTTGCTGTAATACTCGTAGTAGCCGTAGTACCGCGAGCTACCGATCTCCACGTCGTTGAGGATGACGCCGAGCAACCTCGCACGCACTGACATGAGGCTCCGGATCGCGCGCTGGGCCGCATCGCGACTCGCGCGCCCCTGCCGGAGGACGAGCACCACGCCCTCGACCTGACCGGCCAGAATCATGCCGTCGCTCACGCCGAACAGCGGCCCCGTGTCGATGATGATGTAGGCGAACCGTTGGCCCAGGGTCTCGAGCGCCTGCTTGAACCGGGCGGAGGCGAGGAGCTCCGAGGGATTCACGGGGACACGGCCGGCGGGGATGACCGACAGGTTCGGGATCCGGCTCGGGACGACGACGTCCGCGAGCTCGGCCTGCCCCGTCAGGTACGTCGACAGGCCGGGAGCCTTGGGGACGGCGAGGATGTCGTGCAGGTTCGGCCGGCGCATGTCACCATCGATCACGAGGATTTCGCCCGACCCCAGCTGCGCCAGCGTGATGGCCAGGTTCGTCACCAGCGACGTCTTACCGTCCTCGGGATTCGGTGAGGTGACGAGGATCGTCTTCGGTGGATGGTCCGGCGTCGAGTAGAGCAGGCTGGTGCGGAGATTTCGGAAGGCCTCGGAGAAGACCGACGCGATCTCCGAGTGGGCGAGGAGCGCGAACGGCGCGCCGTCGGTGGCGCCGAGCATCCGCCGCGCCCGCCGTCCCGCGAGCGCCCGACGCGACGGCACCAGCCCCAGGGCGGGGACGCGCAGGACCGACTCGACTTCCTTGGCGTCCTTGATGTTCGTGTCCAGGTACTCGAACAGGAAGGCCAGCGCGACGCCGCCGAGGAGGCCGGCCACGCACGCGATCAGGATGCTGTGCGCCCTGTTCGGCTTGTACGGCGCGCTCGGAATCTCGGCCCGGTCGACCACCGAGATGTTCGAGGTGAACAGCGCGGCGGAGATCTGCGTCTCGCGCAGCCTGCCGAGCAGGGAGGCGAACAGCTCACGGTTCGTGTCCACTTCCCGGCGCAACAGGCTGTACTCGGCCATGTTGTCGCTGAGACCCCGGGCCAGCTGGCGCTGCTGGGTGAGCGCCACCTCGAGCTCACGCTCCGTCCGCAACGCCGCCTGGTAGTCGGTGTGGAGCGCGGCCACCACGCGCTCGCTCTCCACGCGCACCTGCTGCCGTGTCTCTGTGATCTTCTCGGCGAGCTGCTGCATGCGGGGATAGTCCGCCTTGAACGTCTGCGCGAGCCTGCGATACTCGGATTCGAGCGTCGCGAGCTCCTGCTTGCGGCCGCCGATCACGGCGCTCTGCAGCACGGCGGGCAGCGCGTCGGTGCTGCTCGTGGTGGCCAGCGTCATGAGGCTCTCCTTCGCGATGCGCTCGCCGCGCGCCTTGAGCAGCGCGTCGGAGAGCAGGGCGAGCTGCTGGGTCACGAGGTCCTGCTGCTGGCCGCCGCGGTCGGCCGTGACGAAGAGGATGTCGTGGCCGTTCAGAAACCTCGTGAGCTTGCCCTCGGACTCCTCGAGCTTGCCGCGCGCCTCGTCGAGCTGCCTGGCGAGGAATTGCGTGGCGTACCGCGTCGCCTCGACCTTCTGGTCGAGCTGCTGCGCAATGAACGCCTCGGCGACGGAATTGGCGGCACGCGCGGCCAGATCGGGATGCCCGCTGTCGAAGGCGATCTTCACCAGGCGTGAGCTTCGGATCGGCTCGATCGTCAACCTGGAGAGGAAGGCGCTCGTCAGCGGCGAGGTGACCACGAGGTCCTCCGCGGCCTCGGGCGCGGGCGGCGGCGGCATCGGAATCCAGCGGACGAGCCACTCACGGACCGTCGCCTCCGTTCGCTCGGGCAGCGCGCTGGGCCTGTCGACGAACTCCGGATGCTGGTCGAGCTGGAGCAAGCCGATGACGCGATTCGCGAGCGAGCGGGACTGGAGAATCCGGTACTGGGTCTGATAGTAGTCCTGCTGCGAATCCTCCTTGACGACCTCCTCGAACTTGACGATGCGGGGCTGGTCTTTCTCGATTCGCACGGTGGCGGTCGCCCGATAGACGGGCCGCGTGGTGAACGACCAGACGGTCGCGGCCATCACGAGGACGAGGAAGCACGTGATGATGGTCCAGCGGCGGCGGCCGACGACGCGCCAGTAATCCCAGAAGTGGGACGAGGTTTCCTCGGTGGGGTAGCCATACCCGTAGATGACGTGCTCGGACCGCGTGCCGTCCAGCGCCTGCTCGCCGGCCGGCAGGGCTCGGATCTCGCGCTCGGGCGGAAGGAGCGGGCTCATAGGATGGGCAGGCTGGCGCCGATGCCGAACTTGAAGAAGTCGCGCACGCTGTAGAGAAACACCTTCAGCCCGGACTTGCCGACGATGACGACGTCGTCGGCCTGCAGCTCGGGCGACGCCGCGCCGTTTTCGAATTCGTTGAGGCTGAACGTCTTGACCTCCGTCGATCCATCGGAGCGTCGGCGGTACAGACGGAGGTCGTCCCAGTCTGCGACGTCCTTGGGGCCGCCCGCGTTCACCGTGGACTGGGCGACGGTGGTACGCGTCTTGAGGTAGAACAGCCCCGGACGGTTGACTTCACCACCGACGTAGTAGGCTCCCGCGCGCGCGACCTCCACGACGTCGCCCGCCTGGAGCTCCATGTTCACTTCGTCTTTCGACGTCGCGAGCTTGTCGAGGTCGATCACCGTCGTGACCACGGCCGGGGTCGGGGTGTCGGTCCGTTTGCGGATGACCTGCACGGAGCGGCCCGCCTCGTCGGTGAGCCCCCCCGCCATCGCCAGGGCATCCGCGAGTCGCACACGCCCGATCAATTCTTGTGGACCCGGGCTTTTCACGGGCCCGCTCACGTAAATCCGCTGGCTCTTGTGCTCGGTCACGAAGACCGAGACTTGCGGGTCGTGCATGTATTTTTCTTGCAGGCGCAGCCGGATGACGCTTTGCAGCTCGCCCGCGGTGAGACCCGCGGCCGGCACCGCGCCGAGAAGCGGCAGCGTGATCGCGCCGCTGGACGGAATGCGCACTTTCAGGTTCGAGAGTTCCTGGACGTCGAACACCGAGACCTCGATGAGGTCGCCGGTCCCCAGCGTCAGGTCGGCGACGTCCGGCGCCGCTCCGCGCGCATCGGCGTCCGGTGGTGATACCGGCGCCGGCGCCGACGCCCCGGGCGCCGCCGTCGTCGCCGGTGCGGGCGACGGCAGCGCGGCCGCCGGCGATCGGGCGGGCTGCGATGGCACACCCGCGCATGAGCTCAAGCCCAGCAACGCCGCGATGATGATGCTGCAACGTCGCATCGCTTTCACGCTCGCCTCCGCGTCGGTCGCATCCGATGCGCCGGGGTCAGGAGTCACACCGACCAGGGGGCGACGTCGGCGTCGCCGGCTTCGTTCTCGGCGGGCATTCGTCTTCCTTGTTCTTCTTCTTCTTCTTGTCCTTCTTGAAGGCCCCCCCGGCCGCCGCCGCACCCACGCCGATGCCCGCGGCCGACGCCGCGCCGATGCCCGCGATCGCCGGCGTCGACAGGCCCTTCCTGGCGCCGGTGGCCGTGTCTGCCGGCGCGCCCTCGGCAGGCGTGCCCGCCTCGGGGGTCGGCGGGGTCGGCGTCTGCGCGTAAAACACCGGCCCGGCGAGATATCCGAGGTAGCCGCCGTTGACGTCGAACAACGGAGTGGCCTCTTCGGTTCGATCCTTTTCGGGAATCGCATTCGTCGCCAAGCGGACGAGCTTCGGCGAGAATGGGCGCGTCAGGTTCCGGGTGTACCCGGGCTCGATGACGAGCGCCCCGTCACGGCCGACCCAGCCGATGCTCCGGCCATCCGGGGTGAAGACGCCTTTGGCGTCGGCGGGCGGTGTGCTCGGCGTGTCGGCGCTGAAGTAGATTCCTGCCATCGACGGGCGGGTCGGGAGGAACACGGGCTCGATGCCGGCCAGCATGACGTCGCGCGGCTGCGACAGCCGTCGCACGTTCAAGGTTCCGTGGGTCATCTGCACACCCGTCAGCCCGGAGCCGGTCACGAAGACCTCGCCCTCCATCGGCTGGCCGGCACCGGGCTCGAGCCGGGCCGTGGGGGTGACAACTTCGACCGTCGTGCGCGGCGGCAAGCTGAATGCGATGCGACCGTAGGCGAGCGACATCTCGACGCCGCGGCTCGTCTGGGCGACCGTGAGCGCGCTGAACGGCATCACGAGAATGCGACTGCCCTCGTTGAGCGTGAGCTCCGCATTCCCCGCCGAGCTGCGGATCTCCGTACCCGCCAGCAGCGGCAGAGACTGGCCGCCGAGCGTGAGCCAGGACTTGCCGCCGTCGAGTGACAGCCTGGCAGTCTGCGGGCCTCGCGCGGTCCCGAGGAGGGCCGACGCAACGACCGGCGGAGCCGGGATGGCGAGAGAGGTACCGAGCGCAGCGATCAAGAGGGTCCGGGCGAAGTACCGTGTCCTCATGGGCACGCCGGAGTTGGCAAGGAGCATGCCGCACCGCGCACCGGCCGTCAGGGATGGTGCGCATGTGTGCACATCATATGAACAAGTTATTCGTATACGACTCGTGCCCCAGCGCAGATTTCCCTCATGTTTCGGGGCACTACCGCGTCCGGGGGCTGGGTGATTCGGGACCCACTGTGAACTTTGTCGGTGGTGTGAACGATCGCGACGCCCCGGCAGCCGGCGCTGCCGCTTCGGCGCGCTAGTCCCCGAAGGGGGATGTCTGGCGTGCTTGCCGGGGCAGGGCGGACGCCGCCTGGGCGTTGATCCCGACCAGCCGGGCGTTGACCTCGTCGCGAGTTGCGACGATCCGCTGCTTGGTCAGGTCCCAGGCCGGGAAGAAATCGCTGCCGGTCGCCTGCTTGAAGCGCTTGAGCATCGCGATCTGCGTATAGCAGCGGCCCATGTTGAAGTGCTCGTCGCACCCGAGCATGTGATAGATCTCGTGCCGCGCGACGTCCGCCGGCGACTCGAAGAGCTGGTTGAGGCTCGCGCGGCGCGCGACCGTGTAGCCGTGCGTGAGCGTCTCGTCGTTGACGGCGCCGAGGATCTCCGGCAGCTGCAGGAGGTTCCACGCGACGTCCCCGAGGTGACGATTCACGAGCGCCATCACGCGGTCGCACGGCGCGGTGAGCGGCTCGCGGGTGATCGTGGCCATGATGTCGTCCATCATGAAGCCCCGGCGCTTCCAGGGAACGACTCTCACCACGTCGACGGCGAGACCGTAGAGGCGGCCTTCCGTGCTCCACGCGTCGGCGATGAGCGTGCGCGCGGCGCGCTCGCCGATGCCCTTGTCGACGTACACGCAGAGCGCCAGGCGGTCGGCGGCGCCGAAGTCCAGCCGGGCGCGCATCGCGGAGTCGTGGAAGCCGATAGCGGTGCAGCCGCCGAGCGCGGCCGCGAGAACGGACACCGCCATGAGCGCGTGGCGATGACGCATAGGCTCGTGGAGAGCATAAGCCACGCCCCGGTGGGCGCAACCCGGCGACTGCCCCCGACGACGACGACGAGCGGCGCGCGGCCGGCCGGGATCGACCTGATTTCACACGCGACTTGCCCGTCGCACGACCGGCGCGCCGAGACGGAGCGGGCTCGCGGTCCCCGCGCCGCGCGCGGCGCGACACGCGCCGTCGGCGCGCCGGTGTGGCAAGCGCGTACCAGAATCTCCCGCTCATTGTCTCGCTGACGTTCGCGCCCGCCCAGGGCCGTCCCCCCATTCGGGGGGCTCGCATGTCCCTG
>WNEQ01002358.1_pt1 | contig 11192 bp, 12 predicted proteins | sample 5399971 | NCBI WGS metagenome assembly WNEQ01 (sample SAMN13153330, study PRJNA577476) | soil metagenome | isolation source: 20 cm grassland meadow soil 2 days after 1st rain plot 5 | place: USA:California | collected 2015-09-18
ACGAAGCCACCGCCGGTCGAGGCCAACATCCTCCTCGACAAGCTGGTGGGCGCGGAGGTGCACTGGGTGAGCCGCGAGGAGTACCGGCGGCGCGCGGAGATCTTCCAGGACGTGGCGAACGAGCTGCGCGCGCGCGGGCAGAAGCCGTACCTGATCCCCGAGGGCGGCTCGAACGCGCTCGGCGCCTGGGGCTACGTGCAGTGTGTCGAGGAGCTGACGAAGGAGCTGCCGCCCGGGCCGGCCACGCTGGTGTACGCGGCGGGATCGGGCGGCACGGGCGCGGGGCTGATTCTCGGCGTCCGGCTGCTCGGGCTCGACTGGCGCGTGGTGGGCGTCAACGTGTGCGACGACGCGGCGTACTTCGTGAATGCGATCGGGGAGATCGTCGAGCAGGCGATCGATCGATGGAAGCTGGGCATCCGGTTCGACCGCAAGGAGATCGATATCCGCGACGGGTACGTCGGCATCGGCTACGCGAAGTCGCGGCCCGAGGAGCTGGCGACACTCAGGGACGTCGCGCGCGCCGAGGGCATCGTGCTCGATCCGGTCTACACGGGAAAGGCCTTCTACGGCCTGGTGAAGGAGCTCGAGCGCGATCGCAACGCGCTCGGCGAGCGCATCGTGTTCCTGCACACCGGCGGCATCTACGGCCTGTTCCCGAAGGCGGCGGAGCTCGCGCCGCTCCTCTGATCGCGCGGCCTGGGCCCGCAGCTTGACAGCCCGGATCCGCCCCGGGACAATGCCACCATGCTTCGGCCGGCCGCGTCGCGCGTGATCGCCGCCCTCGCGGCCGTTCTCCTCGCCGCCTCGAGCGTCGGCGCGAGCCTGGCGCCGCGCGCGCCGTCGGCAGCCCGCTGCTGTCAGAAGGAGAAGCGGTGCCAGCACGAGCGGGCGCGCACCATCGCGCCCTGCTGCTGCGCGCCCGGGGAGGCGCCGGCCGCGGGCACGACCGTCCCGCAGGTGAAGGCCCCGACGGCGGCTACCTGGACGACCGTGGCCGCACACAGCGTCGGGGTGACGGCGCCGGCACCGACCCTCGCCGCGCCAGGCGCGCACGCGCCGCCGCACTGCCCGCTCTTCCTCCAGCGCTGCACGCTCGTCCTCTGAGCTCCTCCCGCGCCGCGCACCGCTAGCGCGGCGCCCCGACGCACCAGCGTCCGTCCCGGGCAGAACCCTGCCCGGCACCGTCTTCGTGGAGGAGCATCATGCGACTGCATCGACACATCCCGTTCATCGCGACGGCCATCGCGGCCCTCGCCTGCCCGCTCGCGCGCGCCGAGGAGCTGCCGGCGAGTGGGCCGCTTCCGCTCGGCGACGTGGTCGCCTACGCGCGCGCCCATAACCCCGAGCTGGAGGCGGCCCGCCAGCGCCAGGCCGCCGCGCGTGCCGTGCCGGCGCCACGCTCGCGGCCGAGAGCTGGAACTCGCCGCGCGCCGTCCCCTACGACGCCGCGGAGAACAACATCCTGAAGCTGTCGCAGCGCCTCCCCTTCCCGGGAAAGCTCGGCTTGAAGGGGCGCATGGCGGAGCGCGACGCCGACATGGCGGCGGCGGACGCCAGGATGACCGAGCTCACCGTGCTCGAGAGCGTGAAGCAGGCCTACTGGGACCTCTGGCTCACCGATCGTCACCTCGCGGTCTACACGCGCGACCTCGAGCTGGCGCGCGAATTGGCGGCGGGCGCCGCCGGGCGCTACGCCGTCGGGATGGGCGGGCAGCCCGACGTGCTGCGCGCCGAGGTCGAGCGCACCCACATCGCGACCCGCCTGGTCACCACGCGCCTCGAGCGCGAGCGGGCCGCGGCGCGCCTGAACGAGCTCCTCTCGCGCGGCCCCGAGGAGCCGCTCGGGACGCCCGTCGATCCCGGGCCGGCGCACCTGCCCGGGCCGCTCGACCGCCTGCTCGCGCTCGCGCGCGAGCACCACCCGGAGCTGGCGGTGCGCGGCGCGGCCGTCGCGCGCGAGCAGGACGACGTCGCCCTCGCGCGCCGCAGCTACCTCCCCGACTTCGACCTCACCTTCGAGCGCTTCTACAACCGCGTCGGCCGCGACGGGTACGGCGCCATGATCGCCATGACGCTGCCGCTCCCCTTCAAGTACCGCCGCGACGCCGCGCTCGACGAGGCGCACGCCCGCCTCGCCGGCGAGGAGGCGATGCGGCGGCGTGCCGAGGACCGCACCGCGGCGGCGGTGAAGCGGGCACTCGCCGCCCTCGAGGCCGCGGCCGCCGAGCGCGAGCTGCTCGCCGGCACGCACCTCCCGCAGGCCGAGCAGTCCTTCGCCGCCTCGCGCGAGGCCTATGTGGCCGGCAACCTCGACTTCACGGCGCTGGTCGACAGCCTGCGCACGATCGAGTCCACGCACCTCGAGCACCACGAGGCGGCGGCCGCCTTCGAGAAGGCCTATGCCAGCCTCGAGACGGCGGTCGGGGGCGAGCTGCCCCGGGAGGAGCGCCCATGAGCCGCCCGCTCACGCTCGTCATCCTCGCCGCGCTGGCGAGCCCCACCTTCGCCGTCGACCAGCCGGCCGAGCTCTCGCGCGCCCCGATCCGTCTCGACGCCGCCCAGCAGCAGGCGATCGGCCTCACCTGGGGCACGGCCGAGCGCCGCCCGGTCGAGAAGGTGATCCGCACCGTCGGCCGGCTCGACTTCGACGAGCGCAGGCTCGCTCAGGTGACGCTCAAGGTGAGCGGCTTCATCGAGGAGCTTTACGCGAACTACACCGGGCAGCCCGTCCGCAAGGGCGATCCGCTCTTCACCCTCTACAGCCCGGAGCTCCTGACCGCGCAGCGCGAGTACCTCCTCGCGCGCGAGACGGAACGGCGGCTCCGGCAGAGCTCGCTCCCCGAGGCGCGGGTGTCCGCGGCTTCGCTCGCGGGCGCCAGCCGCGAGCGGCTCCGTCTCTGGGACCTCTCGCCGCAGCAGATGCGCGAGCTCGAGGAGAGCGGGCAGGCGAGGCGCACGCTCACCATCCACTCGCCCATCGCGGGCGTCGTCATCGAGAAGATGGCGGTCGCTGGCCAGCGGGTCGAGCCCGGCATGACGCTCTACAAGCTCGCCGACCTCTCGACCATCTGGGTGTACTGCGACGTCTACGAGTACGAGCTGCCGTTCGTGCAGGTCGGCCAGGAGGCCGCGCTCGCGCTCACCGCCTACCCCGAGCAGCGCTTCACGGCGCGCGTCGCCTACGTCGCGCCGATGCTGGATGCAAAGACGCGCACGGCGAAGGTCCGTTTCGAGCTTCCGAACTCGCCCGACCAGCTCCTGCGCCCGGAGATGTACGGCACCGTCGAGCTGCGTGTCCCGCTCGGCGAGCGCCTGGTCGTCCCCAGGACCGCCGTGCTCGACTCGGGCCGGCGCCAGGTGGTGTTCGCCGACGGCGGCGACGGGCGCCTCGTGCCGCGCGAGGTCCGCCTGGGCGGACGCTTCGACGACGCGGTCGAGGTGCTGGACGGCGTCGCGGCCGGCGAGCGCGTCGTCACCAGCGCCAACTTCCTGGTCGATTCGGAGAGCAAGCTCCAGGCGGCCGAGAGCATGATGGGGATGATGGGCGCCCTCGGCATGGGCCACGTGACCATGGAGGGTTCCCGGCCGATGCAGATGGCGGGCGGCGAGGCGGCCGCGCCGGGCGGCGCGGGCGCCGGCGAGACGAAGCAGATGGGCGACCTCCGCGTCACCGTCTTCCCGGCACGCGAGACCGCCACCGTGGGCGAGAACGCCATCCGCGTGCGCGTCGAGGACGCGGCGGGCGCACCGGTGGCCGGCGCCGGCGTGAGCTTCAGCTACACGATGGACATGCCGGGCATGGCGATCGAGGAGGCCCGCGCCCGCGAGCTCGGGGGCGGCGTCTACGAGGGGGCCGCGCGCTTCCCCATGGGCGGCCCCTGGTCGCTGGTGGTGCAGATCGAGCGGCCCGGGAAGCCACCGCTGCGCGAGCGCTTCACGCTCCGGGTGGCGTCATGATCGACCGCATCATCGAGTACAGCGCGCGGAACCGCTTCCTGGTCATCCTGCTGGTCGCGCTCGCGAGCGCCGTTGGCGTGTGGTCGCTCCGCACCAGCCCGCTCGACGCCCTCCCCGACCTCTCCGACGTGCAGGTGATCGTCTTCACCGACTGGCCCGGGCGGAGCCCCGACCTGGTCGAGGACCAGATCACCTACCCCATCGTCACCACCATGATCGCCGCGCCGCGCGTCAAGTACGTGCGCGGGGAGTCGATGTTCGGCTACTCGTTCGTGAACGTCGTCTTCGCCGACGGCACCGACCTCTACTGGGCGCGGAGCCGCGTCCTCGAGTACATGCAGGGCATCACCGGCCGCCTGCCGGAAGGCGTCGCTCCCCGCCTGGGCCCCGACGCGACCGGCGTCGGCTGGGTGTACGAGTACGCGCTCGTCGACCGGAGCGGCACGCACACGCTCGCCGATCTGCGCTCCTTCCAGGACTGGACGCTCCGCTACTGGCTCGCGAGCGTGGAGGGCGTGGCCGAGGTCGCCTCCGTCGGCGGCTTCGTCAAGCAGTACCAGGTGGAGATCGACCCGGCGACGCTGCTCGCCCACCGCCTCCCGCTCCGCGAGGTGATCGATGCCATCCGCCGCTCGAACAACGAGGTGGGCGGGCGGCTGGTCGAGTTCAGCGGCACCGAGTACATCGTGCGCGGCCGCGGCTACGTCCAGTCGATCGCCGACCTGGAGCAGATCGCGGTCGGGGCCAACGGCAGCGGGACCCCGATCCTGGTGCGCGACATCGGCCGCGTCCACCTGGGGCCCGACCTGCGCCGCGGGCTCGCCGAGCTCGACGGCCAGGGCGAGGCCGTGGGCGGCGTGGTCGTCATGCGCCACGGACAGAACGCGCTCCGCGTCATCGACGGCGTGAAGGAGAAGCTCCGCAGCATCGCGCCGTCGCTGCCGCCCGGGGTCGAGATCGTCCCCGTCTACGACCGCTCGACGCTCATCGACCGGGCCATCGACACCCTCCGCCACACGCTGGTGGAAGAGCTCCTCATCGTGAGCGGGGTCATCCTCCTCTTCCTCTGGCACCTCCCGAGCGCGCTCATCCCGATCTTCACCATCCCGATCGCCGTGCTGCTCGCCTTCATCCCCATGCGCGCGCTGGGGCTCACGGCCAACATCATGTCGCTCGGCGGCATCGCGGTCGCGATCGGCGCCATGGTCGACGCGGCCATCGTGGTGGTCGAGCAGACGCACAAGAAGCTCGAGCGCTGGCAGGCGGAGGGACGGCCCGGGGACTTCCGGGATGTCGTCGTCGCGGCCGTGAAGGAGGTGGGGGGGCCGAGCTTCTTCTCGCTGCTCGTGATCGCGGTCTCGTTCCTCCCCATCTTCGCGCTCGAGGCGCAGGAGGGGCGGCTCTTCAAGCCGCTCGCCTTCACCAAGAACTTCTCGATCGCCATCGCGGCCGTGCTGGCGATCACGCTCGACCCCGCGATGCGGCTCCTCTTCACGCGCCTCGAGCCGTTCACCTTCAGCCCCGGCTGGCTCCGCCGGGTCGCCAACGCCGTGCTGGTCGGGACCATCCACGGCGAGGACACGCACCCGGTGAGCCGCCCGCTCATGCGGCTCTACCATCCGGTGGTCGAGCTCGTGCTCCGCTTCCGCTGGCTCACGGTCGCGCTCGCGGTGCTCGTGGTGGCGGCGACCGTCCCCGTCTACTTCCGCCTGGGCTCGGAGTTCATGCCGTATCTGAACGAGGGCACGATCCTCTACATGCCGACGGCGCTCCCGGGCATGTCCGTGACGCAGGCCCGCGCCGCGCTCCAGGTCCAGGACCGCATGCTGAAGCAGTTCCCCGAGGTCGAGCGCGTCTTCGGCAAGGCGGGCCGCGCCGAGACGCCGACCGACCCGGCCCCGCTCAGCATGTTCGAGACGGTGGTGACCCTCCGGCCCGAGAGCGAGTGGCGGAAGGGCATGACCTGGGAGCGCCTCAACGACGAGATGGACCGGACGATCCGCTTCCCGGGCATGCCCAACATCTTCTGGATGCCGATCATGACCCGCACCGAGATGCTCGCGACCGGCTTCCGCACCCCGGTCGGGGTCAAGGTCCTCGGCCCCGACCTGACCGAGATCGGTCGCATCGGCCGCGACATCGAGGGCGTGCTCTCCACCGTGCCGGGCACGCGGAGCGCCTTCGCGGAGCGCACGACGGGCGGCTACTACCTCGACCTCCGCGTCAGGCGCGACGCGGTCGCGCGCTACGGCATGACCGTGGGCGACGTGCAGGACGTCATCGAGTCCGCGATCGGGGGCGCGAGCGTGTCGCAGACGGTCGAGGGCCGCGAGCGCTACAGCATCAACGTGCGCTACCTGCGCGACGAGCGGAGCGACCTCGAGAGCCTCGGGCGCGTGCTGGTGGCGGGGCCGGACGGCGCGCAGATCCCGCTCGCCGAGCTCGCCGACATCACGGTCTCGACCGCCCCGCCGTCCATCCACGACGAGCAGGGGGCGCTCGCCGGCTACGTCTCCGTCGACGTGGCCGGCCGCGACCTGGGCACCTACGTCGCGGAGGCGAAGCGCGCGCTCGCCGAGCGCGTCAGCCTGCCGCCCGGCTACCGCCTCGGCTGGGCGGGGCAGTTCGAGTACCTCGAGCGGGCGCGCGGCCGGCTCGCCCTCCTCGTGCCCCTGACGCTGCTCATCGTCTTCGTGCTCCTCTATCTGAACACCGCCTCCGTCACGAAGACGATGATCATCCTGCTGGCCGTGCCCTTCTCGGCCGTGGGCGCCATCTGGCTCCTCTGGGCGCTCGGCTACAACATGAGCGTCGCGGTCTGGGTGGGTCTGATCGCGCTCCTCGGCGTCGACGCCGAGACCGGGGTCTTCATGCTCCTCTACCTGGACCTCGCCTTCGACGAGCGCCGGCGGCGCGGCCTCATGCGCTCCCTCGCCGACCTGAAGGAGGCGATCATCGAAGGGGCAGTCAAGCGCCTGCGGCCCAAGGTCATGACCGTGGGCGTCATGTTCATGGGGCTCCTCCCCATCATGTGGTCGCACGGCACGGGCGCCGACGTCATGAAGCGCATCGCCGCGCCGATGATCGGCGGCATCTTCACCTCCTTTGCGATGGAGCTGCTCGTCTACCCGGCCATCTACGCGATCTGGCGCGGGCGGGAGGTCCCCGGCGCGTGAACCTCCCGGGTCCGCCGCGCGTACTACCGGGCAAGAAGGAGGGACCCATGGAGGGAAAGACCCGCAAGTGCCCCTACTGTGCCGAGGAGATCGCCGCCGAGGCGGTGCGCTGCCCCTACTGCCGGAGCCGCGTGGCGGCGCTCGACCCGGCGCGCTGGTATCGCGACCACCCCGGCCGGCGTCTCGCCGGCGTGGCGGCGGCGATCGGTCACGCCATGGCGCTCCCCGTCTCGGGCGTCCGGCTCGGCTTCGTCGTGCTCACCTTCATCCACCTGATCGGGCCGCTCCTCTACGGCGCGCTCTGGCTGATCGTCCCGTTCACCCCGCAGGGCCCGTCGCTCCTCGAGCGCGGCCTCGCGCGGGCGCAGGACTGGGTCGCCCGCCTGCGGGGCCAGGACCGCCCGCCGTCCGCCGCCAACGGCGCCGACCGGAGCGATCTCGATGCCGGGGCCGTGCCCGGGGGGCCGCTCGCATGATACAGCTCCGCGCGGGCGCCGATGGCGACCGACGAGGAGCTGATCGCGGCGGTCGCGAGCGGCGACGGGCGCGGGCTGGAGGAGCTCTGCCGGCGCTGGGAGCGTCCGCTCTACCAGCTCATCGCCCGGCACACCGGGGGGCGTGATGTCGAGGACCTCTACCAGGAGACGTGGCTGCGGGTGGTGCGCGCGGCGCGCCGCTTCGACCCGGGGCGTCGCTTCTCGACCTGGCTCTTCCAGATCGCCGTCAACCTCTGCCGCGATTGGCACCGCCGGCCGCCGCCCGAGCCGGTCGATCCCGCCGACGCGGAGGCCGTCGCCGGCGCGCCGGCGCCCACCGACGCCGCCCTCGACGCCCGCCGCCTGCTCGCCGCGCTCCCCGAGGCGCAGCGGAGCGCGGTCATCCTGCGCTACTACCACGATCTTCCCGAGGAGGAGGTGGCGGCCATCCTCGGCTGCCCGCGGGGCACGGTGAAGAGCCGGCTCCACCACGCCATGCGCCGCCTGCTCGAGATGGCCCGATCATGACCGACTGCGACGACACGCTCACGACGCTCCTCTTCCGCGGCACGCTCGACCGCGACGCGGCGGCCCACCTGGCCGCGTGCCCGCGCTGCCGCGCGGAGCGTGCGGCCGTCGAGGACCTGGTGCGGAAGCTCGCCGCGGCGCCCGTCCCCGCACCGCCGCTGGGGCTCACGTGGCGGCTGCTCGCCGCCGCCGAGCCGCTCCTCGCCCGCAACGCGCGCCGGGCCGCCTGGCCGACGTTCGCCCTCGCGCTCGCGGCCGCGCTGCTGCCGCTGCCGGCGATCCTCCTCCTGGACTTCTACCTGGTTCGGGCCGCCTTCGCGCTCTTGACCGCGATCCTCCCCATGGCGCTCGGCGCCTACCTCACGTTCAACTACGCCGCGACGCTCGCCCTCCTGCTCGCGCTCACCTACGCCGCCATCCCGATCTTCGTCGAGCACCAGGTGCGCCTGCGCCGCCAGGAGAGCCATGCCTGACGCCGGGACCAAGCGCTGCCCGTACTGTGCCGAGGAGATCCGCGCCGAGGCCGTCAAGTGCCGCTGGTGCGGGAGCCTCCTCGAGCCCGGGAGCGCGCTCACGCGCACCTGGTACCGCACGCGCGAGGGCAAGATGATCGCGGGCGTGTGCGCGGGCCTCGCCGAGCAGTTCGGCGTCTCCGTCACCATCCTGCGCCTCGCCTTCGTGCTCGGCACGCTGGTGAGCGGCTTCATGCTCGGGCTGGTCATCTACCTCGTGCTCTGGGTGGTGATGCCGTACCGGCCCCCGCGGGACGTGCCGGCGGTGCGCTCGGTACCGACGACGCCGCCTCCGTGACCGGCCGGGTGGTGAGCCCGAGCCGCGGGTACTATATGTAGCGGTGCTTTGGGCTTCTACGCGCGGCACGTCTTCCCCCGCCTCATGGAGTGGGCGCTCGGCCGGCCGCGGTTCCAGCGCGAGCGGGAGCAGGCGCTGGCGGCGGCCGGCGGGGAGGTGCTGGAGATCGGCTTCGGCACCGGCTTGAACCTCCGGCACTATCCGCCCGGCGTGAAGCGCCTCACGGCGATCGACGTGGCCGACCTGCTGCCGGCGCGCACCGCGCGGCGCATCAAAGCGGCGCCCTTTCCGGTCGCGCGCGTGCACCTCACCGCCGAGCGGCTGCCGTTCCCCGACGCGGGCTTCGACTGCGCGGTCAGCACCTGGACCCTGTGCAGCATCCCCGACGCGCTGGCCGCGCTGCGCGAGGTGCGCCGCGTCCTCAAGCCCGGCGGCGTCTTCGTCTTCCTCGAGCACGGGCGGAGCGACGACGCGCGCGTCGCCCGCTGGCAGGATCGCTTCAACCCGATCCAGCGCCGGATCGGCGTCGGCTGCAACCTGAATCGCCCGATCGACGCGCTGATCCGCGACGCGGGCTTCGCGATCACCCGCCTCGACCGCTACGCGATCCAGGGCGAGCCGCGCATCATGGCGGAGATGTACCGCGGCACGGCCTCGCCGCGCGGGTCGTGACCAGCCGCCCGCTGCCGCTCTGGCTCGCGGGCGCCGTGGTGGCCGGCACCTTCGCCCTCCTCCTCTGGCTCGAGGGGCGCCGTCCGCTCCGGCCGACGGTCGAGCCCAAGGGGCGGCGCCTGGCGCGCAACCTCGCGGTGGTCGCGCTCAGCACCGCGGCCGTCGCCCTGACCGAGCGGCCGGCGATCGGCGCGCTCTCGGGGCTCGTGGGAGCGCGGCGATGGGGGCTCCTCCAGTGGGCCTCGCTCCCCGCCGCGCTCGAGGTGCCGCTCGCCGTCGTCCTCATGGACTATACGATCTACATCTGGCACGTCCTCACCCACCGCGTTCCCTGGCTCTGGCGCTTCCATCTGGTGCACCACGTCGACCGCGACCTCGACGCGTCGACGGCGCTGCGCTTTCATTTCGCAGAGATCGCGATCTCGATCCCCTGGCGCGCGGCCCAGGTGCTCGTGATCGGCGTGTCCCCGCTCGCCTTCTCGGTCTGGCAGACGGCGCTTCAGGTCTCGATCCTGTTCCATCACTCGAACGTGCGCCTGCCGCTCGCGCTCGAGCGGCGGCTCGTGGGCATCCTGGTCACGCCCCGCATGCACGGCATCCATCACTCCACGGTGCGCGGCGAGACGGACGCGAACTGGTCGAGCGGCTTCACGCTCTGGGACCGGCTGCACGGGACGCTCCGGCTCGACGTCCGGCAGGAGGAGATCACGATCGGGGTGCCGGCGTATCAGGCGCCCGAGGAAGTCACTCTGCCCACCATCCTCGCGCTCCCGTTCGTGCCCCAGCGCCCGTCCTGGCCGGCCGACGGCCCGCCCCCGCGCGCGCGAGGCGCGCGGCGCGACGAGCTCCTCGCGTGAGCGCCCGCCGCCCCGCCTGGCTCGCGCGCGCCGTGCGCGCGCCGATGGACGCGGCGACCATGAGCCGCGTCATCGGGCGCCTGCGCACCGTGCAGCCGTCCTGGAACACGACGGCGCTCGCCGCCGTCGCCGACACGACGGCGCGCGACCCGTTCCGCATTCTCGTCGGGTGCCTCCTCTCGCTGCGCACGCGCGACGAGACGACGGGGCCGGCCGCGGCGCGCCTCTTCGCCCTCGCCGACACGCCCGCCGCCCTGCTCGGCCTCGCCCGCCGTCGCATCGAGCGGGCCATCTTCCCGGTCGGCTTCTACCGCACCAAGGCGCGCGTCGTGCAGCGGGTCGCGCGCGAGCTGCTGGCCCGCTTCGACGGCCGCGTCCCCGCCGACCTGGACGCCCTCCTGACGCTCCCCGGCGTGGGCCGGAAGACCGCGAACCTGGTCGTCACCTTCGCCTTCGGGCTTCCCGGCATCTGCGTCGACACGCACGTGCACCGCATCACGAACCGGCTCGGCTTCGTGCGCACCACGACCCCGGAGCAAACCGAGTGGGCGCTCCGCGCGAAGCTCCCCCGCCGGCACTGGATCGAACTCAACGACCTGCTGGTCGCCTTCGGGCAGAACGTCTGCCAGCCGCTCTCGCCCCGCTGCTCGACCTGCCCGGTGGCGCGGCTCTGCCGCCGGGTGGGCGTTGGGAGGAGCCGCTGATCCACGAGC
>WNEQ01003745.1_pt1 | contig 11165 bp, 7 predicted proteins | sample 5399971 | NCBI WGS metagenome assembly WNEQ01 (sample SAMN13153330, study PRJNA577476) | soil metagenome | isolation source: 20 cm grassland meadow soil 2 days after 1st rain plot 5 | place: USA:California | collected 2015-09-18
TCCGAAAGTGATGATTTCGCGAGAATGATCGCACCGGCTGTGCGCAGGCGCCGCACAATGAAAGCATCCCTTGCGGGAATGAAATCTTTGAATAGCGCCACACCTGAGCTTGTGGGCATGTCGTTCGTATCGATGTTGTCCTTGACGATGATTGGGATGCCGTGGAGCCGGCCGGTGAGTTTTCCCTTGGATTTGAGCGCGGCATCAAGGTTTGCGGCATCAGCAACTGCGTTGGGATTGACCGTGATCAACGCATTGAGATAAGGCCCACGCTTGTCGTAGGCCGCAATCCGCTCGAGGTAGGCTTCGGTCACTTCGCGCGCCGTCGTTTTGCCCTCGAGATATGCGGCGTGAAGTTGAGCGATGGTGATTTCTTCAACTGGAAACATAACGCCGAATTTGCGTACTGTAGCGGCGGTCTATGACCGCCGCTACAGTTAAACCCTACTTCTCTCCCAGCAGCACTCGTCCTTCGTTAATCGCCGGCACTGTCGAGCGGATGATGTTCCAGCCTTCTTTGACTCGTCTCGCGATGTCATTGCCCGTATTCGCTGATATCGCACACGCGACCTTGTGTGTTTTGCAGGCGGCCAAGACCTTCTGCAATCCCGCCTCGACCTCAGGCGAACCCGGACGAACACCCATTGAGCGTGTCAGATCGCTGGCCTGGCCGACGAAAAGCGCGCCCACGCCCGGTGTGGACGCGATGGTATCGAGGTTCTGCAGGCCTTCGACCGATTCGATCATGAGGATCGCCAGCAGGTCGCCTTCGGGATTCAGCGGCCACAGATCCGCGTGACGGTCATATTCCTGGCCGCTGATCCCCCAGATCCAGGTGGCATTCGCAGGACCGGAACCGCGGATGCCGTTGGGCTCGAAATATGGCGAGCCTTTCAGTTGCGGGTAGCGCATGCTCTTGACGGCAATCAGCGCCTGCTCCCTTGTATCGACTCCGTTGAAGATGACTCCGTGCAGTCCGATGTCCAGCGCCTGTTTGACAACCCACTGCGATTGATCCGCCTCCGGCGGAAAACGAGCGAACAAGGCGACGTTCGGCTGCAGGTTGCCCTTCTTGAGCACCATCGCCTTGTCTGTCATTCCCATCAGGAACAAATGAAGCGCGGGAAAATCCAGAGGGTTGTGCTCCATGTCCGCGTAGATGAAATCGACCGGCGCGCGCGCCACCTCACGCGCGTACACGAGCGATAGATCGCCGGTATTGAGGCCATAGACGGTTTTTCCTTCCGCCAGTTTCGCTATCACCGGGTTGATGTGCAGCGGCTTTTGTTGGGCCGGCAGCAAGGCAGGCGCCAAGAGGAAGGTCATGCAAAGTGTCCAAAAAAATCGAAGCGGCTTTAGCATTGTATGCTCTCCTTACTGTGCGAAATCGGCACGAGTTTGCGAAGACCTGTCAGCGCGACCCGGCCGCGCATGTGCACCTAACCGCGCTTCGAAATCCCACAGCTCCGATTCAACCCAGGCATTATTACACCCCAACCGGTTTGCGGCGTCAGGGTTTGTATCGCCGAAGCCGCGGGATTTCATCAAAATCCGCATCGCTGGTATAGAGCAGCAGGTTTTTCCGGATGGCGACTGCCGCGATCAGACAGTCTGACGGTGGTATGGTTATCCCTTTCCATCGCAGGCGTGCGAAAAGGTGTGCCCCTTCGGTAAAGTCGGCCGGCTCTTCCGGTATGGATTCCCAGAGAGCCATTTGTTTTTCCACTTTCGCAAATGCTTTTTCATCTCGACTGCCCTGGAGCACCTCTTGCCGGATCTGACCACATACCAAAATGCGCGCGCTATGGATTAGAAAATTCAGCCTCTCGACTGCTTCGTCTTCGCCATTGAAGTAATCCACCCAGACAGAACTGTCCACCAAGACCTCAGCGTGTTCGGCCATGCCTTTTCAGTTTCCTGAGTTCGAGCCGTTCGGCTTCTTTCCAACTCACATTGACGAGCCGGCTTCCAGCCAGCTGCATGAATTCGTCGAGACGTTTTCGCCGAACATAATCCTCTATAGCTTTGCGCATAGCTTCAGATCGGCTGACACCGGGTTCTACGCGCATCAATTCATCGATCAATTCTTCATCGATGGCTATTGTGGTCCGCATACATATTTATTATAACCGAGCATACCAAATCCTTCGAATTCTTCATACACACGAACGCGGCGAGCCCTTTTAGAAGTTAACACTCAGCCCAAACTGAATCTGCCGTGAAGTGGTAACGGTGTTGACGATGAGGCCGGCGGCTGGGTTGAAGAAGCCGGAAGGCGTAAAGACGCTCGCTATGGGGAGACCGAAATTCGTATGGTTGAGCGCGTTGTAGAATTCCGCGCGGAACCGTACATTCAGGTTCTCCCGGACTCGGAACCCTTTCTCGACCGAAGCATCCAGGTCGGCGAGGCCCGGACCGAGCAGAGTATTCCTTCCCACGTTCCCAAAGGTTCCCGGCAAAGGTAGCAAGTACGCCCTGGGATCAAAGTAGCTCCCGGTTTTCCGGACGCCGTCCACGCCGAGAATCACGCTTCCCCGGAAATTGGGGTTCAGGCGGGAACGGTCTGGCATTCCGGTGTCCCCATTTCCTGAAACATTGAATCCCACGAGCGGCGTAAACGGCCGCCCGGAGCTGAACGTCCCGACGGCGTTCACCTTCCAGCCCTCAATCACCTGGCCCAGCACTTTGTTGTCGGAGCGGAATGGAAACGGGTAGCTGGCATAGAAGACGGAGTGGTGCTGGGCGTGAAAAGCCGACAGGCCCCGGTCGCGGCGACGGTCCTGCGGGTTCAGCGTGGTGAAAGTCTCACTTGCGATGTCGCCGGTAAACACGGAACTGTTTTCGTCGATCGCTCTCGAAAAGGCGTAGGAGGCTTGAAACTGCAACCCGCTGGTGCTCCCGTGACGCACGGAGACCTGCAGAGAGTTGTAGTTGGAATTGGAGTCCGTTTCCCGCACGCGAACGAAGCCAAGATAGGGATTCGGTCTTCCTCCGGGCGGTACGTACGTGGTCCCCTGCGGCACGATGGTGCGCCCGACCAGCGGCAGCACGCCGCCACTGATACATCCGGCAGGGTCGGAACAAACCTGGGCAGCCGGACCGTTTCGCTCTGCCTGCCTCCAAAGATGGCGCGCCGCTGAGCCGACGTAGGCCAGCTCCAGCACGGTTCCCTTGAAAAGCTGCTGCTCGACGCTGACGTCATACTCGTACTTGGTTGGCGTCTGGTTCTTCCAACTCATCGTTGTCAGGGAAAAGATGGAGCAAGCGGGTGGCGGTGGAGCAGACGGACCGCAGGCGGGTGGCGGCTGTATCCCTGGCGGTATCGGAGTAAGGGTAAGCAGAGGAACACTAACGAAGGTCGCGGTCCCGAAAAACGGAGGCATCTGGGCGGAGTCTCGCGCGTAGATGAACGGCAGGAGTTGGTCGTAGTAAATTCCCGATCCGGCTCGCAGCACGGTTTTCCCGCTGAATTGCCACGCCAGCCCCGCGCGCGGTTCAAAATTCTTCTTGCTGACCTCAAAGTATTTGTTCAGAACTTGTACCGGGCCGAACGGCGGCGAGATGATGTTTGAAATTCGTCCGTGCGCCTCGGTGGGATCAGTCACCGCTTCCCAACGCAGGCCGAGATTGAGCGTCAGGTGGCCGCTCAGCCTTATGTCGTCCTGCCCGTAGGCCGCAAACAAGCTCTGGCGAAAGCCTGGGTAAGCGGGCGTGCCAAACTGGAAAAAGGTGGGTCTGTCTTGCAGGAGGGCCAGCAAGCTCGGGAATGTAGCGGCTCCTCTGACCAGCGTATTTTGCGCTGTATTGTCCTGGATGCGCTCGATATTGACGCCAACCTTCAGCGCATGCATTCCCCGGATGTAGCTAAGGTCATCGCCCGCCTGGAACAAATTGAAGACCCATTGGCGCGGCGCAACCGTACTGCTGCCCAAGGGCGCTAGGCCACCTACAGTTATCGTCCCCAGCGGCTGGCCGGACACAAAGGTCAAGTTGGCCGGAATCGGAACCGCGGGCACGGAATCCAAGTGCTGCGCCGTGCGGTTGTAGGCAAAGCGGAAGGAGTTGATCAGCGTGGGCCGGAGCGTCTCCGTCAACTGAATGGTGGAATATTGCCGGCGCGCGCTCAACACATCATTAAAAACAGGGGCCAGCTGCGGAGAGACTGTCGAGTCATCGTCAACCGCGTATCGGCCAACGAGCTGGATTTTTTCGCTGATCGGATGGTCCAGGCGAACCACGCCATAGTCGCCGTTGGTCGTCCGCGTGGAGGAATTAAGGACTCGAGCCACGCCGGACGGCAGACCGTTAGCAGAAAGAAGCTCTGGTCCGTTTGGAGCCGGGTAAAGCGCCAGAAATGGCAGCATGCCGGATTGGAGACCTGGAGCGGGCTGCAGTTGTCCTCCGGGTCCGGGAAGCAGTCCTCGCCTGGCATTCTGATCGGGAACCACTGCGCCGCTGCGGATCCCCAGCCCTTCGCGCCAGCCCTCATAGTTGGCAAAGAAAAAAGTTTGGTCCCTGCGAACCGGTCCTCCGAGTGAAGCTCCGAAGCGGTTGGCCCGGTAAGGAGGAGTACGGAAATCGAAGAAGTTCCGGGCATTGATGGCGCTATTGGAGTGAAATTCATAGGCTGATCCGTGAAACTGATTGGTACCGGAGCGAGTCACGGCGGCAACGATGCCGCCGGAGGCACGGCCGTACTCGGCTTTATAGCCTTCCGTCAGCACCGCGAACTCGCGCACGGACTCGATGCCGGGGTTTCGAAAGCTGGCGTTACCGGGAGTCCCGTTGGCGTGGTCATTGATGTCGGTGCCATCGAGCAAGAAAGAGTTGGTGTAGCCGCGCCCTCCGGTGGCGGAAAACCTTTGCCCGGCGCTAAATTCAAAGCTGGAGCCGGCGGCCGGCGCATAAGATGTCACGCCGGGCTCGAAAAGGACGAGTCCGGTATAGTTGCCGTAGCCGCGCGGCAACTCTCCAATGCTCCGGCGGTCCATCAGCGAGGCTTGCATAGAGTTGGTAGAGTTCACTGGAGGGGCATCGCCGGCGCCTTCCACGGTCTGGCTGCTGTCACCCCGGGGAAGCTCGAAGTCCACCACCGCTTCCCGCGCCACGGTCAATACGATCCCGGTGCGCGCCACAGTCTGAAATCCGGGCTGGCTGGCCGAGACGCGGTAGTTGCCCGGACTCAAGGAGAGCATCGCGTAGCGCCCGGCCAAATCCGCCACAGCGGTCCGCATCATGCCGGTCTCTTCGTTGACCGCGCCCACCGTCGCCCCCACGACAACCGCCCCCTGCTGGTCCTTGACCGTTCCCCAGATGCTGCCCGTGGTCCCTTGCGCATTGCTCTGCGCTCGGCAGACGAAAAAGCACATTGCCGCAAGAACGCTGAATTTCCGCATCATGAAACCCTCCTTTTCAACGGGGATCGCCGCGCCGGTCTAACCTAGCGAGCTTTGCAGAGCGCGCAGTATACACCTCGGGAGGCTGTCGAAAATCCACCAATGCTGCGTAGCACTTCAGAAGTGATGTGGATAGATTTCTCGGTTTTGTGTACACTTTTGCCCAAAATTTTAGTTTCGAGAGTGGAATTCTGTTCGGGTGCGGTGATCAGTTGTTGTTGGTGCAAACGCATGTCGTGAGCACTTACTCATATCTTCCGTCATATTTCTATGGGAGGTGTCTATGAGGAGTTTGAAGAGTGGCTACGTCTTTACAGCGCTGGTTGTGATCGGCGCAATCCTGATGCTGCCCGTTCGCGGACATGCTCAGGAATCCACAGTGAGCGGGACGGTAACGGATCCGACCGGTGCTGTCATACCGGGTGTGACGGTGACGGCGACGCACATGGAATCCGGTAACAAATTTGAAGCGGTCACCGATGAACGGGGCGGTTATCGGCTGCTGGTGCGCGTGGGTAATTATCGAATAACGGCGGGGCTGCCTGGGTTCGGGACAGTGAATCGGAATATCGAGGTGCTTATCGGGCAAACGGTTGTCGTGAATATCGAAATGATGCCCTCGACGGTCGCAGAAACGGTAAACGTTGTCGGTGAAGTGCCTTTGGTCGATACCGAGACGACGAAGGTCGGCGCCAACATCGACCCGAGACAGATGCAGGAACTGCCGCTCAACGGCCGAAACTGGATGGACTTGACGCTGCTTGCCCCGGGTGCCCGGCGGAACGAGGCGGTCGGGCTCGTGCAGAACCGGCAGGGATATGGGGTGACGAACGTCGATGGGCAGGATGTGACGATCAACTACCACTCCGCACCCGACACTGAACAGTCAGGCTTCAACAAGGACGCGATCGGCGAGTTCGAAGTCATCGCGAACCGATTTGACGCCAGCCAGGGGCGTTCTGCCGGCATGGTCGTGAATGCCGTCACCAAGGCGGGAACGAATGTCTACGCCGGCACGTTTGGCGGCTATTTCCGCAGCGACAAGTTCAACGCTGCGGATTTTGTCGCCGATCGCGTCCTGCCTTATTCGAATCAGCAACTGAGCGCAACCTTTGGCGGGCCGATCAAAAAGGACAAGGCACATTTCTTCGGCAGCTATGGATACGCTCGCGAGCCGCACACCTACGCCTACACCAGTCCATATCCGTCCTTCAATGTCGATGTGAACTTCCCAAGCCGCGCGCACACGGTATTGGGGCGGGTCGACTATCAATTCACGCCTGCAACGCGTCTGTCGGTGCGCGGATCGGGATTCAACAATTTGTTCTATGCCCTCGGCGGCACTGGTTCGGCCACCACCCACCCGTCGGCTGGCGGAACCCGGGGGCGCGTGGCCACACAATACTTCGCAAATTTAACGCACGTCGTGAGCAACCGCACGGTGAACCAGTTAAAAGGCGGGTTTACCAATTACGAGCGGCAAGACCAGCCGGCAGTCCGATGGAAGGGCCAGGATTTTCCATATCACCCGGTGCTGCACGGAGGTTCCGTCGTTGTCATGTTGCGCGGGTACACGATCGGAGCCAGCCCGCTGAACATCCTGCAGGACACGCAGTCCGTTCGGGATGACCTCACGACCTCGCTCGGACGGCATGACCTGAAAATGGGCGGCGAATATTTGCGATACCACAACGAGTTTCGATGGTGTTTGCGGTGTGATGGCGTGATACAGGCCGATAACGTTGCGCCCCCGGCCAATCTGGAGTCGCTGTTCCCGGTTTGGAACGACTCATCCACATGGAACCTGGCGCCGCTGGCCTCCATTACCCGGTGGGTCTACCATAGCTTATCGGATACAGAGCACCGATATGAGATCGTCCGGCATCTCTTTGCGGGCTGGCTGCAGGATGACTGGAAAGTTCGGCAGAGGCTGACGCTCAACCTGGGCATACGGTACGACTTCGATACCAACACGAATTCGGCGACGGTCCGTTTCCTGCCATGGCTGCCGGGTAATCTGCCACGCGAGAAGACGAACTTCGCGCCACGGCTCGGAATTAATTTGGGTCTAAACGACCGAACCGTTATACGCGGCGGATATGGCCTGTTCTATGCTTTCGCTCCCAATGACGGAGTCCAGCAAACCGAGGGCTATCTGCACCGTTTTGAAAACCAGATTTTCTATGACGGGCGCTCGAACTTTACGACTCTCCGAGACGGGTATTGGGGTTGGTTCGACGGTCCCAAGCCGAGCTTTGAGCAGTCGCTGCAGCGCGCGTGTGATGTCAACAACGTCGCCGGCTGTGTGTATCGTTCGCTCACTCAGGAAATCAACTATCCCGGACGCAAGACTTCTTATAGCCACCAGGCCTCCGCCGGCGTTCAGCACCAGTTGGGGTTGGACATGTCCGTGGAAGTCAATTACACCTTCACTGGAGGCCGGCGCGAAGAAAGCGCGCAGCAGGTCAATCTGAGGTACAACCCGGCGACCGGCGCCAACTATCCGTTCAGTGAAATGGGGCGCCGTGAACTTTGAGCTGCTGGAAGGCTGGTCGAACTACCACGGCGTGGACCTGACCTTCACGAAGCGGTTTAGTCGCCACTGGCAACTAACGGCCACGACGACGCGCTCGTGGTTCAGGGATGCCGATCCGCGTCGTGACCAGTGGTACATCGGCAGCGACGGCATCGTGGCGCGAACGCCGATCGGTTTCCCATTGGCCCGGGATATGGGCGGCGAATATACATTCGCCGGCTCGGCCTCCGGCGGTGGCTTCCAGCAAGGCGGAGACCAGCGCCAGCGGGCTGTTCTCAACGGCATTTGGGACATCGGTCGCGGAGTCCAACTCAGCGGGCTCTATTTCTACGGTTCCGGCGAGCGTTACAGGGTCACCTACGGCTCCGACCTTCGCGACGAAGCAGGCGGAAGCCCGGTCACATTGCAGCGCCTTCGAAGGGACGGTTCGATCATACCGCGCAACAGCCTTGTGGGGCTGCCGTTACATCGCGTGGACATGCGGCTACAGAAGCGGATCGCGATCAGTGACCGTGTACAACTGTTCGGCATGTTCGAGGTATTCAATCTGTTCAATCACGCGAACTACGGCGCCTACACCACCAACGAAAACAATCGGAGCTATGGCAAGCCGTCGTTCAGCGACAATAACGCGTACCAGCCGCGCATGCTCCAGTTAGGTTTCCGCACGACGTTCTAACGTCGCGTTTCGCGAAAAGTGAGGCGGGTCTTCAGCCCGCCTCACGCCTGAACCTTTGCCGGCCCTGTGGTATTCTTGCGCCGTAAATATCGAGCGGACCATCCAAAATTGCGGAGATCAGAAAAGCCCAGAGGCGCACGGATAACAAGCTGGCAGAACTGGCCGAAGCGCAGAAGGAACTAGCTCAAGCGCAGAAAGAAACGCAGCGCACCTTGCGGGCTTTTATAGCGAGCTTGCGCAACGGCCGGAACGGGCGCTGGTCACGGAAGCGCAAAAACGAAAATGTTGCTGGCAGTGCTGGGGTGAAGCTCAGGCGCAAGGCGGTTGAGGCCGGTGCTCACCAGGGAATTCCCGGTGCTCACCGCGACGTATTGCTTGCCGCCAACAGCGTATGTGATCGGATATCCAGTCGCTGGAGAGCCGAGATTGATCTCCCATAGGACCGCGCCGGAATTCTGATCGAAGGCGCGGAAGTGTCCGTTGGTGTCGCCGCCGAAGATTAAGCCTCCGCCTGTGGCGACCAGCGACATGTAGCCTGCGCGCTGCTCGTATTTCCATACGGTCTTCCCGGTCTCGACGGAAATCGCCTGAACGGTGCCGATCTTATCGGTACCGGGAGCGATTTGATTATTGTTCTGGATGGCATAAAACGTCGTCGGAGTATTTTCGATTGCCGTTACCATCGCACACGCATTCTGCAGCGCGTAATACATCGTGTTGGTCAGCGGACTGTAGGCACCGGCTTGAAAATTCTTTCCGCCGTTCACCGTTGGACAGACGAAGCGCTGGTCGCCAACCGCGCTGAACAGCGTCTCCGGATTGGTTCGCACCCGGCCGGTTGCGCCGTCGATGCCGGCAACAACGTTTTGCATGACAGTCGGTTTGGCCCACAGAAACTCGCCGGTTTGCCGGTCGAGCGTATAAACGATTCCGGTTTTTCCGGGAATACCGGTCACGACCTTGCGACGCTCGCCGGCCCGGATTCGCGGATTGATCCAGCTGACGTCGGCGGCGCTTGGCGCCACAGCCGTGTCGACGAGCAAGCGCTCGAATGGATGATCGAAATCCCAATGATCCACGAGGTGTTGGTAGTACCAGACCATCTTGCCGGTGTCGGCATTCAGCGCGAGCGTCGAGTTGTGATAGAGGTACGTGAACTCATTTCCAGCAAGCATGAACTTTGGGGCTGGAGAGGTTACCGATGTTCCGACGTAGAGCAGATTGAGCTCGGGATCGTAGCTCGGCACCATCCAGGTTCCCACGTGGGACCTCTTCTCATACGGCAGGCCGCCCCAGGTCTCATCGCCGGGTTCGCCCGGCATTGGAATCGTGCGCGTGCGCCATAGCTCTTTGCCTGTCTTCGCGTCGTGAGCCACAATCACACACGCGAGCGCGCCTTTCTTCGGCTCGCAGCCGCGGCCGGAAAAGATTTTTCCTTTCGCGATGATCGGTCCCGATGTCTCCTGCGCGGGGCTTTCTTTCATATCGAGGATGCGAGTCTCCCAGGCGAGCTTGCCGGACCTGGCATCCAGCGCGTACACCTGATCGTCGGCGCTCGTGTCGATGATATTGTTCCCGTAGATTGCAATATTCCGGTTGATACTCGGCGCGATGGGCAAAATCTTCGCGACGTCCTCCGACCACTGTCGTTTGTATTCCCAAATCAAGTCGCCTGTCGCCGCGTTGATCGCTTGGATCAGGTCGCTGGGATTCGGCAGATACATCACGCCACGATACACGAGGGGGGTGGCTTCCTGGATTCCCGGTCCCATACCGCGGGTCCACACCATTCGCAGATTGCGAACGTTCGTGGCATTGATTTGGTCCAGCGGACTGTAGCCCCAACTGTTCAGTGTGCGGCGCCACATCAGCCAGTCGGCCGGATCCGGATTCTCGAGCATCACGTCGGTGACCGGAACGAAGCTCCCAGCCGATTGCCGTGCGATCGAGTAAATGGCCGTCGCCAGCAAGATTAGAAAAGCGGCGAGAAATGTAATTCGTTTCATGAGTGCTTAGGATACAGCACAACAAGCGATGTACGAGAAGTGGAGTTGGATCCCGGTGAGGCCGCTGTCGCCGAAGCCGGCGGGATGTTTTACATGGAAGACGGCATCAGCATGGAGACGGTATTCGGCGACGGTTCCGCCGAGCAGAGGAGCTTCGTCGATGCGCTAATCGGGGCTGGAAAACGGCTTCTCATTGGTGAGTCGCTGTTCATGACCATCTTTATACGCTTCGCGGGCCCGGCCGCATCTGGCTTCAGTCGTTGCCGCTGAGCCGTTTGGCGCGCCGCATCGTTGCCGCCGCTCCGCAAAACGGCCGCGGAGGACGCGAAGAGGGTTCGGTCCTCGGCACGATAGGGGACATCTTGAGCGGAGATCGGTAGGTGGAAATTTTGAAATTGGGACAATTCCCTCCTCTGCGAGGAGGGGATTTGTCCAATTTCAAAATTTCTCTTCAGCCTACCGGCTGGTGCTCGACGGAATCAGCACGTTGCTGGCGGCAGCTTCCGCTATGAGTCGGTCGGCGTCAGCTTGAAGCAGGAAGCCTGCTG
>WNEQ01001844.1_pt1 | contig 11156 bp, 12 predicted proteins | sample 5399971 | NCBI WGS metagenome assembly WNEQ01 (sample SAMN13153330, study PRJNA577476) | soil metagenome | isolation source: 20 cm grassland meadow soil 2 days after 1st rain plot 5 | place: USA:California | collected 2015-09-18
CGTCGAGCGTGACGACGTGGGTGGCGCCGCGCGCGCGCGCCGCCGCCACGCCTGTGCGGAGCGCGTGCGCCTTGCCGAGCCGCCGCGCGTGCCGGCACACGTCGGCGCCGCCGAGAGCCGCGGCCTGCGCGGTGCCGTCTGTCGAGCCGTCGTCCACCACGATCACCGGCGCGTGCACGCGCACGCGGCGCACGACGTCGGCGACGGTGGTGACCTCGTCGTGGGCGGGCACGACGACGATGGGGATCACGCGGCGTCCACCAACAGCGCGACGTGCGCGCCGCCGCGCGCGAGCCCGTGCACGAGCCCCCGCCCCGGCCGCACGCGCGCGACGCCCGTCGTGCCGTTCACGACGGGCAGCAGGCCCGAGCGGGCCGTCCACGCCCCCGCGGCGACGCGCAGCACGCCCAGCCCGGCGTGGCGCCCGAGCAACCGGCCGAGCGCCGACACGGGCGGCGCCGGGCCGAGCGCGGCGTCGAGCACCGCTTGCTCCCAGCGGTCGCGCGCCTCGTCTCGGCTGCCCGACGCGTACACCCAGCCGACGTCGCCGGGCCGCGCACCGGCCGCCTTCAGCGCGGCATCGATCGCGTACGAGCAACGAGCCCGTCCCACGCCCCAGGGGCGCGCGGGCAGCGCACGCCAGGCCGCCGCGCGCACCTCGCCCAGCACCGTCGCGCCGCGCGCACGCGCCGCCGCGCGCGGCTCGAGCACGACGAACGCGGCGCCCTCGCCGCGACACTCGGCGCCGAGGCCCAGGCGCGTCAGCTCGTGCTCGACGACGGGGTCGAGCTCGTCGACGCCGCCCGCCAGCACCGCCGGCACGCGCCCGCTCGCGACCGCCGCCGCCGCGCGCGCGACCGCCAGCTCGCCGCCGACCGTCGGCGCATTCAGGGTGAGCGCCATCTCTCGCGCGCCGACGGCGATGGCCGTCGTCGCGACCATGGTGTTCATCACCGTGTTCGGAAAGAGCAGGGCCGAGAGCCCCGCCGGGCCCCGCGCGAGGAAGCCGTCGGCGAACGCGTGGGTCGACCCGAGGTCGCCGAACTCGGTGCCGACGATGAGTCCGAGCCCGGCGGCGGGATCGACGCCCGACTCGCGCAGCGCCAGCCGCGCCGCCGCGACGGTCAGGTGGCAGACGCGCGAGAGCCGCCGGGCCTCCGCCGGATCCACGAGGGCCGCGAGCGCGCCGGCGCCCAGCGCCGCGTCGGCCGGCGCCGAGGGCGCCGCGAGAAACGCGCCAAGCGCCGCGGAGTCGCCGGTGACGGCGGCGCTGACGACGCCAACGCCGGTGATGGCCACGCCGGGCTCCACGGTCATGCCGGGCCGCGCCGGAAGAGCAGCGTCACGTTCTGACCGCCGAAGCCGAACGAGTTCGAGATCGCGCACGCCAGCGGCACGCCGCGCGACACGCGCGGCACGCAGTCGAACGGCACGTCGGGATCGGGCGTCGCGAGGTTGGCCGTCGGCGGCACGACGCCGTGCTCGAGCGCGAGCACGGTGGCGATGGCCTCCAGACTGCCGGCGGCGGCCATCGTGTGGCCGATCATCGACTTGCTCGAGGACACGAGCAGACCGCCCTCGCCGAAGACCCGCGCCAGCGCGCGGCCCTCGATCCGATCGTTCTGCGGCGTGCCGGTCCCATGCGCATTGGCGTAGCGCACCTCGGCCGGCGCGGCGCCGGCCTGGCGCAGCGCCGCCGTCATCGCGCGCACCATGCCGTCGCCGTCGGGCTCGGGCGCCGTCACGTGGAAGGCGTCGGTCGTCATGCCGTGACCGGCGAGCGTCGCGTACACGTGCGCGCCGCGCGCGCGGGCGCGCGCGCGCGACTCGAGCACCATGAAGCCGGCGCCCTCGCCGATCGACATCCCGCGCCGCTCCCGATCGAAGGGCCGGCACGGCACCGGATCGAGAAGCTTCAGCGCGTTGAAGCCCATGAAGCAGATGCGGGTGACCGCGTCCACGCCGCCGGCCAGCGCCACGTCGACCACACCGTCGGCGATGAGCTCGGCCGCCTCGGCCAGGGCGACCGCGCCCGAGCTGCACGCCGTCACGACCGTGTGGCGTGGACCACCGAGCGCGAAGCGGCTCGACAGCGTCTCGGCGTGCGCCGACGGCAGCATGGCGCGCACGGCGCTCAGGCAGGCCGGACGCGCGCCGCCGCGCCAGTACCACGCTTCGGCCTCGAGCATCCCGCCGCCGACGGCGCCGACGACGAGTGCCGCCGCGCGGCGATCGCGCGCTCCGAGGCCCGCATCCTCGAGCGCCTCGCCGGCGGCGGCGATGGCCAGCCGGTCCGCGCGCGTGCGGCGCGCGGACCCCGCGAGGGGTCCCGGCACCTCGGCGCCGATCCGGCAGCGGAAACCGTCGGTCTCGATCAGCGTGAGATCGCGGATCGTGCAGACGCCGGCGGCCAGTCCTTTCCAGTACGCGACGACCCCGGCCCCGTACGGACTGACGGCGCCGAGGCCGGTGACGACGACCGGCTTCATGCGGAGGGCAGCTTCCCTGCGATGAAGCGTGACAGCGTGTCGAAGGAGGCGAAGTACTCGGTCAGGTCCTGGTTCTCGTCCATCGCGATGCCGAAGCGCTCCTCGATGGCGATCGACAGCTCGATGAAGTCGAGCGAGTCGAGGCCGATCGAGCCCTCGATGCCCTTGGGCAGCGGCGTCGACTCGCTCGTCTCCGCCGCGCGCCGCGGATCGAACTTCAGACGCGCTACTAAGATCGTCTTCAGCTCGTCGAGGACTTCCTTGGATTCCATGAGCCTCCTATGTCGCGACCGTGAACTGCGCGCACCGGCCGCGCCAGCGCCCGCTCACGCGCGCGCTCGGCATTCCGGCGGCGCGCGCCAGAGCCAGCCCCACGAGCGGCGCGCACGCCAGCGTCTGGCCCGCCCGCCGCGCGGCGAGCGTCTCGAGCGTCGAGACCGCACCGGGCCCGTACGCGACCTCGCCGCCGTCGCCGTCGAGCACGGCGCACGCCGCAGCTTCCACCAGGGGCCGCGGCGTCACCCAGCGTCCGCGCGCCCAGAGCTCCGCGCATTCGTCGAACGTCTCCACCGCGAGCACGAGCACGGTGTCCGCGCGGCCGGCCCCCAGCAGCGTGCTCGCCTGCCAGAGCGCGTCTACGCCCGCGGCTGGTCCGCCTACAAGAATGACATACCCGCCCGTCAACCCGTACTCGATCGCGACCTCGGCCGGCACCGAACTAGGGGCGGTATACGGAAAGTAGAGGGCGCCACGGTGAGTCGCGGGAGCGGAGCCACGCGCATCTCCGGTCAGGCCACCCTCGGCTCGAGCCGGGCTCGCGGTCCCCGCTCCAACAGAGCCACGCGCATCTCCGGTCAGGCCACCCTCGGCTCGAGCCGGGCTCGCGGTCCCCGCTCCAATAAACTCCCGGTTGCTCGCGCCATACGCCGCCGCTGTCACGTACACCAGCGCCGTTCGCGGCCCGGCCACGGCCGCCCGGTCCAGCCCGCCCTCATGCAGCGCCGCGTCGACCGCGGCCACGCCCAGCAGGCACTCGCGGGTCGCCCGGCGGAAGCGCTCGCCCGCGATGCTCGGTGTGGCCACCGGCACGACGCGCCGGTCGCCGGCCACGCGGCGCGCGTCCTCGGGGAGCGCGGCGACGCCGTCGCCCCAGCCCGTGAGCAGGCCGACACCGCGGACGCGCGTCACGCGATACCCTCCAGCACGAGCGCGGCGTTGCAGCCGCCGAAGCCGAGCGAGGTGCTGAGGCTCACCCGCGGCCGCCCGGCGCGCGCGTCGCCGCGCACGTCGAGGTCGCACGCCGGATCCGGCTCTTCATAGCCGGCCGTGCCCGGCACGACGCCGTCGCGCGAGGCGAGCAGGCACATGATTGCCTCCAGCGTTGCGGCGGCGCCCATCGTGTGGCCGAGCGCGCCCTTGATCGAGTTGACGGGTACGGTGCCCGCGCGCGCGCCGAGCACGCGGCGAAGCACCGCCGTCTCGATTCGGTCGTTGAGCGGGGTTCCCGTCCCGTGCGCGCTGACGAAGTCCACGGCGTCGCCGCCCACGCCGGCGGCGGCCAGCGCGCCGCGCACGGCGTGCTCGAGCCCGCGGCCGTCGGGATCCGGCGCGGCGACGTGCGAGCCGTCGCTGCTGCTCGCGTGGCCCAGCAGCCGGCCCAGGCGCAGCCGTGGCGCGTCGGCGTCGCGCGCCATGAGGACCAGCGCAGCCGCTTCGCCGAGCAGGAGCCCGCTGCGCCGCCGGTCGAACGGGCGCACGCGCTCGCGCGTGAGCGAGCGCAGGGCGTCGAACCCTCGCATGACGAACCGGCAGAGGACGTCGTAGCCGCCGGCGACGACGAGATCGGCGGCGTTCGCGGTGAGCAGATCGGCGCCCACGCCCATCGCGGTGGCGCCCGAGGCGCACGCGGTGGACACGGTCAGCACCGGACCGCGCGCGGACAGCCGTCGCGCGAGCGCGTGGGCGGGACTGTCGTACAGCGCCGCCGCGGCGGCGTGCGCACCGCCCTCGGCGAGCGCGCGCTCGCCTTCCTCCACGCCGCCGAGCGCGGTGCCGACCACGACGGCCACGCGCGCGGGGTCGGCGGCGAGCGTGGCGCGGGCAAGCAGGTCGTCGGCGGCGAGCGTCAGCAGCGCGGACGCGCGGCAGCGCGGCAGCCTGCCCCGCCGCGGCGCGCGCAGCTTCTTGATCTCGCCGCCGCGCCCCACGCGCAGGTCGTCGACGCGGAAACGCTCGATGGTCGAGATGCCGTCGACGCCGGTGGAGAGCGCCGACCAGAAGGCGTCCAGATCGAGCCCGAGCGGGGTCGCCACGCCGGCGGCGATCACGGCGACGGGGCGTGCCCTGCTCACGGTCGGGCTCACGCGGCCGGGCTCCACACGTCGTAGAAGTTGAACCACTGCGCGGGATGCCGCCTCACCATCCCTTCGAGGATTGAGACCCAGCGGCCGAGCGCGGCCTCCTCACCGCCCGCCTCCACCGGCGACGGCGCGCCGACGACGATGCGATAACGCCGCTCGCCGTCGAGCAGGCAAAACGCGGGGACGACGGGCGCCCGGGCGGCGCGCGCCAGCACGAAGGGCCCGAGCGGAAAGGGCGCGAGCGCGCCGAAGAACCGCTGCGGCACGTCGCCGCGCGTGCCGAGCGCGCGATCGCCCTGCAGCGCGACGAACTCGCCGCGGCGCAGCGCGGCCAGCAGCGAGAGCGAGGCGGTGGGGGCCGTGCACGTCACGAACCGCACCGGCGCCTCGCCGCCGCGCAGGAAGCGCTCGACGGCGGGATCCGCCTCCGCGGCGACGACGACATGCGTGGGGCGGGCGCCGTCGCGCGCCAGCATCCGGCCGGCGAGCTCCCAGTTGCCGAGGTGCGCGGTCAGCACGACGACGCCGCGCCCGGCGTGCGCGGCCTTCTCGAGCTCGGGCATGCCCTCGATCCCGGCCACGAGGGCCCCGATGTCGGCGCGCCGGTTGGCGGTGATGAGATCGGCGAAGCAGACGGCGAAGTTGCGGAAGACCGCGCCGACGAGCTCGTCGAGCGCGCGGGCGGGCGTGCCCGGCAGAATGCGCGTCAGGTTGCGCCGCACCACCCCGAGCTCGGCGGGCAGGCGCCGCGAGGCGGCACGGGCCACGCCCGCCGCCACGCGCAGGCGCATCGCCCGCGGCAGCGCGGAGGCCACCAGCGCGGCGACGCGATAGACGGCCGCGCGGTTGAACCGGTGCGCATGCCAGCGCGGCGCCGGCGCGCGGGCGCCGGTGGCCGCGGTGGTCGTCGCGTGCGTCACAACAGCCACGAGTAGTACATCCGGAAGACGCGAATCGGCCCCACGCGCGTGTCGTAGACCCGGGTCGCGACGAAGCGCTCGTGACGCGCGTCGAAGCGCACGGCGCCCGGCGTGGCCGGATCGTTCGGATCCCACACGCTCAGCTCGACGCCGTCGCCGGCGGCGCGATAGCCGTAGGCGACCACCGTGTGGTTCAGCTCCGGCTTCGGCCAGTTGGTGACGAGCAGCTGCACGAGGCGGCCGGCCGCCAGCTCGTCGAGCACTTCGTCGAGAACGGCCGCCTGGTGGCCGTCGGGCACCGGCAGCGTCGTGCGCCAGTTCGTCCAGTGCACGAGCGTCCAGAAGCGCGAGTTGAGCCCCGCCTTCACCGCGGCTTCCTCCGCCGCGGAGAACGCGCGCAGGCTCGCGAAGCCGGGAATGACCACGCGCTCGCCCGGCGGCAGCGGTGACTGCCACGGCGCGTGGCTGGTCACCGCGCGCACGCGGCGCGTGTACTCGTCGGCGTCCACGCGCGGCGCCGCCGCGTCGAAGCGCGCGAACTGCTGGAACTGTCGCAGCGCGCGCCCGAGCACGAAGCAGTAGTTGGCGTAGAGGTCGTCGGCCTGCGGATGGTGCGCGCGGACCATGTTCGCGAAGGCAAAAGTGTCGTCGGCGAAGCTGAAGGCGGGCACCGTCGCCGCCGTCGGCCGCCCCTGCGGCCGCACCGGCGCGTGGGCGCATGCCGCGGTGACCAGGGCCAGCGCGACCACCGCGATCCGGCTCATCGCACCTCCACCCTAATTGTCGCCCCCGGCTGCGTCAAGGATTCTGGGGGTCGTGCTATCCTCCGGGTCGGTTCCCGAATGACGCGCGCGCTGTCGCTGCTCTACCGGCTCGTCTACGAAGGCATCCTGAGCCGGCTCCCGGAGCCGACGGCCGTCGCGTTGGGCCAGCAGGCCTTGCGGGTGCTGCCCTGGGATCGCCTGCCCGTCTTCCGCCGCGAGGATCCTCGCCTGGCCGTCACGCTCGGCGGCGTGCGCCTGCCGAATCCATTGATCCTCGCGGCGATGTACTACGACACCCGGATTCTGGAGCGCGCGATGGGGCTGGGCTTCGGGGCGGTCACCGCCAAGTCGATCACGACCGGGCCGCGCCCGGGCCACCCGCAGCCCAACCTCGTGCGCCGCGTGAGCCCGGCCGGCCCCGGCCTCGTCAACTGCAACGGCTTCGCGAATCCCGGCCTCGTCCGCTTCCGCGAGGCCGTCGCCCGCCTGCCGCACCGCGTCCCGCTGATCGTCAGCGTGGCCGGCGAGTCGGCGGAGGACTACGTCACGATGGTGCGCGGGCTCGCGGCGTACGGCGACCTCGTCGAGTTCAACGTCTCCTCGCCCAACACGAAGCTGGTGTACGGCTGGTCCACCCGACCGCGCGAGCTGCGCGCGATGCTGGAGGCGGTGCGCGCGGCCACCGACAAGCCGCTGATCCTCAAGGTCTCGCCGGACTTCGCCGAAGCCAACGAGCGCGACATCATTCCGGCGGCGCTGGAGGCCGGCATCCGGGTCGTCAACTACGGCAACGCGCGGCGGATCACCGAGCCGCGGCTGTCGCAGGGCGCCGGCGGGCTCTCGGGCCCCGAGATTTTTCCCGCGACGCTCGAGCACCTGCGCGCCACGCGCAAGCGCTTCGGCGACGCGCTCGACATCATCGCGACCGGCGGCGTCGACGCGCCCGAAAAAGCGCTCGCACTCCTCGACGCGGGCGCGACGGCGGTGGGTTACTTCACCGGGTTCATCACGCGCGGGCCGATTCTCGCGCGCCGCATCCTCGACGCGCTCGTCGCGCGACTCTGAATTGCTCACAGCTTATCCACATGTCCACAGATATCCACAGGCGCGCGAATCGCACGGAGTGGCGCGGGCTCGCGAGGGCATGGTCAGAAAACACCGCGTGATTCGTCCACGGATACGCGACGGATAAATATTTTGCGCATGATCACGGGCGAGAACGCGCACACGCCGCGTGAAACGCGCGTCTGATGCGGCGAATTGAAGTCTTGACACTGAATTCACGGCGCTCGTATGGTGGGCGCCGTGCTCAACGCCCCGCTCATCATCGTCGCACCGCGGTCGACTTCGACCGACACTCGCTGAGAGGACGACGGAGCCATGGAGGGTCGCAAACCGCTGGCCAAGGTCGAGGGGCGCCGTCGCCTGCGAATGAGCGGCGTTACCGTCGCGTTTCGCGGCACTCCCAACCTCGACGACTGGGTCGCCTACATCGCCAACGGGACGAAGTCGCGCAGGACGATCCTCGCCGACCACGCCTCCGAGCGAAAAGTGAAGAATCTGATGACGCGGCTGCAGACGATGTCGAAGAAGGAGATCGAGAAGCTGGCGAAGGGCTGACCGCTAGAGACTGAGCGGTCGCGAGTTGGCCACCGTTTCCGGTGTGTTGCGCCACGTGGACGGATCGGCGTCCACGTAGAGCTCGACCATGTTGCCGTCCGGATCGTCGACGTAGATCGACTGGCTCACCACGTGGTCCCGGATACGCATCTTCGCGATGCCATGGGCCTCGAGGTGCGCGCGGGCGGCGCGCAGCTCGTCCAGCGTGGTGCCGATCCGCAGGGCGACGTGATAGAGGCCGGTCGCCTCCGGCGGCGGCGCCGGCGCGTCGGGCCCCATCTCCATCACCGCGACGTCGTGATGGTTGTCGCCGGTCGAGAAGAAGGCCATCGGCCGGCCGAACTCGCCGCGTGCGACCTCCTTGAGCCCCAGGACGTCGCGATAGAAGCGCGCCGAGCGCTCGATGTCGCGCACCTTGAGGACGACGTGGCCGACGTTCCGCACCCGGATTGCCATCGGGCTAGATGATACCCCGCTCGGCCAGGCTCGTATAGCGCCCCCGGCCGACGATGACGTGGTCGTGAACGCGCAGGTCGAGCAGATGGGCGCATTCCACCAGCTGGCGCGTCAGCCGCACGTCTTCACGGCTGGGCGTGGGATCGCCGCTCGGATGGTTGTGAAGCAGGATCACCGAGGCGGCGGATTCGAGGATCGCCGGCTTGAAGACCTCGCGCGGATGCACGAGGCTGGCCGAGAGCGTGCCCTCGGAGACGATCAGGTCGCGCAGCAGCCCGTTCTGGGCGTCCAGGAGCGCGACGCGGAACACCTCGCGGCTCAGGTCTTCCATCAACGGTCCGAACGCCGCGTAGACCTCCCGCGGGCTCGAGAGCGCCATCCGTACGCCGGGTGTGCGCGCGCGCAGCCGCCGCGTGAGCTCGAACGCCGCCGCGAGCCGCGCGGCCTTGGCGCGGCCCACCCCGGGGCGCCGCGCCAGCTCGCTCACCTCGCGTCCGGCGACGCCGGCGAGCGAGCCGTAGGCCGCCAGCATCTCGCGGGCGACCTCGACGGCGTCCTTGCCGCGCGTGCCCGACCCGAGCTGCAGCGCGAGCAGCTCGGCATCCGCGAGCGCGGTGGGGCCATTGAAGTACAGACGCTCGCGCGGGCGGTCGGCCTCGGGCCAGTCGTCGAGGGGCATGACTCCACGTACTCCGAGCGGACGACCATGGTCAACGCCGACAATCCGTGGCGTCTCACATCAGATATGGACGACGCCCTCTCATGTCGCTCGGGCGTCACGACGGCGGTCGTCGATCGTGATCTCGCGCGGCTCGTCGCCGACACCCCAGATCCGCACGCGCACCGCGCGCGCCGGCAGCAGCGGCTCGAGCCGCTCGGCCCACTCGATGACGGTGACGCCGTCGCCGTCCATCAGCTCGGGCAGGCCGAGGTCGAGCAGCTCCGCGAGGCTTTCCGTCCGGTAGGCGTCGACGTGGTGCACCGGCAGCCGGCCGCGATACTCGTTGACGAGCACGAAGGTCGGGCTCGTGGCGCCGGTGGCGACGCCGAGCGCGCGCACGATCCCCTGCACGAAGACCGTCTTGCCGGCGCCGAGCTCACCGCTGAGCGCGACGACGTCGCCCGGCCCGAGCGTCGCACCGAGGCGCTCTCCCGCGGCGTCGGTCTCTTCGGCAGAGCTCGTGGCGAGCCTAGCGCCCATCGGCGAGCCGGCGGAAGGCCTCGCCCAGCGCCTCGATGACGTCGCCGGCGATGAGCGCCTCTTCGCCGACGCGCTCCGCAGCGACGTCGCCCGCGAGGCCGTGCAGGTACACGCCGGCCGGCGCGGCGCGGGCGGCGTCGAGGCCGCGCGCCAGCAGCGCGCCGAGGATGCCCGTCAGCACGTCGCCGGTGCCGCCGCTCGCCATGCCGGCGTTGCCCGTGGGGTTGACGAGCACGCGGCCGTCGGGGGCGGCGATCAGCGTGCGCGCGCCCTTGAGAACGAGATGCACGCCGTGCGCGGTGGCGAACGCGCGGGCGGCGCCGACGCGGTCGCGCTGCACGTCACCGACGGCGCCGCCGAGCAGGCGCGCCATCTCGCCCGGATGCGGCGTGAAGACGCGCGCCGCGGGCGCGCCACGGAGCACCTCGAGGTGATCGGCCAGCGCGGTGAGCGCGTCGGCGTCGACGACCATCGGCCGCGGCAGGGTCGACACGAGCACGCGCGCGAGCGCGCGCGTCTCGTCGTCCAGGCCGAGGCCGGGACCGATGGCGACGGCGGCGCGCGCCTCCGCGAGCGCTACGATCGGCTCGCGCGCCTTCATGGCCAGGCTCCGCGCGGGCGTCTCCGGCAGCGGCTCGGTCATCGCCTCCAGCGACAGCGCGGCGACCGTCGGCTGCGCGCTGGCGGCGGTGCCGACCGTCACGAGGCCGACGCCGGAGCGCAACGCCGCGCGCGCGCACAGCACGGCGGCCCCGGTCTTGCCGACGGAGCCCGCGAGGACGAGCAGGTGGCCATACGTACCCTTGTGGACGTCGCGCCGCCGGCGCGGAAAGAGCGGCGCCACGTCCGCCGCCTCGAGGACAAACGTCCGGGCGTCGCGCGCGACCTCGGCCTCGGGGACGCCGATCGCCACCACGACCACGCGGCCGGCCAGCTCCGCGCCGTCGCCGACGACGAGCCCGAGCTTCGGCGCGGCGAACGTCGGCGTCAGCCAGGCGCGCACCACCGGGCCCTCCGCGCGGCCGCCGTCGGCGGGCAGGCCCGAGGGCACGTCGAGCGCGACGACGGGCCGGCCGCTCGCGTTGATCGCCTCGATGAGCGCGGCGACGAGCGGCGCGGGCGCGCCGCGCGCGCCGGTGCCGAGCAGCGCGTCCACGATCACGTCCGCGCGTTGCAGCGCCGGGACGGCCTTGGCGACGTCCTCGACGACGCGCGCGGCGACGCCGGCGCGGCGCATCTCGGTGAACTTGAGCGCGGGGTCGCCCCGCAGCGCGTCCGGCGCCGCGACGAGCAACACGTCGAGCCGCGCACCCGCGCGCTTGAGGCGGCGCGCCACGACGAAGCCG
>WNEQ01001846.1_pt1 | contig 11151 bp, 10 predicted proteins | sample 5399971 | NCBI WGS metagenome assembly WNEQ01 (sample SAMN13153330, study PRJNA577476) | soil metagenome | isolation source: 20 cm grassland meadow soil 2 days after 1st rain plot 5 | place: USA:California | collected 2015-09-18
ACCGATAAGGATGGCGCTTCCACGTCATCGACCTTCTCGGTCGTCGTTGATATTGTCCCGACTATTTCCACGCTGAGCCTTGCCTCGACGTCGATCAACGAGAACGATGTTGCAACGCTCAGCGGCACGTTTACCGATCCTGACGCCGGCGACACTCACAAAATCACGATCAACTGGGGTGACGGCAGAGCCAATACGACGGTCAACCTCGCAGCGGGCGTATTCAATTTCTCGACAACGCACCGCTACCTGGACAACCCGGCAGGTTCGCCATCCGGTAGCTTCACGATCAACGTGACAGTGGCCGACAACATGGCTGGCTCTGTCACCGGCCAGACCAGCATCACCGTAAACAACCTGGCTCCCGTGCTGAATGTCCCAGCGAACGCTGTTTTCGGGAACTCGCCCGGGTTGACGCAGACCCCCTGGTCACCATTCACTGATAAGGGGACGCTGGATACTCAGAATTGCACCTACGGTTGGGGCGACGGTACCCCCGATACGACCTTCCCGGCGGCATCTGGAGTGTGTTCAATCCCGCATACGTACGCGGCCGCCGGCACCTACACGCTGACCGTTACGGTAGTAGATAAGGATGGCGGCTCGACAGGGCCGAATACCTTCCCGATGGTCGTTCCCGGCCCCTGAACGACGGCCAGGAAGTAGCTCTAACGATTGAAGGATCGCCAGCGGTCACAGGAGGGGTGATTGATTTACGCTTAGGGGAGGCCAAACGCTCGGAACTACGGCGTCTTCAGACATACGGTAGAATAGATGACCGGTAAAACTGCGCGTGTCATACCTGGATTTCGTTTTCTCGTTCTTTGTGTTCCTCGCCCTGGCTGGTCTCATCGAGTTGTGGCGTAACTCGGTCACTGGCCGAAGGCCGTGGCTTGCGACGATCGGGATCGCAGGCATAATTGTTCTTTCGCTCAATCCTGTTGCTTGGTTGTTGTCTCTGCCACTGGAAGTATCATACGAGCAGGATCCGATTCCTAAAGGTACAGTCGAGGCAATAGTGGTGCTGGCTGGGGCAGTTTCCCCACCGCTACCGCCGCAGAATCCGTATGCCGTAGTCGGTCGGGATTCCTATATTCGGCTTCAACGCGCGGCATGGCTGTTCCACCATTGGACCGCGCGTCCGGTTCTGGCGTGCGGAGGTGGAGAAAACAGCGACTTGTATTCTCAGACAATGCGGCACGTTCTGGAAGCCGAGGGTGTTCCCGGTGAGTTCATATGGATTGAATCCCGATCTCGATCCACGTATGAGAACGCGCTATACGGATCGCAGGTGCTGCGTCAGCATGGCGTGTCTCGTATCGCCCTCGTCACGGATGCCCGAAGTATGAAGCGAGCTGCAGCCTCCTTCAGGAAGCAGGGCATGATCGTCGTGCCGGCACCATTCCGATTTAATAGCCTCCGCCTGAGTTTCGAGTACGTCCTCCCGACTTCGGCGGCCATAGAAGATAACGCCGAGACCGCTCATGAAATGGCCGGAATTCTCTGGTACTGGATTCGAGACCGGATCTAGGATCGCTCTCTAAGACGGCCGCGCTTTTTTCAAGATCCAGCGCTCCCCCCCGAAAATACCTCCACGCCGAATTCACGGCCACCGCCGCGAGTACTCCCTCCTTTTAGTCGATCCCACTTGGTAGGCTGAACCGAAGATGTTTTGAGATCTTCTGCCAGGAGATCGCAAATGCGCGCGATGTTTTGCGTTCTTCTCTCAGGGGATCGCAAATGGGCGCGACGGTTTTCGTTCTTCTCTCAGGAGATCGAAGTCCCGTTCATTTTTTCTTACTTGGGCTGCTCTTGTTAGATAGTGTTAGATGAAACATCCCGGTGGGACCCAGCCGGCATTGCCTAAAGGGCCAAAGAAACTACGTAAGCGTTTCGTGATTGTAGAATCGGACGCTTACTTTGCTGATGACCATTTGCGATTGCAGATTAGCAATCGTCGATGCTCATAACCGTGATGCGTCGGAATTTTTTTGGAGGAACCTCTACACATGAACTCTCTCGGCACGCCAAATCGTAGGCCAAAAACCGCGGAGGTTCGTCTCTACGAAATTGGTCATGGTGTTCAAACACTCAGCGTCTGTTAATGCGACGACGAAACGTATTTTCCCTAGTGCCTCGCGTGTCGGCACATTTGCTGATCGCAACGGGTACATATCTCATGATTGGGCTTCTGATACTGTCGAGCCTCATTGTCTACAGGATTTCCGGCGACCCAGCCCAAAGCCTGTGGTCAGGCCGACTTCGCTGGGTGACGCTGGTCTGCCTACTGGGAGCGCTGGCAGCAGCGAGTCTCTTCGCATTGGCGTACAAGCGGTCCGCGCACGATCGTAAGTCATTCCGTCTGCTTCTTGCCTTAAATATGTCGGCTGGCCTTGCTTGCCTGGGTTTGGCCGAAGTAAGTCTGCGGATAATAGTCCAGCCTGATCCGCTCGGCGTCCGTGTCGGTGAGATGCCTTTGGTGCCTTACGATTGGAAGGCCTTCACCAGCGCAAATTTGAGTTATTTGAAGCGAATCCGCTCGGACACGTCGTTCCACGTCGCAGATCCGCTCCTTGGTTGGACGGTAGGTTCCAGCCGTGAAAGCCAAGACGGAGTGTACAAAAGCAGCACCGAAGGACTACGCAGTATGAACCGTGGCGAGAGTCTCGTCTCGAAGCAGTTCGCGCATCGAGTCGCACTCTTCGGTGACTCCTTCACGTTCGCGTTAGAAGTGCCATTTGAGCAATCATGGTCCCACCATCTCGCTTTGAATCTGCCTGCCGGAACCCAAGTGCTCAATTTCGGAGTCGATGGTTACGGTGTGGACCAGGCGTATCTGCGGTTCAAACGTGATGCTGCCCAGTGGGCGCCGCGCGTTTCGGTGCTCGCTTTCATTCAGGACGACCTATACCGATGCGTGGGTGTTTATCCTTTTCTCCGTGGCTGGGATTACCCGTTTTCAAAGCCGCGTTTCGTCTTAGATGGTGCGAATCTTGAACTGCTCAACATTCCCAACATCCCGTCCGACAAGATCTTTGCAAGCGGATCGATATGGGAGTTGCCCTTACTCGATCTCGATATCCAGTTCCAGCCTTACCGCTGGAGACAGCATCCTTTTCAGGTGCTATACCTGGTAAGGCTGCTGGCAACTGTATTTCCAGTCTGGCCGGTGCGCACAGCGCAAACCAGCGATGAAGCGATTGCGCAGCTCGGAAGCCGGCTGTTGGAGGAATTCGTCAAGACAGCCCGCGATCGCCAAACGCAACCTCTAATTGTTTACTTGCCAAGCCGGTCTCATTTCGAGGCTCGCGGACCGGTGCTCAAAGATCGGGTCGACGAAATCCTTGCCGCTCGAGGAATTCAGGTACATGACATGACTCCGTGCCTGACTGCAAGAGTTCCTCGGGCACAGCTCTTCCTCGAAGGAAGGCCCCACTATTCCGCCAAAGGTAATGAAGGTGTAGCGAAGTGCCTCCAACCCCTGATCGCGACATTTTTGCGGAGTTAACTAGCGCCTTTCTCATGGTCTGGGGGAATCTAACGAGTTTTTAAGCATGTGTTAAGCAGAGAGGCGAATTCTAGTGTTCTTCCTTGACGAGAAGCGCTCGCGATAACGGCCTCAGCCGCAACCGAAGCGGTTCCCGCGCGCAATGATTCGATAAATCGTTTCAATGTCTCTCGAATTGCCGGAACCGAGTCCAAGGGCGCAATAGTATCAATACCAGCGGCTGTAAGCGCTTTCCCCGTATCTCCCGCCGGATCGGTCAGCCCCAAAATAGGACGCCTTGCCCGTAAACATTCGTAAAGTTTCGCAGGAATTTGGTCATTGCAGTTTGCTGCCTGCAAAATCAGCAATCCATCCGCAGTCATCATTTCGCGTAATGCTTCCGTGTACGGGACTGCCGGCGCCAGCGTGACGATCGACGCAACGCCATTATGATCGATGAATTTCTGTAAATAATCGTCATGACCTGTTGCGCGCAATACGATCCGCAACACTTGCGACGAAATTTCTCCTGCCTTTAACAATTGTGCAAGCGCTTCGAAAAATTGGCGAGGGTCGCGTTCTTGCGGATAGATCACGCCACTGTGAACCAGAGTAAAGGGTTTCACGCCGTTGCGTGGCGAAATATCTCTACCTGCCTTAACCGCCGCGAAAGCATTTTCATCGTAGCCGTTTTCGATAACGGAAAATTTCTCCGCTTTTTCCGGATAACGGCGTTTGTATTCGCGTAATGCGCCGGGGGTCGTGAAAGTCACCGCATCGGCATAACGCACAATCCGCTTTTCGATCCAGTCAAAAGTTTTCCAAACCAGCGGATCGGTTGGATAACCGTCCTGCGCCATCGGATCGCGTAAATCGGCGACCCAAGGAATACCCGACATCCGATGCAAGGTCAGACCGATTAGATGCGCGGTTGCGATAGGATACGTCGACCATATGACGTGCGGACGAAATTTGCGAATCAATTTCATGCCTGCAGGTACGGCACCTAACCACCAGCTCGACCATCGATCCGGCAATGCGGCAATGCGCGGATAGCGTCCGCCGATCAACAAGTGCTTGCTCGTGTCCAGAGCAAAAGCGCGGCAGACTTCCATATTGGCAACTTGTGCCATGTCTTCTTCCGATGTCGTTGCGTAAGCACGTGGATTCGGCGTAAGTACAATCGGCGTCCAGCCGCTGTCCGGCAGGTATTGCGCAAAGCGCAACGTGCGTTGAATACCGCTGGATACCTTCACCGGTGGAAAATGATACGCGATCATCAATACCCGCTTTACCATGACTTCAGCCAGTCGATAGTCCATTGCCCCACTTGATGGCGCCATGCCTGGCTTGAAAAAGTGTGTGTTGCGTCTTGCAATCGCCGCCACTCCAGCCGCGGCCGTTGCAGCACACGTTGCCAGCGAGGCGACATTTTTGTCATCTCTTCGAATTCGCGGGCGGTAAGATCTTGGCCCGAGAGAATGATCAGTACGGGTCCGGAGAAACTCTCCAGACCGATAGCCATGCGTTCTGGAAAAGGAAGTATTTCGCCGGAAGCTCTTTCTCTCTTCGCCAGCGAACCGAGCATAGTTCCCGCAAAACCACTCAGCGAAGAAAAAACATTGATCTGCCCGGATAACAATTTGTGCCAAAATTCCCGCTGCAAAAACCGGGAACCGTAGTAGTACTTCACCATCGTTTTCGCCATTCCCTCCGGCGTGCGCACCCACGGATTCGCCAGGGCCAACCCCGATATTCTTGTGTCGCGCCCTGCATACATCGCCGCAGCGGAAGCGGCGTCACATAGCCCCCAAATTACGACTTCCCGTAGCGATGGTATTTGCCGAAAAAACGTATCGATCGCCATATCGAGATCTTCATCGACGGTTTCGAAATTACGCATTTCCCCTTCGCTATCGCCCATACCGCGGTAATCGAACCGCAACACCGGAATTCCGGCATCGGCGAGCTGGCGAGATAGCAGTAGAAATTGACGATGGCTGCCGACCCGGTATTGCGGACCGCCCACCATAATCAGAACACCACGTTGCGTCGATTTTTCGGGAAGCGTTAGTACGCCGATTAATGCAGCATCTCTACAATGAAACGTCACCCCTCGTTCTTCGAATTTCATAAGCGCACGGAATTAATTCAAACAGGCCAGGGTTGCGTTAAGCAACGCCGGCACTTCGGTAATCTCCTGCGTGGTCCAAAACGGATCGCCGGGCACAGCGCGATAATGCGTTTCGATTCCCCGTTCGCGCCATTTGTCTAAAATGCGCTGTGTCGCCATCGGCGGCTCTTCTCCGCTTCGTACATCCAGCCAATGTACGATGCCGTCCTGTACAGCCCAATTGGCCAAATTGAGACTATCGATCTCCTCTACCAACACCGGCGCCAGTTCATATCCTGCCACTTCAATCGATTCATTCTGCTTGAGCCGATTGCGCAGAGCACCGGTGGTAAGGGCGGAAGCGCCTCCGCGCAGTGCGTCCCCCGCAACCGCAAGACGAAGAAATTGGGTCATAAATGTTTCACCGCTGGCGACAGGCTGCCATAGGATCGCCGATGCAAACCGCGCCGGTTGCTCGCGCCAGTAATCAAGCCCCAGCATTGCCCCCAAGCGCATTCCCCACAAATGCACCGGAACCTTACCACGCACTGCAAGCCAGTCGCCGGCTAAAGCAAGATCGTGCTTCCAAATATCCCAACGCGCGTCGCCGAAATTGCCGCTGGAATCGCCACAGCCGTAGAGATCTATGCGCATCACGTCATAGCCGGCATCAGCAAAAGCCCTTGCCTGCAACGCGGCCATTCGCCGTGCTTTATTCATCTCTTCGGCAAACGGATGTACGTACAAGATGGTTCCCCGCGAGACATCGCGTTGTGCGGGCTGGAAAAGAACAAAACGCGCGCCACGATCGGCAGGCAGAAAAAATGCCTGTACACCTCTACCCATCAAGCAGCAAGTTTTTGTTCTACAAAATGAACAAGCGAACCTAATGTTGCAAACATATCGGCATTGATTTCGTCGTCATCAATGGCAAAGCCAAAATTTTCTTCCAGCGCGGTGATGACGCTGACGACCGCCATGGAGTCAAGTTCGGGGACGCTTCCCAATAACGGCGTATTTTCATTCCAGGTATTTGCCCGGTTTCCCAACTGTAACACCTTGTTCAAAAGCCCTTTGATTTCCGTATCGACTCCCATGCTTACATCTCCAATGCCTTGATCGGCCATAATTGAAGAGGACAAAAGTAAGTAATGATTAGTTGAGGATGTTTTCGCGCGATGACTCGGGACACAAACGACACAGACTTAAAAATTCTGGATTGTACCGTAAATTTAATAAGGTCATTCGTCAATTAAATAATGTGGCTATCCAACTTGCCCGTGTTATTCGTTTCAGTTGAGCAGGTTTAAAAACAGTACTTCGTAAGAAAAATTCTATGATTCGCAATTTCCGAGACCGTCTCAAAGCCCTAATCCGCGATCTGGGATGGGGCGATGGCATGCTTCGAGTAGCTGCTCGTTTTCTATCCAGTATCAGCGACGGAAAAATCGAATTACGCAAGTACTACTTCGTTTCACAACCAGTTTCGGCGGAGCCACTTCTGCCGGCGAATCGAGGATTGAGCATCGTGGTAAAACAAACCGACAGGCAGCATCCATTGGTACGCCGGTTTCCCCGTCCACCGCAGGTTATCGCAGCTCGTTTTATCAACGGCGCCCGCTGTTTTCTGGCGACGAAAGACGATAAGTTCGTGGGTTTTCTTTGGCTGCAACAAGGCAGTTACCTGGAAGACGAAGTTCGCTGCCGGTTTACGCCGGTTCCGGAACAACGCGCTGTTTGGGATTTCGACGTGCATGTCGAGCCGGATCATCGCAGCGGCCTGGCGTTTGCCCGGTTGTGGGATACGGCGAATCGATTCCTGCGGGAGGCGAGCATCGAGTGGTCGGTGAGCCGTATATCCGCGTTCAACCCCGAATCGATCAACTCGCACAGCCGGCTCGGCGCTTTCCCGATAGGAAGCGCTTGCTTTATAAACGGGCGCCGCTGGCAGATTTTATTATCCGGGATGTCTCCCTATTTTCATTTGTCAATGGATGAAAAGAATGTTCCGGAAATTCTGCTGAAGGCGGACCCAAGTCATCGAAAGTCTTATTCTCGTTTCCTCTCAAAAACAAGTTCTGGTGCCATAGGCCAAAAAGCATAATGAGGTAATATAAACGGTTGATCGGGCCAGTTGTTTCGTGACTGACGAGCTTCTAGAGTAAAAGTTTTAGACGAAAGCCCCGTCGACACAGCATTTTATTTTTCTTTATGGCAGACCTCGTTCACCAGCTCATCACCGAATCCGCACAACGCAGGCCGCAACGCCCGGCGCTTAAATACCGCGACGATTTGCTGACCTTCAAGCAGTTGGCGGACGTGGTCAACACATTTGCCGCCGCCATGATGGCGCTGGGCCTCGGGCGCAGCGACCGAGTCGCCGTGTATGCCGAAAAACGCCTGGAAACGGTCATCGCAATGTTTGGCGCGTCAGCGGCGGGCGGTGTTTATGTTCCCGTAAATCCTTTGCTCAAAGCCGAGCAGGTAGCCTACATTCTGGCCGACTGCAATGTGCGCGTGCTGGTTACCAGCGCCGAGCGCCTTGCGGTGTTAGCGCCTGTGCTAAGCCATTGCCGGGATCTCCGCTGCATCGTCACTATGGGAGATGTAGCTGACGATGTGAAGTTGCCAGGTATTCAAATCGTTTCCTGGAATAGTGTCCAAAATACCGCTACGTTGGTAAAGCCGCATCGGGTCATCGACCAGGATATGGCGGCGATTCTTTATACTTCCGGCAGCACCGGCCGGCCGAAGGGCGTAGTGTTATCGCACCGAAACATCGTTGCGGGCGCGCGCAGCGTTGCAGAGTATCTGGAACTCACCGAAAACGACCGGCTGCTTTCAGTTCTGCCTCTGTCTTTCGATTACGGGATGAATCAGCTCACTACGATGTTTCTCGTCGGCGGGTTGGCGGTGCTCATCAACCATCTGTTTCCCCGCGATGTCGTCACGATGGTGGAAAAAGAAAAAATCACTGGGCTTGCGGCAGTGCCGCCGTTGTGGATTCAGCTGTCGCAGCTTTCCTGGCCGCCATCAATTAGTGAGCATTTGCGCTACTTCACCAATTCCGGCGGCCATATGCCGAGAGAAACACTGGCTGCCTTGCGCACAGCACTACCGAAAACCAAGCCTTATCTGATGTACGGCCTTACGGAAGCATTCCGCTCCACTTATCTGCCGCCGTCGGAAGTGGATAATCGCCCGGATTCCATGGGCCAAGCGATTCCCAATGCGGAAATCGTCGTGGTTCGCGAAGACGGCACTCCCTGCGCGCCGCATGAGCCGGGCGAACTGGTGCATCGCGGGGTACTAGTTTCGCTCGGCTACTGGAACGACAAGGAAAAGACTGCCGAACGCTTTAAACCAGCGCCGGGACAAAATCCGGCGCTGCCGCTTACCGAACTCGCCGTTTGGTCTGGCGACACCGTAAAAATGGACGAGCAAGGTTTCGTCTACTTCGTCGGCCGGCGGGATGAAATGATCAAGACCTCTGGCTATCGAGTAAGCCCAACGGAAATCGAGGAAGTGTTGTATGCGACCAAACTGGTCGGCGAAGTCGCCGCGCTCGGTATATCCCATCCGGTATTAGGGCAAGCAATTGCGATTGTTGCAACGCCCGCCGAGGGGACGATATTAACAGTGGAATCGCTCCTGGCCGAATGCAAACGGAATCTTCCCGCTTACATGGTCCCGGCGCACGTGGAAATCGCCGCAGGCAGCTTGCCGCGCAATCCAAACGGCAAGATCGATCGAAAATTACTTTCTACTGAACGGCAACAACTATTTGCAGGTGTTACGAAATGAATGAGGCAAAACGGCCCAGCCACTGGCCAATGGCGCAATTCCCTGTCGTCAACGACGAACTGACGATCGGTGGCATTCCTTTGTCCCGTCTTGCCGCGCGTGTCGGTTCGACACCGTTTTACGCATACGACCGCAAGCTGTTGTCGGAACGCGTCGCGCTGCTGCGCAGACATTTGCCAGGCGAGCTGCAGTTGCATTATGCGATGAAGGCAAATCCGATGCCGGCTGTCGTACAACATTTCGTCAATCTCGTCGACGGCATCGATGTGGCCTCGGTAAAAGAGATGATGGTAGCACTCGATGCCGGGCTGAATCCGGGCGATGTCAGCTTTGCCGGACCAGGTAAAAGCGACAGCGAGGTTTCTTGCGCCGTTGCCGCAGGCATTATTCTCAACCTGGAATCCGAACGGGAATTGGAAAGCGCCATCACCGCCGGCAAACGGTTAGGCGTCATTGCAAAAGTAGCTATCCGGGTGAATCCGGATTTCGAGCTCAAAGCTTCGGGCATGAAAATGGGCGGCGGCGCCAAGCAATTCGGCGTGGATGCGGACCGTGTACCGGCAATGCTGAAACGAATCGGGGAAGCCAAACTTGACTTCGAAGGTTTCCATATCTTCAGCGGCTCGCAAAATTTGAAAGCAGAATCGATTGCGGAAACCCAAGCCAATACGTTCGCTTTGGCTTACCGTCTCGCCGAGTACGCACCCGGACCTGTCAAAACATTGAATATCGGCGGCGGTTTCGGGATTCCTTATTTCCCCGGCGACACGCCGCTCGATCTGGCAACAGTTGGCGTTAAGTTGTTCCAGCAAATGCCGGAAGTAAAAGCGCGGCTGCCCCAAACACGGGTAGTCATCGAATTGGGACGCTATTTGGTTGGCGAAGCAGGCATCTATGTTTGCCGCATTATCGATCGAAAAATTTCCCGCGGGCAAGTATTCCTCGTCACCGATGGCGGTATGCACCACCATCTCGCTGCTTCCGGCAACTTCGGGCAAGTAATTCGCAAGAACTATCCGCTTGCCGTCGGCAATCGCGTGCAAGGCGGCGAACGCGAAACCGTATCCGTCGTAGGTCCGCTTTGCACACCGCTCGATTTGTTGGGCGATAAAAGCGAATTGGCGGGGGCAGATATCGGCGATCTGATTGTCGTGTTCCAATCCGGTGCTTATGGTCTTACTGCAAGCCCTACTGCTTTCCTAAGCCATCCGCATCCGCTCGAAGTGCTGGTTTAATTCTTCCCCTTCAAGGGAAGGGTTAGCGGGTGGCAATGGATTTTAAGGGAAAACAATTTCCATGCACGGTCAAGCCCATCGGGATGCGGGTTAATACCTCTCTGTTGCTTCAACCCTGATTTCGGTTCGGCTTTTATTTTTGGCGTGAGAGACGGTCTGAAAGGTGGAAACCGTGCTGGCTAAGCATCGGCTTCCACCTTAGAGGGTGCAGTTCACTTATTATTGTTGGGGTCGCAAGCTTCCGGCGGGCATCGGAGTCCCATCTGCAGAATTGTAGTAGATTCCGCCCGAGCCGGACTGGCCGAAGATGACAAACTGCACCGAATAGCCGGCGCCGCTGCTGATGACAGGAAACACTATTTCTGAATCCATCAAAGTGTCGCTGTCATTGCGCGGCGGCGTGGGTGTGAGGAGATAGTCGCCACGTTCATTGGCTCGCATGCGTAACCCGACGACACCAATGGGTGAGCTCGCCGTCACCGTGATGAAACCGCTGAAATTGTCAGGTGACG
>WNEQ01001851.1_pt1 | contig 11139 bp, 8 predicted proteins | sample 5399971 | NCBI WGS metagenome assembly WNEQ01 (sample SAMN13153330, study PRJNA577476) | soil metagenome | isolation source: 20 cm grassland meadow soil 2 days after 1st rain plot 5 | place: USA:California | collected 2015-09-18
ATCACCGAGCAGCCGATGAGCGCGGCCCGGTCGAGCGGCATGTCCTTGTCGATCGCGATGGCCGAGGATTCGGCGACGACGGTCACCGACGCGTAGGTCGCGACGTGGCCATACTGGTAGACGGGACGGCCGCCGAGTGACAGGCGCGTCGTGCCGTCAGGCAGCACCCCCTGGCCGGGGCGGCGCTTCTCGCAGAGGTTCGGGCGGCCGATCACGCAGTAGTGGCAGCGCCCGCACGTCGGCGCCCACGACAGGATCACGTGATCGCCGGCCGTCAGCGTCTGCACGCCGGGCCCCACGGCCTCGACCACGCCCGCGCCCTCGTCGCCGAGCACGATCGGCATCGGCACGTTCTGCCACGAGCCGTCGGCGGCGTGCAGGCAGGAGTGGCAGACGCCGCTGGCCACCATGCGCACGCGCACCTCGCCCGCGCGCGGCGCCTCGAGCTCGACGTCCGCCAGCTTCAGCGGCGTGCGCGGTGCGAACAGGACCGATGCTCTCATGACGCCTCCTGCGCAAACAGATGTACGGCATCCTGGGCTACCATGACGGCCATTGCACCTCGGACCCCGCGCGGTCGCCCTGCGGTGCGCGTGGCTGCTGACGCTGCTGCTGGTCGTCGCCACCGCGATGACATCATTCCGTTGCTCCTGGTGGCCGTGCGAGCTCCTCAGCCACTTCCCGGCACAGCTCGCAGCGCTCGCGCTCGTGACGTTGGCGACGTTCGTTGTTGTCGGGGGCATGCGCGGCATCGTCGTTTCCGCTGCGGTGGCTGTCTGGAACGTCGTGGCGTTCGTGCCGTTCTATGCGAGCGTGCCGGCGCCGCTCGTTCCACCGCCCACGGCCGCTGGGGTCATTCGCGTGGTGGCGATGAATGTCGCCGTCCACAACCGAGACGGGCAGCGTGTGGTTCGGTTCATTCGGGCGACCTAACCCGACGTCCTCGTCGTGACCGAGCTGAACGACTTCTGGGTCACGGTCCTCGAACAGCTCGCGGTCGATTTTCCGTTCCGACGACTCGACCCGCGTGCGGGACATCTCGGGATCGGCCTCCTGAGCCGGCTGCCGCTGACCGCCCTCGACGACAACCCCGCCGGCACGCATGCGGTCGTCGCACGCGTTTGGAAGCCGCGCTTCACGATCGTCGGCACGCACACCCGTCCCCCCTTCACGCCACGGTCGCTGGCGATACGAAATCAGCAGCTTGTCGACATCGCCACATTCGTTCGGCGGCAACGAGAGCCGGTCGTGGTGGCGGGCGATCTCAATTCCTCTTCGTGGTCCCCGGTCTTCGAGGACTTCCTGCGCGGCGCCGGCCTTCGCGACACGCGACTGGGACGCGGCGTCCAGCCGACCTGGCCCGCCTGGCTGCCACTGGCGCAGGTCCCGATCGATCACGCCCTGGTCTCTGCGGGTGTGCGTGTCCATGCGCGCTTTGTCGGTGGACGCGTCGGCTCGGATCATCTGCCCATCGTGCTCGACTTTTCCGTGGACCAGCCCTGACATCGCCATCTGCGCGCTGACTCCGTCAGTAACGAACCCGCGGATCGAGGTACGCGTACAGCAGGTCGACGGCGAGGTTGACGGCCATGAACATCACGGCCACGAACAGGATCGTGCTCTGGGTTAGCGGATAGTCGCGCTGGTAGATCGACCACAGCACGAGGCGGCCGACGCCCGGCAGCGTGAACACCTCCTCGACGACGACGGTGCCGCCGAGCAGGATGCCGATCTGCAGCCCGACGACGGTGACGATCGGGATGAGCGCGTTGCGCAGCGCGTGCTTGAGGACGACGAGCCGCGGCCGCAGGCCCTTGGCCGCCGCCGTGCGGATGTACTCGGAGCCCAGGACGTCCAGCATGCACGCGCGCGTGGTGCGCGCGATGTTGGCGGCGCTCGCGGTGCCCAGGCAGAGCGCGGGCAGCAGCATGATGGTGAGGTTGCGCCGCGGATCGGTGAGGAAATCCACCCAGACGACCGGCGGCATCCAGCGCAGGTAGATCGACAGGAAGAGGATCAGCATGGTGCCCTGCCAGAACACGGGCACCGACAGCCCCAGCAGCGCGCCCACGCGCGTGACGTTGTCGAGGGCGCGGTCGCGCCGGACCGCAGAGATCACGCCGGCCACCACGCCGAGCACGAGCGCGACCGCCACGGCGAAGGCCGTCAGCTCGAGCGTCACCGGCAGCCGCTCGGCGATCAGCTGCACGACCGGCTTGCCGGTGCGCCACGAGGTGCCGAGGTCGCCGTGGGCGAGGCCGCCGATCCAGCGGCCGTACTGCACGTACCACGGCTGGTCGAGGCCGAAGAAGGCCCTGAGCTGCGCCACCATCGCCTCGCTGACGATCGCGTCGGCGCCGATCATCTGCTCGACGACCGTCCCCGGGATGAGCCGCAGCATCAGGAACGTCAGCACCGTGAGCCCGAGCAGGGTCACCGCCATCGAGTAGAGGCGGACGGCGAGATACCGCGCCATCTCTACGCGCGGTCCACCCAGGTCCCCTCGAAGCCGTAGAGGAGCGTCGTCGGATGCTGCCGGAAACCCTTCACCGCGCTCTGGGTGAAGTCGATGGTGTCGGCGGAGAAGAGCCACAGGTGCGGCACGTTCTCGAGGATCATGAGCTGCACGCGGTCGTAGATCTCCTTGCGCTTCTTCTGATCCAGCGTGCGCCGGCCCTCTTCCAGCATCGCGTCGAGGTCGGGCACGCTCCAGGAATTCCAGTTCTGCCCCTTGGTCGAGTGCAGCGCGCGGAAGAAGGCGGTGTCGGGATCGGCGTAGCCCGGCGTGGTGTTCATCGTCAGGTCGAAGTCCTTGGCCTGCCAGCGCTTGATCCAGACGGCGTACTCCACGTTCTCGATCTCGGCGTTGATGCCGATGCGCTTGAGCTGCGCGGCGACCACCGGCGCGCCCGAGACCATGGTCGGGAACGTCGGGATGACGCCGAGCTTGATGGTGAAGCCCTGCGCCTGGCCGGCCTCGGCCATCAGCTTCTTCGCCTTCTCGACGTCCGGCTTGTAATAGCGCATCCACTGCTCCTCGGGCAGCTGCCACTGCTTCATCGGCGCCGTGGCGGGCGCGGTGAGGCGGCCGAGGCCCGAGGCGGCCACGCGCAGCACCTGGGCGCGGTCCACGGCCCACGAGATCGCCTGGCGCACGCGCACGTCCTTCAGCGGGCCGCGGCTGGCATTGATGTTGAGGAAGTCGTAGCCCAGCCGCGACGAGCGGTAGCCCGTGAGCGACTTCTCGTCCTTCAGGAGGTTGTAGTTCTTGTTGTCCTCGATGAACGCGTGCTGGATCTGGCCCGTGCGCAGGGCCGCGACGATGTTGGCCTCGTCCGGGATCGTGCGCAGCACGATCTGGTCGACGTACGGCCGGCCCTTCCTGAAGTAGTGCGGGTTCTTCTTGAGGACCATCTGCTGCTCGACCTTCCAGTCGTCGAGGATGAACGGACCGGTGCCGAGCGCCGCCTTGTTGAGGTCGCCGTGCTTCTTGATGCCGGCCTCGCTGATGATGAAGCCCCAGAAGCCGCCGAGCGCGGCCAGCAGGCCCGCGAACGGTTCCTTGGTGACGAATTTCACGACGTGCTTGCCGGCCGGCTCGACCTTGTCCACCGCGATGAAGTCGGATTTGCCGGGCGACTTCTCGAACAGCCGATCGAACGTGAACTTCACGTCGGCGGAGGTCAGCTCCTGGCCGTCGTGGAACTTCACGCCCTCGCGCAGCTTGAAGGTCCACGTGAGCCCGTCGGGGCTGGTCTGCCACGACTCGGCCAGCTCGGGCACCGGCGTCATGTCGGGCTCGAAGCGGACGAGCTGGTTGTACATCATCGGCGAGCGGCGGCTGCGCGAGAAGGCGGCCACGAGCTGCGGGTCGAGGCCGGTGGCTTCCGTCGTCTGTGCGGAGATCAGCGTGCCGCCGGATTTCGGGGTCTGCGCGAGCGCGTGGCTGCCCACGCCGAGCGCGCCGAGCGCGAGGCCGGTGGTCGTCAGGAAGTCGCGGCGATCGAGGTCCCGTGACATGGCGGTCTCCTTGTTCAGCTGCTGGGGTCGAGGACGTCGCGCAGGCCGTCGCCGATCAGGTTGAACGCGAGCACGGTGAGCATGATGGCGAGACCGGGAAAGACCGAGATCCAGGGCGCGGTCTCGAGGTACGTGCGGCCCTCGTTGAGCATGTTGCCCCACGACGGCGTCGGCGGCTGCGCCGACAGTCCGAGATAGGACAGCGAGGCCTCGATGAGAATCGCCTGCGACAGCGCGACGGTGCCCTGCACGACGAACGGCGAGATCACGTTGGGCAGGATGTGCTTGAGCGCGACGGCCACACGGCCGGCGCCGAGGGCCCGCACGGCCTCCACGTAGTCCTTGGCGCGCTCGGCCAGCACGGGCCCGCGCATCACGCGCGCGAAGATCGGCGTGTACACGATGGCGATGGCCAGCACCGCGCTGTTGACGCCGGGGCCGCGCATGGCGGCGATGCCGACCGCGAGCAGCAGCCCGGGGATGCTGAAGAACACGTCGAGGACCCGGTTGATGGCGTTGTCGGCGGCGCCGCCGAGGTAGCCGGCGGTGAGGCCCAGCGCGCCGCCCAGCGCCATCGAGGCAGCGATCGACGTGATCGCGACGTAGAGCGAGATGCGCGCGCCGTGGATCACGCGGCTCAGCACGTCGCGGCCGAAGCGATCGGTGCCGAACACGGCCTGCGCGCTGGGCCGGGACTCGATGAGGTCAAAGTTCTGCTCGTCAGGCGGGTAGGGCGCGAGCCGGTCGGCGAAGAGCGCCATGCCGACGACGAGCACCGCGCCGAGCAGCCCGAGGACGACGAGCGTGTTGCGCGTGGCGCGGCGCAGCGAGCGGCCCCACCGCGCGCGCGACGGCGCCGCACGCCGCGCGTCGAGACCGCCGTCGGCGGCGGTGTCGGCGAGCAGCCCCGGCGGCGCCGGCGTGCTCACGGAAGGTTCGGCGGCCGGTGCCTCGCCCACGGGCGGGCCGTCTCGAAGGCGGCGGAGGCCTGCAGCACCGTCAGGTCGTCGAAGCGCCGGCCGACGATCTGCAGGCCGACGGGCATGCCGCCGGCCGTGAATCCGGCGGGCACCGTCGCCGCGGGCTGGCCCGTGAAGTTGAACGGGTACGAGAACGACGCCCACGGAAACCAGTCCCACGCGTGCTGCGGGAAGTGCACCGGGTTGAGCCGTCCGACCTCGAACGCCGCCACCGACACGCTCGGCGTCAGGAGCAGGGTGTGGGTCTCGAACAGCGGCCGCACGGAGTCCCAGAAGGCCATCTTCCGGTCACGCGTCTGGATGTAGTCCACGACGCTCACGCGCAGTCCGTCCTCGATACACGCCACGAGTCCCGGATCCATCCGGGCGCGCCACTGCGGGACGAAGGGCCCGTAGATGCCCGCCTCGTGGGCGCTCCACATCACGCGGATGATCTCCTGCGTGTCGGTGAAGCCCGGCTTGATCTCCTCCACCACGCATCCCATGTCCTCGAACGCGCGGACGGCGGCGCGCACGGCCGTGGCGATCTCGGGATCCACGCGCAGCCCGGCGCCGAGGTCGGGGCTGTAGGCGACGCGCAGGCCCTTGAGGTCGCGCTTCAGCTTGCCCACGTAATCCTCGGGCGGCGCCTCGAGCGAGGTGCGGTCGCGGTCGTCGGGCCCCGCCATGACCGAGAGCATCAGCGCCGCGTCGGCCACCGTGCGCGTCATCGGTCCGTTGTGCGAGGAGTAGTCATTGTTGGAGACCGGCCACATGGGGACGCGGCCGTACGACGGCTTGAGGCCGTAGATGCCGCAGAAGGCCGACGGGATCCGGATCGACCCCGCCCCGTCGGAGCCCTGGTGCAGCGCTCCCAGTCCCGCCGCCACGGCCGCGGCGGCGCCCGCACTCGAGCCGCCCGTCGTCATCGCCGGGTTCCACGGGTTGCGCGTGATGCCCGTGAGCGGGCTGTCGCCGAGCGCCTTCCAGCCGAACTCAGGGCTCGTCGTCTTCCCGAGGAAGATGCCGCCCGCCCGGCGCAGGCGGGGAATGAACGCGGCGTCGGCGTCGGGCACGCGGTGCTCGAAGATGAACGAGCCGCCCATCGTGCGCACGCCCTTGGTGAAGTTCAGGTCCTTGATCGAGTAGGGGATACCGTGCAGCGGCCCGAGGGCCGCGCCGGAGGTCACGGCACGCTCGGCTTCGCGCGCTTCGGCGAGCGCGGCGTCTGCCGTGAGCGTGCAGAACGCGTTGACGACGGGGTTCACCCGCTGGATGCGCTCGAGCACCGCGCGCGTGAGCTCCACGGGCGAGAGCGCCTTCGTTCGAATCAGGCGGGCCAGCTCGGTGGCGGGCGTGAACCCGAGCTCGACGGAGCTCATAGGGATCCTCCGGGGTCGAGAGTGCGGCGCCCACGTTAACATAGCGGGGCGCGCGGGGGGAACCGCCGCCGGGAGGACTCACGACGATGATCGGCCAGTCTCCGAAGAGCAAGGACGCGGTCCGCTTCCTCCGCGGGCAGGGCCGCTACGTCGAGGACCTCACGCGCCGCGATCTCGCGCATCTGGGGGTCGTGCGAAGCACGCACGCCCACGCCCGCATCACGCGCGTCGACGCCAGCGCCGCCCGCGCGATCCGCGGCGTGCTCGCGGTGTGGACGGCCGCCGACGTGCGAGAGCTCGGGCAGCCGCTGACGACCGGCGGCTCGAAGGAGCGCGGATTCGCCGTGCCGGTGCTCGCCGGCGAGCGCGCCCGCTACGTGGGCGAGCCGGTCGCCGCGGTCATCGCGGACAGCCCGGCGCTCGTCGCCGACGCGCTCGGCGCGGTGAGCGTCGAGTACGCGCCGTTGCCGCCGCTCGTCGGCGTCGAGGCCGCCCGCGCCGCGGCGTCGCGCGTGCACGCGGACTGGCCCGACAACGTCGCGCTCCAGGTGCGCGGCGGCGTCGGCGAGCCCGATCTCGCGCGGCCCGGCCTCACCGTGGTCCGCGAGCGCTTCCGCCACCAGCGTCTGGCCGCGATGCCCATCGAGTGCCGCGGCGCGCTCGCCCAGTACGACGCGGAGTCCGGCGTGCTCACGCTCTGGGCCTCGATCCAGAGCCCGTACAGCCAGCGCGACGTGATCGCGCGCGTGCTGGGTCTGCCGGCCGAGCGCGTGCGCGTGGTCGTGCCGGACGTCGGCGGCGCCTTCGGCCCCAAGGGGCAGGTGTACGCCGACGAGGTGCTCGTGGCGGTGGCGGCGTTCCGGCTCGGCCGCCCCGTCAAGTGGGTGGAGACGCGGCGCGAACACGCGCAGTGCGTGGGCCACGACCGCGAGCAGCTGCACGAGGCCGCCATCGCGTTCGCGCCCGACGGGACGATCGCCGCGCTGGAGGACAGCTTCCTCGCCGACGTCGGCGCCTATCCGGTGATGGGCAACGGGCTCACCGCCAACACCGTGAACCACCTGCCGGGCCCCTACCGCGTGCCGCACTACCGCGGCCGCGGCGAGAGCGTCGTCACCAGCACGATGTTCAACGCGGCGTATCGCGCCGCCGGACGGCCCGAGGCCAACTTCGTCATGGAGCGTCTCATGGACATCGGCGCGCGGCGCCTCGGCCTGGATCCGGCCGACGTGCGCCGCCGCAACCTCGTCCGTGCCGCCGACATGCCGTACCGCCCGGGCCTCACGTACAAGGACGGCATCGCCGTCACCTACGACCCCGGCGACTACCCCGTGGCCTTCGAGCGCATGCTCGGCGCGTTCGGCTACGACGACTGGCGCAAGCGGCAGACGGCGACGGCGGGCTCGGCGCGGCCGGTCGGCGTCGGCATCGCCTGCTACGCGCAGGGCACCGGCCTCGGTCCGTTCGAGGGCGCCACCGTCCGCGTCGATCCGCGGGGGAAGGTCTACGTGCTGATCGGCGTCGCGGCGCAGGGACAGGCGCACTCGACCACGCTCGCGCAGATCGCGGCGGGCGAGCTCGGCGCCGACCTCGACGACGTCATCGTTCAGGGCGGCGACACCGCGCTGATGCCGTACGGCATGGGCACGGGCGGCAGCCGCGTGATGGCCAACGCGGGCCCCGCGGTCGCGCGCACCGCCGCGCAGGTGCGCGCGCGCGCCGCGATCGTGGCCGCCGAGATCTTCGAGTGCGCGCCGGCCGACGTGCGCTTCGAGGCCGGCCGCGCGTTTGTGGCAGGCGTGCCCGACCGCACGGTGCCCCTCGGCCGGCTGGCGCAGGCGGCGGTGCGCAGCAAGGCGCTGACGCCGAGCGGCGAGCCCGGGCTCAACGCGTGCACGTGGTTCTATCCCGACACCGTGACGTGGGCGTTCGGCGGGCAGGTCTGCGCGGTCGAGGTGGACGTCGAGACGTGCCGCGTGCGCCTGCTGCGCCACGTCGTGCTGCACGATCCCGGCCGCGCCATCAACCCCGCGATCGTCGAGGGCCAGCTCCAGGGCGGCGCCGCCCAGGCCATCGGCGCCGGGCTCATGGAAGAGGTCGTCTACGACGCGCAGGGTCAGCTGCTGAGCGGCAGTCTCATGGACTACGCGATCCCGAAGGCGGACGACCTGCCGTGGCTGGAGGTGGTGCTCGACGAGCATCCCTCGATCGTGAACCCGCTGGGCGTGAAGGGCGTCGGCGAGAGCGGCTGCATCGCCGGCGCGAGCGCGGTCGCCAACGCCGTGGAGGACGCGCTGGCCGACCGTGGCGTGGTCGTGCGCGAGCTGCCGATCACGCCGTCACGACTGTACGCGCTACTGCACCGGCGCGTCTGACGGCCGCTGGGCAATCGCGCCGAGCGCGACGCCGCCGAGGATCAGCACCACGGCCACCAGCAGCGAGACGCCCGGCCGCTCGCCGAGCCAGAGCGTCGCCAGCACGACGCTGACCACCGGCGTCGCGAGCAGCCCGAGCGAGACCGTCACCGCGGGCAGTCGGCGGCCGGCCATCGCGCTCGCCCAGTACGCCAGCGCCGAGCCCGGCAGTCCCGCGTACACGAACAGCGCCGCGAGCGGCGGCGTCCAGACGAATCGCGGCGGCCCCGACGCGGCCCACGCGAGCGGGATGAGAATCAGCGTCGCCAGCAGCATCTGCCACGGCAGCAGATCGAACGGCGTCGACGTCCAGCGGTGTCCGCGGATGTGCAGGATGCTGCCGGCCCAGAGTAGCGCCGCGCCCAGGATCGCCGCGTTGCCGAGCACGATCGCCGGCTCGGTCCAGTCGAGCGCCGCCGGGTTGAAGAGCACGACGAGGCCGGCGAGACCGACGACGACGCCGACGATCCGCCGCGGGGTGAGCCGCTCGCCGAGAATCAGGCCGGCGCCCGGCACCACCCACAGCGGCGTCGTATAGGCGAGCACGGCCGAGCGGCCGGCCGGCACGAGCTCGAGCCCGACGCTCGACAGCGTGGTGAAGCCGACCATGTGCAGCAGCGTGATGCTGACGAGCACGGGCAGATCGGCGCGCGGCGGCCGCACCAGGCGCCGGGTCGCCAGCCCCAGCGCGAGCAGCGCCACGGCGCCGATGGCCGTGCGGATCGCCACGGCCCACAGCGGCGGGACGGTGGCGAGGATCACCTTGTTGACGGGCCAGGTGAAGCCCCACGCGAAGACGACGGTGACGAGCAGGACGAGCCCGACGCGGTGCGACGCCGCGGGGGCCGTGCGGCTCAGGACGCCCAGGGATCGGGCTGGGCCGCGCGGGCGGCGAGCGCCTGGCGCTGCAGCCAGCTCGCGGCGAGCGGCACGATCAGCAGCGCGGCGCCGAGCGCGTTCAGCATGCCGAAGCCCCAGGCGCCGAGCACCACGCCGCCGAGCGCGCTGCCGACCGCGCCCATGAGGCCCATGACCAGATCGGCCAGCCCCTGGATCGACGCGCGCTCGTGGGGCGAGAGCGCGTCGGTGAGCAGCGCGCTCGCGGAGACGAAGGCGAGGTTCCAGCCGACACCGTTCAGGAAGAGTCCCGCGATCACGACGGCACCCGCGCGTCCTGGCGCCAGGCCCGCCAGCGCCAGCGCTGCCAGCAGCACCACGCCGCCGGCGCCGATCATCGGCAGCCGGCCGAAGCGGTCGCAGAGCCAGCCCGACAGCGGCGACGCGACGTACATGCCGCTGAGGTGCATCGACACCGCGAGCCCGATCGTGCTGACGGCGTGTCCGTGATCGTGCAGGTAGAGCGGCGACGTCGATGTCGTCCCGATCATCACGAGCTGACTCACCATGAGGGTGCCGTAGGCGACGATCACGCGCGGCTCGCGCAGGATCGCGCCCGCCGCGCGCCCGCGCTCGCCGCTGCGCGCCGGCGTCGAAGGCTCGAGCCGCCGCGCGATCGCGAGGGGATCGGGACGCAGGAACGCCTGCACGAGGCCGGCCGCCACCGCGTAGCCCGCGACGGAGATCAGAAACGCGCTGGCGACCGACGACACGCCGACCAGCGCGCCGATGCGGATCGCGGGCGCCATGAGCATCGGGCCGATGATGGAGCCGACCGTGGAGCCCCAGACGATCAGGCCCATCGCACGGCCGCGCTGCGCGCCGGGGCTGACGTCCGCCGCCGCGTAGCGCGCGAGCAGGTTGGACGTCTGCGCCGTGCCGAAGAGCGCCATGCCTGCCAGGAACACCGCGAAGCTCTGGTGCACGACGCCGACCATCCCGAGCGCGGCCCCGGCGACGGCGAGCGAGTAGCCCACGGTGAGACCGGGGCGGCGCCCGAAGCGCGCCATGAGCCGCGAGAGCGGATAGCTGGCGAGCGCGGTGCCGAGCGAGCCGATGGCGACGGGCAGGCCCGACCAGGTGTTGGTGCCGGTGATGGCGGCGGCCATGATCGCGCCGACGGCCATGCTCATCGAGAAGCCGGTGCTGCCGCAGATCTGCGCGGCGAAGAGCGTCGCCATCAGCGCGCCGCGCCGGCGTAGCGGCGAGCCGGCGGTGGGGAGCGAAGTCACCACGTCATAGTACGCTGCGGCGCAACGACGTCGGGAAAAGGCGCCAGAGAGAATCTGTAAGCCGGGTCCTGTCCCCCGAGCGTGGTGACCCAGGGTGACGGTCATTTCTCTAGGACGCCGGTTACCCGGCGTCTCGAGCGGCCTTACCCGAGAGCACGGACGGGCCGTCCGATCGCTCTCCTATTTGGCCTTGCTCCGGGTGGGGTTTGCCTAGCCGACGCGGTCACCCGCGCCG
>WNEQ01001858.1_pt1 | contig 11118 bp, 13 predicted proteins | sample 5399971 | NCBI WGS metagenome assembly WNEQ01 (sample SAMN13153330, study PRJNA577476) | soil metagenome | isolation source: 20 cm grassland meadow soil 2 days after 1st rain plot 5 | place: USA:California | collected 2015-09-18
GGTCGACGAACGCTATTCCGATAGTCTTATCCTTCGGCTTCTCCTCGCCGTGATTGTCACCCTGAGAGAGAGCACCATCGCCTGAGGGCGTCTTGCCTGTCTCGATGCCATCAGGTTTCTGGATTAGCGAATCGACACCCCCGACTCTCATCCATGGGTTGAACTTCTTGAAACCCTCCGAGAAGAGCAGCTTTGTGAAGGAGTTGGACAGGGCGTTTGTGCGAATCTGCGCCGCCTGCTCTTCTTCCATCGGGAGTACCATCTCCTTCTTTCTTAGATGCTCGTACACCCCGGCGTGGGCTTTCTCAATGACCGAGTGGACCAGATGATTAGCCTTGAATTCGAGCTTGTTGAGACTGAGGTATTCGCTCAGGGGGTCGGCGCGCAGGACGGCATACACGGTGTCCCTCGCTTCCTTCTTGAGCTGATACTGCCAGGGAAAGTCATATTTCTTCACGAACTTCCCGAACACAATGGCGTTCAGACCAACCAGGTCTGACTCGAGCTTCTCTTTGGTGATAATCACCTCGACTTCGAAATTGGCTCCCTTGACTTCGAATTCTATCTTCTCAGACGATCTGACCTTCGGTTTCCAGGCCTTCACACGTTCTCCTTCGAGGAGAATTGACTTGGACTTACCAATCAGGATCTGGTTGAACCACTTGATTATCCACTTCTCCGCGTTCGACTTCAGCTCTTCAAAGTCCTGCTGGTTCATCTTCACCTGGTACAGGGTTCCCTTGGACTTCAGCTCCGGCTTGATTTCGTCGAAAACCAGATCATCATACCCTTGATCTATGTGCTCCCTCTTGATTACGCTGGCGAAGGCCCCATCGGGACCGCGCGTCTGTGTGATTATCTCGGCTTCAGGGCTCGCCGCAAGATAGATCTTCGACCCGACCCCGGCGAATCCTATCCCCTGTCCCTTCTTCTTAGAAGAGAGGGCGACCGTGTGGTAGTTCTCGAAGCCCTCCTTCGACATCCCTCCTCCGTTGTCCAAGAGGGAGAACTCTCGCTTTTTGTTATCGAAGGAGATTTCGATCTTCGACGCGTCGATATCGATTGAATTTGAGATGCCTTCGATGAGCGCCACTTCAGGGGGAGAGCATGGATACGCATCGAGGAAGTTCTCCAGGGCGTGAAGGAGGTTCACTCTCAGTGGCTGGGGCATCTTCAGGTTTCCTCGAAATCGGAAGGATGTTGCCCTACTGGGTCTTTCACGAGAATAGCGGGTTCATTTTCTCGTCTGCTTTCGAGTTGAACGACGACGGCTGGCGAGGACCGAACGAGAGTCCTGGCTACTATGGCCGCTGGAGTGCCCAGGCTAGGCCAGATGCCCGATTTTTGCAACGAAATCGAAGCAATTTCATCCTTTCTGGATTTACCGTTTGTGGAGTCTGAATCTGTATCATCACTGTGTCTCACCAAGCCTAGGCGAGGCGAGGTTGTTTGTCAACCCGTCCGCTCGTATCACCTAACGCGCGGATGGGAGCCCAACGGGGAGAATGGACCCTGGGTATGGGAAACGTTTGTGCTTAATTAGTTCTTTAACTTCTTCTATCATGTTCGAGTGCATCTCCAGCAACCTTCCATTGGAGGCACTTGGAATCTGGCTCCTTCTGACCGGCGTAATCGGCTTCTTCGCGATGGGCATCGACAAGTCCAGGGCGATATATGGCGAGTGGAGAATAAGCGAGAAGAGGCTCTTCACCATGGCGCTGGTCGGCGGGTTCTGGGGCGTGGTTTTGGCCAGCGTGCTCTTTCACCACAAGTCGTCCAAATTGAGCTTTCTGCTCGTGGTCTACGGAATCACCGCACTCTGGTTCTTTCTCCTCTCCAGAATCGGCTTCCTGGGGTGTTTCCTTTCAAGCATCACTCCTCGTTGAGAGTGGATGCCATTGACGCTCTCCGCAACTGTGAGAGGTCCACTAAAGGCCTACGGAACAGGGTACTGGGACTACTTCCTTGCCGATGAGTGCATAGTGAGAATAAAGATGCTCTCGGGCTTGGCTAACGCGACGACGACGACAGACTCAGACGCCATTGCGAGAGAAGTGAGTCGAAGTCGGAGGAACAGGACGCTCGTCTGGGGGACATTCCTCGTTCTCGCGGCTACCCCAGCAGTCTCTCTGGATGCTGCGCTAGGTGCTCCTGTGTTTACAACGACCGTTCTTGTGATAATGGCCACAGCATATTACGCAAAAATTCTCAGATACAAAGGTGGAATCCCAAAAGACGAAGGCAGTGGATTTTCCCTCTCAGGCGACATCGCTTCCGTCAGCAGTGAGAAGGCGATAATACCAACTGTAGTCGGATACAAAGTCGGCCCCAATCACTGGTTCGTCCGAAGATCTTTCCTCACATTCGATTGCTTTCACGCGAGAAACATAGTTTGGGCCTATGAGAGAAGGGTCAGACACATGCTCTACGGCATCGTCCCTCTCTATTCGGAGTATCATCTTCTCCTGAAACTGGATTCGGGCAGAGAGATCACGAAGCGATACAGCAAGGGCAATGTAGGGGTCGCGATGAATTTTGTCCAAAACACGGCCCCGTGGGCTGTATTCGGATACTCGAAAGAGCTAGACGAGGTGTGGAGGAAGAGGAGAGACGCCTTTCTCGCAGGCGTAAACGAAAGACGTCGGGCTTTTGTCCTCGCCTGAACTTTCAGACTTTCGTGTCGGAGTACCGTCCAAGAGTTACCGCATGTGGCGAGAAAGCAGGAACTATACGCGGCGAGAATCATGCGACCCAGCAAGAAGCTCGCCGCTGGAAGCCCACGACTTCAGTCGTGGGAGGATGTCACTTGACGAACTCAACGTTCGGCAGGCTCCTGAAAGCATCGTCCCCTGTCAGGTACTTCATCCGCAACCGCTCGGCGATGGCATAACCGAGCGCGTCCGCGTATGAGAGACCAACTCTCTTCGATTTCATCCTCAGCTTCAGGGCCATCCCGCTTCTGACATCCTCATCAATGATCTCCGCTTGGTAATGCCTGTATGTCGAGTAGACGCTCTCGGCCGCTTTTTCTCCATGATCTCTCAAGAAGACATAATAGAGTTCCATCAAATTCAGCAGCGAGGTCGCGAGCTCAGCACCGGACATCCGGTTAAGGTACTCGGCGTTTCCCCTCAGATACTCCAGAATTGCGTATGTGTCGAGGAAGAACTTCTTGACAGGCCTCAATCTCCCCACTCGGCCCTTGCCTCGTCCTTCATCTCCTGACTGCTCTTCGAAAACTCGAATGCGCCAAACATCTCCCTGAGATTGACCCTCCTTTCAACCTCGAGTTCCACCACATCCCCCTCCTTGATCTTGTGTTTCTGAACCTCCTCCCACGGTATGATTAGTCCGAGCGAGTTTCCTATCCTCCTCACAACGCCCCGCACCCGCAAGATTGGTCTCAATGTAAAATTATACATTATATCATATTTAAAGACCTCGAAATTCCTCTTCACCTTCAAGTCAGGTCGCCTCGCTAACGGGTCTAAGCTTCGAGAAGCACTGTGACTCGCACCCAGCGCGGATGATATCCCGGCGGAGGCGCAATGAACCCTGTGTGAGGCACAAGCTGCCCGGAAAGACGTTTACACGATTCTATGATACCGCCGAGCCGCCAATATCGTGTCAGGGGTGAATTTCTCAGGCTCCGCAGCCAGCATCTTCTTGAATTCTCTCATTGACACGAACTTCCCTTCCTGCGTTTCGTCGCTCAATGTGATCTGTGGGTCCTTCACAATTGTCTCGAATATCGCGATGAACTCCCATTCAATCTTCCGGCCGATTTTCCACTTCGGGGACATGAATTTGGTTAGCTCGTCCAACTCGCATTCGAGCCCCAGTTCCTCCTTCATCTCCCTCCTTGCCGCCTCAAGGTAGGTCTCACCAGAAGACACGTGGCCGGTGCACGAAGCAGACCAATACCCAGGGTAGAAGAGAATGTGCTCAGCCCGCTTCTGCAGGTAGACCTCGTCTCTGGAGTTTAGGAGGAATACGAGGATGGCCCTGTGCAACAGGCCTCGGTTCACGCACTCAATCCTTGGCTTCCTGTCAACGACGTTATCATTCTCGTCCACCACGTCGAAGTACTCCGTCATTGCCTTTCGTCTGGAATGATCATCATGACCATATCAAGGTGTTCTTCGGGTCCTCGGGTCAGAAGACTCTCTCCGCGGAGGCGCAATGAACCTCAGGATGGTGTGAAAGGCTAACTACTCGCGTCTCCATCTCCTGTTCGGATGGTCAAGTACTCCTCGCATGCTAGGAAGAGGATGCTCGAACGACCGATTACCGAGGAAGAAGTCAAGGGCGCTCTGGAGCACCCACTCGAAGTGATTCAGATAAGGTATGGGAGAAAGGCTGCCTGTGGCCGCCTTTCCGGCGGCAAATACGTTGTCATGATCTTTGAAGAGGCAGAGCAAGTTTATAGTCGTCACAGCCGTCGAGGTGGACAGGAATCGCGTGAGAAGGGTATGGCTTCACTCGAGTTTGACAAGCAGGTTAACGCCCTCTACCTGAGACTCAGGAAGGGGAAGATTTTCTCAAGCGAACCGCTGGCTGACAACATAATCATCGATCTTGACGAAAAGAAGAAGGTTCTGGGGCTGGAACTCCTTCTGCCTTCAACCATCAAGAAGGAGATCAAGGCTCAGCTCACATCGCGGCGCTAGGCACGTTTCATCTCGTCGCCAGCAGGACCCACCCGAACTCGCACACTATCTACACCCTTCCACGTCGGTCCGCTTTCGGTGGAGGCGCAATGAACCCCATACGGCATCATCTATCTTTCTCAACTAAGAATCTCGCCACGACCTTAAGAAGGAATCTTCCTCAACCTGGACCTGGGCCTGCAAAGGCCCTTTTAGGCCAGCCCGCCCGACCGACGCCGTTCGCAGCTGGCTAGGAACCCTCTCGTCCGCGACATCCTCTCGAAGTACAGCCAGGTGTGGGCCATCAACCACTCACTGGCCGTCCTGGGGTGGGACACAGAGACGCACATGCCCGAGGCCGGAGCCAGGCCCAGGGGAATCGCGTCAGGCCAACTTGCTGTGATGGTCCAGAGGGCAACTATCGAACTCGACGGCTTGGTTGGGAAGGCCGAGAAGGCGAAGGACCTCGACGACACGGAGAGGGGAGTCGTCCGGGTCTTGAGAAGGAGCCTGGATTACTTCCTGAAGGTCCCCCCAAAGCTGGTGGATGAGATACAGAGGGTCACCACGGAGGCCACCGTGGTCTGGAGGACTGCGAGGAAGAAATCCGATTTCAAGCTATTCAGACCGCACCTTGACAAGATCATCCAGCTCGAAAGGAAGGTGGCCGACAAGCTGGGCTACGAGAAGCACCCCTACAACGCACTGCTGAACCTCTTCGAGGAGGGGTTCACGGTGAGGGACGCCGACGCGGTCTACTCGAGGCTGATCCCCGAGAGCAAGAAGATACTGGCGAAGGTCGCCTCAGCAGGAGTCTACCCCCAAAAGCACCCGCTCGAATCGAAGAAGTACGAAACTGCCGCAATGGAGCGGGTCAACGAGGGCGTCGTCGAGATGCTGAAGATGCCGAAGGAGAAGTTCAGGATGGACGTTTCGACGCATCCTTTCACCACGGGGATCGCCCGCGACGACGTCCGGATCACCACAAGGTACGAGGGGGTGAACTTCAAGGCGACCCTCTTCGCCACCATACATGAGAGCGGCCACGCGATCTACCACTTGGGAATCGACAAGAAGCTCGCGTACGCGCCGACGGGAGATGGCGCCTCCTACGGCATCCATGAGTCCCAGTCCAGGTTCTGGGAGAACGTCGTCGGCCGGAGCAGGGAGTTCGTCGGCTTAGTCGACCCATTGCTCAGGAAGAACCTCCCGTTCCTCTCCGGGTACGACGACGAACAGCTCTACTATTACTTCAACACGGTCAGGAAGAGTTTCATCAGGGTCGAGGCCGACGAGCTAACCTACAACTTCCACACAGCCCTGAGGTACGAGGTCGAGAAGAAGGCGATTGCTGGTGAGGCAAAGGTGGCTGAGCTCCCCGAGCTTTGGAACGACACCTTCGAGGAGTATCTGGGGATGAGGCCGAAGAACGACGCCGAGGGGGTCCTGCAGGACGTCCACTGGAGCGGGGGTTCTTTCGGGTACTTCGCCACCTACACCTTGGGCAACGTGGTGCTTGGGATGATCTGGCATAAGATGAGGGATGGGGAACTCGTTCGCGGGGCGGTCGGTAGGGGAGACCTCATGGAGCTGAGGGGCTGGCTTGGGCGTGAAATCCACCGGTACGGAGCGACCTACGCGCCCAAGGACCTGCAGATGAGGGTCTTCGGGGAGGCCTACAACCCGGAGCGGCTTCTGAAGTACCTGAACACGAAGTTCGTCGGCTAGTCACCTGCTGGCCTGGCTGCCCTCATTACGTGGCACGTCGAACTCCGCCGGAAATCCTATCTTGGTTTTTTCTTCACTTGTTTTAACTTAGGATCATTGGTACGGATGCGTAGATACAAAATCGTAGCATTTGCATGCCGTGCCCTAGCCCTATGTCTGACTTGAGCCATGCAAGAAGTTCGGAATACTTTGCGACTATCTTGCCATTCTTTACCAACCCTTCTTGTTGGCCAACGATTACGTTTGTGTCAACATAGATCATGAGAACTCTTCTCGGGTTTCCTTGACGAGCTTCACCAGATCGAGGTCGAGTTTCACCTGCGACGTGAGAAACTTAACGGGGTTTGTCATCTTCTTGTGTACGTCAACTACCACCATCTCCTTTACGACGTGCCACCGAACGCTCTGACCGGGCCGGACTTTGAGAAGCTTCCTAACGTTCTTTGGGATCGTGGTCTGATGCTTGCTCGTGACCCGGGTCTCCTCTACTTTCATTGATGGTGTTGCACGTAGTAACTATTTAGGCAGCGCCCCCCCCGCTAAGTAGCTTAAGAAGAGTCCCCGACGTAAGGATGATATCCCAGCCGAGGCGCAATGAACCCTAGGACGGCAGCGGTTCTCGCGCCCGAGTTTTGACGAAATAGCACACTTGCTTAGCGGGGTGCTTGGCACCCTCCCCTCAGAACCCGCATGTCAAACGCAATTAACCATAGGCGGATAAGGAGTGTTGATCAGTTCGGAAATCTTCGACTCGAGTCGGGCCTTCAATTCTGCCGACGCGCTATCGAGGCTCTTCTTTGCTTTCGTCGACAGATAAACCTTCAACGCCTGCTTTTCCTGACGAACGGAACGGTCTTCCCTTCTTTGTGCTCCTTGAGCGCCTCGCTATGGGCCTTCCTGTCATCCTCCGACATCTCTTCTGCTAAGGCATCTTCAATCGAATCGAGTCGTTCACGGATCAATCTCAGTTCCTTCTCGAGACTCGTTGCCATCATCAATTCATTAAGCAAACGAGATAATTAAAGCACAGCTACCAGCGAACGTGCAAGAGAAACGCTTCCGACGCTACGGGAAGGCTATCCCCTTTCTGGCTTCCTCGGCGTGAGCTGCGAAAGCCCGTGCCTCTTCCTTGGTGTCCTCCAAGAACTCGAGGTACTTCTTGACGTTGAATGATTCGTACGGGTAGACCCTGTATCTGTAAGTGCCGTCGAAGACCTGCTTCCTGAGCTCCTCGAGCTCGTCGTCCGTCACCTCCTCCCATTCGATTCGGTCGGCAGGCTGGAAGAGGACCGGATTCTTCCTGAAGACTGGGTTCCTTTGCTTCAGGTCATAGATGGGGATCGACCTTCCGAGAAGTTGGTACCCGCCCGGCGACTCTATGGGGTATATCGCCACGATTGGGCCTCCGATCCCGAAGGCTCCTTCAGGAGTCCATGGCCTGCTCGGGTTGTACTTGGGCGCGGTGAGATACGCCCTCATGTCCAACGGCGTCATGAACGCAAGACCAGGCCAGAAGCCGAGCATCGCTACCCAATACTGGTTTGACCCGATCAGCCTGATCATCTCTTCTATGCTGACCCCGTTGTACTTCGCCACGTATCCGATGTTGTGACCGTCCATTATGTTAGGCGCGTCGGGCCGTATCAGCTTCGCGTACCTCCCGATGAACTCAGTGGTGTGCTTGTCCCTGTAGGCGACGGGTAGCCTCAGCAGCCGAGAAGGGATCACCAGGTCGCTGACGCTCTCGATGCTCTCCTCGATCTCCTTCAGCTTCACGAGGAGTTCATTCATTCCGATCTGGAGCGAGTCGAAGTGGACCAGAAGCGACCGCATCGCCGGGACCGTCTCTATCACACCAGGGATTTTTTTCGCCCGCTCTCCCAGCCCCATCGCACGAAGGTTGTAGAAGAAGTCTGTCGTCATATCGCCGAACTCGATGAGGAGATACTCGTCTCCGGAGAAACGATACGTCACGCTCGGCCTGCCATCCTTCGCGGGTACCGCCTCGATAACGGACTCTGCGGTCGTCATCATGTTTGCACTTGTCATCTGGAAAGCCGATATATGTTTTGAACCATCAGCCTACGCTGGGCCGTTTTCTTCATGCCGATGATGGCCATGTTGATGCCTTGCTGGGAATGAGCACGAAGGTGGAGGTAGCCTTGTGGCGCACCTTGTCTTCGGGCTCGTCCTCGGCGCGGTGGCCCCGTACGCAATTCCTATGAGCCTGGCTACGGACCCGCGGAGCCGCCTTCAGGACTCGCCCAAGTTCACGACTATGAACTTCAGGTCCGTCAGCTCTGTGACCGCGAGGCTGACGCCCTCCCTCCCCATCCCACTCATCTTGACTCCGCCGAACGGAGCGTTGTCCCACCGAAGGTTCGTCCTGTCGTTGATGAGCACGGCGCCTGCCTTCACCTTCTTTGCGAGCTTGATTCCACGTGCCAAATTCGAAGTGAAGATCGAAGCCTGCAGCCCGTAGACCGTGCTGTTGGCTGCATCAGCGAAGTCCTCCTCGCGCGTGACCTTCATGATGGCCGCGACAGGACCGAATATCTCCTTTGAGGCGATCTCCATCCCTTTATCCACTTTGTCCAGGACCGTGGGTGGGTAGAAGTTCCCCCTCGAGTATTCGCCAGAGACCAGACGAGCGCCGCCCGTCTTTGCGACCGCGCCCCTGGCCGTAGCATCTTCGACCAGACGCTCGATTTTCTCAAGGCCCCTGCGGTTGATTATCGGGCCTACGTTGGTCGTCCGTTCAAGGGGGTTCCCGACCCTGAGCTTGTTTACCGATTCTTCGAAGTGGGTGAGGAACTTGCCCCTAACCCCTTCCGAGAGGATTATCCTCCTCGTCGCGGTGCAGACCTGACCAGAGTATCCGAAGGTGCTCGCGACCGCCGAGCTGACCGCGGCCCCGACATCCGCGTCGTCCAGGACGATCATCGGGTTGTGTCCTCCTAGCTCGAGTATCACCTTCTTGTTTGTCCTCGCTGCCTTCTCCGAAATTTGCCTGCCCGTCTCGCTATCGCCTGTGAAACTGATTGCGTTCACCTTGTCGCTGGTCACTATCTCGTCCCCCACGACCTCGCCAGGCCCTACCACTACGTTGAGAAACCCGTTTGGCAATCCCGCTTCCTCGAAGAGCTTCGCGGCCATAAGGCCAGGGAGTGGCCCGTCGCTGGGTGGCTTCGCGACCACGGTATTTCCAGCTGCTATCGCGGGGGCGACCTTGTGCATCAGAAGGTTGAGCGGGAAGTTGAACGGAGAAATCGCCCCGACGACCCCGACCGGTTCGCGGATTGTGAACCCCAGCCTGTTCTCGTTCCCGGCCGGGATAGGGTGTGCGTCGAGCGGTATCGTTTGGCCGTAGATTCTCTTCGCTTCTTCTCCTGCGAAAGTGAGAGTGAGCACAGCTCGAGCAGTCTCCACCTCTGCGTCTACCAGCGGCTTCCCCACGTTTCTCGCTATCAGCACGGCCATCTCCCGCGAATTCTGTTCGAGGAGCGAGGCCACCTTCAGCAGGATCCTCGACCTCTCATGAGCGGCGAGTTTCGAAGCCCTCTCCCTGGCCTCGAAGGCCGCGTCTATTGCCCTCCGTGCATCCTCCCTGGAAGCCTTCGGAATCAAGGCCAAGACCTCTTGATTGGCGGGGTTGAGTACCTCCAGTGTCGCAGAGTCTCCGGAATCGACCCACCTTCCGTCTATGTACATATGAGACGGTACTTGCAAGTGAAATCGAGAAGACCCAGAAGTCCTATTTAGGTTCTGGCCGTCGGTCGCATCGAGCTTCACACCTCGACCGAAGGGGTTCTACGAACTCGCGAACCCGCCGCACTTTGTTGTGAGAGTCCACAAACATCTTACACTGGTGTTCGTTGAGCCATCCTGGCTTGCTTGAAGTCGCCGCACGCTCGATCCCAGGGAGCGCGCACCCGTACGAGGACAGGATACTGGCTGACGACAAGGTCGGACTCTTCGCTGTCGCTGACGGAGTGACGCACTCCTCGCAGGGCAGCGGGGCCGTCGCCGCAGAACTGGCGCTGAGCCTCCTGCGCGAGTACTTCTCGGGGGACCTTGTCGCTGCAATAAGCAAAGTGCACCAGATTGCAGTAAGGAGAAGGGAAGAGGACAGTACGATAGGGGAGACGACTCTTACCGCGGTCGCCGTCGACGAAGGCCGCCTCCAAGTTGGAAACGTAGGCGACAGCCCGGCCTACCTTGTAAGGGCAAAGAACATGCGTGGCCTGATTCAGGAGGACAAGAGCCCCCATGGCTACATCACCCAAGTGATAGGCTACCCCGAGACCATTCACGTTCACTCTACAAGCCTTCAGCTGAAAGATCAGGACATGGTAATAGTAGCATCCGACGGGGTAGAGCACGTCCTTCGTGTTTCATTCGTCCATCAACTCGTGAGCATGCCGGAGGTCAGCGAAGTGGTAGATTCCATCATCCAAGAGGCGAGAGCCCGTGTTACTGGGTATGACGACGACAAGAGCGTGATAGTCTTGAGAGTAGTGGAGAGATGACAGAATGGTGAGCGAGGGCCAGACAATCCGCTCAAAATCTCGTCAAGTCATGCTACCGCAATTCTGTGAGAGTCCTTATTACGTTCCAATCAGTCGGGGAGAAACATGAAGCTACTGAGTGGGGAGGGCCTGAGGAAAGACATACTCGAGAGCTACTTCAAGAACCATAAGGAGTGGAGTTTCGTCATATCACCATCACCGGAGCACGGGTT
>WNEQ01001862.1_pt1 | contig 11106 bp, 7 predicted proteins | sample 5399971 | NCBI WGS metagenome assembly WNEQ01 (sample SAMN13153330, study PRJNA577476) | soil metagenome | isolation source: 20 cm grassland meadow soil 2 days after 1st rain plot 5 | place: USA:California | collected 2015-09-18
GCGATCCCACCTGGCGCCATCTCACGGCACTCAATTACCACTACGAAACGCAGCCGCTGCCGACGCCCTTCGGCTGGGTGCTGCACCAGCTTCCGCCGGAATATCAGAAAGTTTCCGTGGCGGTCATGTTCTTCGTCGAGCTCGTTGTTCCGTTCCTGATCTTCGCCCGGCGGCGCCTCAGGTTTCTTGCGGCGGCGGTCATGATCGTTTTGCAGCTTCTCATTGCGGCAACGGGGAACTACACGTTTTTCAATCTGCTCGCCATCGCCCTCTGCCTCCTGCTGTTTGACGACGCGGAGGTTTCAAGGCTCTTTCCCCGCCGCTTCCGCGGGCAATCCCAAGAGGCCGGCGGACGGTTACCCGAATGGCGCCCGCGGGCCGTCGCGGCCGCCGCTCTCGCCTTGGTGCTGATACCGGGAAACCTCGCCGAACTCCCCGGGTTGCGTTTCGAAAGAGTCCTGTGGAGAAGCGCCCGGCAGACGTTGAACGGCCTGCGCGCGGTTCGCATCGTCAACCAGTACGGGCTGTTTTCTGTCATGACGACTTGGCGGCCTGAAATCGTCATCGAGGGGAGCAGTGACGGGAACACCTGGCTGGCCTACGAGTTCGATTACAAGCCGGGAGATGTTTTCCGCCCCCCGCGCTGGGTGGCGCCGCACCAGCCCAGGCTCGACTGGCAGATGTGGTTTGCGGCGCTGGGAGGCTATCAGGCGAACCCGTGGTTCGCAAACCTCATGCTGCGCCTGCTGCAAGGCTCGCCGGAAGTCCTCGGGCTCCTGGCCAGGAACCCCTTCCCGAACGCTCCACCGCGTTACGTGCGCGCCATGGTTTATAACTATCACTTCACAGATTTCGAGACGCAGCGCGCGACGGGCGCCTGGTGGCGAAGGGAACTGAAGGGCCTCTATTTCCCCATCGTCGGCCTGCCCTGAAACTGGGGCGTGCGAGGGCCGTCAAGGGAGGTCTGCGAACGGCAGCAGGAGCGGCGGCGCAGCAAGGAATGGCAGGCGCGCGATGTCGGAAACGGCGCGGCGGACGAGTTTCTCGCGCATCGGCTCGAGCGTCATCACGAAAGGCAGGTGCTTTTTCGTCAGGCCGGGCTCCTGAAGCACCGAATCGATGTTGATACGGTGCCGCGCAAGGACGGCGCAGACGCGCGCGAGGATGCCCGGCTGGTCCCGCACGACCAACCGCAAGTAAGCGGCGATGACGTTCTCGCCCCAGGGCGCGGACCTCGCGGGGTGCCAGGTCGTATACCCGAGCGGCGTGGTGCTGCCGCCGCCCGCCGCCATGGCCCGCCCGATTTCTACCACATCGGACAGCACGGCGACGGCCGTGGCCTCGCCGCCTGCGCCCCGGCCCGTAATCATCGTGTTACCGCCCTTGTTTCCCACCAGTAGAATTCCATTTGCAGCCCCGAGGACGCTCGCCAACTGAGCCCGTTGAGAAATAATCATCGGCCGCACGAAAATCTCCAGCCTGCCCGCTTTCTGTCGCCGCGCCGCGGCGATCAGACGGATGGTGTGGTTCAAGCGATGGGCGTAAGCAAAGTCCACGCGGTCGATCCGGGTGATGCCCTCGACCGGGATATCCGCGACGCGCGCCGGCTGCCCGAAGCAAAGCATGGAGAGGATGGCGACCTTATAGCGCGCGTCGTAGCCTTCGACGTCGAAGGTGGGGTCGGGTTCGGCGTAGCCCTTTTCCTGCGCTTCGGCGAGCGCCTCGCGGAAATCGCACCCGCGCCGCTCCATTTCCGTCAGGATGTAGTTCGTCGTCCCGTTCAGGATGCCGTAAACGGCGACGAAATTCTCTGCCGCCAGGCCTTCGCGAATGGCGTGGAGGACGGGCGTGCCGCCCGCCACGCAGGCTTCGATCCCAAGGTTCACTCCCGCCGCCTGGCTCCGCTCGACCAGCTCGACGCCGTGTTCGGCCACGAGCTGCTTGTTCGCCGTCACCAGGTGCTTGCCCGCCCCGAGGGCCGCGTTAGCGATAGCGCGGGCCGTCCTGAGCTCGTCCACGAGCTCGACCACGATGTCCACCTTCGGGTCGGCCACCACCTGCCTCCAGTCCCGTGTGGTGTTGACGGGCTGGCGCAGCCAGGAAAGGTCGCGCTTGTGGATCGAACGCGAACAAATCGTCTTCAGTTGAAGCTTCCACCCGAGCCGCCGCTCGAGTTCGCGCTGGTGTTCGACGAGCACCTTGACGGTCCCGGTGCCCACCGTCCCGAGACCGATGATGCCGACGCTGATGGTGCGCCGCAAGGGCGGCAGCGCAGGACCGCGCCCGGTGAATGGGGCTGGGCTCGCTCTGGTCATCTCAGGACACCTGTCAGGTCGCCGGCTTGCTCCGCCGGTGCGTTTTTTTCGCCACCCGGCCGCGCGGGACTCTTTTGGATATGCGGACCGCGCGCTACTCCATAGCATTGAAAGGAGGGCGCTGGCAAGTAGAACTGATTCGCGCGGCCGTAGGACATTGGCTTTCGTAATCCATTTGCATCCGGGAACGACGGCGGCTGAATAAGGCTGGAGAAGCGTCCGGCAGCGCGATTTACCACTCAAATTCGACCCGCGTCCGCTTCGTTGAGAACTCGTCGTAAGGCGCCACCCGGAGCGCGCGGATGTGGCGCGGATCGTCAGTGTAGGCGAGCGCGACGTGCAGGACGTTTTTTCGCTTGGGATCGAAGAGGAGGTAGGGGTCGGGAAGGTAGAAGTCCTTTTGCGGGCCGGCGGTCACGTAGCGGCCCACGAATTTTCCGTTGATGTAAAGCAAGGCGTCGCGGCCTGCCTCAAGAGTCAACTTCCAGGGGACCGACCAGCCTTCGGGCGGCATTTCCAGACTGAATTCAGCGCGGCACCAGGTGAATGCCGGTACGAGTTCATTCGACGGAGGCGAGCCTTCGAGGGAAGCGCTCGTCCAGCCGGACTTTGAAAGCTCCAGAGAAAATGCCGGATCGATCTCCCAGCCGCGCGCGGGCGCAGGGAACCGCTGGACCTGCCAGGCGTCAACGGCTGACTCGCCGCCCGGCCCTCCCTTGAGCCGCGCGGACTCGACCCCTTTCAGCTCGCCGAGGTTGTCGCCAAAATTCGGGCTTCCGAATAGTTCGTAGGAAATTTCAATCGTGTTTGTTCCGGGCCGCGCGTAAGCGGAGAGGGGAAATTCGACGCGCTTCTCGCTATTGGAGGCTTCGGCGACGACCTTGCCGTTGAGGAAGACTTTCTTGGCATCGTCAGCATAAGTCGAGATGAGCATACGGGTCTGGCTGTTGGAGCTGAAGTCGGCGCGGTACTTGACGTAACCATACGGGACAGGGCCTAGCTCTTCGAGCGGGCGGGCTGCGCTCGAAAGCCACTGGCCGAGGCCCGGGTCGAACTTTTCAACCCAGGCGTGAACGTCGCGGATGACGACGGGCTGGCAAGGCAGCGGGGGAGTGGTGGCGCGAAGGCGCGCGCGCCTCAACGCGCGCTCATACTCAAAGTCCACGAGCGCTCCGTCCACGCGACATTTTTCCGCGAGAGGCGGGAGGAGCACGGAAATGTCGTGCTCCCCCGGAAGGAAATCGAGGTCTGCCCAAATCCTCTTCCGCGAAGAGCCCGTCGAGGCGAGCAGGGCGCTGTCCGTGATGAACGTCACGAGCATCGGCCGGGTCTCCTCCACCGCGGGCACGACGCTGGGAGAGAATTCGGCGGGCCACGAACGCAGCGCTCGGTGGCGGGGGACGACGACGACCAGCAGGTGGCCGTTCACCAGAAGGAACTTTTCTTCTTTTTCGAGGCGAATCCCGATGATCACAGACTCAAATTCCGGGTCCCAGTACTGGTAGAGGGCGTCGCCTTCGACGCGTGGTTCTTTCGAGGAGGCGAGCGAGATTTCAACCAGGCGCCCAGGCTCGTCGTAAACGATCAGCAGGTGCCGGTCGAGCAGGAGTCCGTGGGCAAGCACCTCCGCGGTCGAGTAACGGAGCGTGCCGCCCGGGATCGGAATCTGGACTGGCAGCATCTTCATCTCGCGCGGCCCGATCGAGAGCTCGCCTTCGCGCGGCACGGCAATCGCCCGGCGGGTGGGGCTGGCCGGGTCTTGAAACGTCATCTTGAAACGCTGCTCGGCGTTCGAGTTTTCGCGCACGAAGATGACGGCGCTCGGCCCGCTCGCGCGCTCGGTAACGCTGACGGCCTCGTTCGTGGACTGCGTCACGCCCTCGAGCCGCTGGGCCCGCGTCAGCACCGAGCCGAATATGCGGAGGGCCTGGCAAATACCTCGCGCGGCGTAGTACTTTTCCCAGAGGCCGCCGGGCTCGCGGATGGGCGCGGCATAGTCGTAAGTGGTGGTCAGCGTTTTCGCGGCCCAATCAAAATTCGTCCCGCCGAAGCCCATGTAGCAGTTGAAATAGGTGACGCCGTGCTCGATGACCGTCTTGGCCAAGAGGTTAAGTTGCGCCCCGTTCACTCCGTCCTGCTCGACCGAAAGTTTCCCACCGAACTCGCTGAACCAGCCGCCCTGGAGTTCGGTCACGCTGAGGGGCGATTTCGGCTCTTCCTGGCGCAGCTTTTGAAGGGCGGGCGGGACCTCTTTGGCGATGTTCCAGCGCGGGTAAAAGTTGCAGGTGTCCAGGATGCGCGCCATGTCCGGGTCGGAGTTTTCGCGCGCGGGCTTCGTCCAGCAGGTGATGAGCGGGACGTCGATGCCGGCGTTCCGGGCCATGCGGTAGAGCGCGCGCAGGTACTCGCGCTTTTCCGCCTCGGGCACCGGAGTCCAGTAGTCGTATTCGTTTTCGAGCTGGACCAGGATGATCGGCCCGCTCCGCGTCACCAGGTGGCGCTGGACGACCGGCAAGACCTGACCGAACCAGTGCTGCGAAGACCTGACGCTCTCGGGGTGGTTCGAGCGGAGGGGAAAGCGCTTCGCCGCGACCCACCTGGGAAACCCGCCGCGCTCCCACTCTGCGCAGATGTAAGGGCCCGGGCGCACGATCATCCAGAAGCCCATCTCCCCCGCGAGCTGGACGAACGCCTCAAATTCACTCAGGTCGGAGCGCCCCTCTTCGGGCTCGTGGTAGTTCCAGAAGACGCAGGTCTCAATCGTATTGAAGCCGGCGCGCTGGAGCTTCAACATGCGGTCCCGCCAGAGCGGCCTCGGACAGCGCGGGTAATGGAACGCCGCGCTGAAGATAAACGCGTCGCGGTCGTTGATGGTGAAACAACTCGAGTCGTAGCGGATGAAGCGCGGGCTTTGGAGGAGGTCCTGCGCCTCGGGCGCGAAGAGCGCGCTCGAAATCCTGGCTCCGGGCCCGCCCAGCGTTGCGGCGAGCGGCATTCCCAGCGCAGATTTGACAAATCTTCTGCGGGATGACTTCATAGCGTTTCCGCGGTCGCGTCCAGGGTGGCTGAAGAAGAGTAGAGCGTCGCCGAAAAATCTCCGCTAGGTCTTGCCGAACTGGCGCATGTGCCAGTCGGGCGCGTAAAGGTTGAAGAAGCCTTCCTTGTAAGGATGTTCTTTGATGAGGTCATCGTTCAGCTCGATGCCAAGGCCGGGCTTTTCAGGCGGATAGAAATAGCCGTCGCGCGGCCGCGGCGTCCCCGGAACGGCTTCGACGACCCAGGTCTCAGAAAAATCGTCGAAGCACTCCTGGACCTTCAGATTGGTCGTGCAGAAATCGAAGTGGAGGCTGGCTGTCGTGCAGACAGGTCCGTTCGAATTGTGCGGCGCCATCAGGACCGAGCGGACGTCCGCCATGGCGGCGATTTTTTTCATCTCCAGCAGGCCCCCTGCGTGGATCAGGTCGGTCTGAAGGATATCGATGGCGCCGGACTCGAGGATTTCGCGGACGCCGTAGCGCGTGAAGCAGCGCTCGCCCGCCGCCACGGGCAAGTTCACGTGCTCGGCCACTTTCTTGAGCGAGGGAGTATCCTCGGGCGGGCAAGGCTCCTCGATCCAGCCGGGATGGTAGGGCTCGAGCATACGCGCAAGATCAATCGCCGTGGCGGCGCTGAAGCGCCCGTGCATCTCGACGAAAATTTCAACATGGGGGCCCACCGCGTCCCGGATCGCGGCCACCAGCTCGACCGACCGCACCTTCTCTTCGCGCGAGAGCTCCAAGGCGCCCGGCCCGAAGGGGTCCACCTTGAGCGCCTTGTAGCCCTTCTCGAGCACCACCTTGACGCGCTTCGCGAACTCCGCGGGCTTGCGCTCCACCGTGTACCAGGCGTTGGCGTAGGCCTTGATCTTCTCGTGGCACCGCCCGCCGAGAATCCTCCACACCGGCTGGCCGACCGCCTTGCCCACGATGTCCCAGCAGGCGACCTCGATGCCGCTCATCACCGTGGTCGCAATGACGCCGCCCCGCCAGAAGTCGTTGCGGTACATCCGCAGCCACAGGTCCTCGATGTTAAACGGGTCGGAGCCGATCACGTGACGGCGCGCCGCTCCCTGGAGGTAGCCGAGCACGCCCTCTTCGCGGTTCTGGAGCGTGCATTCACCGACGCCCACAAGCCCTTCGTCCGTGCGGACCTTGATGAAGACCAGGTTCCGCCAGCTCGTGCCCATCACGAGCGGTTCGACCGCAGTGATTTTCATGATGACTCCCCGGTCCGGATTCTCCACGGCCGGAGAGATTTAAAATGGTCACCGCTCGGCTGTGGAGCTCTTGAAAATGACACGAGAAATCTATCCGAAAAAAGGCGGGAGGACAATGGGGAGGCGCGGCACGATCGGGAGCCGCCGCGGAGTGCCGCACCAATAGACACGCCCGCCTCGCCGTCACAGCGGGGGCGCGCATGGCAGTCTATCGCGGCCGCCCGAGCGGTTCCCGTTCCGGCCTTACTGGGTTAGAACGCCTAGTTCCTTGAACGCAGTTCCTGGCAGATCAGGCAGTATCGTGCCCAGGGGAGGGCGTTGAGGCGACTGGAGGAGATTTCCTGGCCGCAACCTTCACACAAGCCGTAGGTCCCGCCTACGACGCGCGCGAGAGCCTTCTCGACTTCCTTGAGCATCTGGCGGCGGAGTGCCACCGTCGCCGCCGTGACGCCCTGCTCGGCAGTCTTGCTCGCGAACTCCACCTCGTCCGGAGTCCGGATGCTAATGGTCAACGCTTCAGGGTCAAGCCTGAATGTAGCCAGAAGCTCATCCCGCTTCTTCAGCAGCAGCTTTCGATACGAATTCCTAGGCGACTTCAGGGCCGATTTCATTGATATCCGTCCTTCGACAAAAACCTGGACCACTTTCTGCTCGGTCCAGGTGTTCGGATGATCGAGATGCTAGCATGGTTGCAGGATTTCGGAAAGAAATTTGGCCTTTGATATCCCCTTTAGTTTCTGCCGGTTAGCATAGGCTTGGGGTCGTGATACAATGCCGGGGATGGTATCAAAGTGGCGGCCCGCGGGGAGGGGGCCGGCGGATGTCCAGCCGAGGCGAAATGCTCGACCGAATCCGCAAGGCGCTCAGGCACCCCAGCGGGAGATCGGCCCAGCCGCCCCCGGCCGGTGGTGACCCACCTGCTGGCGGGGTGATGCCCCCCATCGCTCCCGATGAGCTGCTGCCCAAGTTCGAGCTGGAGCTGGGCAAAGTGGGAGGCTTGACCTACCGCGCCGCAAGCCTCGATGGGCTTGAAAGCATTCTCCGCAAAATACTCGAGAGCGCTCCGGCCCCGAGCGTGGTGCTCTCGCGCAACCCGCTCCTCAACCAGTTAAGGCTTGAAGCGCGGCTGCGCGAATGGGGAGTGTCCATAGCGGCCTGGCCGGACGGCGAGGACCAACTTAAGCCCGAAGATCGCGCTGCCTACCGCGAGGCGTGTTTTGCAGCTTCAGCGGGAATTACCGGGGTTGATTTTGTGCTCGCAGAGACCGGCAGCTTGGTCCTGACCAGCCGGACTGAAGGCAGCCAGCTCGCTTCCCTGGCGCCTCCCGTCCACATCGCCCTCTTCCGGGAGAACCAGGTCATCGAGTCGCTCGATGAGGTCCTGGAAATGCTACGCTTGTCTCGGGACACAGACCAGCCGACGCCGGGACGGTCTGTAGTGTTCGTCACCGGCCCGAGCCGCACCGCCGATATCGAGCAAATCCTGATTCGCGGCGTGCATGGTCCGGGCGAAGTCCATGCCATCCTGGTCGAAGAGCCCTGCCTGGCGTCGGCCGCAGGGCGAAGCGCTCCTTCCCGGTAATCCTTTCTGGCAACTCAAGTTTTTTTAGTAGAACTTCAACTTCATCCTATGAAGAGCAATCATTCGCCGCCCGTCATCGGCTTGGCGAAATACAACAATCGGGCATGCCGAACGAACGAGGTGATAACCACCACGGCCATGCCGGCGATGCCCACCACGCCCCCGACGTCAAAGAGAAGAAATTGCCTTCCCAGGACTACGGCCATCGGGCGGCAGATCAGCGCGATGTTGCCGATCGCGAGAAGGATGCGCAGTTCTGTCGGACCAAAGATCCAGAAAGAGAGATGAAATGTGCCGATCGTGTACGTGGCCAGGTAAACCTCAATCGAAAGCATGTAATAGGCAATGAGCAGCGCTCCGGCGATGGGCGGGCTCATGTAGCCGGAGAGCATCAGGCCCCCGAGAACGAAGAGCGCGCTGAAGGTGTCCACGACGTGGTCCACGTAAAACCCGTATTTCGGCCGCTGCCGGTTGCGGACGCGGGCCAGAGTGCCATCCAGACTATCGCCAAACCAATTGACCGCCAGAAAGAAGGCCCCGACGAGGAGCGCCATCGGATGGCGGCGAGCCGTCCAGTAGCACAGGCCGACGCCCACCATCGCAATGAACCCCAGCAGCGTCAGATGGTCCGAATTGACCCAGGGCGGCATGCGCTCGGCGAGCCAGACGAGGCATCTTTTCTCAAGCGGCGCCAGCAGGCTCCCATGTGCGCGCTCAGCTTCTCGAAATTCAGGCTCACCCATCACTTTGCTCTCCCTGTCGTGCCTTAACCACCTTCCGGCCGCCGAAGGCCAAGGCCCGAGATTGCCCCGAATTCCCTGAAGCCACATTAAGGGGCTGGTCGAGGAATCGGACCTTCAGCGGGGTTGCACTCACACCTTCACACTCCAAAGCGCAGGGAGCAAGTATTGGACCAATCTGCTCAATTCGCCAGGGCGATCCTATCGGCTTAAGAACGAGCGGAATATCCAGATCGGCCGGAGCTTCCATCGGCCCGGCCGCAGGATGCTCGCGCCAGGATGGAGCGACGATGTCACCGAGATTTGGCACCGAAGGATTGCGGTGCCATGGCCGCCCGTCCCGCCAATTCGCCTTACTTGGGAAGCTCGTACTCACCTTCGACTTCGTAAGCTATTCCTTCCGGGCCGGCTTTACCCTTATAGGTGCCCTTTCCCTTGATGCCCTTGAGCTTTCCGGTGGCTCCCGCAAAGCTCCAGTTGCCTTCGGCAGTGTCCGGGGCTCCGTCTTTAAGAGTACCCGTGCCTTGGAAGCGTATGAACATCTTGTCCCCGTTGGCCAAGGTGCCCACGACGTAGCCATGGTCACGGGAGCTCGTGCCGCGCATCTCCGCAGCTTCGGTCACGACGTCGTCTTTCGTCTGGGTACCGGCGATATCCATAGGCTTGGTCCAGGTGCACTTGCTTTGACCGATTTCGAGCGCATGGTTGGGTCGGTCTCCCACCTCAATCATGTGTTGGGGGTCGGGTTTGGCGCAAAGAGAGGTGCCAGAGACCTTGGTCTGGGCCGCCGCCACAGTGGCGAGAAGAAACACCAAGACGATCCCTAAGATAGTTTTGCTTTTCATAACGCCTCCGGATCAGATTTTCGGTGACAGGAGTATAACACTTCGCCCATTCGAGGACCCGGGCCGCCGCGAGTGCTGTACGGCTCGCGAGTCAGACGCGTTCAACGCCTTCACCGGGACTCGTAAGTGCTCAGTCGGGACTATCGGTTGAATGGCCTGGTGGAGAGGACTTTGCCGCCTTCCTGGATGGTGTAAGTGCCGTCAGCCTTCATGTCCTTGAGGGTGTCGCGCTGGCCGCTCGGCCATTCGATCTCAACTTTATCGACCCCGCCGGCGTCGCCCAGACCAAACGTCAAGGTGAGCTCATTCTGCGAGCAGTAGCTCGAACCGGAATGGACGGTCTTCCACTCGGCTCCGTTCCGGGTCTCGACGCGCACCACGGCGCCGATGCCGTCGCGGTTCGAGCGCGTGCCGACGGTCTTGATCCGGATGGCGTGCCGCGCCGGGCCGGGGCCTGCGGGCGAATTCCGTAGAAGGTACGCCGGCCCGCCGTTGGTGGTCAGCAGAATGTCGGGATAGCCGTCGTTATCAATGTCGGCGTAAGCCGCGCCGCGGGCCACGAGCCGGCGCGCGAAGCCGAGTTCGCTTCCCACCTCGCGGAACTTTTTCCCACCCTCGTTGTGGAATATCAGAGGCAATTCGGCGTAGGCCACCTGCGGCTGGATGCGGTTGATTTCGGGCTCGATGTGGCCGTTTGCGACGAACAGGTCATCGAGGCCGTCCAGGTCGTAGTCGAAGAAGAAGAGGCCGAAGGAGAGCGAGAGCAGGCTTGCCCGCCCGACGGCGGAAGAGGGCGCCTCGTCGATAAAGAAGCGGTTCCCTTCGTTGTGATAGAGGCCGATCATCTGGTTTGAGAAGTTTCCGATGGCGAGGCTGGGGAAGCCCGAGCGGTCGAAATCGGCGGCGTCAATCCCCATGGCCCCGCGGGCGATGCCGTCTTCGCTGAAGGCGATGCCGGCCTGGACGGCCTGCTCGGTAAAGGTCCCGTTCCGGTTGTTGTGGTAGAGCTTATTGGGCTGGGTGTCATTCGAGACGGCGAGGTCCGGCCAGCCGTCCAGGTCGTAATCAATGACGGTGACGCCCAGCGACTTCGAGGTGGGGTCCCAGATGCCGGCCTTCCGCGTGACGTCTTCGAAGCGCCCGTTGCCGAGGTTATGGAACAGCCGGCAACTGTCTCCGTTGTATTTTTCGGGAGTGCAGTAGGACTTGTTGCGCCCGTCGAGCGAGCAGAAGATGTCTCCCTTCTCGGTCCACGCGACATAGTTGGTGACGAAGAGGTCAAGCTTGCCGTCTTTGTCATAGTCAAGCCAGGCCGTGCTGGCGCCGAAGCCCGTGTGTTGACGCCCGCGAGCGCCGTGACGTCCTTGAA
>WNEQ01005799.1_pt1 | contig 11102 bp, 10 predicted proteins | sample 5399971 | NCBI WGS metagenome assembly WNEQ01 (sample SAMN13153330, study PRJNA577476) | soil metagenome | isolation source: 20 cm grassland meadow soil 2 days after 1st rain plot 5 | place: USA:California | collected 2015-09-18
CGACGCAGGCGAGATTGTCGGAGATGTACTTCGCTATGAGTTCGACATCGGTGGCTTCTCCGTCGCGGTAATGCAAGGCGGCGCCAGCGAGTGTTGCTTCAACCTTCTGCCGACCGCGTACGTACGGCCCAAACGGATTCCCGAGGGTCACGTCATCTGCCAGCGAGTACAACGCCTGGTAAACACTCGGGTCGCCTTTCAGTATCGCCCCGAGGGCTGCGTGGCTTTGTTCGATCGCGCTGGTGAGGTCGTTTGTGGCCATATAGCGGTCTCCTTTCGCTGGGGTTGCTCCGGTTGACATGCACGGTCTCCCTGGTGGCGGGTGGAGCTGGCCGCTCCACGGTGGGAACGGTGAGGCCCTTGCCGCTCTCGGCGCTCACCCGGCCGCCCCCGCCGCGTTCTCCACGGGCATGGCGAGCCGCGTCGGTCGTGTCCGGCCCCGTAGGAGGACCACCTCGGCCAGCTGCCAGCGGGCGGACTCGCCGATGCCGGCACGCGCCACGATCGTCTCTGATGCTACGATCCGCCCGGGGTGATCCTTGGCCAGCTCGGCCAGCCGCGCCGCTTCGTTAACCGCGTCGCCGATGACGGTGTACTCGAAGCGGTCGGCGGCACCGACGTTCCCCGCAACGACGGTCCCCGCCGAAAGCCCGATCGCGGCGCGGATCTCCGGCAGGTCGCACACTAGTCGGGCCTGCATCTCGCGCCCGGCAGCAAGCGCCCCGCCGGCTGCGTCCTCGAGCTCGAGAGGAACGCCGAAGATACAGAGCGCGGCGTCGCCCTCGAACTTGTTGACGAAGCCGCCGTGCCGGCGCGTCGCCTCCACGACGATCCCGAAGAACGCGTTGAGCATCGCGACGACTTCGGTCGCGCCGCGGTCCGCGGCGAATGACGTAGAGTCCATCAGGTCGACGAACAGCACCGCGGCGTCGCGCTCCTCGCCGCCGAGCGTGACGCCCTCCTCGATCGCCCGCCGCGCGACGTCTTGGCCCACGTGGCGACCGAACAGGTCGCGCAGGCGCTCGCGCTCACGCAGGCCAGACACCATGCGGTTGAACCCGGCCTGGAGGAACCCGACCTCGCTCCCATCGTCGACCGCGACCCGCGGCTCGAGGCTCCCGGCCTCCACGTCGGCGAGCGCGCGACGGAGAATGCGGAGCGGATCGGAAATCGACTGCGCGAAAATCACCATGGCGCCGAGCCCAACCACGAGCGCGATGACGCCGAGGCACAGCGCGGTAGCAGCGACGCGATGCGCCGAGACCGGTAGGGCCAGGGAGACCGCCGCGATCGCGACTACCCCGATCACTGGGACGGCGGTCCCGAGCGCCCACGCGAACAGCGCCCGGGTGGCCACCCCCGGGACCCGGTAGCTCCTCGGCGGCGCCCCCGCGAGCGCGCGCGCGATTGTCGACCTGGTGTTCCGCTCGGTAAGGAGATACGCGACGGCCGCGGTAGTCACGCCTCCGAGCGCGACGGTGATCGCGATCTCGAAGGCGAGAAGCCCCGAGGTCGACACGTTCAAGAGGTAGAACAGTACGACGCCGCCCGCCCACAGACCGGTCTGCATCCGCAGCAGCCGGAGTCCGAGCCCGAGCGCCAGCTCGCGTTCGCGGTCGGTTGGCGCTCGCTCCTCGAGGAGCCATCGCGTCGCGGGATCCGCCTGCTTGAGGCCCAATGCCACACCCGCGGGAACGATAACGCCGACGTAGGCAATCGCGGCGACCAGGTTCCGCAGCACCAACTGTGCCGAGCCGGGAGTCCAGCCCTCGAACTCCGGGGGGACGGGCAACACGAACACGAGCAGCACCAGGACGACCCCCGTTCCGATGAGGTGGGCGGCGACGGCAGTCGCCACCGTCAGGCGCCGCGTGCGACGGTGGACGACCGCGCCGGACTCGTCGTCGAGCCGATCGCTCGGCGAGCCCTGCGTCGCCCCGGCTCCGGGCCCCATCTTGGCCGTAGGCATCTCAGTGGGGCGAGTCTTCCGGCGGGCTCCTCGTCCTCCGACGCTACGTCGGGGCGAAATCGGCCGTCAAGGAGAACCCGGGGAGCGCAGGCGGTCGTGACAATCAGAAATGTCCGCATGGTCGGGACCGGGCCGGCCTCGTCGGGGCACAGTTCGGGCACAGTCGGGGGTCGCGAGGACACTCGGACACCCAGAAAATGCCCGTCCCGCTTAGCGCGCCCGGCCCGACTCGAACGGGCGACCCTCAGGTTCGAAGCCTGAGGACCGCACTCACGCAGCCCGTCTGAAACCATCCGAGCCCCGTGAGGACGGGACCGGCAACCGGTCGCCGCGATGTGAGATGGGCGGAGATGGGCTGGGTGCGGGCACAGTCGGGGCACAGTCGTCGCCGCGATGTGAGATGGGCGGAGATGGGCTGGGTGCGGGCACAGTCGGGGCACAGTCGGGACGTGGCCCCGAGCACTTGCGCCAGGGCGGGCATCGAGTTGTCTCCTCTCGAGGGCTTCGTCCATGCGGAGGCCGCGGAGCCCCTGACTGGGAGGCGCTAGAAACCGTCTGGCAAGCTGCTCTAGAGGGCTCCGCGGAGGATCGCTGTGCTCGCCGCAACCGGGGCGCATCGCAAGGCGAGAAGTCGCTGAGTCGCGGGCGACCCGCGGCGCCCGACCACCGCCGCCGGCCGCTGCGATGTCTCGCCCCCCGGGGGCCAGAGCCCTCAGGGATTAGTACAGGGCAGCTGGCCCGACCCCGCCGGATCGTCGCCGAAGGCCCCGATCTTGAAACCCGGTCCTTGGCTGTTGATCCCCGTGATGTTGGAAGCGGCGTTGGGGCAGGGGTACGCGATGTCTTGCGTCGTGGGGAACACCCACCTGCCATTCGGGTCGACGTAGGTGTGGAAGGGGAACTCCGTCCCAGCGAGCGGTCCACCGACGAATCTGACGCGCTCACACAAGGTGCCATCGCCGTTGTAGGTGTAGTCAGTCTCGGTGACCACCGGCATGGTCTCGTAGGGCTTGAACGCGCAGCCGGGGCCGCTCCCGCTCAGCTCGACGTTGCCCTTCGTGCAATGCTTGCCACCGGAGCCGTCGGGGTTCGGGAGGTACTTGGCCGTCCCGATGAAGGTGAAGAAGCAATCGGGGCCGAACGACCCCGTGGCCGCCGCCATGTAGGTGCCTCGCTCCGTCCCCGGCTTCGGCGGATGGTCGTAGTCGTAGGGCGTCGTCATGGTGATGTCCGCACGACCTGTCGCGCCCCACAGCAGGACGCCGAGGAATGCTGCCAAACATCGTTCGTGTCTCATTCGGATATCCTCCCTTTCGAGGGCCTCGCCGGTCGGGTGGCGGCCCCTGACCTGAAGGCGCCAGAAACCGTATAGCATCTGCCAGAGGACAGGTTTCGCCCCGCGACAGGAGCGCGGCGCGCATGCAGGATGCGCTTACACTCGAGCGCAGGCACCTCATCGTTCGGCAAGCGCGAACACTGGGCGGGTCACGCCCCGATCTCCGCCGACCGGCCCCGGTGCCGCCGGTACATCTCGGCGGCCCAGCGGCACACGGGCCGGCTCACCAGCGCGTCACGCCAGCGCGTCACCGGCCGGCGCGGGCAGCGGGCCCGGGGGCCGATAGGGGAACTCGGGCGGGAGTACCACTGGCGCGAGGAGCGCGGCGGCGGTCAGGTCGGCGACGCTGAAGCGGTCGCCGACCAGATAGCCGGAGGGCCGAAGCTCGGCCTCGAGACGGTCGAGCGCCGCGAGCACCTTCTCGCGACTCCGCGCCGCGCTGCCGGCGTCGATCTTCATGTCGGCCTTCATCACCACTCGGAGGGCGGGGAAGAGGGCGCGGTAGAGGCGTTGCGTGACCGGCCCGTACCCCAGCGTGAAGGCGGCAGCCGCGAACTCGGTCTCCGGCAGGAGCTCGTGGAAGAGCGCGCGCCGCACGTGCGGGCCGAGCTCCTCGTCGAAGAAGTCCTCGAGCTCGAGCGCCCGGCGGCGGTCGGTCGCGTCGGCCGGGTAGAGCGCCGGCTCGGGCCGCAGGCGCTCGAGGCGCTCGATTCTGCGCGTCGAGTCGTGGATCGTCTCGCCGTCGAGCACGAGGACCGGCAGCGCCTTCTGCCCCGTCATCCAGAGGACGCGCGGGACGTGGAAGCCGGGCAGGAGCGAGCGGCGCACGTGCGCGATGCCTTCCAGTCGAGCGCCCAGCGCGCCTTCTCGTTGTAGTGCGAGAAGCGGAACTGCAAGAGGACGGGCGGTGCCAACGCTACTCGCCCTCGGCCAGGTGGTCGACGCAGCCGCTCGGAAACCCTCCTGGCGTCACGATTCGCGTGCACAGCGAGCCGTCGGGCGCGCTTCAGCTATCGGTGGTCAGGGTACGGCGAACAGCTCGAGGGTGTCGCTCCAGTACGCGCGAGTGAGGCCCTCGGGCGTGTTGCAGTCCGAGTCGTTGAGTATGTCGGTGAGGAACTGTGCTTGCTCTGACCCGACGACGTTGCCGTCGCGGTCATACAAGACGATCGGGGCGGTGCCCACCACGCCGATCGTGCCTTCGACGTACGCGATGGGGGGAAACCCCGTCGCGGTGGCGTGGAGCGGCATCCCGACCAAGCAGGACGTGCCGGGGTCGGCCACGCCGCGGAAGGTGAGCACCCCCGTGCACCCTTCACCCCCGCCGAGCTCGCCGGTCGCCGTGAACTCGATAGGTTCCGTCGACGGGAAGTCCGTGACGCCCGGGCTGAATGTTATAACGCCGGTGGGCGCGTCCGGGGTGCCACCCCACGTGCACACCAGGGTGCCACGATCCGGCGCCGCCCGACTTGCCGTCGCCTGCACGAGTGCCAGCGCCACGACGGCGATTGCGATGCTTTGGAGTCCCGCTCGCATGAGATATCCTCCCTTTCGAGGGCCTCGCCTGAGGGCGGGAGGCCCTGACCTGGAGGCGCTAGAAACCGTGTAGCAATTGCCAGAGGCGCGGGCGTGTCCCGGGACGGGAGCGCGGCCCGAGGCGGCTATCGCCCTCACACCCTCCAGCGCACGGGCTCGTCGGGCACCACGTAGCTGCAGACCGTGCCGGTCCGGATGTACCGACGGAGGTGGCTGGCCAGCGCGGGATGCACGCGCGCGATGTGCGCGAGGCTGAAGCGAATTCGCGAGGCGACCGCCTTCCGGGCGCGCTCGATCGGGCTGCCGGCCCGTCGACCGCGGCCGCCCAGGCCAAAGGCGGACGCCAGCTCCCCGGCGATGAAGTCGAACTCGGCGCGCGCCCGCGCCACGCGTCCCTCGTCGTTGCAGCGCTCGGCGTCCTCGAGCTCGCGGTGCAGCCCCGCCAACCGTTCCCGGTAGTCCGCCCGTGCCCGATGGTCGAGGACGGCGTCTCCGGAAGCCCCTCGGGACACCCTGAGACCCTGCGCAACGAGGTCCGCGGCGGGGGTGCTGCGCGGGTCGGGCGGCGCGCCCGCGGAGGCGGCGATCAGGTCCGCGACGTGGATATCCCTGCCCCGGTTGGCGAGCAGGATCGCGATGTCGCCGAGGCCCTTGCTGTGCTTCAGCCGCACGGACGTGCCCGCGTAGATGACGGTCCAGACATCTCCCTCGTTGCGAAAGACCGCCTCGCCATCGGCCGGCTCTTGCGCACCGGCGGTCGGCGCGGCGTCGAGGCCGAGACGGCGCACCTTCGCCACGAGGCCGTCCATCCCGAGCTCCCGCGCCGTGGCGAGTGCGCTCGTGAGCAGAGCCGCGGCCTCGCCACGGCGCGCGCCGGCATCGCGCGTGAGGAGCAAGCGGGCATGCGCGAGCTGGGTCCACGCGAGAAAGGGTCGCGCGCCCATCCGCTCGTGCACCGTCGCCGCGTCCTCGTAGTGGCGAATCGCGTCGGCGACGCGGCCGAGCGTCGAGGCCAGCAGGCCGAGGTGGTAGGAGACCGACCCCCAGCAGGCGAGCCCCGCGGCGAAGATCCCGACGCGACCGGCGTAGGGCATCAGGAGCTCGTAGAGCTGCGCCGCGCTCGTGCGGTCGTTCAGCTCTGCGGCGACGGCGGAGAGAAGGCTCATCGAGACCACCCAGGCGCCGTCGCGGGGCAGCGGAAAGCCCTCCTTCGCCAGCGCGGAAAGCTCGCGCCGCGCTTCGGCCTGACGGCCCGTTTCGCTCCACACGAACGCACGGGCGCAGCGCTGGAACATCGTGGCGGGCACGCCAGTACGGGGTTGCGACCGTCCAACGAGCTGATCCAGACAGCCCTTGTGAAAGTGGAGGAGGAATGTCTGAATCTCGTGGCGCAGGATCGGTTGGACATCGGGCTCCCGCTGACCGAGCTCGACCGCGCGCTGCGCCTGCTCCTCGCCGTCGGCGAACCGGCCGTCCATGATCGCGCGCGTCGCCCGCCACATCGCCAGGTCCGTCAGGTAGAGCGGCTGGCGCAGCTCGCCGGCGATCTGTGCCCACGCCTCGATCTCGCGGTCGGTGGCGACCACGTCGCCGTGCTCGAGGAATCCGACGATGCGAAACCTGTGTCCGAGCAGCGCGAGCTCGCGGTCCCCCGTCCGCTCCCCGAGGTGCAGGATCTCGTCGGCGATCGCGAGGCGCTCCGCCGCTCCCTCCGGCCGCCAGAGGGCGATCCAGCGCGCACGGAGCACGGCGGCGAGAAGCCGCGGGTCGCCGAGCTGCCGTGCGAGCCTGACCGCCTCCTCGCTGAGCGCGACGACCCGCTCGGGCTCGGGCGCCCAGTAGAGATTGATCGCCAGGCGCGCGAGGAGCTGCGCCCGCAGCCCCGGGTCGCCGTCGCCGAGGCGGTGGAGCGCCTCCTCGAGGAGCTCGATGCGGGGTTGGTCGACGACCTCGCTCCGCACCCAGAGCAGGCGCGAGCCCTCCCCGGCGAAACCGAGCGCGCTGCGAGCCAGCAGCGGCGCGTCTCCGATCCGTCGCGCGATCTCGGCGGCCTGCTGGAACGTCTCGCGCGCCCCGCGCCCGTCGCCGGATTTCCACTGCACGTCGCCGCGCGCGAGCAGGAGCTCGCAGCGCTCGCGCTCGTCTCCGGGGCGCGCCAGCCCGAGGACCTCGAGCGCGGACTGGAAGTGCGCCGCGGCCGCCTCGTAGGCCAGCGAGGCCGCGGCATGCCGCCCGGCTCGCGTGCTGTACACGAGCGCCTTGTCGGCGCCCCGCGCCGGCGCAGCCTCCAGGAAATGATGGGCGAGCGCCGTCAGGTGCGGCGTCGGGTCCGTGCGGTGGACCTCCTCGAGGACCTCGCCGATCTGCCCGTGCAGCCGGATGCGCTCTGCGGGCCCCAGCTCCTCGTAGAGGGTCTCCCGGATCAGCGCGTGGGCGAATCGGTACCGCCCCACTCCGCCCGGCTCGCGGACGACGATCTCGCGGGCGAGGGCAGGGCCCAGCGTCTCGAGGAGCGCCTCCGGGTCGAGCCCGCACGCGCGGTGCAGGATGGCCAGGTCGAATTCGCGTCCGACGACCGATGCGAGCGCAAGGGCCTCCCGGGCGGGCGGCGGCAAGGGCGCGAGGCGGCGGCGGATCGCCTCGCGCACGCCCTGCGGCACCGGAAACCTCCCCGGGCTCGGGTCCTCGTGCCGCTCGAGCGCTCGCTCGGCAACGAGCAAGCGCACGATCTCGTCGACGAAGAAGGGATTGCCCTCGGTCTCCCGATGGACGGCACGGACGAGCACCGGCGCCGGGCTCCGGCCGATCGTCTCCTCGAGGAAGCGCCGCACCTCCTCCTCCCCGAGGCCGCGCAGCGGCACGTGGTGGCCGTCGCGGCCGAGCGCGCCCAGGATCTCGGCCACGGCCGGGGCCTGCCGGACCTCCACTTCCCGGTACGTGCCGAGGAGGAGAATCCGAACGTCGCGCAGCTCGTGCGCGAGGAACTGCAGGAGAAGGAGCGACGGCGCATCGGCCCACTGCAGGTCGTCGAGCACGAGGACGAGCGGCGTCCGCTGAGCGGCGCTCCGGAGGAGCGTCGCCACCGCGTCGAAGAGGTAGAAGCGCGCGTGCTCGGATCGCGGCGAGGTGGACAGCGCGGGGAGGTCTCGGAAGCGCTCGCCGAGCTCCGGGACGAGCGGCACGAGGTAGGGAGCGCCCGCGCCGACGGCGGGGCGCAGCTCCTCCGCGGGGACGCCCTGGAGAAGCGCCCGGATCACCTGGACCCACGGCCAGTAGGGCGGCGCGCCCTCGCCTTCCCAGCACCGTCCCCAGAGGGCGACGCCGCCGCGCTCGGCCGCCTCCCGAGCGAGCTCCTCCGCGAGCCGGGTCTTCCCGATGCCCGCTTCGCCGACGACGAGGAAGAAGCGCCCCCGCCCGCCGACGGCGTCCTCCAGGCCCGCGCGCAGCTCCGCGAGCTCACGCTGCCGACCCACGAAGACCGGTCCGGCGTGCATCTGGGAGGATCCTTGCGGCGGCAACGGGGTTTCTGTCAACTCACGCGGGTGAGCTTCTCACGCCCCGTAGCGTCATATGGGGGGAAGAGGAGGAAGGCGCGCGAGAGGGGGTACGGGGCAACGTCTGATGTCGGGGATTCTGTCAACTAGGCTGTTTGAGTTGCCTACGCCCCTTCTGGTCCTTCCGGGTGTCAGCAGCGCCCAGGTCTCCTGGCGCCCCAACATCTTCGGCGGGCAGGACTGCATCGGCCCCGCCTCCTCGACGCCCAACGTCTTCGGTGGCTACGACACGACGTTCCCTGACGGCTCCCGCTCCTCGTCGCACCCGAACGTCTTCGGGGACGAGGACACGACGACGCCCAAGGGCACCATCGAGTCGAGGCCCAACATCTTCGGCGGCAAGGACTACCGCCTCGCGAACAGCGGGCGGATCGAGTCACGCCCGAACATCTTCGGAGGGCAGGACTTCAGGCAGCGTATACCACGTCGTGGAGTGCCGACCGAACATTTTCGGCGGCGAAGATTGCCGCTGACTCGGAGGGGGGCCAGCGCCTGCACCTGAAGGGATCGTCTCCCAGCGGAAGCCCGAGCACCTGCGACCTGCTCGACTTTTCCAGCCGAGGGTCTATAGGGCCGCCAGGAGACCGGGCTTATGCGGGGCGATGCTCAGCGGGAAGGGAGAGGCCGCCCTGATTCGCGGTGATCGGCGCGATCACCCTCGCGCCCCTCTTCGTAGGATCGGTATCGTGCTCGACGAGTCGAGGCGACACTCAGGGCCAGGGCGCCCGCCAGAGCCAATGACCAGAAAGCGGGCCGCCGGGATCAACCGCACTCCCCGGGAACACGCAACCGGCGGTCAAGACGGCGTGCCGCTCGTCGGATATGCTGCGAACCTGGTCGCGCAGGGGAGAACGCGATGCTCAAGGGGTATACCGCGCCACGAACACCGCTCGGCCGTTCGAGCCTCGTTCAACCGCCACCGTGGCACTATGTCGGAACGGCGCTCGCGGTGGAATATGACGCACGGCCCGAGGCCGTCGCCGCCTTTCTTCCCGCACCGCTGCGACCTGGCCGCGAAGCCCTTGCCGGGCGGTGCGCTGCGTACTTCTGCGATTGGCAGTTTGCAAGCGGAGAAGCCGCCGCCGGTGGCGAGCCCGAGTACCTCGACCCGGTGCACAGCCAGTACCGCGAGTTCATCCTCCTGCTGACAGCCGAGTTCGAGGGTAGTCCGTGCGCCTACTGCCCCTTCATTTGGGTGGACCAGGATGCCTCGCTGCTGCGCGGGCTCATTCAGGGGTGGCCGAAGCAGATTGGCTCGATCTGGATGACGCGCACGTTCGAGCTTGCATCGCCTGCCACCCCGATGATCGGCGCGGGCGGGCGCTTTGGCGCATCACTCGCTGCAAAGGATCGGCGGCTTGTGGATGCACGTGTGACGCTGCGTGTGGAGAGCGAATCCATGCCTCAACCGAACTTCAGCCGTGCCTTCAACGTGCGGCTCTTTCCCGAGCTTGCGGCCGGGCACCACGACCGGCCGGCGGTGCATGAGTTGGTGCAGCTACGCTCGTGTGACGTTGCGGTGTCGGCCATCTGGCGCGGCGATGCGGAACTTCGCTTCTACGATCACCCCAATCTCGAACTGCCGGCTCTTGCGCCCCAGCAGACCGTTGGGGGCTACCGCTTCAACATCGCGTTGACCGTAGATGATCTCGTCACCCTGAGCGATCTTCGAGGTTGAGGTGCTGTAGGTCAGGCGCTCGCGTGTCGGACACCGGGCGGCGCTACCGTTCGTGTCGCTTGACCCGAGGGGGTCTACTCGACATGGATCTGATCGCCGCGCTGCTCGCCACCCTGGCCGCCGGCCTCTTCGCGGGTGCTGCCGTTGCCGTCTACATCGCCTTCGTGGAGCACCCGGCGCGGGCTTGAGCGCCAGCCCAGGGTGCCGCCGAGGCTCGCGTTTCGCCTCGGCGCGAGGCCGATCCCACGGCAGCAAGAGCCTTGACCGCGACGCCCGCACCGGCACGGGCCACACGCCGGATACCTTGCCAACTCCACGCTGGCTCTCAGCCCTCTCTTCGCACCGCCATAGGGACTACGGTCGGCGGTGAGGACAGTTGGCCCACGTACGACGCTACCTTCTCCACCGCCTCACGCAGATCCTCATCGGTGTCGATGTTGTAGCGCTCGAACACCGACTCGCTCCGGTGGCCCGAGATCGCCATGGCGACCTTCCGGTCGACCCCTGCCCTGCGCAGGTTCCGGACACCGGTGCGCCGGAGGTCGTGGAAGATCCGGCCCGCCTTGCCGGCCTGGATGCCAGCCTTACGGCAGGCGGTCGCCCAGGTCTTGCGGAACTCGTAGATGCGAACCGGCATGCCCGGGTGCAGGTGCTGCGTCGGCGCCCCTTGATGCTGATCGACCTGCTCGGTTGGGCGCTGCTCGCGCGCGGCGACACGGTGTTCGTCGAGTCGCCGACCTACGACCGGACGCTCACGCTGCTCCGCCGGCACGGGATCGGGGTGGTCGGCATCCCGATGGCGGCCGACGGTCCCGACCTCGACGCGTTCGAGCAGGCGCTACGCCGGCAGGTGCCGCAGCTCTTCTACACCATCCCCGACTTCCAGAACCCGTCCGGCGCCACCACGTCGCTCGCCAAGCGCCGGCGGCTGGTGGAGCTCGCGGGCGGCCACGGCTTCCGCATCCTCGAGGACGCTCCCTACCGCCCGCTCCGCTACCGCGGCAGCGACGTGCCGGCGCTCTCGGAGCT
>WNEQ01001869.1_pt1 | contig 11095 bp, 10 predicted proteins | sample 5399971 | NCBI WGS metagenome assembly WNEQ01 (sample SAMN13153330, study PRJNA577476) | soil metagenome | isolation source: 20 cm grassland meadow soil 2 days after 1st rain plot 5 | place: USA:California | collected 2015-09-18
GCAGCCATCGACGGCGCTTCGCCGTACCGGATCTTTCGCTCGATCGTGCTGCCCCTGGCCGTGCCGGGCCTCGTGGCGACCTTCCTTTTCGTGCTGGTATTCGCCTGGAACGAGTACCTGATCGCGCTCTTCCTGACCAGCGCCAACGCCCAGACGCTTCCGCTGACCGTGGCGGCGCAGAACGCGACGCGCGGACCTCAGTGGTGGTACATGTCCGTGCTGATCCTGATCATGATCGGGCCGGTGATCGCGATGGCGATCGCCCTGGAGCGCTTCATCGCGCGCGGTCTGCTGGTCGGGGCGGTCAAGGGCTGAGCGTGGGACGGCACCGCATCGTCGGCGTGACCGCCCACGACGTGCGCTTTCCGACGTCGCGCACCCTCGCCGGCTCGGACGCGATTCACACGGCGCCCGACTACTCCGCGGCGTACGTCATCCTCCGCACCGACGCCGCCGACGGCCTCGAGGGACATGGCCTGGCCTTCACGCTGGGACGAGGCACGGAGGTGTGCGTGGCGGCGATCAACGCCCTCGCGCCTATCGTGGTCGGCCGGAGCCTGGAGGAGATTGCGGCGGACATGCGCGGCTTCTGGCGCGCGATCACGGGGGAGCAGCAGCTGCGCTGGATCGGCCCCGAGAAGGGCGTCATCCACCTCGCGTCGGCGGCGCTGATCAACGCCGTGTGGGACCTGTACGCGAAGGTCGAGCGCAAGCCGCTCTGGAAGCTTCTCGTGGACATGACCCCCGAGCAGCTGGTCGCGGCCGTCGACTTCCGCTACATCAGCGACGCCCTTACCCCGGAAGAGGCGCTTGCGCTGCTCAAGCGGATGGCGCCCAGGCGAGCCAGCCGCGAGGCGGAGATCCTTCGCTCGGGCTATCCCGCCTACACGACCTCAGCGGGTTGGCTCGGCTACTCGGACGAGAAGCTGCGCGCTCTGTGCCGTGAGGCGGTGGCCGCAGGTTGGACCCACATCAAGATGAAGATCGGGCAGCGTATCGACGATGACGTCCGCCGGGCGAGGATCGTGCGCGAGGAGATCGGTCCCGACCGGCGGTTGATGATGGACGCCAACCAGGTCTGGGAGGTGGGGGACGCGATCGCCAACGTCAAGCGCCTCGCCGAGTTCCGGCCCCACTGGATCGAGGAGCCGACGAGCCCCGACGATGTGCTCGGCCACGCCACCATCGCCCGCGCCATCGCGCCGATCAAGGTCGCGACGGGCGAGCACTGCCAGAACCGCGTGATCTTCAAACAGTTCTTCCAGGCCGAGGCGATCGGCTACTGTCAGCTGGACGCCTGCAGGCTCGGTGGCCTGAACGAGGTCCTGGCCGTGCTCCTGCTGGCCGCCAAGTTTGGCGTGCCGGTCTGCCCGCACGCCGGCGGCGTCGGCCTGTGCGAGTACGTCCAGCACATCGCGATGTTCGACTACATCGCTGTCAGTGGATCGCTCGACAACCGCGTGCTCGAGTACGTCGAGCACCTGCACGAGCATTTCGTCGACCCTGTCGTGGTCCGCAACGGCTCCTACGTCGCTCCCGCCGCTCCGGGCTACAGCATCACGATGCGACCGGAGTCGATCACCGACTACGAGTTTCCGTCCGGGCGTGCCTGGAAAGGCGTGGCATCGACTCTCTAGCCCGCGTCGGCGGCGCGGTCCTGGTCAGTCGCGCTGGACGGTGGCACCGGCTACGGGAAGGTCAGTCGCTCGACGCACTCTTGCGCCTGTCCCTCGCCCAGCTTCGGGAACTGCTGGATCGCGACCTGGTCCCCACCGACTGGCCACACGAGGCCCGCGTCGAGGCACCCGTCGAGAGCCAGGAGGTGTGGGCGGCGGGCGTCACGTACGAGCGGAGCCTCCAGGCGAGGTCCGACGAGGCGGTGAGCTCGGACCCGTACGACCGCGTATACGCGGCTTCGCGCCCGGAGCTCTTCTTCAAGGCCACGGCGAGACGCGTCCGCGGCCCCGGCGAGGACGTCTACATTCGCTCCGACTCGACCTGGGACGTGCCCGAGCCTGAGCTGGCGGTCGTGATCAACAGCACCCTCGAGGTGGTGGGCTACACGATCGGCAACGACATGAGCTCACGCAGCATCGAGGGCGAGAACCCGCTCTACCTGCCCCAGGCCAAGGTGTTCGAGGGCTCGTGCGCGCTGGGTCCGGCGATCGCGCTGGCGTGGGATTTCGTCCCTGCCGATCGCTCCATCGAGCTGGCGATCACGCGCGCCGGCGCGGTCGTCTTCGAGTCCGCGACCGCGACCTCGGCGATGCGGCGCACGATCCCCGACCTCGTCGCCTACCTCGGTCGCGACCAGCGATTCCCCGACGGCTGCGTCCTCCTTACCGGCACGGGCATCGTGCCGCCTCGCGACTTCAGCCTGCGCGAGGGCGATCTGGTGACGATCCGGATCGACGGGCTGGGCGAGCTTACGAACCCTGTGCGGCGGCACTCCGCGCCGGGGCCACGTTCTGGTTGAGGCGGAAGACGTTAGTCGGGTCGTAGCGAGCCTTGATCTCGGCGAGCCTGTCCAGCGTCCGCCCGGGGTAGGCCTCGCGCATTCGTGCTGGTCCGTCGGCGGACAGGAAGTTGACGTACGCCCCCGGCTCTCCGTTGCGCAGCGCCTTCCAGAACTTCTCCGCCCAGGCCTCGTGGGTCGACGCCTCCTCGGCTTGGTCGTACAGCGCCGCGACGTTGACCCTGATCGGACGAGCGCTCAGGCGCCTTCGGCCAGGAGGCCTTCGATGTCCAGCCGGCGGTTGGCGAACGCCAGGTGTCCCTCGGCGTCGCGAGGCCACTCCGATTCCGGACGGTCCCAGGCCAGCTCGAGGCCGTTCTCGTCCGGATCGCGGAGGTAAAGCGCCTCGTGCGTGCCGTGGTCGTTGTAGCCGTCGAGCGGCCATCCTGCGGCGACCAGGCGGCGAAACGCGTCGCCTAGCGCGGCGCGGGTCGGGTACTTGATCGCGACGTGGTAGAGGCCCGTCGTGCCGGGAGGTGGGGGAGAGCCGCCCTTTGACTCCCAGGTGTTGAAGCCGAGGTGATGGTGGTAGCCGCCGGCCGACAGGAACAGGGCCTGCGGGATCCGCGTGACGACGTCAAATCCGAGGATGCCGACGTAGAAGTCGTGCACGCGGTCGATGTCCGCCGTCTTCAGGTGCACGTGGCCGATGTTCACGCCCGCAGCGATGGGCCGGTCGCTCCGCTCGACCGGGTTGACGCCGGTCGCGGTCGTGGTGTCAGTGCTCATCGCTTCTTCCCCACTTTGCCAGAACCGATGATTGCGATCTTCATGAACACATTCAACGACGCCGTGGCGGCGAATATTCGGGAGCCGGCGCCCTGCCCGCGACGCGAACAAGGATGGACGAGGCCGCGATGCTCACGACCACGGCGCCGATGAGGCCGGCGCTCACCTCCTTGGTGATCAACCCGCCGGCCAGGGCGAGGGCTCCGAGGACGTAGCTGAACTCTCCGACCTGGCCAAGGCCCACGGCCAGCTGCAGAGTGCGCGCGCCCAGATGCACCACTCTGGCGAGCAACCCACACGACGACCACCTTGCCGGCGATCACCATGGCCAGGAAGGCCAGAAGCCACGGCGCTGCGCGCGCCGCGTCGGCGGGATTGACCACCGTCCCGAGGGCGACGAAGAACATGACCGCGAATAGGTCGCGGAAGGGCAGCAGCCGCTGGCGGGCTTCGGCCGCGACGGGGCTTTCCGTTATCGCCAGCCCGGCCACGAATGCGGCCAGGGCGAGGGGCACGCCCAGGAACTGCGAGCCCACGCCGGCGAGGAGCAACCCGCTCGCGACCGACACGAGCAGGAACAGGTCGTGCTCGGTCTGCAGCCGGCGCAGCAGCCACGGGAGCACGAACGCCGCGACCGCCGACACGACCGCGAAGGCGACCACGCCCGCGATCGCCGTGACTCCGGACCTGCCTCCGATACCCAGGATGACGACGAGGATCAGCGCGGCGCTCACGCCGACGAGATCCTGGATCAGGCTCCAGCCGAGGAGCACCTCGTCGGTGCGGCGGTCGGTCGTGCGGCGGCGGCTCCGCGTGATGTTCACGACCACGACGCTGGAAGACATCGCGATCGACAGGCCGATCATCGCCGCGCCTCCCAGCGGGATCCCCAACAGGTAACACGCGACCGCACTTACGAGCCAGGTCGCCGCGACCTGGATGGGGGCGAGGGCCAGCAGGCGCCGGCCCTCGCGCGCCAGGCGCAGGGGGTTGATCTCGATCCCCACCTCGAACAGCAGCAGCACGACGCCGACGTCGGCCAGGACCGAGAGTTGCTCCCGGTTGGCGACGTACCCGGGCGTGAAAGGGGAGACGAGGACCCCGACGACCAGGTAGCCGATGACGGCCGGCAGTCCGAGAGCGCGGGCGCCCCTGCCGGCGAGCGCGGCTAGGAAGAGGAGCAGGCCCAGGTCCAGGATCGCCGGTGCCGTGTGCTCCACTGCCGGGAGAATAAGTGACCGCTATGCCTGAGCTGAGCTGGCGCGGCCCCGCCCGGACGCCCGAACGCGAGCCCCTGACCGGCGACACGGTCGTCCTCGAGCCGCTCCACGCCGACCGGCACGGCGACGACCTGTTCGCCGCGAGCGCCGGCGCCGACGACAGCTGGTACTACCTGCCCTACGGCCCGTTCGCCGGCCGCGACGAGTTCCTCGCCTGGCTGCGCCGGCACGCCGCTCCCTCCGACCCTTTGGCGTTCGCCATCGTCGACCGGGAGGCCGGCGCTGCCCGTGGGATCGCGACGCTGATGAGCATCGTCCCCGAGCACGGGGTCATCGAGATCGGCCACATCTGGCTTTCCCCCGCGCTGCAGCGCACGCGGCAGGCGACCGAGGCGATCTACGTCATGTCCCGGCACGCGTTCGACGAGCTCGGCAACCGCCGCCTGGAGTGGAAGTGCGACGCCGTCAACGCCGCCTCGCGGCGAGCAGCGGAGCGCTTCGGGTTCAAGTTCGAGGGCGTGTTTCGCCAGCATCGCGTGGTCAAGGGCAGGAACCGTGACACCGCCTGGTATTCGATCACGGACGGGGAGTGGCCGGACGTGCGCGCGGCGTTCGAAGCCTGGCTGGCTGACGACAACTTCGACACGTCCGGCCGCCAGCGACGTTCGCTCGCGGAGATCCGCGCGGGAATAGCACCCTCGTTCGGTCGATAGTCCTTGGCAGCATGGCTGTCACAAGGGACGCGATCCAGGCGGCGCTCGACCATGGGCACACGATCGACATCACGACGCTGGGCCGGCGAAGCGGTAAGCCTCGGCGGATCGAGATCGTGTTCCACAACATCGATGGGCGAATATTCATCAGCGGCATCCCGCGACCGAGCAAACGCGACTGGCTTCTGAACCTGGAGGCGAACCCGCGCTTCACGTTCCACCTGAAGGGCCGCGTCCAGGCGGACCTGCCGGCCCTGGCGCGGGTCATCGACGATGGGGCGGAGCGGCGCCAGGTCCTGCGGCACGTAGCGCGCAACTGGCGGCGCAACGACTTGGACCAGATGGTCCGCTACAGCCCGTTGATCGAGGCGACGTTTCCGAGATAAGAAAAGAGCCGCCTGGTTGCCCAGACGGCTCTTTGTATGGGGAGGGGCGTTAGCTGCAGCCTGTGGTCGCTCCGCAGTTCAGGCACTTGTAGCAGGAGCCTGAGCGGACCGTGATCGAACCGCAGTCCGGGCAAGCCGGAGCGTCGGTGTTGACGAAGGCGATCTTCTGTGAGGCATCGGTGGTCCTGGGCGCCGCGATCAGCTTGAACTCGGGGTCGGAGGGCTTGGGGTCCGCGACAGCCGGCGCGGGCGTTTCCTCACGCCGCGGCGCGCCCTCGCGTCGAATGACACCGACCTCGTCCTGCTCCTCTTCCGGCAGGAAGTGGCTCGCCATCCAGCGGAAGATGTAGTCCACGATCGACTTGGCGATCGGGATCTCCTTGTTCTTGGTGAATCCCGACGGCTCGAAGCGCATGTGGCTGAACTTGTCGACCATGAACTTGAGCGGGACACCGAACTGGAGCGCATACGACGTCTGCGTGGCGAAGGCGTCCATCAGGCCCGAGATCGTCGAGCCCTCCTTGGCCATGGTCACGAACAGCTCGCCGGGGGTGCCGTCCTCGTAGAGACCGACCGTCAGTTAGCCCTCGTGGCCCGCGATGTCGAACTTGTGGGTGACGGCCTTGCGCTCGTCCGGCAGCTTGCGACGCACCGCCTTCGGCTCACCTTCGACTACGTCCTTCTTCTTGTCCTTGTCGAGCGAGGTTGAGAGCGGCTGTGAGCGCTTGCATCCGTCCCGGTAGATCGCGATGCACTTGAGGCCCAGCTTCCAGGACTCCAAGTAGGTCTGCTGGATCTCCTCGACGGTCGCCTCGGTCGGGAGGTTGACGGTCTTGGACATCGAGCCCGAGATGAACGGCTGGACCGCGGCCATCATGCGGACGTGACCCATCGGCGCGATGGAGCGCGTGCCCTTGACCGGCTTGAAGGCGCAGTCGAAGACCTTGAGGTGCTCGTCCTGCAGGTGCGGAGCGCCCTCGATGGTGTCGTTCTCGTCGATGTACTCGACGATCTCCTTGACCTTGATCTCGTCGTAACCGAGCTTGCGCAGCGCCGCCGGCACGGTGGTGTTGACGATCTTCAGCAGGCCGCCGCCGACCAGCTTCTTGTACTTGACGAGCGCCAGGTCGGGCTCGATGCCCGTGGTGTCGCAGTCCATCATCAGCCCGATCGTCCCGGTCGGGGCAAGCACGGTCGCCTGGGCGTTGCGGTAGCCGTGGGCCCGGCCCAGCTTGACCGCCTCGTCCCAGGTCGAGCGCGCCGCGTTGACGACGTCCGTCGACTCGGGTGAGCTCGTCAGCTGATGGGCCGCGGCGCGGTGCTTCTCCATCACGCGGAGCATGGGCTCGCGGTTCTTCGCGTACTCACTGAAAGGACCCTTGACCTGGGCCATCCGCGCCGACTGCGCGAACGCGCGCCCGGTCATGATCGCGGTGATCGCGCCCGCAAAGCGCCGACCCTCGTCCGAGTCGTACGCGAGGCCCATCGACATGAGCAGGGCGCCGATGTTCGCGTAGCCGAGACCGAGCGGCCGCAGCGCGTCCGAGTTCTTGCCGATCGCGGGAGTGGGGTAGGAGGCGTTGGAGACCAGGATCTCCTGGCCGGTGAACGTGATGTCGACAGCCCGCTGGAACCGGTCGACGTCGAACGTGCCCCGCTCGCTCTGGAACTTCATCAGGTTCAGGGACAGCAGGTTGCAGGCGGTGTCGTCGAGGAAGACGAACTCGGAGCATGGGTTGGTGGCGTTGATGCGGCCGGTGTTCGGGACGACGTTCCAGTCCTGGATCGTGCTGTCGAACTGCAGGCCGGGATCGCCGCAGATCCAGGCGGCGTCGGCGATCTCCTTCCAGAGGTCGCGAGCCTTGTAGGTGTCGACGGTGCGTCCACCGACGACGGCCCGGGTTTCCCAGTCCTTGTCGTCGATGACGGCGCGCATGAAGTCGTCGCCGACCCGGACCGAATGGTTCGCGTTCTGGAACTGCACCGAGTCGTAAGCGCCGCCGGGGACGTTGAAGCCCGCGTTGTAGCCGGCCTCGATCAGCGCCCAGGCCTTCCTCTCCTCGTTCGCCTTGGAGTGGATGAAGTCCATGACGTCCGGGTGGTCGGCGTTGAGGATCACCATCTTGGCCGCGCGCCGGGTGGTGCCCCCGGACTTGATGGAGCCCGCGAACGAGTCGTAGCCCTTCATGAAGGAGACCGGGCCTGAGGCCGTGCCGCCGCCCGACAGCTGCTCCCTGGAGGAGCGCAGGACCGACAGGTTGGTGCCGGTGCCGCTGCCGAACTTGAACAGCATGCCTTCGGTCTTGGCCAGGTCGAGGATCGACTCCATCGAGTCCTGGACCGAGTTGATGAAGCAGGCCGACGCCTGCTGGGCGCGGCCGGGGACGCCGATGTTGAACCAGACCGGGCTGTTGAAGGAGGCCTGCTGGGTCACCAGCAGGTAGCGAAGCTCTTCGGCCCAGTTGTCGGCGTCCTCGTCGGTGGCGAAGTAGCCGCCTTCCTTGCCCCACGTGCGGAGGGTGTCGACCACCCGGTCGATGATCTGGCGGACGCTGGTCTCGCGCTCCGGGCTGTCGGGGGCCCCGCGGAAGTACTTCTGGGCGACGACGTTGATCGCCAGCTGCGACCAGGAGCGGGGGACCTCGACGTCCTTCTGCTCGAAGATGACCTGGCCCTTCTCACCGGTGATGGACGCGGTCCGCCGCTCCCACTCCACGAGGTCGTAGGCGTGGCTGCCGGCGGGCGTGAAGAAGCGGCCGAAGCGAAGTCCCTTCGCTTTGCCGTGCCCGTTGCCGTTGGTCAGCTTGGAGTTGCGGGACCCTGTCAGGTCGGTGACGTTCTTGGCCATCTTCTGCTGGGAAAGCCTCCTTAAATCATCCCCGGATAGGGTGTTTATGAACCGGATTGCTGCGTCGTAGAGGGGGTCGTTCGGATGATTCGCTTGGAGATGGAAGAGGCCCCAGAGCATGCCCGCCACTTATGCCCCAGGGCCTCGATGTAACGCCCCCGACTATACGACCGGCTTTTGGAGTTGTCAAGGCTTAAACACAAGATCTTTGGCCTCACTGGCCCTTCGACCCCAACATCTTGGTGGAATACCTGTGGACAACCCTGAGCAGGAATTGGGCACAGGGTGGGTATTGGCTGGGGGAAACAGGGCATAAGCGGCCCTACTGGACCGAGTCGAGGAGGGCCAGACGGAGCGTGTCTGTGGAAAGGTCGCCGCCCGCACCGGGGGAATCTGTGGAAAGCGTTTCCGCAGGAAGTTCGCTCAGCTGGGCGCCCTGGGCGGACGCGCGGATCTTGGCCGTCGCCTGCCTTCCCTCCGAGTAAGCGTTCTGGAGCACCGTCAGCGAGCGCTGGACCTTGTTCTCGAGGATTCCCTCCAGCACGTCGACCTGGCGCTCGATGTCGATCAGCGCCGTCTGCAGCTTCTCCATGTCCACGGTGCGGGCGAACTGGAGGTGGAGCTGGTAGAGGGTGAGCAGGTAGGGGAGGGCCATCGCGTAGCCGACCACCATCACGTGCCGGCGGTGGGCGTTGACGATCGCGCCGCGGCAGACGTCATAGGCGGCGTCCGGGATGACGGCCAGGGCAAAGGGCGTGGTGGTCGCGGGGTCGATGTACTGGCCGACCTCGCGCACCCGGCGCTCGACCTCGCGCTCGATGGTGGCCATCAGCTGCGCCCGGCGGTTGGCGTCGAGGCCGGGCTCGGCCAGCTGCTCGAGGGCGGGGCTGGAGACCCACTTCGAGTCCATGGGCAGCAGCTTGCCCCCGGGCAGCCGAAGCGCCAGCTCGACCACCTTGCCCCCGACCCAGACATTGCGCTGCAGCATCTCGGGCGGCAGGTGGCGCAGAGCCTCCTCCAGGATTCGCTCCCCTGCGGCGCCCCGGCTCGAGCTGCCGGCGATGATGCTCTCCATCCGCTTCAGGCTGGCTCGCGCCTCCTCCTCGATCGGCTGCCGGGCGGAGACGGCGGAGCGGAGGCCTTCCAGGGCGGTCTGCGTCTGGGCCAGCCGCTCGCGCACCTCGGCCGTCTGCACGTCCTGGGACTGGCCGCCCGTCTGGACCCTGGCCTTGAGCTCGGCCACGTCGCGCGCCTGCCCGTCCGCGCGCCGGACCAGGTTCCAGACGAGCGCGCCCACAAAGGCGGTGCCCGCCATGAGGCATACTAGAAGCAGCGCGAACAACAGTTCGAGCAACGACATCTTGCGAATTGTAGCCCTCGATCGGGGTATAAACAAGACCATTAACATGAGCTCCATGGCCGAAGTCCAGCCGCTTCCAGGGGTCGACCCCGCGCCCGACCGAATACCTCTGGAAGAGGTCTACATGCGCATGGCCGAGGAGCTGGCGAAGCGCTCCACGTGCGCCCGGCTGCAGGTCGGAACGGTGATCACGACGCCGGACCTGACGCAGGTCCTGGGCATCGGGTACAACGGCAACGCGCGCGGCCTGCCGAACCGGTGCGACTCGACCACACCTGGTTCCTGCGGCTGCATCCACTCGGAGATGAACGCCGTCGTCAAGGCGGGCGCGCAGATGCCCGGTAAGGTCATGTTCGTCAGCGCCTCCCCCTGCGTGATGTGCGCCAAGATGGCGATCAACGCCAACGTCGCGCGCGTCTACTACCGCGACGCCTACCGCGACCCGGCCGGGCTCGACGTCCTGCGCCAGGGCGGCGTCGAGGTCATCCACTACGACCAGTGGCGCGACCACTGGCGCTAGACGCCAAAGCGTTCGATAGTCCGGACTATCTCCACTATTTGTCGTTGAGAACCGGCGTTAGTCCGGACTATCGCCGCCACGATCAGTCTCGGACTATCTCCCAACCGCGCTCGGTCTGGACGATTCGCGGCTCGATGACCGGGATCTCCTTCATCCGCCGCGCGCGCTCGAACAGCGTGTGCACGTCCGGGGCGTCGGCGATCGACTCCAGCACGGCCTGCGTCGCGTAGACCAGGGTGATCTCGGGCTCCGCGAGCGCCCGAGCTGGCGAGACCCACAACCAGTCGACGACCTCACCTTCCTGCGGCTGGACGGACTGAGATTCCGGGGGCCGCGCGAGGTAGAAGCGCGCGTCGTAGCGCCTGGTCAGCTGGGCCGGCGTGACCCAGCGCGCGAACATGACAAGGGAGTCGAAGTCGGGTGCGAGGCCCGCCGACTTCAGGGCACCCGCGAACGGCAGCCCGCCCGCGATCAGCTCGCGCACCCTCGCGCAATCGGCCTCGACCGCGCCGCGAGCCAGCAAGATGCCGGCCTCTTCGAACAGCTCTCTGATGGCGGCGGTCCGCAGCGGGTCGGCGGACGAATCGTCGTCTCCATGCACGGTCCCGCCCGGGAAGACGTACGCGCCAGGCGCGAAGTCCGCGCCGCCGGGACGTCGCACCATCAGCAGCTCCCAGGGATCGCCATCGCGCACGAGCAGCACGGTGGCCGAAGGGCGCGGCGCCACCGGCGGTCCCTCGTTGATCGCGGCCGGCGGCAGCACGTCTTTAGGATGGCGCGAAGTGGACTTCGGGATCGCGGGTA